>VFQP010004380.1_pt1 | contig 13236 bp, 16 predicted proteins | sample 3512351 | NCBI WGS metagenome assembly VFQP01 (sample SAMN10412372, study PRJNA504923) | tailings metagenome | isolation source: Relicate 1 Philex TSF1 revegetated site | place: Philippines: Tuba, Benguet | collected 2017-08-29 | reverse complement strand
AATTTTCCCTTCGCTCTCGCGGCTGTCGAAGAAGTAGGCCAGCTCAAGCGGCTGCAAGGCATCGCGTGGCGACATCATGCGCTCGATGACATACCCCGGCACGACACCTGCGAGACGGCGCGCGTCGTGATCCGAGAAGCCATAGTCGGCCAGGATCGCATCGACCAGTTCGGCCAGCGGCGCGACCGCAAAGCGCCCGTTCAGCCAATGCCCGAAGCGCCAGTTGTCGCCGTCGCCCCAGATCTCCGTATTGTAGGGAAAGGCCGGATAGGGCCTTGCATCCCAGCAATAGACGTGGATGCGTGACAGATCGACCATGCGATCGCCGCTCACGGCGGAAATCGGATTCTGCCCCGCCACGTAGCTTTCGCTCGCGGGATCGAACGTGCCGATCAACGCCTTCAGGACGCGGCGCTGGATGAGGTCGTCGCGCGTGCCGCGCGAATAATAGGGAACCGCCGATTCCGAACTTTTCGGATCGACGAACACGTTCGGCTGGTTGGCACCTTTGTCGATTGCCGGGCAGCCGATCTCCATGAACCAGAACGGTTTCGATTGCGGCACCCACGCGGTCGGAGATCCGCTCGGCACGCCACCCGGGCGGTTATAGTGCTGGTTCAGCCACCAGGATTTCACATCCTTGTACCGGAAGACCCAGGGCGCGCCGTGACCGTCGGTGATCGGCGTGCGGATCTGCGCTTCGCGATCCGCATTGCTTGCGTAGTACCAGTCGTACCCCTCGCCGCCCTGTACGTTCTGGCGAAGGTAGGCATCCTCGTAGATCGAGCGTGCACCAGCCAGATAGTCGAGGTGGCTGGTCCCGTCGCGCCAATCCGCGAGGGGCCAATAGAGATCGATGCCGATCGCGTCGATGTTTGGCGAAGACCAGAGCGGATCGAGGTGGAAATAGACGTCTCCAGTTCCGTCACCCGGCTGGTGGCCGAAGTATTCGGACCAATCGGCCGCATAGAGCACTTTCGTCGCCGGCCCGAGCACGGCCTTCACATCGGCGGCAAGCGCGACGAGCGCACTTACGAATGGATAGGTCGCGGGGCCGGAGCGAACCTGAGTGAGGCCGCGCAACTCCGTTCCGATCACGAACGCATCGACGCCGCCCGCCGCTTTAGCGAGGAATGCGTTGTGCAGCACCATGCGCCGGAATGACCATTCCGCCGGTCCCGAGTAGACAACGCTCGTGCCCGAGATCGCAAAATTTGCCGGATTGGCCGTGCCGACGAAAGCCGCGACCTGGCTCGCAGCCGTCGCGGTCTTGTCCGGACTTCCCACAACACCCGGTGCCGGCGAGACCGTGATGCGTCCGCGCCAGGGATAGGGCGGCTGCGACGGCGACGCGCTGTACGGATCAGGCAATGTGTTGCCGTCCGCCACATCCATGAGGATGAACGGCGTCAGCACCACACTGATACCGCGTTCCTTGAGGTCGATAATCGCCTGGACGACGGATGCATCAGACGGCGTACCGCCGTACGCCGGACGACCATCCTTGGTGCTGACGAGATGGGCTGCCCCGCGCGTTACGCCCGCTACGCTCCAGGTCATCGGGGTCGTCGTCTTGGTGGCGGTCTCGACGCCCGGCCTCACCTGGCAGTGTCCGGCGCGGAGGTCGGTTCCGAACCAGCTCACAACCAGAGACGCCGAGCGCGCATTGGGTAACGTCGCCTCGAGCTGATCGAGCGCGACCGACCAATCGGTATCGCCCTGCCTAGTGTGCACGTTCTCGGATTCCGAGACGCCCGGACCGCGCGATTTGCTGACGGCGGTCGTCGCGTAAACGAATTCGCCCGATCCCGGAATTAGAACGATCCCCTTGATCTCCTCACCGAAAGGCTCGACGGCGCGGTGCACCTCGAACGACAACTGGGGAATACGATTACCGTAGTTGGCGAGCGCCATGTCTTCGAACACGATGTAGGCGACGCCGCGGTAGGCGGGCGCGGCGGCCGCGCCTTCGATCGCAACGATGGTGCTGTCGGGAAGCTGGGTTTCGGTGCCCAGATAAACGCGGTGGGTGATGCGCGCGAGGTCCATCTCGGCGCCGTCAGCCCATACGCGGCCGATGCCGCTGATCGGCCCTTCCGAAAGCGCGACCGCGAAGCTCGCCGAGTAACGGTATTCTGTGCTTTCGGTTGCGGGCTCGCTCGCACCTGCGCCCTTCGCGCTGCCTCCAGACCGTGACGTGATAATGCGCTCGCGGATTTCGTCGGCCCAGATCACCTGCCCGCCCAGACGCGCGCGACCGTAAAGGCGCGGGATCTGAGCACCCTCGGTGGAGGCGGTAATATGCAGGTTCTGAAGGCGCGGACCTTCGACGGAGCGGCGCTGGCCGGAGGTTCCGAACAGTGCATTGTCGATGTAGGAACCCGCGAACGCGCCGACCTGACTGCCGATAGCCGCGCCCGAGAGCGTCAGGCCCAGCATCGAAACGCCGGTTGGCAAAAGCGCGCTGCCGGCGGCGGCTCCAGCAGCGGCAAGGGCAAGCGTGGCCATCAGCGTTCGATCCCAGGAAACGAAAAGACGGCCGCAAGACGGCGGCGCCACCAGGCGCTGAAGGCGATCTCGGCAGCGATCCGGTCTTCCATGGCGTGGATCATCGTCGTCGGCGTCGCGAGCACGGCCGCGTGCTTGGCGATAGCGCCTCTGCGCATCCGAAAGACGAGAATGTCGCCCGGCTCGGATGTCGCCTTGTCCCGCGCCACGAGGTGTCGCGTGGCGGCCTCGATCAGCGTTTCCTCGCCACTCGCCTCGCCCCAATCGCGGGAATATCCCGGCGGATGCTCGGCCTCCTCGCCGTATAGATCGCGCCACACGCCACGGATCAGGCCGAGGCAATCGGCGCCAACACCCCGCACGCTCGCCTGATGATGGTAAGGCGTGCCGATCCATCGGCGTGCCGCCAACACGACCTCATCGACGTGGTGGCGTGGTCGCTCTGCGCCTTCGGTCATGGTGATCTCTTTCAGCGCGAAACCGATCCAGGCCTTGCAACGACAGTCAGGAAGTCGTTGCCCGGCATGTGGGGGAAGCCGCGAAAATTCGCGGCGTTGGCGAATTTGTTCTGACAAGTCGCAAGCCGCTTGTCGCATCCCGCCCTGACTGTAAAGGTCTGCCCTGGCGTCAGCGGGAGGCGCGCCGCGCTCCACAACTCGATCGTCACCACGCCCCCGATATTCGCATGGCCCTTCACCTCGACGGACTGACCGGCCGCGGCACCCGAAGTGAACGTCAGAAGTCCGTGCGTGAACCAGCCGTGAGCGAACGCAGCCAGACCAGACGCCGTGAAACGCCGCGGGCTCGCGATCTCGGCGAGCGTGCCGCTGCCCACGAACGCGGGATCGTCGAGGTCAAATCCACACCGGGGATCACCAAGATCCGCGTCGCATCCATACTGAAACAGCCTGCCCTTGGTTTCCTGCAGATTGTGCGCGATACCACGCACTTCGGCGGTGAACGCAAGGCCGCTCCGCTTCACCTCTCCAAGATTGCCGCTGCGCATCAGAACGCGCTGCTCGGGGGCGGCCCAATTCACGCGGAAAATTTCGACTTCGGCGTTGTCGTAGATTCCGGCAGCCAGGTCGGCCTCCGCCAGGCGATCCGAGGTCATGGCGCTCGACACTTCGAGATTGTCGACGCTGAGCCCGACCGAATCCCGGATTTCGCTCGCGGTCATTCCGGCCGCCGCCTCGAACACGGTTCCGTCGAAGACGATGTCGCGGTCGTGATCGGTGAAACCCTGGCTCTCGCCATCCCGGCGGATCAGACGCCAGCACCAGCACAGCGTCGTTGCACCCGACGCAACGTGCGCCGCCAGGGCGCTCGACAGCTGCTTCATATGCGGATCTCGATGATCGGGATGTTCGGAATGGCGCCGCTGCGAAATCCAGAGAGATTGATTTCGAGCTTGTCGGTATCGAAGCGCACCGGAACGTCGAATTCGAACCCGGCGCTCACAACGGCACCCGACGATGGCGCCGTGGCGAAAGTGACAATTCCACTGGTCGTGCTCACTGTGAAATCGGAGCCCAGCGTTTTGGCTTCGCCATCGACGGCGATTAGAACCGTGCCGGATACGGGCTTCCTGATCTCGCGCGTCATCGGCGCATGAAGGGCGCCGTATGTCTTGCACAGTTGGAACGTAAGCGTCGTGCTGTCCCCCAGACCGATGGCCTGGTCGAACGCTGTCGGAACCACACCGGGCGAGCCGGATTTCCAATCTGAATGATCCCGCCAGCGAAACCCGTGGAATCGCCCGCGCCGCTCCTCGAAGAAGGTGATCACTTCGTAGAGCGCGTCGACCGACTGCACGCCGTAGCCCGCGTTGTAGCTCCGCCGCGCGTCCGCCCACCGGCTGTTGCGCTCCTCGAAGCCGGAGCCGAGCACGACGACATCCGTGCGACGTTCGGGGCCGCCCTGGGCGCCGCGCGATATTGCGGTCGGAAAGCGGATCTCGTGGAAGCTCATGGGATCCCTCCGGAATCGGCAGCGGGCAACCGGCAGGACGTCGAGGATGCCTGTCTACCGCGTGCCTCACATGTTTCGTTGACCAAACGAGACGGCGCGGGACAGCATGGCTGCAACTTGCGCCTCGGATCTCACGAAGCTTTCGGCATCACGCGCCGTGACATTAAAAGTCACATTCATTGCGGACGCGCCGCGGGCGGCGATGCCGAGGCGTCCGTCGGGGCCTCGCGAGAGCGGCATGATCGCCTCAGCGCCACGCTCGCCTGCGATGCCATAACGGCCACCCGCAAGCGGGAACGAGATCGGGCTCTGGATCACGCCGCCCGATGCGAACGGGACTGGCAACCCCTGCTGCACGACACCGCCCTTGGCAAAGCCGAGCCCGCCCGAAAGCAGCCCGGAAACGAGATTTCCAAAACCCTGCTCCACCGGCTTCAAGGCTGCCTTCAGAACAATGTCCGACAATCTCAGCGCCAGGGTGCGCAACACGTCGCCGACGTTGCGCCCCTTGATGGCGATGCTATCGAAGGCACCGACGAGGGCGCCCGAAAACTGGCGACCGAGGCTCGCGGCGTTGCGTAATTCGGAGGCAAGCTGTGAAGTGTCCGCGTTGACGGCGACGGTCCAGGTTTCGACCGGCGCGTTGAAATCGACCATAGCCGACTACTCCTCATCTATCCGGATAGCGTTTTGCGAGGTCCGCGAGAACGCGGCGCGACGGTGGGGCTTCCGGCTTCACCGCGCCGAAACGTCCACGGACCGCCGCATCGAACTCGGCGAGGGTCAGGCTCCAGAAGGCGCGCGGCTCTAAGCCGAGCAGCCCGAAGCCAATGGCCATCACCTCGTCCCAGGGAAAGGGCCGGGTGTGTCTCCCTCCTGCACGCGTTCGGCCTCGTCCCCAGCCGCTGCGGAGAACGTCACGGTCAGGAGGCGCGCGACGATATCGACGTATCCGGCCGCGCCGCCCTCAGCTTGCATGGCCGCGACCGTCTGATCGGAGATATCGTATCCCGCGCCACGCAATCCGGCGCCGATGATCCGTTGGCAGTCACGTGCCGAGATGCGCCCCGTCTCGAAACGCGTCGCAAGCCCCAGCATGTCCTCGTCGCCAAAAGCGGATTCGAGGTTGGCGAGCGCGCCGAGCGTGAGACAGAGCCGATAAGGCTTTCCATCGAGAACGGCGTCGATCTCGCCGCGGTGGCGGTTAGCCATGGCGTTCTTCCCTCTACTCGGCGTCGAACGTCAGGGCGCCTGCGGATTCGAGCGCGAGCTCGAACGCCACTTCGCCGTCGTGGCGACCGGTCAGCTCGAACGACGTAATCTGGAACGGTCCTTCGACGATGCCGAAATCCGGTACGACGACTTGCCAATCGCGAATGGTGCCGTTGAAAACGTAGCTGCGGATCAACTCGTCGGACGCCGCATCCTTGAAGATGCCGGAGCCGGACAGCCGCGCGTGGCGAACGCCCGCGCCCGCCAGCAGCTCGCGCCACTGCCCGACGCTTTCCTGATGGGTGATATCGACGGTCTCGGCATTGAACGCGACAGCGCGCGATCGCAAGCCGGCCACTGTCGTGAATGTCCCCGCGCCGTCGCCGTCAACCTTCAGAAGAAGGTCTTTGCCTTTTTGGGCTGCCATGTGTTTCTCCGCTGATGTTTGCGCTCACGCGCCCATTTGCACTTAAGGTGCGGGTTCGATCACGGCGCGGAAGCGCGCAACGCCCTGATAGGTTTCTCCGTCGGCGCCGCGCATGGCATCCGACATTTCGTGCCGCAAATTCACAAGGCGATGGCCATCGAGGCTCAGGGCCGCGTTGTGGAGCGCGCCGCGTACCGCTTCGAGAATAAGGTGCGTGTCCTTCTCGCCGCCGCTCTTGGTCCAGACCCGCAGAACGAGGAGGTGTTCGCTCGCGACCTCGGTTCCCGTGCTCCAGTCCCGCGCCGTATGGGGCCCAAACGTGACATACGGAAACTCTGCGCCGCGCGGCACCTCATCGTAGATGCGGGAGCCTCCGAGCAAAGCGATCAAATTCGTGTCGGCCACGAGCGCTCCGTAAATCGCTTTCTGCAATTCCCACGCGGGGCTGGACATGGGCTAGCTCCGATCTTCGTTTGCCGCCCGGCTGTTTGCCTCGCGGCGGATTTCTCGGCTTCTTCGCAACAGGCGCGCTCGCTCGGCGCGGGCGACGAGATGGGTTTCGATCCGCTCGAAGGCCCTTCGGCGCGCCTCGCCGACCAGCGCTTCGATCCGCGAGAACTCGCCGCCCTCAAGTTTTGCTGTCACCTTCACGGCACGCGCTCCTCGACCAGGCAGCGCAGGAACCGGTGGCGCTCGCCGACATCGATGGCCGCGCGAAGCTCGAAGACGCGCGCACCCAGAACGAACCTCATCGCCGGCACCACGCCCGCGCGATGGCGGATCCAGATCTCGTGACTGAGACGGCCGTGAACGCCGTCCGCCTCGAACCCTTCTCCGCCGGAAACGGGTTTCAGAGCCCCCCACACCTCGGCCACGAGCGACCACGCGCGCGCGACGCCGCCACCCTCATCCGGACTTTCCAACGGAGCTTGCAGCGCGAACCTTTGGCGAAGTTCTCCGATCGAGATCGTGCTCACAGGCGCACCTCGCGATACGGTTTCAAGAGATCCGACACCGCAGTGGGGATTGCCGCGGCCGCCGATCCGATTTCGAGTGGATCGCGGTGCTCGTACCAATGGGCGACGAGCAGCAGAAGCGCGTGCCGAATAGGTTGCGGCACACCCTCCGCGTCTTCAGCCAGCCCGGCCACGAATTCGATCGAGATGCCGCCGGCTACTAGTCCCGGCGACGGCCACTTGCCAGCTCGTGCAACGAGGCGCGGGATCCGCGCATTGCCGTCGAGCAGATAACTTTCATCGGACACAAAGGCGGGCGTGCCATCGGCCGCGCGGACCGTCACTTCGGCGATACTCCGAATGGGGCGGAGCGGAAAGCGCACCTCCCCTCCTTCCGGCCATTTGTCCAGTGTGAGACGCCAGCCCTGCGTGATCAGCGCGAGCCCCAACGCCGCCTCGATATGCAGCCGCGAGGTCACGATCAGGCTCGCCACCAGGATGTCTTCGGCGGCGCCGTCGAGGCGCAGATGGGCCTTCGCCTCGGAAACCGACACCGGCTCCTCGGCGGGCCCACTCGTCAATGCGAGGGACATATGCTGCTCTTTCGTTGAACAAGACCTATTTTTTTGAGACCGACGATTCACGCCTCGGGCTGATAGGGCCCTCGGCGATCGTGGTCTAACGAGCGAAGCCGCTGGCGGGGGAACCAGCGGCTTCGCTCTGGACCGGCGGGCAGGGAGGAGACCCGCCGGTTATTCTGGTTGCCTCGCGCCTCGACGCGGGGCGCCGCTTACGCCTCGAAGCGCAGGAACTTGATGGCGTTGAAGTCCTGCACGCCGCCGCCGACGCGCTTGGTCGTGTAAAAGAGCACGTAGGGCTTCGACGAGAACGGATCGCGCAGAACGCGGATGCCAACACGATCAACGATCAGATAGCCGCGGCGGAAGTCACCGAACGCCACCGAGAAGCTGTCGGCCGCCATCGTGGGCATGTCCTCGGATTCGACCACGGGATAGCCCATCAGCAACGATGGCTCCCCAGCCGATGCAGCAGGCTGCCAGACGTAGTGCCCGTCCTCGTCCTTCATCTTTCGGACGGCTGCCTGCGTGCCGCGATTGAACACGAACGTGCCGTTCGCGCGGTAGCCAGCCTTGAGCGTGTAGATGAGGTCGATCAGCTTGTCGGCCGGATTGGTCGCGGGGAATCCGCCGTCGACGCCTGTCGTGATGTAGCCGAGGTTACCCCAGCTCCAGGAACCGTTGGCCACCTTGGTGTAGTCGAGGAAGCCCTTCGGCTTGTTGGTGCCGTCGCCAGAGACGAAGGCGGTGCCTTCCTGCTGGGCGAAGGTGTCGCGCACCTCCTCGGCGATCCACTCGTCGATGTTGACGGCGGCATCGTCGAGCAGCGTCGCAGTCGCCGCCGGCATGGCATAGAGCTCCATGGTCGGGAACGACAGCTCGGCCAGCGTCGGCGTATTGGTTTGTGTACGCGCGGCCGTCTCTGCCACCCATCCGGTTGCAAAGCCCGTGGTCGCGAACGGCTTCTTGAACACGGAGCCTGAGACCTGCCGCACCGAGGCGATCGAGCGGATCGGCGAAATGTCCTTCAGCGCCGAGATCACGGCGCGCTCGGTCTCGGGCGGCACGAGATAGCCGCCATCGGCGCCGCTATTGGTCGAAACCGCCAGCGCCTTGGCTTCGAGACGCGCCAGGTTCGCGGTTTCGCCTTTGCGGACGTAGTCGTTGAAGGCGTGGCGATGCTCGCGCACGGCGGCCGTCTCGATCTCTCCGCCGCCGCCTAGATGCGGACGCTGGGCCTTCACCGCCAGCCGGTCGGCAACGCGCTTCGTTTCATCGAGCGCGCGGTCAAGACGGGCGAGCTTGTCGTCGATCAGCGGGTCTGACGCGGAGCGCCGCTCCAACTCGCCCAAGCGCTCGTCGTTGGTATCCTTGTAGGCTTCGAAAGCCCGCATAAAATCCTCGAAGGCCGCGCCGACGCTGCCGCCGGCCTTGGTTTCGAGGTTGGCGTTGTCTGTCATCTCAGGGGTTCCTTTGCTCTCGAACTCAATGCTTGAAGAGCGTCGCGGCCGCCCGGCGCATCAGTGCCGCCAGCCTCGCTTCCTCGCTTTGGCCAGAGCCCGCATCCCGCAGGGCCTTGAGGCCAGAAAGACCCGAGCGCATCAGCGCGCGCGCCTCGCTTCGCGTCAGCCCAGCATCCCGCGTGAGCCAACGCTCGAACTCGCGCTCGGTCGGCGGAGCCGACGCGAACGGCTTGGTCTTGGTCGACGTGATCCGCGCCTCGGGCAGCAGCGGAAAGGTCACGATCGAAATTTCCCAGAGGTCAATTGTCTCGAGGCGTCGCACTCCGGTTGCCCGGTCGCGGCGCGCCTTCACAGTCTTGAAGCCGATCGAGAGGCCGTCGAGTGCACCGGCCCGCATCAGCGCCATCACCTCGCGGGCGCGTCCGACCTCGCGCATCAAGCGGCCTTGCGCATAGAGCCCGCGGCTGTCCTCTTCGAGCGTGGTCCAGACGCCGATCGGCTGGTTGGCATCGTGCTGGAACAAGAGCTTGATGCCGCGCGGGCCGCGCCGCGCGAGGCTGTCCCGAAAGGCACCGGGCAACACGACGTCGCGGCCTAGATCCTCGCGATTGAACAAGCTCGCGTAGCCCTCGAACGTGCCGTCGGCGTCGGCCTGCTTGAAATCGAGGGACGTGAATTTCACCTCGGATACGGGCAGGCTCTCGGAAGACGGCGTCGCAAAGCGGGGCCGTTCCCATGCGCGAAAGGCCATGAGGCGATGCTCCAGGTTGTGATCTTGGTGTTGGCGCCGGCGCGGCAAGCACGACGGAAATGAAAAAGCCCGCGGCGTGCGCGAGCTCGGTCGGGTCTATATTTTTGGCCGCGTCCGGCAGGACATTTGCGCCCGCCTCCGGCAGGACACTTCCGTACAACGAGCGTGAGCCATCATCCATCGCTGGCGCTGGCGGCGGCTCATCGAGCGGCGCGTAGCCAACGACCCTTTTGCTTGCCCGCCTTCGGCAGGACGCGCTTCTCGTACAGTTAGAAACGCGTCGGCGTACGCGCCCTTTCATTCGTACTCATCGGGGAACCCCAGAAATATTTCTCGCAGCTCCTCGCTCCCCAATTCACCGAGCTGATCGTTAAGATCATGATACTCGTCCGGCGTGAAGAATCCCCACTCCATTAGAGCAGCTAGATAACCCTTCCAGAGCAAAGTCACCACTTCGCTGTCTCTTCGGCGACTGAGATGCTCCGAGATACGATTTAGCATCTCTTCTTTTGTCGGTACGCTCGCCATGACTCTGGGTTCACCGCTGCTCATCAGGATATTTCCGTATAACGATCGACGCGTCGTCTTCCGTTTCATCCAGGGCTCGGAGGCCGGTGATCGTAGCGACCACTCCTATCGACACCGCGATAAGGAAGCAACTTCGTAATCCCATGATGCCGCACAACGTTGTCCCGCAACAGTTGGTCGCGCTCGTCGTCGAAGAGGAGCCACGGCAAAGACCCATATTTTTAGCTATTCATACTGTCCCGGAAACCCAATAAACATCTCGCGACGCTCTTCTTCTCCGACCTCCTTAAGGGATGTATTGAGGTCGTGGTAATCGTCGGCACTCAGCGCACCTAGTTCCATCAGGGCCACAAGGTACCCCTTCCACAAAAGATGAATCACGTCGCTATCCTGTCGATACACGAGTTGCTCCTGGATCCGCTTTAGCAACTCTTCCCTATCATTATCCGCCATCGTCATGGCCTCCTCGGTACATGGATTGGTCCTTCGGGTGTAAGAATAGTTATGCTGTCAATACCACTCCTGGCATCTGCGCCATACGCCCGCCTTATGGCCTCCTCAGCAATGTTCTTGTTCATTCCCTGCTGATTTCTCGCGTTGATTACAATGTTTGGCGATTGTCCCCTTGCGTCGAGAATTCTGCTTGAGATCGACCCTGAGAGTCGCGTTGGCTCGGTATTCTTTACCCCGCTTACTGTCTTGAGCTCGTGTGACACCCCGTTGATGCGAACATCCGGTGTCCGCCCAGCGCCTCTCGGTACAATCTCCACTTCGTTGCCGAGGTCTCGCATCTCCTCGAAGAAGCGCCGCTCGTCTGGTGTCACGTCGTCGAGCTTGCCGGTGATTTTTCCTGGCGTGGGCTTCTTCGTAAGAAAGTCAGGGAGCTTTTCCGGAACCTTTGGTTTGGCTGCCAGGAGACGGCGCGCCAGCTCCTGGAGAATCTTAGCCCGATTGGCGACTCGAACTCTTCCTTCCGTTGGCTTCCTCTGAGCCGGCGCGCCCACGCCGCTCGCGACGCTCGTTCCGAGACGGCTGCCGCTCCCACCGCCCTCGTCCACCCACTCGCCGCCATCGGAGGTGCCGGCGGGCGCGCGGGCTTGATCCGGTCTGTATTTTTGCCCGCCTTCGGCAGGACACTTGCGCGCGCCTTCGACTGGATATTTCCGTACAACGATCGACGTGTCGTCTTCCGTCGCGGGCTCCGGCGGCGGCTCGTCGAGCGGGGCATATCCCACCGCGGCGCGCTTCTCGTTCAGGGTCAGGAAGCTCACCTTCTCGATGCGCGCCCAGAGCGCTTCGCGCTCGGCCGTCAGCGCCTCGATCTGATCGAGGTCGGGGCGCAGCTCGAGACTTTGCTTGCCCGCCTCCGGCAGGACGTGCCACGCCGGGGACAGCCACGACGACAGCGCCTTCGCCGTCCGCGTCACCAGCGGCAGCACGGTGGATCGCCAGAAGGCACGCTGGGCTTCCTGGTAATTGGAGAACGTGTTGTCGCCCGGGATGCCGAGCAGCATCGGGGGCACGCCGAACGCCAGCGCGATCTCGCGCGCCGCACCATTGCGCGCGGCGATGAAGTCCATGTCCTTCGGCGACAGCGACAGCGGCTTCCAGTCGAGGCCGCCCTCCAGCAGCAGCGGGCGGCCGGCGCGGCGCGGTCCCTGGAAGCCGTCCTCGAGCTCGGCCTTCAGGCGCTCGAACTGCTCCGGCGTCATGCGCCCGTCGGCGCCGCCGTAGACCAAGGCCCCCGAGGGACGCGCCGAGTTGTCGAGCAGCGCCTTGTTCCAGCGGCCGGCGGTGTTGTGGATGTCGATCGCCTGCGCCGCCGCCTCCACCGGGCTCATGCCGTAGTGATCGTTTGCGGGATGGAACAGGCGCACGTGCAGGATCGGGCGCACGCCCGCGACCGGCTCCGCCTCGAAGCGCACGGTTCGCCCCGCACACGTGTACTCGTAGGCCTCCGGCCAGCCCTCGGCGCCCGGCACCACCTTCATGCGGTCGGGGCGCAGCGCGTGCAGCTCACGCAGGCGGCCGTCGAGCGCGACCGCTTCGACGTAGGCGTTGCCGGCGACGAGGAGATAGCCGTACCAGGCTTCCAGGAAATCAGTGCCGGTCTGGTCGAGGCTCGGGCGCGCGAGGAGATCGAGCAGCGGGTGGTCGTCGTGCTCCTCATCGCCCTCGAACAGCATCAGCGGCACCGAGGCGGCGGCTTCCGCGATCATGCGCACGGCGCGGTAGACGATGGCGTTCTGCATGAAGCCTTCGCGGGCGAAGGCCTCGTAGTCGCGCGGCGTCCAGACCGGGCGGCCCAGCGTCTCGAGCACGATCAGCGGGCCGGTGGCGCTGGCTTTCTCCTCGTGCGGCGCAGCGCGGGCAACAGCGGGCGTCGCGCGGCCGGGCCAGAAGCCCGCCAGCGTCTCAAGGATGCGCGGCATGAAAGGGTCCTTTTAGCGGCAGCAGGCAGCAGGCAACCGGCAGCAGGTTCGATACTCGGCAGTGGGCAATCGGTAGGAAAAGGAAGGCGCGCTTGAAACGTATTCCGACGCGCTGCCTGCTGCCGGTTGCCTGCTGCCTAACCTTCAGAGTTGGCGGATCGCGGGGGCGGGCCCGCGGTCGATCATCAAATCGGTCAGCGCCCAGACCAGCGCGTCGACGCGGTCGGGGCTTCGTCCGCGCGCCAAGCCGTCGGCGCCGAACGCGAGCATCTGCTCCTCCAAGGTCGCGTGGATGCCGACGTGCGAAATGCGGCCTTCGGCGTAGAGCGCGGCCACCGGCTCGGCGCGCAGCCATTTTCCGCGCGTCGCGCGCACCGAGCGCACCGGCACCGCCTCGTCGATCTGGCGCA
>VFQP010004379.1_pt1 | contig 13238 bp, 12 predicted proteins | sample 3512351 | NCBI WGS metagenome assembly VFQP01 (sample SAMN10412372, study PRJNA504923) | tailings metagenome | isolation source: Relicate 1 Philex TSF1 revegetated site | place: Philippines: Tuba, Benguet | collected 2017-08-29 | reverse complement strand
TGCGGCGTTGCGCGCGGGCGTGGCTGGAGTGCGGCGCACCGTGACTGCGTTCTCCACGTACAGGCCCTTTGGCAGCACGTTTGCCACCGAGATGAGCCGCATGAGGTTGTCCACGTCGCTCTCGATGGAGCGCGCCACGCCCGGGTACTGCACCTGAGCACAGCAACCACAGCACGCACAGCACGCACAGCGGCGCCGTCGTCACGCGTCACTCAGAGCCAGCGCGACTGCAGCGCGTGATGCGATAAGGTCGCCGCCGTGGTGCTGGCTGCGCCGCACAGTAATGCTTGCAGGGCTTGGGACGGCCCAGGTGCTGTGGCTCTTCCGGCCCAGGCGCGCATCCCCCCACGCGCGCTCACACGCCCTCACCTTGATGGCCACCTTCCTCCCGTCGTGCAGCACGCCGGCGTGCACCTGCCCAATGCTGGCGGCGGCGCAGGGCTGCCACTCGAACGAGGTCAGCGGCGCCTCCCAGGCCTCGCCCAGCTCGCCCACCAGCATGCGCTCCAGCTGCCGCCGGGGCATCACGTCGGCGCCCGCGCGCACGCGCTCCAGCGCCTGCTGCACCTGTTGGGGACGAGGAGCAGCGACGCAGGCGGGTCGCAGGCAGCGGCTGGCTTCTCCCGCACATGCCCCAGAGCAAGCGAGGATGACGATCGCAGGCAACTGCTACCTCTCCCTCCATCGCCCTCTCGAGCAGCTGCAACGCCCAAAGCGCCGCGGCCAGGGCCGTGACGGGGAGAGAGCAAGGCGCGGGACAGGACGAGCCCAGCCCCCCCCCCGCTTCACGCCTCACCTGGGGCGGCAGCAGGTTCTCGTCCTGGATCGACAGCATCTGGCCGATCTTGAGCGCGGCGCCCCGCATGCGGCACAGCGCGTTGGCCAGCCGCTCGGCGTTGGCCTCCGTCACAAAGGAAGAGTACAGGGCCGGGCCGCCGTTGCCGCCCGCTGCTGCTGCTGACGTGCCGCCCTGCGCACGGCACCGGGGCGCAGCCACGGCTCGCGCAGACGTTTGGTGCCGTCACCCGCACGGAAAGCCAGTGAAGAGAGCAGTCGTCTGGTGCTCTCGCGCGTGTGCGTGCCCTCCACGACACCATCCCACCTCGCTCTCCGCCCACATGCGCCACCCGCACGCATCATTGGCTATGCCAGCGACGGCTGCACCAGATAGATCCCACATGTACACGACGCGCACGCATGTGCAAGGCGCACCTCTGCTGCTGCAGCGCCAGTGGCGTCCTGCCGGCCGCTCCCTGACCACGTGCGGGAGATGGAGTCGGTGACGGTGCCCAGCAGCAGGCTGGCGCCCAGGCCCGCGAACCCTAGCGCGCGCCCTAGCGGCGACTCGGGCACGGCGCGCTCGCGCAGCACGCGCTTGGGCGGCTTGGCGTCTGAGGGCGGAGGCGGAGGAGGTGGGGCGGCCCCGGGCGAGGCGGCGGCGGCTGTGTGGTCTGGCTGGGTGGCTGCGGCTGACTGGGCCGGCGAGGCGGCTTGCGTGGCTGTGGTGGTCGTGCTGCTGCTGCTGGCGGCGGCGGCGGCGGTGGCTGGGGAGGAGGAGGAGGGGTGCGTCGCGGAGGGGCCAGCCTGTGCTGGTGCTTGGGGCGGCGGCGGGGCGGCGGCGGGCGCCGAGGTGCTGCTGGCTTGGGCGGTTGGGGCGGTGGAGGCGCTTGCCGGTGCCGCGCCTGCCGGTGGGTGAAGTGTGACGCTAGCGGCCGCTGCGGGTGGGCTGGAGGAGAGGGTGGGGGCCGCCTCGGCCTGTGCGCTCGCGCTGACGCTGGCGGGCTGGGGCGAGAAGGGGGCGGAGAAGGACGCCTCCTGCGAGGCGTCCCGCCTCTGAGATGCCGCCGCTGCTGCTGTTATTGTTGTTGTTGGTGGTGGTGGGGCTGCTGCGCTCCTGAGCAGTTCTGCTGCAGGGGGCGCGCCGCGAGGTGGCGGCACGGCTGCCTGCGGTGATGATGATGCTGCGGCAGCGTGCTCCTGGTGGGCTGGTGCTGCTGGCTGCGGTGGTGCTGCTGTTGCTGTCGCTGCTCCTGCTGCAGAGGGCGTGGGGGCCTCGGAGGGGGCGCGCGCCGCGGCGGCCGCGTGCTGCAGCAGGTCCGCCGCGTACTGGGCCGCGCGCTGCAGGTTCACGGCGTCCGCTCTCCGTGCCACGTCGCTGCAGACACGCAAAAAGCAACCACTGCGTGCTTGCAGCAGCGTGTGGCGAGGTCGGGGCCACACACGATCAAGGGCCCCCCAGGCGCGCGTGTTCGCCCCTTTTTCTGTCGGCGATGGGTCGATGACGCCCCAAGCGACGAATTGGCGCTGCACGCACGCGCTCAATCGCCCAGGCCGTGCAGGGGCGAGCGCACCTCTGCGCCACGGAGCGCGCCAGGACCACGCCAAGGCCCCGCAGCACGCGCGCGGCGTCCTCCAAGCGCCGAGGCGTCATCCAGTGCGCCATACCTCGGGAGCAGTGCGCTGCGTCCCGCACACTGGACGAGGTTCACGCGCCCTCACCATGCACCGGTGGCGCGCACGGCGCAGAGCGCAAGCGCAGTCCAGCAGGATGTCGGCGTCAGTAGCAGCAGCACCACCACCGCTTGCAGCAGCTCCTGAGGTGCGTGTGCACCGCTCACATCACCGGCGAAGCTGGCCACAACGGCGCACGCCGCATCACACCCCCTCAAAAAGGCCCGTGGTGGCCACCGCTGCTCATTGGCCGTGCGAGCACAGGTGCAGGATGCGCTGCAGGACGGGCCAAGGAGGCCTCCTGCGCCAGCGTCGGCGGCGCAGCAGGTGCGCGCTTTTGCCCGCGTCATCGACGGATGCCGCCCGGCCAGCGATCCTGGGTCGCCCGTTCGTGGGCCAGAAGCCGCACTGGTGGTGCTGCTACTCATGGAGCACGCGTTGAGGTCGCAGAGCCAGGGGCGTTGGTCCTGACCCCCGGTCAACGTGTGTCCCCCGCGTGGCCACGCAGGCGCCAAGCGCCGAGCTCCTGGCGGGGCTGCAGCAGCTGGCCGCGCAGCTCAAGGGCTCGCTCACGCTTCACCAGGGGGCCGCCACGCACCAAGCAGACGGAGAGGTGAGACGGCGAGGAGCGGCACGCGGGGACGCTGCTGGGGCACCGCGCAGCGAGGCCCGGGCCCAGCGGCGGCAAGCGAGCGTGCCAGGGGGCTGATGTGCTCTCAGCCACCGACGCCGAGCCCTGGCACCGGGCACGTCGCCCGCACCTCCTTTGGGGCTCTGCCCCAAGCCCACGCCCGGTGTGCCAACGCCTGCGTGCCACCTGTCCCAAGCCGATGCCTGCGTGCCCCAATCCAACGCCCGGCGTGCCGCTGCCCCAAGCCGACGCCTAACGTGCTGCTGCCCCAAGCCGACACCTTCGTGCCAACGCCCAGCGTGCCGCTGCCCCAATCCAACGCCCGGCGTGCCGCTGCCCCAAACCGACGCCTGGCGCGTGCACCTGGCCCGTGTGCTGCAGGCCACCGTGTGGAACGAGCTGCTCAAGGCCGACACGCCCGCCTTCACCGCCGCCCGCCCGCTGGCCTGGGTGCGCTGCGCCGACGCGCGCGACGCCGGGCTGGCCGTGGCCTTTGCTGCGCGGCACAAGGTCAAGCTCTCGGGGAGAGGTGCGTGGTGCTGGGGGGGGCGCGTGATGTGGACTTGGCGCGTGGGAGTGACGGCGTGGGTGGGTGGCTCCGCGCCTGCGGCAAAGCAGGGGCGGCAGGGCGGCAACTGAGCGAGTCGTCGTCGTCGTTGTTGCATGGCATTGACATGGCATCGACATGGTGTCACGGTGCTGCAGCCCGGTAGCAAAGGATCGCCAATCAGATCGGGTCAGGCAAATGTCTAGCCAGGACTTGCGTCGCCGCTGGGGGGGGGGGGGGCACGCGCGAATGCTGCCGCCAGGTTTGCGTGCGCCGTCTCGTTCCACGTCTGGGGCCCACCCCTGAGCGAGTGTGGGGTGCTGGTGGCGTGTGCGCAGGGGCGGGGCACCACTATGGCGGCGCGTGCATGTCGCCGGGCGGCCTGGTGCTGGACCTGTCGCCGCTCAAGGGCGTCAGCGTGGACGCGGAGGGCCGGACCGCGCGCGTTGAGGCGGGCCTCACCACGCAGGCGCGACAAGGGAAAAGCAGGCTTGGGTGACGAGAGGCGTCTGAGCCTTTGCCTGCGTGCCGTTGTGCCCCACATGCGCGGCTCTGGACGGTGGTTCCTGGCCACACGCCGCGCCTTTGGCCGCCGTCCCGGATCCCTTTGCTCAGCGCTTTCCTATCGTTTCCTATCAAACTGTGCAGGAGCTGCGGGAGGCCACCATCGCCCACGGGCTGCACTTCCCCGGCGGCCACATCTCCGGCGTGGGCTGCGCCGGCTTCATCCTCGGTGCGCCCTTGCGCTCCCCGCCTGACGAGCTTGCTGCGCGCTCGCAATCCAATCCGCACAAGGCCGCACGCGCGTGTGTGGGCTCAGTGCCGATTGACCGCGGGGGCGCGTGCCGCAGGCGGCGGCAACGGCTGGGGCGCCACCCAGTGGGGCGCGGCGTGCGACAACGTGTTTGCCTACGATGTCATCCTGCCCCGCCCGCCGGCGCCAGTCCAAGAGGGCGGTGCGGAAGGCGCGGCGCTTGACGGCGATGCGGCGGAGCTGGGGCCGGCGCCGGTGACTCGGGTGACGGTCGAGTCGGACCCGGAGCTGTTTGCCGCGCTCCGCGGCGCAGGTCAGCGTGCACGTGGTTGTGGGTGGGAGGCGGCAAACAGCGCGTCAGTGTGCGTGTGGTCAGTGCGGGGTGGAGGCGATGTGCTCGCCTGGGCAGCGCGGCACGGCCGCCGCCCATCAGGGGCACGCGTGCAGGTTCTGACGTGTTTGTGCACTGCACAATGACAGCGATGGGAGTGCACGCGCGGCGCCTTGACGGCCTCGTGCGCCGCCCCCCCTGCGTCCAAAACCACGCAGGCATGTTTGTCGCCGTGGTGGTGGCCTTCCACGTGCGGCTGCACCCCGTCCCGTCCACCATCCCCACCATCACGGCCGTGCTGCCCCTCAGCAGCGCGCCAAAGGTGCGCGCGCCCCCGCCGCCACCGCTCTGCGCCGGGTCTCGGACCTGCTGCGGCACCCCCAGCAAACGCCCGCCAGGCCTCGCAGGTCTCTTCTCCCTACGCCTCGCCCGGCAGGACCGGCTCCACCCTTCCGCCCTTGTGCACCGCTTTCCCCCCCCCCCCCAGGGCCCCAGGGTTCCGCCCTTCCGCCGCACCGAGCTTGCCAGAAATGGCTGCACTTGAGCTGTGAGGCTCGACGCACAACAGGCACGCGCGTGGACGCACTGTGCGCACGTCAACGCCGCGTAGGCGCTGGAGCTGCTGCAGGACCTGCTGCAGCGCGGCCCCGCGTGCGTGGAGCCCTCGGTGGCGCTGGTGCGCGGCCCGGCGCCCGACCACGAGCCCATCGCCGTGTTTGGCGCCACCGCCTTTGCGCCGCTCGACGACCCGCGCGTGCACGAGGCCTACGCCAAGGTGAGAAGCAAGGAAGAAGAAACAAAGAAGGAAAGGGTAGCCGGTAGGCGTGGTTGAGGGAGGCTGGGCCGTGCACCTCGCAAACCTGCACCAAGGTGAGGCTCTCTGGTGCCGCCCGCCCGCCCGCCCGCCCTTGCCAGAACTGGCTGTGGAGCCACCACGCGTTGCAGCTGGCGCGCGCCGCTCACGCATGCGCGGGAGCCGCGCAGGCGCCGCCCGCTCACACAGCCCTGGGGAGCTCTGTTCGTTCCGCCCGCCCGGCGCCTCGGCGCGACCACCACGTCGGTGCCACCGCCGCCCTCCGCGCAGCTTCGTCGTGCTCTCGCGTGCTTCTTCCCACGCCTTGCCAGAGCCAGTGGTAGCTGCGCCAGAGCCTGCGCCAAGCTCAGCGCAGGCCGCGGCGAGCGCGGCCCAACCTTCCTCCTCAGCAGGCGCGGTTCTCCTCAACCGCGCCTGCCGGCGTTCGCTTTGCTGCTGTGCGCAGGTGCGCGCGCTGGAGCCCGAGGCGCGCCACTCGCTGCAGGAGGAGCAGCTGCCCTACCTGCGCGCACTGGCCATCCTGGACGGCGCCTACGTGGGGCCCCGGCTGTGCATGTACGCGCACGGCATGTTTGTGGAGCACGCCGCCGTCACGCCCGCGCTCACGCAGGTGCGCCACGGGGACCCTGCCTGCCTGAATCCTCTGCCGCCCTCTTCCCACCCTCAGAAATCTGCGCGGCCGCTCAGCGGCTGTCAGGCTTGCCCCGTCCGGAGCCACTCCTCGTAGTCCCGCACACCCTGCACTGAGGCTTGCGGCGTGAGACCCGCCGTGTGCTGCGTGGCGCGCGGCGCGGTGGCTGGCGTGCGCGTGGGTCTGCGCAGGCGTGGGTGGAGGCGGCCGAGCGCATGACGTCGCCGCGCTCGCTGCTGCTCATCGTGCCCAGCTGCGCCTCGGTGCCCCAGGCCGCGCCCTCCTCCCTGGACTTCAGGTGCGCTGCCAGCCACCTGCCAGCGTGCGCACGTCTGTCACTTCGCCTCTTGCAGCCCGTGCGCAGGTGACGGCTCCCGGGCGTTGTGTGTGCGCGCAGGGACATGCTGTTTGTGTGCGCCTACTCGATGTGGCAGCGCACCGACGGCGGCCCGCAGGCGGACGGCGACGAGGCGCACGCCCAGTGGGTGCGGCGCGTGCGCGCCGGCGTGGGCCCGGCGGCGGTCGGCTCGTACGTCAACGAGGTGAGCCACCTGGCTCCACACACACCTGTGGCGGCACTTGCGGGTCTTGCCTCCCTGCTGTGCCTTGGCGTGCCACGCCCCAGCTCCCGCACTACAGCTTTTGTGCGCTGTTGCGGCCGGCGTCAACGGGAGCGTGGTGCCGTGCCATCTGCCGCATGCCTGCCTCAGGTGATGCTGGAGCCTGGGCAGCTGGCGCACTGCTACCGGCCCGAGACGCTGAGCAGGGTGGCGGCGGTCAAGCGGCGCACCGACCCCCTGGGGCTGCTGAGGGCGCTGGAGCTGGACCCGCAGCCATAAGCGCTCCCTCACGTGTAGCCTGTGGACCTCGCCTCGCTGGTCACCAGGTCCTTGGCTTACACCCGCGACCCCATCAGTCCTCTACGCGTTCGGGTCCTTTTACTTGCACTGCGAGCAAAGCACCTGCTACAATCGTGCAAGTGCCTGCTGCTCACGCTCACGCCAAATCAAAGCCTGAGCAGGAAAGCAAGCGGCAAAGCAAACGGGGGCGCCCTTCTTGCGAGGGCAAAGCACACACGGACCGCTGCCGCGTGGGACAGGGCGCTGTGCTCCTGAGCACCCCGTTCTCAAATCAGAGCCGCTGCGGCATCGCCGGCAGCGCCCCATCCTCCTCTACTAGCATGTCACTACGCCCGCCGCGCAGGGACTCTTGCCCTCGCAGCGGCGGCGTCAAGGCGTCAGGGTAAGGCTCAACCGCCATCAACCGAACCGCATGTAAAAGTACAGGTCAATCTCTGAGTCAGCATCTACGGGCCGTGACGTGGGCGACGGCAGGGCGCGCGCACGATATGGGCAGGCGTTGCCACCCCGTGCTCCTCCCTCCCTTGGCACAAGAGGCCCCTGCGGAGCGTCGCGCCCCCACTGCCCGCCCCGTCACGCTGCCCGGTCCTGGAGCAAACGCGCCACACACTCTGCCACACGCCTCTCACACAAACAGAAACCCAAAACTACGAGACAAGGCGTCTCCGCCCCGGAGACTCTCTCGTGCCGGCTGGCTAGGCCCCACCCCCTGCCTGGCTGGCCCAACACGCCGCCCTCCCCCCGCGCCGCCGGGCTCCAGGCCGCGCTCCGAGCGCGCCCTCCCCTCGGCCGCCGCCGCCAGCGCGCCGCCTCCTCCGCCGCACGCCCCCGCCGCCCCTCAGTACACGTCTGGGTTGCGGGGGTTGTGCGGCCCCATGCCCCCGCTGCCGCTGGTGGCCTGCTGCAGGTGCATGGCCAGCGAGTAGTTGTTCACCTCGAGGCGCCGGCACTGCTCCTGGTAGTGCGCCACGGCGGCGCGCAGCTCGGCCAGCTGCTGCTCCTCCTGCAGCGCCCTGTGCTGCGCGCGCTGCGCCTGGATCTGCACGGCGCGCTTGAGGATCTGGTTCTCCTTGGCCACCTCGGCGAAACGGGCGTCCGCCTGCATGGCGGGCGCGCGGGGGCCAGCAACGCAGCACCGGGGGTCAGCAAACGACAATGACAATGCGATGCACAGTAACCCTCCCGTGGGTGCTGCCTGTGTGGGTGTGCAGCTGCTGCTGCTTGCGTCGAGAGCCTCGACCCCGCTGGAGGAGCCGAGTGGGCAGCCGCCCGCCCGCCCCTCACCTCGTCCTTGTGGTGCTGCTTGACAAAGCGCTCAAAGTGCTGCAGCACCGTCGCCGCCCGCCCCTTGGCGTCGCCCATGTCCTTGGAGGCGAGCATCTCCACCACCAAGTAGTCCACCCACTGCTCGGCCGTCTGAGGGCCCTGCGGCGCCACTGCCTGGGGCGCCACGCCCGCCGCCGCCGCCCCGCTGGGCCCTTGTTGCTGCTGCTGCGCCGCTGCCGCTGCTGCCGCGGACTCTGTTGCTTGCCGCTCGGCGTCGCGGAGCACGGCGGCGGCGGCGGCGTCGGGCGGCGGCGAGGGGGGCTGCGTGGCGCCGCCGCCCGGCGTGGGCACGAGGGAGGGCGGCTGCTGCTGGTGCGCCTGGCGCGCGTCCGGCGTGGCGGCGCTCGCTGCGGGCGGTGGCACACGAGGCAATGCGCAAAGGTGATGCGCGGGGTGCGGCCCCGCGCCACGCCCAGCCCAGCGCACCAAAACGCGCTGCTGCCAAGGCCACAAGCAGGTGCACGCTGCGCTGCTGCACTGCACTGCCTGCGCCAAACAGTGCACACGCCCGCTCACCTCCCGCGACGGCCACCGCGGCCGCGACCGTGGCGTCGTCCGAGCTGAGCTTGAGGTCCGTCAGCCTCTTGATGGCTGCGTCGATGGAGCCGCACTCGAGCAGCACCTCCTGCACGACCTGCGCGCTCGAGGCACCACGAGAGGCGCGCCACAAGACGGTCTCTCCCACGCACGCCCGTCGCCTCCCCGCCAGCGCGCGTGCGCGCCACGAAAAAGCCTCGAGCGTCGTTCGATGCGCCGTCTGCACGCGCTCGCCTTTTCATCCATGCCCGGGAAGAGCGCCAGCAAGCTTGCGATTGCTTGCTCGAGCTGTGTGCGCGCGGCCGCGGGCGAGGTGGCCCGGTGGTGGAGGTGCACGAGCCTCGTGCGCTTGTGACGGTGCGCGTCCGGAGCCTCGTAGTGGCCCGCTGCCGGGTGCTCTGGCGATAACCCCGCCTCGCCCTCGAACTGCCGCTTGAAGCGCGAGGCAGGCGAAGGAATGGCGGCCACCGACATAGGGGCCGCTGCTGCGCCGCCTGCTGGGCGCGCGCGCGGGCGCTCAGAGGCCGCTGGGGGGAGACGCTGGGAGGAGGAGGCTGCGCACGGTCACCGCCCTGGCAAGGAGGGAGCTGCTTCCGGCCTCCGCGCCTCGCTCCAGCCTCTTCTTCTTCTGAGGGGTGGTGGTGCGGGTGTGGCTGCTGCTGGTGCTGCTCTGGCGCGCCACCATGGTGCCCTTCATGGCGCGGCAGACCCCGTGAAGGGTGTGGGGCAGGCAAGGGAGCACCAGCGGCAGCACCTCAGCGCTCGGACCTTCCCGTGGAATGCATCAGCAACCCGGCGCACGCCACGACAGTGGGCGAGGAGCGCCCGAGCTGCAGCAACAGGTGCGGGCCAAGGGGCCCTTTGCGGGGGCCCAGGCGAGCGCAGCAGCCAGGCAGCGCGCACGGGGGGTGGACGAGGCGTTGGCGCGAGCGAGCGGTCGCCGTGCGTTTGACTACGGGCATCCCGACCAGTGGTCAACGACATTTTGACTGTGCAGGGCCTCCTCAAACACGTCCCGCCCAGGCCCGTGGCGGCGGTGCCCAAGCCGCTGACGGTGCAGCAGCTGCAGCGGGCGGCGGAGAGAGCAGCAGCAGGGCCCACTGGCAGCAGCGGCGAGCCAGGCACACCCGGGGGGGGCCTCCTCCACCCGAACGACGCCGCCTCGTCGTCTCACGTGGGCAGCAGCAGCAGCAGCACCTCACGGCACCGGGACCTCACGTTCAGCAGCGCGCCGGCGCACGCCTCGCGGGCGGCGCCCATGCCGCGCGCGTCCTACTCGCACACGCGCGCCGAGTCGGAGCGCATCCACGCGGAGAACGGCAAGCTGGGCCGGCGCATCGAGGAGATTGGCAGCCGGCGGCCGGAGCAGGGTCTGGCGCCTGCTGCGGGCGGGGGAGGGCGCCTAGCAGTGCACCCGCCGCCGCCAGGCGAGAGCCGGGCGGCGGCCACCCGGCGCCGGCAGGAGCAGCGCGTGGCGCAGGAGAACCTGGCCCTCTTCAAGCGCCTGCAGTCGGTCAAGCCCTCCACGGACGTGTCGCGGGAGGCGCTGAGCAAGCACGCGACGGCGCAGCGCGCGCACGAGCGCATCGCCAGCCGCAGGGCCGTGTCGTGAGTGAGTGAGTGACTGAGGGGCGGCCCGTGAGAGCGTGGTGCCAGTGTTGGCTCACGTCATGACTCATGGCGTGGGAGAGAGAATGCACACCCGTCGCCCTCGAGTGGGACTTCGAGGTCGTGGGCGAGTTCGTGTTCCGGGTGCCGTTCGCGGCTTCCGCGCGCGTGCGGCGCAGTCGCTGACGTGACGTGTCCGCGTGGGAGAGTGCCCCGCTTGACCTGCCAGCGCGTGCCCTGGCAGCGTGCAAGCGATGTGGACGTTTGTCCTCCTCTCCTGCTCTCTGTCGGGTGCTCTCTGTCGGGTCGGTTTCCAGAAGCAGGGTCGTTGACGGTCGTTGGCGTGTCCAAGGTGCGTAGGTCCATGGTGCGCAAAAAGGTTTTGGCCAGAAGCAGCACAGGAGGAGGAGCGCATACATACGCGTACATACGCCGCAGCGCAGTTGACGGACGCCCGCACACCTTGGCCAGCGGCGAGCGCAATTGAGCTAGGAGCTCTTCCCGCTCTACAAACCAGGCAGGCCGTCCGCCACTCGCGCCAGCGCCCTGACCGTCAGCCCACCGACAGAGGCGGCCCCGCTGACAATGTGCGCTCGCCGCGCCCGCGCGGTGCTCTGGGCGGTGGCGGTGGCGGCGCTGTGGCAGCACGCAGGCGCGCAGAGGTGCGCCCGTCTGACCCGCCCTGTTCAAGCGGCAGTAGCAGCGGGGGCCGAGGCGCAGAGGGGGGGCGCGCCGCTTGGCTGAGGACGCAGGCAGCCCAGCGTGCGTGTCAATTGCGAATTCAGCTCGCAGTCGCGCGGCGCGGCGCACAAAAGCACACCAAAAGCGCCCCCCAGCGCCAGTGTGGAGCTCTGCAGCTCCATGCGCTGTGCACGCCTCAGCCAGCCACTGCTGCCAACTGGGTCCAGTGTGATCGCGTCGCGCCCCGCAGCGTGGGAGGCTCCTGAGGGGGGACGGGGCACGCTGCGGTCGAACGCGCGGATCAGCGACAGCCCGCTTTGCGTCCTGCGCAGTCGCCTTCTGCAGCCGCGGCTCCTCTGCAACGCAATCGCGTGTGCACACGTTTCTGCAGGGGGGCCCTCTGCGCCTCACTGCGCCTCACCACCTGCCACGCCTGCGTGCCCGCCCGCCCGCCTGCCTCCCCCTACTCTGCCCGCGCAGAGGGCCGTCCGCCTTCCCCTGGTGCCGGTGCGACGCCACGCTCTTCGACACGCCCTTCCGCGTGGCCAACATCACGCTCAGCGAGACGGCGGCGACACGTGACTACACCTTCACGATGGGCACGTCGGGGTGCCTCATCTCGTCGCCCTGCTGCGGCATGGACATGAGCAAGCTGGCCTTCCACGCCAGTGAGTCCCACCCTGGGGGCAGGAAGGGCGCTGCTCGCTGGCGGTGGCCGCGTCGTGCCCAGGCGCCCTCAGCGCCGCACGCGGCGTCGCGAGCCAGACGCCTCTCCCGCCCCGGCACCTCTGCCCAGGGGACGGGTGCGACGCGTCCAGCGTGGCCAAGGTGGTGGTGACGACCATCCGGGTCGACTACAAGATTGTGGTGCGGGAGCACTCGGTGCAGTTCCGGTCCTACGGGCCTGGCAGGCTCATGTACAAGGTGCGCGCGTGGGCCGCTGAGCGGGGTGGCGGTTTTGGGTGGGTGGCTGAGCAGGGCTCACGCACCACGTGCGTGGGCCACCCACCAGTGGGGTGGTGGCGAAGGGGGACGAGCAGGGTTCGCAGGCCCCTTCCAGGAGCGCCTCTTCTGCGCATCCCCGCGGGCGACGCTCGGCCACCCAGCAGAGTACAAGCCGCCAGACACAGTTGCGGTCTCTCCTCGTCCTGCGGCGGAGTCCCTGACTCGTTCCCTTTCACCCCTCGCATCTCGCCCCCACTCCTCTCTTCCCTTCTGTCCCTTTCTGTCCCGTTCTGCTCTGTGCAGCGAGGCGCCGCACTGCTTTGCTGTTCCGCAGCTCGCAGCTTGCAGCCGAGTGACGCATGCTCTGGCTGGGCTGCTAAGTCTCTTCCTCGCTGCTGATCCTTGCTGCGTGCACACGACGCGGGCGGTGGAGCAAGGTGCACACTAGACACGCACGCGTGGCCCCCCCATGCGTGGCGCAGGTGACCAACCTGCGCTGGCTGTACGAGGACGTGCTGGGGTCCAACATCACCGTGAGCCTGGTCAAGGGCTCCAAGTGCGACACGCTGGGCAAGCTGCTTGAGGAGAAGACCGCCTCCACGCTGGACAAGGCCACCAAGTGCTGCCCCACCATGACCCTGCCGGCCTTCTGAGCGCTGTCCTCAAAGCACGGTGCACCGACAGCGGGCAGCCGGACGGATCGAAGCGTGCGCTCGCCCCCCCTCCCCCCAGTCAATGAGAGGACCGGTGGGCGGTGGGCGGCGGGGTGTGCACGGGGCGCATGCCTGGCGTGCCGGATGGCGCAGGGGCCCCCAGCAGGGGCGGCGTGCCCTGGTTTGAATCTTTCTCGGAACAAGAAAAGCAGGCTGAATTCAGGCTTTCGTGGGGTTCCTGTTTTCTCCCCCCTGGCTTTGTCCGTGATTCCTCCTCTCTGTTGGCAGGCTTTGGCTCGGTGCGTGGGCAGGTGTTGTTGCCGCAGGAGCAGTGGCGCTGCTAGAGGACTGCGTTTGACTTGGGTTCCCAGGGGGTAGGGGGGGGGTTGGGGATGACTTTTTGCACTTCCGTGCGCGTGCTGCGTGCGCAGCAGGCCTGCCCGGGCACATAGTTGCTGGTGGGTTTGCT
>VFQP010004378.1_pt1 | contig 13240 bp, 7 predicted proteins | sample 3512351 | NCBI WGS metagenome assembly VFQP01 (sample SAMN10412372, study PRJNA504923) | tailings metagenome | isolation source: Relicate 1 Philex TSF1 revegetated site | place: Philippines: Tuba, Benguet | collected 2017-08-29 | reverse complement strand
TGCAGCTCGAGCCAACGGGCTTCGAGCTGGTCGTTCTCTTCATTCACCGCTTTGAGCCGCTTGCCCGCGTCCGCGATGTCCGCCGGGCTGAGCGGCTGGCTCATGGCGGCCTCCAGGCGGGCTTTCTCCTGCGTCAGCGCGGCCATGCGTTTTTCCGCCTGCTCCAGTTCCTTCTTCAGCGGCTTGGCCTTGTCGGCCATCTGTTGACGTCGCTGGGCGTCCAGGCGCTTCTGCTCGGGTGTGCGCGCGGGCTCGGCGGGCAGCGGGACGGCTTCCGGTGCGCGGGCCTGTTCGCGCTGTTCCTGGCGTTGTGCCTCGCGCGACTGTTTGGCCATGTCCAGCAGGTAGCGCTGGTAGTCGTCGAGGTCGCCGTCGAAGGGTTCGATGCCGCCACGGGAGACCAGCCAGAACTCGTCGCACACGGCGCGCAGCAGGGCGCGGTCGTGGCTGACCAGCATCACCGTGCCTTCGAACTCGTTGAGGGCGACGGACAGGGCTTCGCGCGTGGCCAGGTCGAGGTGGTTGGTGGGTTCGTCCAGCAGCAGCAGGTTGGGGCGCTGCCAGACGATCATGCACAGCACCAGCCTGGCCTTCTCGCCGCCGCTCATGCTGCCAACCGTCTGCTTCACCTGATCGCCGGTGAAGTTGAAGTTGCCGAGGAAGCTGCGCAGATCCTGCTCGCGCGTGGGCTGGCCGCTCAGGCGGCCTTCGGCGGTGCACTCGCGCACCAGCCGGATCATGTGCTCCAGCGGTGTGTCGGCCGGGCGCAGCACGTCGAGTTCCTGCTGCGCGAAGTAGCCGATGTTCAGTCCCTTGCCTTCGGTGATCTGGCCGGCCAGCGGCTGCAGGTCGCGCGCGATGGTCTTGACGACGGTGGACTTGCCCTGGCCGTTGGCGCCCAGGATGCCGATTCGCTGGCCGGCCAGCACCGAGCGGCTGATGTGGCGCACGATGACGGTGGGCTCGCTGCCTTCGTCGGGCGGCGGGTAGCCGAAACTGGCGTCGGCCATGGCGAGCATGGGGTTGGGCAGGTTCTGCGGCTCGGCGAACTCGAAACTGAACTCCGCATCGGCCAGCACCGGGCCGATCTTCTCCATGCGCTCCAGCGCCTTCACACGGCTCTGCGCCTGCTTGGCCTTGCTGGCCTTGGCCTTGAAGCGGTCGATGAACTTCTGCAGGTGGGCGATCTTGTCCTGCTGGCGCGCGAACGCGGCCTGCTGCAGCGCCATCTGCTCGGCGCGCATGTCTTCGAAGCGGCTGTAGTTGCCGCCGTAGCGCTTGAGCTGCGCGTGCTCGATGTGCACGGTGACGTTGGTCACCGCGTCGAGGAATTCCCGGTCGTGGCTGATGACGAGCAGGGTGCCGGGGTAGCGCTGCAGCCAGGCCTCCAGCCAGACCAGGGCGTCCAGGTCCAGGTGGTTGGTGGGCTCGTCGAGCAGCAGCAGGTCGCTCGGGCACATGAGCGCGCGCGCCAGTTGCAGGCGCATGCGCCAGCCGCCCGAGAAGCTGTCGACCGGGCGTTCCAGCTCGTCGGTGCGGAAGCCCAGGCCCAGGATGAGGGCCTGCGCGCGCGCGGCGGCGTCGTGCTCGCCGGCGTCGTGCAGGGCCATGTAGGCGTGGGCCATGCGTTCGCCGTCGCCGCTGTCCTCGGCGGCGCTGACTTCCTGGCGCGCCTGCAGCAGGGTCACGTCGCCTTCGATGACGAATTGCGTGGCCGGCATGTCGGTCTCGGGCATGTCCTGCGCGACCTGCGCCATGCGCCATTGCGGTGGCACGTAGAAGTCGCCCTTGTCCTCGTGCAGGGTGTGGTTGAGCAGGCCGAACAGGCTGGACTTGCCCGCGCCGTTGCGGCCGACCAGACCGACTTTTTCGCCAGGGTTGATGGTGCAGGAAGCGCCATCGAGCAGCACCTTCGCCCCGCGGCGAAGGACCAGATTTTTCAGGGTGATCATGGGGAGGGCGCCTGCGAAAGCGGCAGTGCCAGGAGTGATTCGTGGGTGAGCAGGAGGACTTGATCGTCGCCGGCGCTGGTGGCCAGCCAGATGGCCTCCAGGGCAGGGAAGGCGGTCTCGAAGTGTTCGCGCTCGTTGCCGATCTCGAGCACGAGCACGCCGTGGGGATGGAGGCGGGCCGGCGCGTCGCGCAGCAAGGCGCGGACGAAGTCCATGCCATCGCTGCCACCGTCCAGCGCCAGGCCGGGCTCGGCCCGGTACTCGGGCGGCAGCGCGGCCATGCTCTGCGCGTTCACGTACGGCGGATTGCACAGGATCAGGTCCCAGGGGCCGGGGCACGCGGCCAGGCCGTCGGACTCGACCAGCGTGACGCGGTCCTGCAAGCCGTGGCGTTCGACGTTGATGCGGGCCACGGCCAGCGCGTCGGCGGAGATGTCGGCGCCGGTCACCTGCACGTCGGGATAGGCCATGGCCGCCAGCACGGCCAGGCTGCCGTTGCCGGTGCACAGGTCCAGCACGTCGCGGCTGGTGTCGTCGAGCCAGGGGTCGATCGAGCCATCGGCCAGCAATTCGGCGATGAAGCTGCGTGGCACGATGGTGCGCTCGTCCACATAGAACGGAATGCCTTGCAGCCAGGCTTCGCGCGTCAGGTACGCGGCGGGTTCGCGGCTGTGAATGCGGCGCGCGATGAGTGCCTCCACGGCCGCCTGTTCTTCGGCCGTGACGGGCCGGCGGGCGAGGGCCTCCACGTCGCTGTCCAGCGGCAGGCCGAGTTGCCACAACACCAGCCAGGCCGCTTCGTCGCGGGCGTTGGTGGTGCCATGGCCGTAAGCCAGTGGTGCCGCTTCGAGGCGCTGGCAGGACTGGTCGAGCAGGTCGGCGAGCTTCACCACCACCTCATCCGGTGGCCCGGGCCTGCCGCGACAGGTTTTCCAGCGTGCGCCGGTAGACGTTCTTCACGGGTTCGATGTCGGCCACGGCCACGTGTTCGTCGATCTTGTGGATGGTGGCGTTGGGTGGGCCGAACTCGATGACCTGCTGGCACACCTGCGCGATGAAGCGCCCATCGCTGGTGCCGCCCGTGGTCGAGAGCGTGGTCTGCACGCCCAGTTCGTCCACGATGGCCTGGCGCACCGCGTCCACCAGCGTGCCGGGCGGGGTGAGGAAAGGCCGTCCGCCCAGCGTCCAGGCCAGGTCGTAGTCGGCTCCCTCGGCCAGGCCGTGGCGCTGCAGGATCTCGCGCACGCGCTGCTGCAGACCCTCGGGCGTGGACTCGGTGGAGAAGCGGAAGTTGAAGTCGATCACCACGGTCCCGGGGATCACGTTGCTCGCGCCGGTGCCACCGTGGATGTTGCTGATCTGCCAGCTGGTGGGGGGGAAGAAGGCATTGCCCGCGTCCCAGGTGGTGCCGGTCAACTCGGCCAGCGCGGGCGCGGCCAGGTGGATGGGGTTCCTGGCCAGGTGCGGGTAGGCGATGTGGCCCTGCACGCCTTTGACGGTGAGCTTGCCGCTCATCGTGCCGCGCCGGCCGTTCTTGATCATGTCGCCGGTGCGTTCGACCGAGGTGGGCTCGCCGACGATGCACCAGTCCAGGCGTTCGTCCCGCTCCTTGAGCGTCTTGCACACCACCACCGTGCCGTCCACCGCCGGGCCTTCCTCGTCGCTGGTCAGCAAGAAGGCGATGTCGATGCCCGGCTGCGGGTGGGCCGCCAGGAATTCCTCGCAGGCCACCACCATGGCCGCGAGCGAGGTCTTCATGTCGGCGGCGCCGCGGCCGTAGAGCCTGCCGTCGCGGTGGCTGGGCACGAAGGGATCGCTGGCCCAGGCCTCGAGCGGGCCGGTGGGCACCACGTCGGTGTGGCCGGCGAACACGAGGGTGGGGCGCTGGCCGGTGCCGAAACGCGCCCAGAGGTTGGTGACGCGGAAGTCCGCCGGGCCGCTTTCCAGCGTCTCGCAAGTGAAACCCAGGGGCGCGAGCCGCGCGGCGATCAGTGCCTGGCAACCATCATCGCGGGGTGTGACGGAGGCGCGGGCAATCAGTTGCTCGGTGAGTCGGAGGGTGGCAAACATCGGGTGCGTCAGAACTTCACGTCCAGCGTGAACTCGGTGAAGGTCGCCACGTCGGCGTTTTCTTCCTCGCCCGGCGTGGCGGCCTCGGCGGCCTTGGACGAGTTGAAGTCGTTCTGCAGGCGCCAGAGCAGGTTGTTGGGCGAATCGGCGTGGGCCAGGCCTTCGTTGCGGGAGACCAGGCCGTCGCCGATGAGTCGCGCCAGATCCTGCTCGAAGGTCTGCGAACCCTCGGCAAGCGATTTCTCCATGGCTTCGCGCACACCGGAGAAGTCGGCCTTCTGGATCAGGTCGGCGATCAACGAGGTGTTCAGCATCACCTCCATCGCCGGCACGCGACCGCCGGTGTGGGTGCGCAGCAGGCGCTGCGAGACGATGGCGCGCAGCGCAGCGGCCAGGTCGCCCAGCATGGTGGGCCGCACCTCCACCGGGTAGAAGCTCAGGATGCGGTTGAGCGCCTGGTAGCTGTTGTTGGCGTGCAGCGTGGCCAGGCACAGGTGACCCGATTGCGCATAGGCGATCGCCGCCGACATGGTCTCGCGGTCGCGGATCTCGCCGATCAGGATCACGTCTGGGGCCTGCCGCAGCGCGTTCTTCAGCGCGACCTGCAGCGAGGCCGTGTCGGGCCCGATCTCGCGCTGGTTCACCACCGACTTCTTGTTGCGGTAGACGTACTCGATCGGGTCTTCGACGGTGAGCACGTGGCCCGTGACGCGCTCGTTGCGGTGGTCGATCATGGCCGCGAGCGTGGTGCTCTTGCCCGCACCCGTGGCGCCCACCATCAGCACCAGGCCGCGTTTCTCCATGATCAGGTCGGCCAGCACCGGTGCCACGTTGAGCGTGTCCAGTGCCGGGATGTCGCCCGGCACGAAGCGGATCACCACCGCGATGTGGCCCCGCTGGCGGAACGCACTCACGCGGAAATTGCCCAGGCCGTCCAGCGGCACCGCCATGTTCAGCTCGCCCGTCTCGTGAAGTTCCTCCATGCGCGTGGCCGGCACGATTTCGGAGAGCAGGTTGCGCGGCGCCTCGGGAGGCAGGACCTGGCTGTTGATGGGAATGGTCTGCCCGTTGATCTTGATCATGGCCGGCGCATGCGCCGTCAGGTACACGTCGGAGGCCTTCTTGTCGGCCATCAGGCGCAGGATGCGTTCCATCGTTCCGCTGCTCATGCCGTGTTCCTTTGTTGAATCAAGATTCCGGGCCTCTGCGGATTCAGTCTCGCAGGAGATCGTTCAGGCTGGTCTTGGAGCGCGTCTGCGCGTCCACCCGCTTGACGATGATGGCCGCGTACAGGCTGTACTTGCCACCGTCCTTGGGCAGGCTGCCGCTGATCACCACCGAGCCCGAAGGCACGCGGCCATAGCTCACCTCGCCCGTGGCGCGGTCGTAGATGGGGGTGCTCTGGCCGATGTACACGCCCATGGAGATGACCGAGTTCTCCTCGATCACCACGCCCTCGACCACTTCCGAGCGGGCACCGATGAAGCAGTTGTCTTCGATGATGGTCGGGCCGGCCTGCAGGGGTTCCAGCACGCCGCCAATACCTACGCCGCCTGAGAGGTGCACGTTCTTGCCAATCTGGGCGCAGGAGCCCACGGTGGCCCAGGTATCGACCATGGTGTTTTCATCGACATAGGCGCCAATGTTGACGTAGCTGGGCATGAGGATCGCGCCCTTGGCGATGTAGCTGCCACGGCGCGCGACGGCCGGCGGCACCACGCGCACGCCGGTGGCCTTCATCTCTTCTTCGCTCAGGTGGGCGAACTTGGTCTTGACCTTGTCGAAGTAGGCCAGGTCGCCGCTGCGCATCAGCTCATTGTCGTGCAGGCGGAACGAGAGCAGCACGGCCTTCTTGATCCACTGGTGCACCGTCCACTGGCCCACGCCCTCACGCGTGGCCACGCGCAGCTTGCCGCTGTTGAGTTCGGAGATCACGTGCTCGACGGCCTCGCGCACCTCCTTGGGGGCGGCAGCGGGAGAGAGGTTGGCGCGGTTGTCCCAGGCGTTGTCGATGAGGGTTTGCAGTTGTTGGGTCATGGAACTCGGGCAGAAAAGGAACGAGGGAAGCGAGGAAAACGCACGCCTCAGGCGCGGCGCGAAACGAATTCGACGATGCGGTTGGCGGCTTCCAGGCACTCGGCGGGTTCGGCCACCAGTGCCATGCGAATCCGGCCAGTACCCGGGTTGACGCCGCCGATCTCGCGGGCGAGGTAGCTGCCCGGCAAGACCGTCACATTGTATTGAGCCAGCAGTTCGCGGGCGAAGGCCTCGTCGGCACTCAGGCCCGGGCTGGCCTGCGCGAAGGCGGCGGGCACGCCGGCCCACAGGTAGAAGGCCGCGTCGGGCAGGGCGACGTCCAGCGCCTTCGCCAGCAGGGGCGTGACTTGCGCGAACTTCTCCCGGTACTGGCGCCGGTTGTCCACCACGTGCGCTTCGTCGTTCCACGCGGCGATGCTGGCGGCCTGCACCGCCGGGCTCATGGCGCCGCCATGGTAGGTGCGGTACAGCAGGAAGGCCTTGATGAGCGCGGCGTCGCCGGCCACGAAGCCGCTGCGCAGGCCGGGCACGTTGCTGCGCTTGGACAGGCTCGTGAGGCTCATGAGGCGCGGGAAGCCCGTGCGGCCCAGGCGCAGGGCGGCTTCGAGCCCGCCCAGCGGGGGCTCGTCGCGGAAGTAGATTTCGCTGTAGCACTCGTCCGACGCGATCACGAAGCCGTGGCGATCGCTCAGTTCGAACAGGCGGCGCCACTCGTCCAGCGGCATCACGGCACCGGTGGGGTTGCCGGGCGAGCACACGTAGACCAGCTGCGTGCGGGCCCACACCGCTTCGGGCACGCTGTCCCAGTCGGTGGCGAAGTTGCGCGCCGGGTCGCTGGCCACGTAGTGCGGCTCGGCGCCGCCCAGCAGGGCCGCGCCCTCGTAGATCTGATAGAACGGGTTGGGCATCACCACCGTGGCGCCTTCGCGCGTCGGGTCGATCACCGTCTGCGCGAACGCGAACAGGGCTTCGCGGGAGCCGTTGATCGGCAGCACCTGGGTGGCCGGATCGAGCGCGATGCCGTAGCGCCGCTGGACCCACCCGGCGCAGGCCTGCCTCATGCCCGGCTCGCCGGCGGTGGCCGGGTAGCCGGCCAGGCCGGTGTCCAGCGAAGCGGCCAGTGCCTGCTTCAGGAATTCAGGGGTGGCGTGGCGGGGTTCTCCGATGCCCAGGCTGATCGGGCGCAGGGCCGGGTTGGGGGTGACATCGGCAAAAAGCCGTCGCAGCCGCTCGAAGGGGTAGGGCTGCAGGCGCGCGAGCAATGGATTCATGGCTGGGGATTATCGGGGCTGCCGCCCACGGTATCATCGACCACCGCGGCGCCACAGCCGTTGCGGTGAAAATGCCTTTGAATTCAATCACTTGGCCTAATCAGCGTGCGTCTCAACTCGATCAAGCTCTCCGGCTTCAAGTCCTTCGCCGAACCGACCAACTTCATGCTGCCGGGCCAGTTGGTGGGCGTGGTCGGCCCCAACGGCTGCGGCAAGTCCAACATCATGGACGCGGTGCGCTGGGTGCTGGGCGAGTCCAAGGCCTCCGAGCTGCGTGGCGAGTCCATGCAGGACGTGATCTTCAACGGCACCACCAGCCGCAAGCAGGCCAGCCGCGCCAGCGTGGAGCTGGTGTTCGACAACAGCGACCACCGCGCCGGCGGCCAGTGGGGCCAGTTCACCGAAATCGCGGTCAAGCGCGTGCTCACGCGCGACGGCACCAGCAGCTACTACATCAACAACCAGCCGGTGCGCCGCCGCGACGTGCAGGACGTGTTCCTGGGCACCGGCCTGGGCCCGCGCGCCTACGCCATCATCGGCCAGGGCACCATCAGCCGCATCATCGAGAGCAAGCCCGAAGAACTGCGCCTGTTCCTCGAGGAAGCCGCCGGCGTCTCCAAGTACAAGGAGCGCCGCCGCGAGACCGCGCACCGCCTGGCCGACACGCGCGAGAACCTCACGCGGGTGGAAGACATCCTGCGCGAGCTCAACGCCAACCTGGACAAGCTGGAGAAGCAGGCCGAGGTCGCCGCGCACTACAACAGCCTGCAGGCCGGCGCCACGCTCAAGCAGCACCAGCTGTGGTTCCTCAAGCGCAGCGAGGCCGAGTCCGACCAGGTCAAGGTGAAGAACGACGCCGCCCAGGCCGTGAACGACCTGGAGTCGCGCACCGCCGACCTGCGCCGCATCGAATCCGAGCTCGAGACCATCCGCCAGGCGCACTACGCTGCCGGAGACCAGGTCAACCAGGCGCAGGGCAAACTCTATGAGGCCAGCGCCGAGGTCGGCAAGCTCGAAGCCGAGATCCGCTTCGTGGTGGAGGGCCGTCAGCGCGTCGAACAACGCCTGCTGCAGCTGAAGGAACAGATGGGCTCCTGGGCCACGCGCAGCCAGGACGCCGCCGTGGAGCTGGAGCAGATCGCTGAATCGCTCGTGCAGGCCGAGGATCAGTCGGTGGTGCTGGCCGCGCAGGGCGAGGAACAGTCGGTGGCCTTGCCCTCGCTGGAGGATGCCCTGCGGCAGGCCCAGGCGCGCGCCAACGAGCAGCGCACCAGCGTCACGCAGGTGCAGCAGCAGATCCAGGTGCTGGCCGCCGAGCAGCGCAACGTGGAAGAACAGAGCCGCGCGCTCAACCAGCGCCGCGAACGCCTGGTGGCCGACCGCAACGCCCTGGCGGCGCCCGATGAAGCCCGCCTGGCGGGCGCACAGGCGCAACTGAGCAGCGCCGAGGAAACCGCCGAGATGGCCGACGGCGTGCTGCACGAATTGCAGGACAGCGTGCCCCAGCTCGACGACGCGCGCCGCGCTGCGCAGCAGGCGGTGAACCAGGAATCGGCGCGGCAGGCCGATCTGTCGGCGCGCATGGAAGCGCTCAAGGCGCTGCAGGACAAGGTCAAGACCGACGGCAAGCTCACACCCTGGCTGGCCAAGCATGGGCTCGATGGCCTGCAGGGCCTCTGGAGCCGCATCCACATCGAGCCCGGCTGGGAAAACGCGCTGGAAGCCGCGCTGCGCGAGCGCATGGGCGCGCTGGAAGTGTCGCGCCTGGACATGGTGCGCGCCTTCGGCAACGACGCGCCGCCCGCCAAGCTGGCCTTCTACAGCCCGCCACCGGGTGCCGCCGCGAGCAGCAGCGCCACCGGCCTCAAGCCGCTGGTGCAGTGGCTGCGCCTGAACGACGCCGGCCAGCAGGCCTTGCTGGCCGAGTGGCTGCACGGCTGCCTGACGGCGCCCAGCCTGGAAGAGGCCCTGGCCCAGCGCTCGCAGCTCAAACCGGGCGAGGTGATCTTTGTCGCCAGCGGCCATGCCGTCACCGCGCACAGCGTGAGCTTCTATGCGCCCGACAGCGAACAGGCCGGCCTGCTGGCGCGTGCGCAGGAAATCGAGAACATCGACAAGCAGCTCAAGGCCCAGGTGTTCATTGCCGAACAGGCGCGCTCGGCCCTGATCCGCGCCGAGGCGGCGTACACCGATGCGTCGCAGCGCCTGGTGAGCGCGCGCCGCGACGCGGCCGAATCGCGCAGCCGCGCGCACGAGCTGCAGGTGGAAGCGCTGCGGCTGACGCAGCTGGCCGAGCAGACCCGCGCGCGCAGCGAGCAGATCGGTGCCGACCTGGCCGAGGTGGATGCGCAGCTGGAAGAACTGCAGGAACGGCGCGTCACGGCCGAGGCGCGCTTCGAGGAACTGGACATGCAGCTGGCCGACAGCCAGGAACGCCATGCCCAGTTCGACGACAAGGTGATCGAAGCCGAACGCGCGCTGAACCAGGCGCGCGAGCAGCAGCGTTCGCTGGAGCGCACCGCACAGGAAGCGGTGTTCGCCCTGCGCAGCCTGCAGGCGCGCCAGAACGAGCTGCAGCGCTCGATGGAAACCGCCGCCACGCAGGAAAAGTCGCTGGCAGAGGAAGAGCAACGCGCCGCCGACGAGCTGGGCCGTTTGAACGACGCCGCCGCCCAGGCCGGCCTGCAGAACGCGCTGGCCATGAAGCTGGAGCGCGAACAGGCCCTGGGCGCACTGCGCAGCCAGTACGACGACCTCACCGCCAAGCTGCGCGCCAGCGACGAACGCCGCCTGCAGCTGGAGCGCGAACTCGAACCGCTGCGCAACCGCATCACCGATTTCCAGCTCAAGGAACAGGCCGCGCGCCTGGGCGTGGAGCAGTACAGCCAGCAGCTCGAAGAAGCCCAGGCCGACCTGGCCGCCGTGGCGCAGAGCATCACCGAAGGCAACGTGCGCCTCTCGGGCCTGCAAGGCGAGATCGACCGCCTGCACCGCGAGATCCAGGCCCTGGGTGCGGTGAACCTGGCCGCGCTCGACGAGCTCACGGCCGCGCGCGAGCGCAAGACCTTCCTGGACGCGCAGTCGGCCGACCTGGTCGAGGCCATGAACACGCTGGAAGACGCGATCAAGAAGATCGACAACGAGACGCGCGACCTGCTGGGCAGCACCTTCGAGACCGTCAACACCCATTTCGGCAAGATGTTCCCCGAGCTGTTCGGCGGTGGCAACGCCAAGCTGGTGATGACCGGCGAGGAAATCCTGGACGCGGGCGTGCAGGTGATGGCGCAGCCGCCGGGCAAGAAGAACCAGACCATCCACCTGCTCTCGGGTGGCGAGAAGGCGCTGACCGCCATCGCGCTGGTGTTTGCGATCTTCCAGCTCAACCCCGCGCCGTTCTGCCTGCTGGACGAGGTGGACGCACCGCTGGACGACGCCAACACCGAGCGCTACGCCAAGCTGGTGACGGCCATGGCGAAGGAAACGCAGTTTCTCTTCATCAGCCACAACAAGATTGCCATGGAAATGGCCGAACAACTGATCGGCGTGACCATGCAGGAGCAGGGCGTCTCGCGCATCGTGGCCGTGGACATGGAGTCCGCCGCCGGCATGCTCGAATCCACCTGATCCATCCGATTCCACCGAACCACGAGCGGAACCGCACTCATGAGCACGCTGCAAATCGGCCTGGCCATCATCGGAGGACTCGTGCTGGCCGGCGTGGTGGCCTACAACGCCTGGGTGACCGGCCGCAGCGTGCCCCGCACGGCGCGCGAGCGCGGCACGCCCGCGGCCGATGAAGCGGTGGGCGACGAGACGCTGCCGTATTCGCCGGCCGACCTTGCCGAGCACGAGATCCAGCGCATCGACCCGGTGCTCGGCGACATGCCCGGCGCCCCTGCACCGCCCGAACCGGCGGTGGTCGCGGCGGCCATCGCTTCCGTGAGTGTGAACCCGCTGATGGCGCAGCCCGAGAAGAAGCCCGGCCTGGACGCGCTGATCGACGTCATCGCCCCGTTGCAGCTCGAGCACGAGGTGTCGGGCGACGCCGTGCTGGCCGCCTTGCCGGGCACGCGCCGCGTGGGCAGCAAGCCGTTTGCCGTGGAAGGTCTTTGCGAGGTCACGGGCGAATGGGAAGGCCCGCGCCTGGGCCAGCGTTACCGCAGCCTGCAGGCCGGCGTGCAGCTCGCCAACCGTTCAGGGCCGCTCAACGACATCGAGTTCTCGGAATTTGTCGTCAAGACCCAGGCTTTTGCCGATCTGATGGCGGCCGCGCCCGATTTTCCCGACATGCGCGCCGAGGTGGCCCGGGCCCGCGAGCTCGATGCCTTCGCCAGCGGCCACGATGCCCAGCTCGGCTTCACCCTGCGCGCGCGCCGCACTGCCTGGAGCCCGGGCTATGTGGCGCAGCACGCCGGGCGCCTGGGCTTCATCGCCGGGGCATTGCCCGGACGCATGGTGATGCCCGGCAGCCAGACCGGTCACGCCGCGATCCTGAGCCTGGTGTTCGACTCGCAGGCCGCCATGGCCGAAGACCCCGAGCAGACGGCGCTGCGCGAGATCGCCCTGTCGCTGGAAGTCACGCACGTGCCGCGCAGCGAACAGCCCTTCGTGCGGATGCGCCAGACCGCCATGGCGCTGGCCGAGGCCATGGACGGCGTGGTCACCGACGACGCGGGCCAGCCGCTGTCCACCGACACCATGGACCGCATTGGCGCCGACCTGGAAAGCCTGTACGACGCACTGGACAGCCGCGACCTTTCCGCGGGCTCTGCCCAGGCCCGTCGACTTTTCTCCTGATGACCTCAGACCTGTTTGCCCAGCCGGCTGTTCGAGCGGCAGAGTTGCGCACGCAACTCCATCACCACGCCCACCGCTACTACACGCTCGACGAGCCGGAGATTCCCGACGCCGAGTACGACCGGCTGTTCAAGGAACTGCAGGCCATCGAAGCGGAGCACCCGGAACTGCTCACGCCGGATTCACCCACCCAGCGCGTGGGCGGTGCCATCCTCAAGGAGTTGGTGCCTGTGCGGCACTCCGTGCCCATGCTCAGCATCCGCACGGAGACCGACACCGAGGCCAGCGGTGCCGTGGCCTTCGACGCCCGTGTGCGGCGTGAACTCAAGCTCGGCGAATCGGACCCACCGGTGGCCTACCTCGCCGAACTCAAGTTCGATGGCCTGGCCATGAGCCTGCGCTACGAGCAGGGCCTGCTGGTGCGCGCGGCCACGCGCGGCGACGGCGAAACCGGTGAGGACGTGACGCACAACGTGCGCACCATCCGCCAGATTCCTCTGCGCCTGCCGGCGGATGTGCCCGAGGTGCTCGAGGTGCGTGGCGAGGTCTACATGCGGCGCGACCAGTTCGAGACCCTCAACGAGCGCCAGCGCGCGAAGATCGCCGGCGGCGCCAAGGGGGAGAAGACCTTCGTGAACCCGCGCAACGCGGCGGCCGGGGCCGTGCGCCAGCTCGATTCGAAGATCACCCGCGAGCGGCCCCTGAGCTTCTTCGCCTATTCCTGGGGCGAGGTGCAGGGCGATGCCCATCCACCGGCCACGCAGTTCGACTGGCTGATGCGCCTGAAGGCCTGGGGATTCCCGGTCGCGGAGCAGACCACCCGCTGCCAGGGGGCCGACGAGCTGGTGGCGTTCCACCGCCGCATCGGTGAGTTGCGCGACACCCTGCCGTTCGACATCGACGGCGTGGTCTACAAAGTCGATTCCCTGGATCTGCAGAAGCAGCTCGGCTTCGTCACCCGCGAGCCGCGCTGGGCGGTGGCGCACAAGTACCCGGCGCAGGAGCAGCTCACCACGGTGCAGGCCATCGACGTGCAGGTGGGCCGCACCGGCAAGCTTACGCCGGTGGCCAAGCTCGCGCCGGTGTTCGTGGGCGGCGTGACGGTGACCAACG
>VFQP010004377.1_pt1 | contig 13245 bp, 11 predicted proteins | sample 3512351 | NCBI WGS metagenome assembly VFQP01 (sample SAMN10412372, study PRJNA504923) | tailings metagenome | isolation source: Relicate 1 Philex TSF1 revegetated site | place: Philippines: Tuba, Benguet | collected 2017-08-29 | reverse complement strand
ATGAAAAGGCACGCCAAACATGGTCAATAAATAGCCAACCACTTCATCCCAAACAATCCCAGAATAATCATGTACCCCCAATTCTTTGGCGACTCGATGACACCAGAAAGAACCAGCAGTAAACGCAAGCAACGTTAAGGCTAGATAAGCGAACAAAGAACAATGGGCTATTAGGAGATAAACCAGAACCCCAGCAAAAGTTCCCCATGTTCCTGGCGCAGGATGAATAAGTCCTGTGCCAAAACCAAAAGTCAAAAAATAGACAGGATTTTGCCATACTTGATCTAATTTGTTTGCTAGATCAAGTGGGTCTTTGGGAGATTTTTCAGGTTTTTCATCATGCTTAGCATGCAACAAACCTTTGAACTTACTTTTTAGTGAAAAAAAAGTCGATTTAATCTGAAACAGATCAATCGCTCTGACCTTTAGATTTTCTTTCATGGTTTACCTCAATTTCGCGTACCTTTTGAGCCAGGTTATGCAAAACACCATTGACATATCGATGCCCATCCTGCGAACCAAAGGTCCTAGCCAGCGCAACAGACTCATCCAAAACCACCCGATAAGGAATCTCTGGGCAAGTCATCAGTTCAAATGAGCAGATGCGTAAAATGGTTAATTCAATCGGATTTAATGAGGCGAGTGGCCTATCTAAAAAAGGTTCTAATGCTGATTCTATCTCATTTAACATAGCCGGAACACCGTGCAATAGACGGCAATAATATGTTGTGTCGATCTTCTCCATATTATTCATAGCTCTGTACTGGGCTTCAATATCGGTTATGTTGCCACCTGCCATCAACCATTGATAAAGAGATTGAAGGGCTAATTTTCTTGCCCGTCGTCGACTGTTAATTGCTTGACTCATTGTATGATTGCTCACTCTGCTATTTGTTCAATAGCTTGTTGAAATTCGCTAACATCCTGAAATCGTTTGTACACGGATGCAAAGCGCACGTACGCAATATGATCCAAACGAAATAACTGCTCCATGACCCATTCACCAATCAGTTGAGAATCAATCTCCCGCTCTCCAGTTCGGCGTATTTTTTGCATGATGAGCACAATGGCTTCTTCCACAGCATCCGCTCCAACAGGGCGCTTTTCCAAAGCTCTTAACATACCAGCACGCATGTTTTCAACACAAAATGGTTTACGTCTGCCATCACGCTTGATGACCATTGGCATCACCAACTCTGCTGACTCAAACGTTGTGAAGCGTTCGTGACACTCAATGCACTCTCGACGCCGACGAACCTGTGCGCCATCCGCAATTAATCGAGAATCAATCACTTTGGTATCAAGCGCAAGGCAAAATGGGCAATACATAGCGTCCTAAGGTTATAGATATCCTCATCAAGGACTGAGAGGATAAACTGGAAAATCTCGGCACAATTGTAGCACGAGTTCCCGGCTACGCTCTATTTCTTTTTCATTTTGGTAATGATCAAGAACATCCGCAATCCAATGCGATAAACGTGCCACATCCTGTTCTTTCAATCCTCTTGTAGTGATTGCAGGCGTTCCCAAACGTATGCCACTGGTTACAAATGGAGAGCGTGGATCATTTGGCACAGTATTTTTATTGACGGTGATGTTCGCACGCCCCAATGCAGCATCAGCCTCTTTACCCGTCATCGGTTTATCAATCAAATCAACTAACATCAAATGATTATCTGTACCACCTGATACGATTCGATAACCTCGCTCTTGTATAATCTTAGCCATGGTTTTAGCGTTCTCGAGCACCTGTTGCTGATATGCTTTAAAAGATGGGTGAAGAGCTTCTAAAAAAGCCACTGCTTTCGCAGCAATCACATGCATCAGCGGACCACCTTGTGTTCCTGGGAATAAAGCACTGTTTAACTTTTTTTCCAAAGTCTCATTTGATCTCGCCAGAATCATACCAAAACGAGGACCACGCACTGTTTTATGCGTTGTAGTGGTGAAGACATCGGAGTAGGGAATGGGTGATGGAGATAACCCAACAGCGATCAAACCGGCCACATGCGCAACATCAGCCATCAGATAAGCACCGACTTCATCCGCTATCTGCCTAAATCTCGGCCAATCTAAATGACGTGAATAAGCAGAAAAGCCTGCGATAATTAGCTTTGGTCGATGTTCTTTAGCCAATGCCTCTAAAGCATCATAATCGATTAAGCCAGTTTCTTTGTTTAAACCATAGTGTGCGGAACGATACACTTGCCCCGAAAAGTTAACGGAAGATCCATGGGTTAAATGCCCACCATGCGGCAATGCCATACCAAGAACCATGTCGCCTGGATTCAGCAAAGCCATCATGGCTGCAGCATTGGCTTGGGAGCCTGAGTGCGGTTGCACGTTGACATAATCAGCGCCAAACAATTGCTTGGCGCGGTCAATTGCTAATGCCTCTGCTTGGTCTACATATTCGCAGCCACCATAGTAACGTTTACCAGGATAGCCCTCAGCATATTTATTCGTTAGCAATGACCCCTGAACTTCTAAAACACAGGGACTCACGTAATTTTCTGAGGCAATCAGTTCAATATGATCCTCTTGGCGACGACCTTCTGCTTCAATAGCTTGCCACAGTTGTGGATCAAAAGAAGCCAATGATTGTTGTTTGAACATGTATCACATCCTTGATTTAACGATTAAATCATTCTGAACACGCTCAACGCCAACAGTGTTATCGGCGATGAGACCTGCTTGCGTTTTAATTCTATCGGAGTTTACAAATCCACTCAATTGAACTTCATCTTTATAGGTTTTAACTTTGATCGCTAGAGCCTTTGTGCCCAAGGCATCCAATAATCTTGTTTTAACTTTGGTTGTCACAGCGGTACTATCTAAATACTGCCCCGTACTTTCCTGAAGCGGTGTGGCGCCACAGCCGACTAATGTCGACAACAAAACCATGACAAACAGACTATTTTTTATTATTTTTAACATCATGCAACCTTCCTTTTTCTTTTTCAAACCTAAAACACCATTATTTTATGATGTGTTGCACACACAACAAAGTATCGACTTCTCTTTAAAATAATATAAACCGGAATTTAGCCTTTTTTTTAAAATCGTAAAAACGCTCGTACCGAACGAGGTGAATCTAGGTTGGATTCTCAATTGAGCATCAGTCTAGATTGCTTGGCTAACCCTCGCAAAGCCAATTTTTTGTGTAAACGCACCAAAAGGCTAAAGTCCAAATCAAGCAATGAATCATAAATGGTTAGTAAAAACCAGTTAGCCCTGCAACTCAAAAAGACGAGCTATGCTTTGTTTTGTTTTTGCATCACCTCAACTTTTGGCTTTTCTTTCATCATGTATGGAACAATATGTATCGTGGTATTGGCAGTTGTATAACCGGCATAAAGACGATAACCGCTCAGTGTATCAACATATAGATCCATACCATAGTGACAATAACCATAATAATAAAGTGAAATGTAATGAGGGTATTCATAGGTATAGATGGTGAATGGTCTTAGCATCACGCCGTCGTCGAAAACACCATAAACCCTAACCGAAGTATAGCTATCGTTGATAACTTCGATCTCGCAATAGCCTGGCCATTTTAATCCATCTTGATGAGGCTTTGAGATACTGCTTTCTATTTCTGGATAAACATGGTGATTTTGATCTGCAAACGTTGACATTGAACATAATAGACAGCTTAACCAAAAAAGCGCTTTAAATTTCATCAGTGATATCCTCTTTCTGTGCCCGATCCAAACATTCAGGCGCATCATAACATCCACTTCGAATTTATTCAATCTGACCTTATTAGAGCCAAAGTCTTTAGCGTGAAGCTGGCGCAAATGATTACTTCTAATTGAAGACATACCCTAAACTCTAATGAATGTATTCAATTCGAAACATATGGGTGCTGGCATAAGACAGGTTTATAACGTTAACATATTTTTTTGATGATTTATCGATCAATACATAAAAATAGTGTACGATATTTGTCAATTTGTCTACCATTAGGAGTATTTCATGCAAAGTCAGCTGATTGAGGAACAAGTTGATATTTCTAAATTACCTGACAGGCTTCTTACCCATGAGAATAATGGAAGTATCACGATTGGCGATTTACATGCAAATGCGATGAAATTCATGTTCATGCTTGCCAAACATGGTATAGCAACCAACATCACTACAGAAGACTACGCAGAACTTGTTACCATATATCAAAAGCCTGTAACAGAATTAACCAAAGCTCTTTTAGATAATTTTGACCGAATTTTATCTAACACAACATTCAATCCGGGCTTAATGGTTAGACTGATCGGGGATGAGCTTGCTGACAGAGGAAGCAATGACTATTTCATCCTTAAAATTTTCGAAAAATTACATCAATCTGGCGTTCAAGTTGAAACACTTATTTCAAATCATGGGGTTGAATTTATTGAAGCCTATGAGACGCAGGATATTTTTTATCCTCCTAGATTACATCCAGTCGCGCATGCCCCATCTATTACAAACCTGCAACAATTGGTGCAAAGGAAAATTTTAAGTAGAGACGAAATATTAAGCATGGTCAACTCAAGCTATAAATCAACTTTACGAGTCATTTCATATTCATTAAGCAAAAATAAAAATGAAATTACCATATACAGTCACGCCCCTATAGGACTGTCAATCATAAAAAAACTGGCTGAAAAACTGCATGTGGCATATCAAGATGCAACGGTTAGCCTGCTTGCAGCAACTATTGATAGGGTGAATATGGCGTTTCAAACTCATGTCTCAGAAAATTTTGTACACAGATTGTATGAGGCCTCGATATTGCAGGCTGCCTATTCCTCTAGGTTTGATCTGAGAAATTACCCGATGGAATACATTATGTGGAATAGGTTGTATGAGGGTATTGATAGACCGGATAAACATTCAGATTATCAGATAAAATTTGTTCATGGACATGACTCTTCCTATACAATCAAAGAGAAACATATTATTAACCTTGATAACATCTTGGGTCACAGCATGCTGAGAACTCCCAATGAAGGACAGTACACGATTCTTTATTCACAAGAATGGAGAAAAGTTCCCGTAGAAAGAACAGAGGCTAGCGTTCCAAATTCCAGCAGGTCGCCAATAATTTCGCAGGCACTCTCAAATCAGCTCATAGCAATTGAAGAGCAATTGGCAAATCTAGAAGCCAAAGCAGCATATCTCCAAAAAAATGGCCACACAAACGCAGCCAATCAAGCTACAACATTGCATCAAACGATTAAAAATCAGTGTGAATCATTGTGGCAAAATCCAGAAGCTATCGAACAATTTAAGCAAAATTGCTTAAATGCTATCGAGCTTGCTAGACCAGAATTAGCAAAACATAGTGGATGGGAAAAAATATTACACATATTAGGTAACTTGATACTTGCTGTTGTTGGCGTGGGCGTTTTATACGTGGCTGCAGTTCTGGTTAATAAGGCGGTCAATGGAAATTTTTTATTTTTTAGTAAGACAGATGCTGCTGACAAACTTGACAACTTAGAGGCTGCCATCAAAACGATTGTGCCAAACACGTAAAGACGTCGCTTAGGTTTTGTCTAAGCTTTTCTGGCACGAATCACGCTGTTTTTACGCAAGCTCAGTCATAAACTGAGCTTGCAGATAGAGCTTTATCAGTTGTGCCAATCTCTTGGTTTGCATTTTTTTCATGACATTAGCTCGATGAACTTCTACGGTTGAAATGGATATGGATAACTCATAAGCAATTTCTTTGTTTAGTTTCCCTTCTATTATCAGATCGAGTATTTGACGCTCGCGCTCAGATAAGGATTGAATCCGCTCGTATATATGCTCGGATTCAATGGTATCAGCGGGATTTAAAGTATGTTTTTCTACCACATCTAACAAAGATTGCTCATTGAAAGGTTTTTCGATGAAATCAACCGCACCCAATTTCATCGCTCGCACGGCCATACCAATATCGCCATAACCGGTCATCATCATCACGGGTAATCGGTTTTTGCGTAATTTGAGTTGTTCGAGTAAATCCAATCCATTCATCATTGGCATATGAACATCGATAATCACGAAGCCTCGTTTCCTATTGTTGTGGTTTTGCAGAAATGTTTGCGCACTTTGAAAAGTTTCAACATCATATCCAACTGACTGAAAAAGATGAGCCAATGCCTCACACAATTCTAAATTGTCATCAACAATAAATATAGTTAGTTTTTTTGTTTTCATATCCGGTTAATTTACCACAACACCGTTAAGTTACAACACATTGTTTTTATAATAAAAAATCTATAGATTTTTGGTCAAATTTTTCTAATATTACCCAACTTTGCCAAACCAAAAAGAATCTATCTGAAACAAAGGAAAACCACAATAGGCTTCATGGTTAAAAATACATATTATCGAAACAACATGTATATCTAATTTATAACTACGGAGTTATAGGTATGAAAATCAGTGTTTTTGGACTTGGGTACGTGGGCTCAGTTTCTGCGGCTTGCCTCGCACACAAAGGCTATGAAGTGATAAGTGTTGATTTCAATCAAACTAAAGTTGATATGATTAACGCAGGAAAATCACCTGTTATTGAACCAGAATTAGGCGATTTGATTGAAAGTTCGGTGAAACAAGGGCTGCTTCAAGCAACATCTGATATTGGTTATGCCATATCGAACAGTCAATTATCTTTTATTTGTGTTGAAACACCCAACACAAAAAACAATAGCCTAGATTTACAATATGTAAAACGTATCTGCGAGGATATAGGTCGGATTTTAAAAAAAAAGAACGATCATCACGTCATTGTCTGTCGTAACACCATGTTTCCTGGCTCTATCCGAAATATGGTTATCCCTGCGCTAGAAAAATATTCAGGTAAATGTGAAGGCATTGATTTTAGTGTCAGTATTAACCCATCATTCATGAGAGAAGGTTCCGCTGTACATGACTTCTATCACCCAGCCAAAAATGTAGTCGGAACAACAGACCGATGCACGCGAAAGTTACTCAGCGATTTAAATATGCAATGTACCAATATGCCAACCCTCTTCCTTGAAATTGAAGAGGCAGAAATATTGAAATATGCCAATAATATTTGGCACGCATTAAAAATTGGATTTGCAAATGAAATCGGCCATGTATGTAAATCATTGGGTATAGATAGTCATAAAGTCATGAATGCCTTTTGTAAAGATACAAAATTGAACCTTTCACCCCATTATCTCAGACCAGGTTTTAATTTTGGCGGCTCAGAACTACCTAGAGATCTACGATCTTTCTTATATGAAAGCCAAAATTTGAATCTAAATTTACCGATTATCGGCTCGGTTTTATCCAGTAATAAATCACAAATAGATATGGCCATGAACATGATCATAGAGCAAGGAAACAAGCGTATAGGGATTCTTGGTTTTTGCTTTAAAGAAAATACTGTTGATTTACGAGAAAATCCTATTGTGGAACTCATTGAGCGATTGATAGGCAAAGGATATGAGTTGACATTGTTTGATCGAAGCATTTCTGAAGGGAAGTTATTTGGTATCAACCGAGATTATGTTCCTCACATATCACAACTGATAGTAGACAGCGTTCCAGAATTGTTAGCACGCTCTGAAACCATTATCATTGGCAACAAAGACATTGATTTTGAAACTGTGCTTGAGAATATTCGTCGCGATCAAACGATCATTGATTTGGTCAGAATACGCCAATCGCCCCCAGTATCCAAACAATACACAGGTATTTGTTGGTAAGAACCAATACTTTCTGCCCCTCCTGTGCCTAAGCATTCTTGCGCTCTGGTGCGGGAGACTAAGGAGAAAACAAAGTATCTCGGCCTACATGGACACGATAGGCAATGTGACGGTATACCAAGCACCATTTTTTGCATGTTTTTGTAGATTAATTTTACCACCATGGGCCTCAACTAAAAATCGACAAACACCAAGCGCCATACTTGAACTTGATCCTTCGGATTTTTTCGTAAAGTAAGATTTAAAAATCTTATCGTTAGATACGTCAGAAACTATAGGGCCATTATCCATCACATGAACAACAATATATTTTCTCCCCATGCGGGTTTTAATAATTAACTCGGGTTTAACATCTAAAAGATTTTTGAGAGATTCGATACTATTTTGTGCTAAATTTAGTATCACTTGTACCATATAAATTTTATTGACTTTGATCTTAGGCATATTATCGATTAAGTCTAAAGTCATTTTTATTTTAAAATCGAAAAACTCATGGTTTAAAATGGATAATGTGTCTTGAATCAGTTGATTGATATCAAGTTCTTCAACACTAAAGTGGTTGTGATCCACAACACTTTTCAAGTTCTGTATCATTTCTGATGCCTGCGTGGCTTGTCGAGCAATTTGTTCAATGGGGAATAATATTTGTTTACAAGCCAGTTCATTTTGTAGCGTATTTTTTATGATAACTGGGCAACTAAGACCATATGCGATGATCGCTGTGAGAGGTTGACTCATCTCGTGAGCAAAAGCAGAGACCAATACGTTTAACCTGATTGCTGTGGATGCAGCGTATAACTCAGCATGCTTTTTATGCTGTTGTCTTTCTTCTAACTTAAATTGAGTGAGGTTTCTAATGGAGAGAATGAAGCCAGCCTGTTGCGCGTTCTGGTTATCAAACGCATCCAAGATAAACTCGTAAAAGTAATATGACTCAAGATGATGACTGTGATTTTCTATCAACACAGTCGTTTTATGGCCTTGCATGGCTTGTTGGAATGCGTCCATCATTTTTGCTTTTAAATCGGGACGTTCATGCAAAAGGATACCCAGATTCATCCCAACTTGAACGTTGACACCAAAGATATGAAAACACACATCAATAAAAGACGGATTAAGCATTTTAATATAGAGCTCGCTATCCAATACAGCTATGGCATCATGAGCTTTTTGATATAAATGATTGAGTAAGTGGAATGATTTTTCTATATCTAAACATTGAGATACGGAAAGTTGCTGCTTTATATTTCGCTCTGATTTTAATGCATTGATTTTATCTTCTTTTAGCATATCACAAGACATCAATAAGCTCACTTGGCTGTCATTCAAGATGAGTCAAAACTTGAATTTTAGTTAATAGGATTTCTATATCAAATGGTTTAGTTATAAAGTCATTGACACCCAGACGTTCAGATATATTTTGTATGTTTGGATCTCCAGATACAAGCACAACAGGAATCGACAGCAATCGAGGGTTGTTTTTTAAACTTTTTAATAGCGCACAAATATCCATATGAGGCACATGGTAGTCAATTAAGAAAATATCCGGTGGCATTTTACCATCCTCTAGAACAAAGTCTCCGTTTTGTGAGACTTCAACTTCATATTGATATAACTCCAACAACATGCGCAAAGAGTCCAATATCGATGAGCAATCATCTATGATCCATATTTTTTTTTTCATCACACGCTGGACCTGCTGAGATCGGTGGGAAATTTTAAAATAAACTCTATTGATTCTCCATCAACAGCGTTACAAACGATATCCCCGCCAAAACTAAGCATCGTTTTTTTGCAAAATGCTAAACCAATACCAGTACCGTTTTTTTTGGTCGTAAAGTAACCATTAAAAAATTTAGAAACAACCTCAGGCGGTGCACCACCTGCTGTATCCTTGACGCGAATTAAATTGTAATGGTCACCTTTTTCTGTAGAAATAAAAATATTACCACTACCATTTAAGTCTATTTGCTCAAAAGAATTTTTAATTAAGTTAAACAACAGTTTCATCATCAAAATTGAATTACCCATAAAATAGAAATCATCAGTGACATCGTATGTCAGGATATCTCTCTGATAGTCAGAAAATGGATAGGCTTTTATGGTATTGCCGATGATTCTACTGCTAGAATTTTTAGTCAAATCGCTTCTAACTAAAGTAGAAGACGCTGCTTTGTGCGCACATGCAAGCTCATTTAGGGTTGTGTTGATAAACTCATTAATCATAACGATTGAATCTTGGATATGGGCGATTGGAGCCTGATTTGATAAATAATCCCATATATTTTGATTCAATAATGTGTTTTTGGTTGTTCCTAACTGAGCGCTCTCTGCAATGATATCAAGCATGATAGGATGAACTGCCTCTAAAAAATCAGTGACAGATTTGATTACCGTAAGAGGTGTTCTCAAATCATGAACAATATCACCAACTAAAACCATAATCGTTTTACGCATTTCTTCTTCTGCAATGGCTTTAGCATTCGCAGCCTGAACAGCCGCTTCAGCCGCAAGCGTTTGAGTTCTGAGTAGCTCCTGTTGCAACGCCTTGAATTCAGTGATATCGGTAGATACACCAATGATACCAATGACGTTATTATCTTGATCGAGCAATGGATCTTTACTCGTTAAAAAAGTATGAAGTTTTCCATCAGACAAAGCCCCTACTTCCTCCAATTGACATCCAACACCTGATTTCATGATGAGCCTATCATTTTCTATAATTTCATTAGCATGGTTTTTCCAAGCAAAGTCATGCTCGGTTTTGCCAATCACTTCTTTTGGATCTGAAAATCCCGCCAATTTTGCGTGAGCCAAATTACCACCTAAAATCACACAATTTAGATCCTTCCAGTAGATGCTTGCTGGAATCACGCGTATGATATTTTTTAAATAGCTTTCGGTTTGACGATGAGTCAACTCTAATTTCCGAATTCTTTTTTTTAAAGCTAGAATCATTTCAAATTGACGGTTTCTTCTGGAAAATCGTTTGAGAAAAGCCGTTATTTTCGGTTTAATTGTCATCGAAAAGCATGATCCTGAAGATATTGATTTAACAAACGGCTGACTTCTATGACAGAAGGATATTGAAGAATCACGTCGTGATTGCCTGGTACCATATAAACATCAACTACTTCGGTGGTATGAGGCTTTAGAAAATTGGTTTCATCATTCATGGCAGAAAATTCATCTGATTGCTGAGCGGCTTTAAACAGCAATATTTTTTTACTAATTTTCGGGGGAATGTACGCAAACCCAAGGTTTTGCAGACGACGATAATGGATTTTCATCCAAGGTTTGGGATCAATATGTTCCTTCATTAAATCCTGCATGACTTGCTTATATTTTTTTATCATACTTTGTCTAAGCGCTTCTTTTGCTTCAACATTTAAAAAATTAGACATCACCCATGTGTCAAATGAAACTAAAAAAGCGATGTTATCTAATTTTTGGCGCTCTAACTGCGACGCCATTTCCAATGCTAGCATACCACCAAAAGAATATCCAGCAAGTATAAATTTTGGGTTTTTAATTTTTTTTATAAGCAACTTATTGTAATAACTCGCCATAGTTGAGATATCTTTAAACAAAACTTGATTGGCATCAATACTGGGGTCCTGAATCAAGTAACAGGGTTGATCCACTTTTAATAATTTAATTAACTCCAGGTAACAAAATCCAGTACCACCGATTGGATGAATAAATATAATCGGTGTTTTGTTAGGATCACCAACTTTGATGGTTTTCAGTATTTCATCATTGATTTCGGATGTTGGTATTTTTTTCTTTTGCGTAGCCATGGTTGTTGCAATCACCCGCTCGCTCAATGACTGAATATCGGCGTGCTCATAGATATCTGAAAAATTGATGTGGGTGTGAAATTTTTGATTTATTTTATCAAGGAGATGTAAAGCGCTGATAGAATTACCCCCCAAATCAAAAAAGTCAGCATGAATTCCGATTTCTACTGGTGGTATATTTAATATTTCAGCATAAATGTTGACTAAATTTTCTTGAAATTTATTGGTTGCTGGTGTGTGTGCGGTGTAACTAATAGGAGAAAAATTTTCTTTTTTTAACAGTGCCTTTTTGTTTACTTTTCCCTGTACAGTTAATGGCAAGTCGTCTATTTGGTAATAAAATTGGGGTAGCATGTACTTTGGTAAAATCTTTTTAAGATAATGATTTAGATTAATTTTATGTAAATCGTATCCCTGTTCTAATAAGACGTATGCAACCAATTGTTTTTGGTATCGTTCATTTTTGACGAGAACGGTTGCGTGTATAACCCGATCATGCGCTTTTAGCTGTGCTTCAATTTCATCTAGCTCTACTCTGTAGCCGTTTATTTTAATGCAATTGTCTTTTCGTCCCAAGTATCGCAATTGACCATCTGCTCGCCAGGCAACCATATCGCCGGTGTCATAAAGTCTCTCGCCAAGATAATAGATGTATTTTTCTTGATTAAGACTTTTTTGGTTAAGATATCCTCTTGCTAAACCAACCCCTGCTAGATAAAGTTTTCCTGGCGCACCAATAGGTCTTAGATTTAAAGCATCATCTAACACATAAACTTGGGTACCGCTAATCGGTTTTCCAATGGGAATTGGATTTATCAAATCATTGGATTTCTTAATGGGATAAGTTGTTGAAAACGTTGTGTTTTCTGTAGGACCATATGCATGAATAAACGTGCCCGATCGCTTTTTACGACTTATTATTTTCTCAACAGCCTCGTAAGAAAGAACCTCTCCACCAACGATTAAATATTTCAAGTGCTGAAACATTTCAGGTGCTATGTGCGCATAAGCGTGAAACAATGAAGTTGTTAAAAATAATATGGAAATTTTTTTGTCTTTTATCGTCCTGCTGAATGAGCGAGCATCCAATAAAATATCTTTGTCTATAAGGACCAGTGTTGCACCATTCAGCAATGCACCCCATATTTCAAAAGTAGACGCATCGAATAAAAAGCTTGAGGCCTGAGCAATACAATCTGATGAACCAATACGGATATAATTAGGCGATTTGACCAGTCTTAAAATGCCCTTTTGTTCTATTTCAATACCCTTAGGTTTTCCTGTCGACCCAGATGTGTACATGATATAAGCCAATTGTCTTGGCGTTGTCTTGTCTAAAATAGGCTCACATGATTCAGATTGGAAATTGTCAGTGGTTAAAATAGCCTTCATATGAGGAAAATGCTCATGAATCATGCCAAGACCTGTTTGACCATCTGTGATAATCAGTGAGACATTCGCATCGGTTAAAATACTATCCATTCGATGAATAGGAAGATCTTTTGCCAACGGTACATAACACCCCCCGGCTTTAAGAGTGCTTAAAATAGCTACAATTTTTGTTGGATCATTATCTAAAAACACCCCAACAGGAACTTCATACTCGACACCATTTTTGATAAGTATTCTGGCCAATCGATTGCTTAATTTATCCAATTGATGATAAGTCAAATGTTCTGATTGATGTATCACAGCCAGGGCATCACCTCGAAGCCTAACTTGCTCATGAAAATAGT
>VFQP010004376.1_pt1 | contig 13245 bp, 14 predicted proteins | sample 3512351 | NCBI WGS metagenome assembly VFQP01 (sample SAMN10412372, study PRJNA504923) | tailings metagenome | isolation source: Relicate 1 Philex TSF1 revegetated site | place: Philippines: Tuba, Benguet | collected 2017-08-29 | reverse complement strand
GCTGCGGCATGCGCGGCAACGCAACTGACATGGGGGCGCGCGTGCTGCTCCGCTGCCCCGCAGATCGCCTTCACCCGCATGCAGCACGACCACGTGAACGAGCAGCTGCAGCGCCTGCGCAGCGCCAACGCCGGGCCAGGGCGCGGCGGCGCCGCTAGCCGCGCCCTCACCGCCTCCCCGCCCCGCGCCCCCGGCACCGCCGCCGCCGCCAGCGCCGCTGCGCCGGCGGAAGCGCCTCTGTCGCCCGACGGCGCGCACGGGGCGGCGCGGCACAGCGGCTCGCGGCTGCGCCCGCGGCCCACGCACCTGCCCGACGAGCCCGAGCTGGACGAGGAGGGGCACAAGGTGCAGCGGCCCGCCACGGCGCTGCAGCGCATGATGGAGGTGCTGTCCGGGGGCACGGTGCAGGCGCCGCGGCCGCCCTCGCCGCCCTCCATGGTGCGCTCCACGCGCTCCACTCGTGCTTGTGTTTGGAATCCCCCCACTCTGCCGACTCTCTCTCTCCCGGCAGAGTCACCTCGGTCAACCAAGTGAAGCCGGCACGAGGTGCTGGTGCCACGTTGGTCCCGCAGGACCCGGCGGCCAAGACGTACGTGTTCCGGCGCACGCAGGACGAGCACGTGCAGCGCGCGCTGGCAGCCGTGGCGCAGCGGGAAGAGGAGGAGCACGCCCGCAAGGAGCAGGTGAGAGAGTGTTGCGGCGCAGGTGGATCGCAGAGAGCTCGAGGGCTGGCGCGCGCTCGCATGCCCTTTGCGCTCTGCGAGACGTCTGATATGCCCGGTAGCTGGGCTCCGGCCCCGCAAAGGAGTCCAAACAGATGCAACATCCCACACACCCACACACGTCCGTGTGTGTGCGCGCAGGAGGCGCGCGAGCGTGCCGAGCAGGAGCTCCAAGCCAAGCTGGCGGCCGCCGCCGCCGCCCGCGCCGCCGCCCGCGGCTCGGACGACGAGTCGTCCGGCGCCTCGTCTGACGAAGCGCCCCAGGACGGCTCATCCGGCGAGGAGGACGACAACGGCACCAACAGCGAGGGAGGCGGGCGGCAGAGGCGCGTGCGCAAGGGGCAGCCCAGCATCTCGTTTGCCGCCCGGGCAGAGGCGTCCGAGGGCGAAAGCCCTGCGCGCACATACAAGGGCCAGGTGCGCGCTTTTGCTTTGAAATTGGGAGAGAGGAGAAAAAAGGAGAGCATGACAGCACGCTTGGGAGCTGCTCCTGCACTCCTGAACGACATGCGCGTCAAACTTGCCACCGTGACGCACACGGCGGCGTGCAGATGAGCAAGAGCAACAGCCGGGGCCAGCGCTCCCGCCCCATCAGCCGCATCCCATCCCGCCGGCACCTGCTGCCCGGGCGCACCTCGCACAAGGCGCCCAATCCCGACCCCAGCCTCGCCTCGCTGGCCGGCTGGGCGGCGGGCGACGACGAGGCGCCGCAGCTGCGGCTGCCCCCCGGCGTGGGCCGCCCGCACCCGCACCCCGAGCTGCCGGCGGACGGCGTGCTGCTGGGCAGCCCCCGCTCCCGCTCCCTGCACCACCAGGGCACCTCCGCAATCGCGCGCGGCCTGCTGGAGGACCTGCTGCACACGGTGAGCCGGCCACCAACGCACCTGCTGCGTCACCCGCTAGGCAGCAGGCCAGACGAGAGGGCACCACCGTCTAGCTGGTGCCTCACGTCCGAGGTGTATGTTTGCCTGGTGGCGTGCGCGTGCCCTCCTGGTCGTGCGCAGGACGAGGAGCCCGAGGGTGACTCACCGCAGTACGACGAGCAGTTGGCCCGGCTCAAGGCGCAGGACCTGCCGGACAAGTCGGGCTTCCTGGACCAGGTGCGCGCGCCTGATCAGGACACTCGGCCGAGTGCCAAGCAATCGTTGGGCAGGCGCCGGAAAGAGCTGGCTGAGCGGGTCGCCTGGCTTTGCCCGTTCTTGATGTGTGCCGCAGGCGGCGCCGTACTCGCGGCTGCTCAAGCCCTCCCGCCCCGCAGCCAATGGCGCGCTGCAGGTGTGCGCGTGCGCTCTTGCTCCTGCTCAGCGGGGCGCACGCTCGAGGGGCGCTGCCCCCTACGCAGCCCTGGAGGCAGCTCCGGACGGCAACGAAGGGTGGCGCCTGCGTGAGGTTGCGCGGCGACTGCGTCGGGTCACGTGGGTGGTTTGTTGCCCCCTGGCCGTAGATTGCGTCGGCGGACGGGTGGGATGCTAGCTTCACGCTCAACTGGTCGTCGCGCGGCATTGGCGCGCGCAAGCTGGGCAGCCTGCAGGAGGCGCTGCTCACCAACGCCGGGGTGCTCACCGCCCTGCAGCTCGGAGGTGAGTGAGGCGCGCGCTTGACGCACGAGCCCGCGCTGACGCTGGGCCCCCCCCTTTGCGTGCTCCGGTCCTATATCCCATGCATCCGGAGAGAGGCTGCGACTCGCAGCAGCAGCAGCTGGTACTCATGTGATCTCCGCTGACCGGGCGTGCACATTTGTGTGCGTCACGTTGCGTGCGCAGGCAACATGCTGGACAACGCGTGCGCCAAGGACCTGCTCAAGATGCTGACGCGCCCCGACGCGCCGCGCATCACGCAGCTGGACCTGTCGCACAATGTGCAGCTCACGTGGCAGGTGGCCACGGCGCTGGCACTGGCGCTCGGCGCGCCGCCGGGCAACGACACGGACCGATCGCTCATGGCCATTGACGTGAGAGCACTCGGCCTGAGCGCTCTGCATGCCAGGGGTCTGAGTGCTGGGTGGGCCGCCGCCGAGGGTGCTGCGCTGCTCTGGGCGGTGGTGGTGAGGCGCTCGTGTGTGGTGCACGCGGTGGCGCCGCACCCGCGCAGGTGCGGCCGTTGCCGCTGCGGCGTCTGGTGCTGACGGGCGTCAAGCTGGGCGACCGGGGTGCCGCGCAGCTGGGCTACGCGCTGCAGTACTGCCGCACGCTGCGGGTGAGGTGGCGCCGTGCTGGCCCTGCTGCAGGCCTGCAGCACAGGCCCTGCTCAGCGCACGCAGCGCGTGGGCGAATGACGCTGTTTCTGCCCGAGGAAACATGCCGGCACACGCGTGGAGTGTTGTGTGGTGCGCAGGACCTCAACGTGTCGCGGTGCGGCATCACCGAGCCGGGCGGCCGCGCGCTGTTTGAGCCGCTGGCCACCAACCACGTGGTGCTGGCCGTCGACGCGTCGTGGAACGCCATGAGCGGGGACGCCGCCACCGCGCTGCAGGCGCGTGCGCTTCTCTGTCCCGTCGCGCGGGCTTGGGAAAGCGTCCCTGGCACTTTCATGAACGCAAGGGTGGGAACCGGGTCCAAAGACTGTTGCGTGTTGTTGGCGGCGCAACGGCATGTGTGCGCAGGTGGCGCTGGCGAGCAACTGCTCGCTGCAGCGCCTGGTGCTCAACAACAACGCCTTCACTGACCTGGACACGGCGCGCATCATGGCGGGCCTGCAGGGGCACGGTGAGCCGCCTCCCTGCGCTCGCTCTGCTGTCCGACTGGCGTGGTGATGGAGGGGCGGGCGGCTGCACCTGGGGCGTCGCAGCTTGCGCGAGGACGACTCGTGGCTGTCGCGGCTGGTCCCCTCCGTGCTTTCCGCAGGCCACTGGCGGCACGTGGACGTGCGCAGCAACAACGTGGGCGTCGGCACGGCGCTGGCCTGCACGCAGCTCTTCCGCAAGCTGGCAGAGGTGCGTGCGCTTGCACGCCTGGCCCCGCGGCACAGGAGAGCAAGAAGGGTGTGGAGCCGCAGGCGTTGCGTGATTGGGGCAAGCACGCTGGCGCCTGCTGCCTTGCGTGTGCCGCGCAGGCGGCGTGCCTGGCCATTGAGCGCGGGACCTATGCCGTGTGCTGGGACGAGGCTGTGATGGCGGGGGCCGTCGACACCACTGACTGGTGCGTGCCCTCCTGATTCGCTGGCTAGGAGTGCACGCCCCGCACCTGTCTTGTCAGGCCGGCAGGTGCACGGCCCAGCCTGCCACAACCACGCTTACCGGCGTCCCCTTTCTCGTCCTCAGGGGCGCTTGGGTCACGTGGGGTTTCCTTATCTGTTGCTGCTTACCAACACAGCCCAGGCCCTCTGACGCAACGGCAATGGAGCCACCACCGTCGCTGCCGCAACCGCAGGTACGACGTCCCCCAGCCTGGGTCGTCGCTCGCCACGTCCCGCGCCACCTCCCCGGTGCCTCGACCCATGACGGCGTCGCCCGGCACGCCCACGGGCGCGCGGCCCGACCCCACGCTCACGCCGCCCGTGGCGGGCAAGGCGGCGTCGCTGGGCCGGCAGCTGGCGCTGGGGCCGCTGCTCATCGAGCTCAACAGCAACCCGCTGGGCTGGGCAGGCACGCGCCAGGTGTGCACCGGGCTCTGCGTTCACGCTTGCCCTGCCTGCTGAGCAAGGACAAAGCGTCTTGTGTGTGGCATCTCCCCGCTGGCGCAACGCGTGCTCGCTCTGCCACTCCCGCAGATCCTCCACGCGCTGGATGACGTTTCCCTCATGATTGAGGAGGCGGTGCACCGCCGGCAGGCCGCCCGCGCCGCAGGCCGCCCGCCCGCCGCCCCCGCCGACCGCCGCCCCAGCAGCGCCTCAGCAGGGGAGGACGACGCGGCGGCGGCGGCGGTGGTGGTGGACGAGGACGTCCTGGGCGAGGAGGTGGCGCCGCCGTGGCCCGTATACATCACCTTGGCGGACTGCAACGTGACGCTGGCGGACGCGCTGCCTCAGAGCATGAAGGAGGGCGGGGCGCCGGAGGGCCTGGACCTGAGCAGCCCCAACCCGTTCCTCAAGTCCTTCAACACGCTGCTCAGCGTCCAGCCGGTGAGGGGAGCACCTCACTCTGACAGCTCTGGCTCTTTGTGGCGCCGCCGCGCATTGCTCAACGCAGCGTGGGTGTGGATGCACGGCGCCTGCAGGCCAGCGACGCGGGAGGCAAGAAGAAGGGCAAGAAGGGCGACGGCGGCAAGAAGAAGAAAAAGGGTGAGCGGCTCTGCCTTGATTGATGCGCAACTGTGGTCAGGCATGCAGGGTGAACGTGAGCCACGCCCGTGACGCTGCTGCTCCGCGCAGGCAAGGGCGAGGGCGCCTCCAAGCCAAAGGCCGACTACTTCCTCACGCAGAGCTCCCAGAACCTCGACCTCCGCAGCCCAGCCGGTGCGCGCGCCTTCCCTCCACACGCTGCCCTCACCTTGCAGTGTCGCGGGGGACGGCTAGCGAGAGCGCCGAGCCCTGGCGCGCAACCGCCATGTGCGCCGCGTCGTGCGTGCGCCCTTGGGTTGGCGCAGGCAAGTACCAGCTGGACCTGTCGCACCCGGGCGCGCTGGTGCTGGTGGAGCACCTGCAGCAGCTGCAGCGCGACGTGCAGGCGGCCGTGGCGGCCGGCTCGGTGGAGCAAGGTGCGCGGGGACGCTGCTGTGCTGTTGTGTGGGAGCTCAACGGCTTGGCCGTGTCCGTGCGCTCTTGGGCCCTGATGGCTGCGAACACCTGATAAGACTTGGTCCCTGGTGAGAGATGCGACGCGGCTGGTGCGGGGGGCGGTGGTGCTGCAGGCGTGGCGGTGCAGCTCAAGGACATCCAGCTCAACGGCAAGCCCCTGGGCGAGGACAAAGTGGCGGGCCTGGCCGACGCTGTGCAGGAGGTGCGGCGCGCCGCCACCTGGGTGCTTGGGCCTGTCCAGCGAGCGCTGCCGTTCCCTCACTCTCTCGGTGTGGCGCGGTTTTGGGGGTTGTGAGCGTGCGCAGGGCACGCTGAGCTTCACGGTGGCGGCGCCCAGCCAGCTGGCGCTGCACGAGCCGCTGCCGCTGGGCGACGCCGTGGTGGGCTGGATGGTGGACAGCGTCACGGGCGGGGTGAGCACGGGATGAGGGCGGCCCTGCCTGTCGCTCTGCCCGCCTCTAGAATCACACAAGGACGACGTGCCTTGAGCTAGGCTGGTCTGCTGGGTGGCGCGCTCTGCACCTGTTCAGGACACGTCGGACCTGTTCAAGCTCGGGTTTGTGGAGGTGGCCTGCTCGCACTTTTTCTTCACAGCAACGCAGGCCCTCGTGGTGAGTGGCAAGCTGGGAACTCCCCATGTGGTGCGCCTCCGTGCAAGGCCCTCCCGCACCGGCCACGCTGCCTCGCTCCCACGCTGTTGTTGGTGCTGTCGTTGCTCCCTGGCGTCCTCCTCCTGCAGCTGTTTGACCCCGAGATGCCCAGCAGTGAGCGTCTTCGCATGGCGGAGCAGCTCTACAGCCGGTGCCTCAACCCGATCAGCTTCTGGGAGGACGTCATCCCCGCGCTCCCGCAGCTGCAGGTGAGAGCAAACAGGTCCCCCGTCGCGCGCGGCGCGTCGCACCGCTGGGACGGGTTCCCGCGGCGTGAGCGACGGGAGCCTCAACCTGCTGCGCGTGCTGCGCGCGCTGCGCACTCTGCCCAGGCGGCGTCGGTCCGCGCGCACCTGGAGGAGCTGGGCGCGCTGGACATTGAACGGCCCACCGGGCGGTACAACCTCAACCTGAGCCGCTCCATCGACCGGCTCATGGCGCTACGCCTGCAGGTGAGAGGGCGCAGGTGCAGCCACAGCCCTGCGGGGCCAGCGCAAGCGCTTCGTACGCGCCTGCTCCCACACCGCTTGCGCCTTGAGCTGCAAGCTGGCGTCCCCTCAATGCCTTGCCCGTGGCACCCAACGTATGCGCGCGTGTGCGTGCAGGAGGCGTCGTGCCGCGAGCGCGCCTGGTCCCAGCACAAGTTCTACCTGAGCTGGCGCAACGCCACGCTGGGCGGCGTGCCGCTGCTCAAGGAGGGGCTGGGCGCGCGCATGCGCGAGTGGACGCTGCCACGCGAGGGCACGCTCAAGTTCGACTTTGTGTCCTACAAGGTGCGCCGGGAGCGCGATTGTCGCGCGCAGCGGGCGAGGGAGACGACCTTGGGCCACAGGTTGCGACAAAGAGCTGTGGCGGGTAACTCGCGTGAGCGGCTGGCTGCAGGTGCCGGGCCCTGACGAGGCGGCGTGCGACGAGGACGAGCTCCGGCAGTGGATGGGCGCGCTGCGGCAGGTGCAGGGCGACTACCTGCGCGGCCTCTTGGCGGTGCAGCACGAGTACCTGCCCAAGGGGCAGACGCGCTCGGCCATGGCCGACATGGCGGCGCGCCTCCAGGCGCAGGCACGGCTCAGGGCGCGGTCCGGCGGCCGGCCGCTGGCCGTGGCAAAGGTGAGCGTCGCCCGGCGACGTCCACCACACTGCGGGCGGCGCAGCGTTGCAGGCTTCACCACCCAAAAGAGAAGCGCGCGCCCCGTGCCTGCAGGAGCTGAGCCGCAAGGTGCGCGAGGCGGCGCGCGACTTCCACGACCCCGCGCTGCTGCAAGAGGCGCTCACACCCAGCGGCAGCCTGACGGGCCGACCCGGGCGCCGCACGTCGCTCATGGGCGGTAGCGCTGGCGGCGCTCGGACCTCCATCTCATGTGAGTCTGCACCTGGCGCTGCAAGCCAAGCCGTTGCGAGCCAGCTAGCCGTGCGTGCCACCGCGACGTGATTCCGCCTGCCTCGCCTGCACAATGTCTTCGTCTTGCAGCCGGCGCTCCCCCGCTGCTGGGCGCCACCCCTGAAGACGAGGAGGCCAAGCCGCCCCAGCCGGCCGCCTGGTGGGCCGACGCGGGCTTTGACGCCAAGCCGCTCCTCAAGCTGGTCGCCGAGCGAGAGGCCGCGCTGGCCGCCGCCGCCGCCGCCAAGGCCGCCGCCGCCGCCGCTGCGGCCGCGCAGCCCCGCTCGTCCACGCCGTCCGGCGTGCGCCCCGGCTCGGCCGCAGGAGGGCCCCCACCCACGCCGCCGCGATCCCCGTCCCCCGTCAAGGTCGCACCGTCGCCGGCCAAGGAGGCCGCAGGCGCCAAGGGGGCCGGCAAGGACGGTGGCGACAAGGACGGGGGGAAGAAGGGCAGCAAGAAGGGCGAGCCGGCCAAGCAGCCGCGCACGCCCCCGGCGCTGCGCTTGCCCGGGACGCACGCGAGCGACGCCGAGGTGGCGCGGGCCCAGGAGCTGGCGGGCCGCCTGCTGTCCATCCCCGCGGCGGGCAACGTGGCGGCGCTGCTCTCGCGGTGCAGCGCCAAGGTGATCGCGCAGACGCTCAACGTGTTTCTGGGGCCGGACCCGAACAGGGGCGCCGGCGCGGCGGTCTGCGCGCGGCTGTGCGAGGCCATGCCGCCCGTCAGCGCCGCCTTCCTGCTCTTCGACATGCTCGACTCGCCGACGCCGCTGCTGCCCGGCGAGAGGCGCCGCGCGGTGCTGGGCGCCATGCGGCGCGACGTGGCCAAGCAGATCGAGGTGGTGGCGCGCGAGGTCAACGCGCTGGCGCTGCGGCGCTCGCGCCAGGCGCAGCACGCACTCTCGGTCTTCCTGTCGCGGCACGTGGTGGACGGAGCACAGGTGAGGCTTGATGATCATCGTGCTGCGCCTCACTGCCCCACGGCCACGCAGCACGGAGTCAGCGATCAAGCAAGCACGGAGCTGATCACCACCGCTTGCTCTTCCTGCCAGGTGCTGCGGGTGCTCAAGTACCTGCGCTACGAGCCAGACCGCGTGGCGGGCACGGTGGCGCTGTGGAACCGATGCGTGGAGCGGTCAGCGCTCTACGAGGTGCGTTGCTCGGCCTCGGGCGCGCCCTCCACATGCCTTGAGCTTGTGCACTGGCGTGCTGCGGCTCACGCCCTGGCCTCCTTGCTGCGTGGCGCCGCAGGTGTGGCGCGCGCTGAGCTTCAACGAGCAGCGCCAGGTGCTGGCGCGCCTGGGCCACTGGCTGGTGTGGCAGAGCCTCGAGGGCCGGCCGCAGGACGTGCACTGGTACCTCGACCTGACTGACCCCGAGCAGAAGGAGGTGGCCAAGGAGGTGGTCAAGTGCGCCGTCAAGGAGTCGCAGCGGGCCAAGGAGGCGGCCAAGAAGGCGGGCAGCACCATGGTGAGTCTTGGAGCTCTCTCCAGCACATTGATGATGAGTTGGGTGCGGAGCGTGTGTCTGTGCGGCGTGCAGAGCCTCGTGATGACAAGTGACCTGCGCGGCGTGGCCGGGCGCGCAGGCGGTGCAGCAACTGATGGAGCTGGAGGGCAACGGCCTGCCCCTGTCGGTGCCCGAGGACGACAAGACGTGGTCCATGATCGAGAGCTCGTACCAGCAGCTCGAGTTCACGTTTGCCGCCACGCCGCAGCAGGCAAGTGTGCGCCCACGCAAGATCCGCGTGCACCACGGGCGGCGCGCTCACCTTGTGATGCATCCTCAAGTCCGTGGCCGGTGCCGCCCACCGACGCGTGCCTCTGTGCAGGTGGCGCAAAAGGAGGCGCAGAGCATCCGGCACATACAGGAGAGCTGGAGGTACACCATTGCCGTGCGCAAGGCGCGAATGCAGGCGGAGGAGGCGGAGCTGCGCGCGCAGCAGCGGGAGAGCGAGGCCAAGATGGCGGTGCAGCAGATGCTGCTGAGGCAGGCCTCGCTGAGGGCGTCCAGGAACGTGGAGAGCGGGGCGTCGTCCCCGAGCGGCCGTGGATTGTGATGACACCGTGCTCGCGTGTTGCACGCCGCATCTCGACGTGCATCGCCGGCAACGCTGGGGTCGTCACTGCATGCATGGACATGCATCGCAACGCATTCGCTGCTGTTCTCCTGCTGCTGAGCTGTCGCTGTCGAGCTGTCGAGGGTTGCTGTTCGTGTTCAAGCGGTGGCCTCACCCAGCGATCCGCAGCTGCAAGCGGGGCGGCACAGCAGCGAGCTCGCTCACAGCGTCACCGGTACTCTCGCTTGCTCGCGGCCGCCAGGCATCCTCGAGCTTCTCCCGCTTTACTCGGGCTGAGCTGGAGCTCCTGGCCAGCAGCTCGCCATCCACGCCACCACGCAGAGCCCTTCCCGCTGAGAGGAGCCACAGCCCACAGCAGCCAAGCTCACCATGCTGCGATGGGGTGAGGGCGCGTGCTGGAGCGACGTCACGGTGCTCCTCACCACGCAGCGAGCGCTCAGCCAGGCGGAGCAGCAGCCGCGCCAGCACCACAGTGACCACCAGCATGAGCAGAGCCACCACGCAGCGCCGCCAACGACGCAGCGCGGCCTGCCCGAGGGCCGACAGCTTCCCGTGCACGCCGTCGTGCTGGGGTGCGCGTCCGAGTACTTTCGTATCAGGCTGACCACGGCTCACGGGCGCGACGACCCACATGCCGTCAAGGCCCCGGACGGGCGCCTGGTGCTGCTGGAGCTGGTGGAGGAGGGCCTGCTCGGCGCCGACTCAACCGCTCGCAGCGGCGCACCTGAGGAGGAGCAGCAGGGAGCAGCTGGCGACGCGGCCATGCCGCCACCTGCAGGGCAGGAGCAGCAGCAGCAAGAGGAGGCGCTCGCCGCGGCCGAGGCGGTGCTGCGACTCATGTACGAGGCGGAGGTGCCGCCCGGGACGCTGGCCAGGCAGCTGGTGCTCATGTGCCGCGTGTCGGACCGATGGCAGGCCGCCGGCTGCATGAGCAAGGTGGGTCCTGCTTCGTGAACGCACCAGCAGCGTGTGGAGCACGGGACGGCGCTCCCAGCCGTAAACGCGTGCCTCACCCTGTGCTCGCGTGCGCAGTGCTTGAGCGCCCTCACGCGCCTCCAGTCAGAGGGCGGCGGCACCCTGCTGAGCCCCGAGCAGGTGAGCAGGGAGGTGCGGCGTTTTCAAAGGGGGGAGCTCTGCTGCACGCGCCCCGCCCCCAGGACATGAGCAGTCGTGCGCTGTTCGTCGGCACACGCAGCCAGCGAGCCCCACACCATGACGAGAGAATGCACGAGCGCGCGTGGCCCCACGCCCTCCTTGCCCGCACACGTCCTCCTCATGCACACACACAGGTGGTGGCGGCGGCGCACCTGCTCCCCGAGTCCATGCACCACCTGCCCGAGCACCACCGGTGGCTGCAGCAGAGCGTCGCCTGCTTTGGCGACGTGCACGCCGTGCTCACCACGCCGGCGCTGCTCCGGCCCTTTTTGCACCTGCCGCCGCACGCCGTGCTGGCGTGGGCGCGCAGCGACGAGCTGGCCGTTGACTCGGAGAACAGCGTGGTGGTGGCGCTCGACTGCTGGTGCCGCGGCGCCGAGGGCGCGCGCTGCGACGACGCCACGCTGGCGCAGCTGGCGGCGCTGGTGCGCGTGCGCCACCTCAGCCCGGTGCACCTCTTCCGCCTGCCGGCGCTGCCCTGGTGCCGCGCGCACGCCGCGCGTGCGCGGCACTTTGCGCTGGGCCTGGCGGCGCGCGCGCTGCGCGCCATTGACGCCTGCGTGCCCGAGGCCTGGCTGGGGCCGGCCCGGCAGCAGCTCCCGCACGACGAGCTGGAGCGCCGCACCACCATCGCCTGGGACGTGCCAGAGGCGCTGCTGGCGCAAGCCATTGACGCGCAGCCGCCCGATCGCACCACTGCGCTCGTCTCCCCGGCAGTGTACGCCGCCGGCGCCGCCGTCTGCCTCACGCTGCACGTGTCGGCCGCAACGCCCGCCGCGCCGGCGCCTCTGCCGCAACAGCAGCAGCACCAGCAGCAGCAGAACGCGCCGCACTCGCGTGCGGCCGTTGGCGGCGGCGGCGGGCGGCCGGTCAACTGTGCCTGGGGGCCGGAGCTGTATGGCGCGCAGCAGGCGGCGGCGCCAGGGGGGCACCTGGACCAACCGCAGCTTCTCAGCAGCTCCTTCCCCCCAGCACCGCCGCGCTGCCCTGGGCGCTGCCGCGGGGCGCCGCCGGTGAGGCGGCGGCGGCGGGCGAGCAGCAGCAGCGGCGACTGCAGCGGCCCGCAGGCGGCGGCGGCGCGGGCGCCTGGCCGTGGCCGCGCGCCGCGTCGCCCGTCGCCGGCAGCCACGCCACGCGCGAGGTGGTGGTGTCGGTGACGCCCTGCACGTACGAGCACCGCCTGTGCCCCTACGGCGCCGGCGCCGACGCGGCATCTCCACCCGGCCGGCAGTCCCGCTCAGAGAGCCCCGGCGTCGCATCGGCGCAGGTGCAGGCGTGCGACGGCGGCGACACGCAGGCGGCGGTTGGGTCGGGTTCGGACGCAACGGCGGTTTCGGTGGTGGACGCGGAGGTGCTGCCGCTGCAGCTGGAGAGCGTGGAGGTGTCGTGCGTGGGGCCGGGGCGGGTGGGCCACCTGATTGGGCGCACGTGCCAGCGGGCGTCGCTGCTGACGGGCCAGGGCTGGACGGCCTTCCGGGTGGGGTCGGCCGAGGAGCTGCGGCCCTACCTGGTGGAGGGGGGCCTCAGGCTGCTGGCAAAGGTGGCGCTGGTGCGCTACTAGCGCGGGGGCGCGTGGGGCGGCGACGAGTTGCTTTGCCCCTGCGTCAGCTGTACAACCAAACCACGGCCGTTTCTCGTTGAGACTGTTGCTGAGCTTCCTCGCTGCTTTGCTGGGCGACTTTCCGATGCTCTTGCCGCAGGAGGTGCCGTTGTTTGCATGTGTGGACTGTATGCGCGCGTTTTGGCAAGTCGCATGAATCGCCACAGCGCGCAGAGGAAGACTCGTCAGTCCTCCTCCAGGCCTTCCTCCATCCCCTCCCCCTCCTCCTCTCCGCCAGCCTCCTCGTCCTCCTCCAGGTCCAGCACCTGCACGGCCCCGCCCCCCCGCAGCACCAGCGCCACGCCGCGGCTGGCGCTCACGGCCAGCGGCGTCGCGCAGCAGGGCGGCAGCCGCCACGCCGCCGCCTCGGGTCCGCCGCCGCCAGAGCCCGGGGCCGGCGCAGCGGCAATGGTGCGGGCGCGAACGGCGGACATGTCGAGCACCTCCCCAGTGGCCGGGGCCTCGGCGCCCGGCACGCCGAGCTGCACGACGGCGCCTTGCGACAGGCACGCCTGCGACATGCGCAGCGAGACGACCCGCGATTGCAAAAGAGTTCTGCGTGGCGTTGCCATCAGCGTCACGTGCGCGTCCAAGCAACCACCAGCGTGCGACGCACCTGCAGCACTGACGCGCCCTCATGATGAGGCCCCAACTCCCCCGCCAGCTCCGCCAGCTGCGGCCGGGGCACCAGCAGCAGCTCCCGCGCCGCGCCCGCGCCCGGGCTCCCGCCGCCCCCAGCCGGTCGCTCCACCAGCAGTGCCGCCTGCCGTGCCTTGTACCCAGCCAGGTGCACCACCCGCCACCCGGCGGGCAGCACCAGCAAACAGCCGCGCACTGCCACCCTCCCCGCGCCGCCGCCGTCCGCGGCCGCCGCCTCATCCGGCTGCAGGCCGCAGAACAGCACCGCCTCCTGCCCGCTCCACTGCTCCGCCGCTGCGCTCTCCCCGCCCCAATCGGGCCCCTCCGCCCTGCCCCTCCCGCCGCCGCCC
>VFQP010004374.1_pt1 | contig 13249 bp, 10 predicted proteins | sample 3512351 | NCBI WGS metagenome assembly VFQP01 (sample SAMN10412372, study PRJNA504923) | tailings metagenome | isolation source: Relicate 1 Philex TSF1 revegetated site | place: Philippines: Tuba, Benguet | collected 2017-08-29 | reverse complement strand
CCGGGGCCGTCGTTGGACTTTGGTGCGAGCTGTTGAGCTGCAACAAGAAGATGAGGGATGAGCCCAGCCGTGCAGCGATTGCATTTTCATCGCAAGCAGCGGCGCACAGCACTCGCGCCCACCGATGCACGGCCCAACACCGCGACGGGCGCGGGTAACCCCCGCGTTGACGTCGGCTGCCGCCACGCCGCCGTGCTCGTGGCCTGGCCGCCTGTGCACCGCAGCGCCGGCAGGCCGCACCCTCCGACCGGTGTTGATGCCGGCGCCTGGCAAGCGCACGCCGCCACGCCAAACCCGCCCTTCTTGCCGCCGCCGCCGGCGCGCCCGCCCTTGCGCTTGCCCTTCCCGCCGCCTGGCTGCTTCTTGAGCCTGGGCGCCTGCACAGGGCGGCAACGCCGCCGTCATCATCAGGCAATGGCCAGCGACGCCACAGCTGCGCCACCCACCGCAGAGCAAGCGTGCGCGCGACCGTGGCGCGGCTCCGCCCTCACCTTGCGCTCAGCCCTCGCATCCGCGCCCTCGAGCTCCAGCACCATGAGCCGGTGCTGGCCCCGCTCGCCCGGCCGCGCCTCCCGCGTGTCCCGGAAGCCGTAGCGCCGGTAGAACTGCACCGCCGAGCTGTTGTACTCGGCCACGGTGAGCCACAGGAACCGCGCCCTGCGGCGTGGGGGCGGTGCAGCATCAACGGCGCGGGTGAGGCACATGAAGCGCGTTCCTGCTGCAGCAGCACACCAAGGCGCCGCCACCTCGCCAGCGACTGCACACGCTGGGGTGCGCCCGCACCATGCAGAGTGTCAGGCCAGGACCCCTGCATGTGCCCCCAACACGTGTGCCCACGCCAGCGCACGCCTGGCGGCCTGCAAACAGCTGCAAACAGGCTGCGGCGCCCCTGGGCCGCCAAAGCGATGCCGGCCGTGCGGCGGCGGCCCGCCCCTCACGGCTCAGCTCAGCAGCGCCAAGCTTGCCCACGCCCTGCGCCCACGCCTGCGACCCACCCGGCCTTCTGCGCCACCTGCATCGATGGCCGACCCGCGGCGCCACTCACCCGGCCTCCTGAGCCACCTGCTTGGCCAGGTCCATCATCTGCCGGCCCACGCCCTGCCGCCGGAACTCGTAGTCCACGCCCAGATACCACACGCACACGCACAGCTCGTGCGGCGCGCACCCGATCTCCTCGCCCACCAGGCGCGCAAACGCCGGCGCGCCGAGCGGGGCCGCCGAGGGCGCCGCCGCCTGAGCAGCGGGCTGCTGCGGCCCGCCCGCTTCTGCTTGTTGCTGTTGCTGCTGCTGCAGCTGTTGAGCTGGTGGGGAAGAGGGGGCGGGTGCGGGCGCAGCGGCCACCGTCTCCCGCGCCACGTACGCCAGCGTGTGGCTGACCTGCGCTAGCTGGCCGATGATGAAGGCGACCGGCAGCTCCCTCGTCTGTGGCGCTGTGCTGGTGGGAGCAGCGCTGTCGGCCGGCGACTCCACGGGCCGTGTGTCAAAGGCGCCCAGCGCCATGTACCTGTGCAACGCACGCCAAGACGCAAGGAGCGAGGCCAGGAATGTGTCATCGCGGTGCGCACGCGTGGAGCTGGTGGCTGGTTGCAGCAGGCTGCGGCGGGCGCTGGGGAGCACGCACTCGCCGCTGACGATCTCATCCCAGGTGAAGCCCACGTCCACGAGCTTGAAGCCGTAGCTGCTCTCGTCCCTGGTGCGCTCCTGGCAAGGTGTGCCACGCAGCGACGAGGGGAGTGGGGGCCTTGGCGGCAGGCACGCCGCGGCCTGCTCGACGCGCACGGCGGCCCCAACCTCACCTTGATGAGCGCCACGTCGCTCTCGGTGAGCTCCCTGAACGACAGCTCCGTCTGCTGCACCAGCTTCTTGAGCACCTGCTCCCTGGCGCCTGGGGGCAGCTGTTCGACGAGCTGTCTGAGGTCTGGTGGCAGGAGAGCGAGCTGCTGCTTCACCCACGCCTCGCCCGAAGACGCGACCGGCGTCGCCATCCTCTCGAGTCGTCGCAACGCGTTCGAGTTTGCAGAGCAGGGCGAGCAGGACTCGTGAAGGAACCCGCCGCCGCCGCCGGCGCACATGGGTGGCCAGGTCAGGACCCTCGGTCAGGAGCGGCAGTGAACAGCAGCCTCCCTCCCTCCCTCCACCTCACGCCTCCTTGAACCACCTGCGCATGGAGAACGGCGCCACAACGCAGCGACTTGCGCACGGCCCACGCGCCGCCGCAGCCGCCGCTGCCCACCCGCGCACCTGGTGGTGATCCACTTCTCGCCGGCCTCCACCGTCTCGGCCGCGTGCAGCGAGGCCAGGTCCTCGGTGCCGTCGGGCAGCGCCGACCTGCGCGCGCCCAAGTTTGCGCGCAAGCCACACGCAGAGCAGCGGTGCCCGAAGCGACTGCACGTTCGGCGCCTCAGGACCCTGCCCCGCTCGGACAGCTTCGCCCTAGCAAGGCGCACGCACCAGAAGAGCAGCGCGCGGCCCTGCGGCGTGCACACAGCCAACCGCAGCGCCTCGTCAGCCCGTGAGCCCGTGCGCGGGGAACAAAAAAAGCTGACTGTGCTGCGCGCGGCAGAGGGGGTGGCGCGCGCACCGTGAGGGGGGCGATGCGCAGGCCGGGGCGCGGCGTGTAGTCGTCGGCGTGCAGGCGCTGCGAGAGCTGCGCCACCTCGTCCAGCGGCATGTCGGGGGGCACCTGCAGGTCCGTGGGCGGCGCTACGGGGACCAAAAGGCACACGCGGGGACACAGGGTCTCGTCCCGCACGTGCATGGAGCGGCGATCGCGAGCATTTGCACGTCGCGCAGCAGGGCCCGAGACGCAGGGGAGGCGCGCACCGGTGGCGCGGGGGAAGATGGTGGTGCCGCCCTGGGAGCAGCCCTGCAGGTAGATGAGGATCGTGGCCTGCGGCGCGTGGGAGAACGTGAGGGCGAGCGTGTCGGTTCGGCGGGTGGGCGTGCGGTCCGCGGCGAGGCACTGACGAGGCAGCCAGCGAGCGAGCAGAGGGCGCTCACGTGGCGGGTGATCTGCCCTCCGGCCCTGTTGTCGTAGTGGTCCTGCAGGCGTCGAGGGCGACAAGGCGCATGCATTGTTGTGTGGGCCGCTCGGCACGTCCAGGGGCAGGCCGCGCACGCCACGCGCCCAGTGGACGCACCGTGTAGAAGGCGCCCTTGGTGTACTTGACGACCTGCGCACGGCGAGGAAAGGGGGGCGGCGGGTCGCAGATTGGCGAGAGCATGCGGTGGGGCGCTTCGACCGGGGGGGGGGGCGACCGCGCGCTTCGCTCCCGCACCTGCAGCGCCTCGGTGTTGACGAGCCGCCGCTTGCCGCCGATGACGGCGGGGTGGTTGACGAGCTGCTGGATGCGCTCCTCCACGCGCCGCACGAGCGGGTCCTGCGCCGACTCGCCGGTGAAAAAGGTGCCCTGCGACGTGCGCGACGGCGTCTCGGTGCCTGCGGAGGCAGCGAGGGCGACACCACACCACACCACGACATGGACACGCACACCGCACGTCGCTCCGCCGCGGAAGAAGCACGCAGCACAAACGCGCCACACCAAGGCGCGCACCGGTGGAGACGCGGCTGCGGACCAGGCGCGGGTCTGCCAGCGCCACCAGGTCGCGGCACGTCTGCGCGTCGAGGAAGTCGTCGACGACCATGATGCGTGGCGACAGGCTCGCCAGCAGCACGCGGAACGGCGCCGTCTCGCCCTGCGCCTGGCCGACGCTGGCCGGCAGGGAGGGCGCTGCGGCGGGCTCTGCTGCGGCGGGCGCGGCCAGGGCGTCGTTGGCGGCGGCGGCGCTGAGCGTGACGGTCACGCGCAGGTGGCTGGCGGCCGTGAGCTCGTCCAGCTCGTCCAGCCCCAGCAGCGACTGCAGGCCAAAGCCGTCCTCGCCGCCGGCGTACTCGTGCGGCGGCACCGACGCTGCGCAGCGCACAAACGGTCGTGGCGCCCACGCAACCACCGCGTCAGCTTCACGAGCACCGCCGTCGCGCTTGGGGGCGGCCGCGGGCGCCCCCGGGCGGAAGAGCGGAGCGTGCCGCACCTTGCTTGCGGAACCTGGGGCCGCCGTCCGGGCCCAGCGCCAGCACCTCGACCTGCCAGGACAGGGTGGGTGAGGCGGCGCCTGATCCTGCGCCGCGCTCGTCCTCGCCGAGGCCCGCCGTGCGGCACACGTAGAGCGAAACGTGCTGGTCGCTGTGGTCGAACAGCGCAAACTCGAGGTGCCTGCGCGGGTCGTGCGTGGCGTCACGCGTGGCACAGGGCGCAGCGCAACACTCGGTGCCAGGAGCTGAGGTGATGGCCGCCGCAAGCCGAGGAGAGGCGCCCTCACCAGGCTTCGTCGCCGGCGCAGGGGCTGCCGCTGTCCTCGGCGCTGGCCGGCGCCATGTCCAGGGCGTGGGCGGGCGCGGCCGTGGTGCCAGGCGCGGCCAGGGGGAAGCAGGGCGACGCCAGGCGCGTGTTGGCGCCGCACGGCGACCTGGGTGCAGGCGTGCGAAAGGCAGGTGCAGGAGGTGCAGCGCGGTGAGCTCTTGCTGAGGAGGGACGGTGCACGCGCACGCACCGCCACCACGCGCACCTGGAGGCGTCCGCCGCGCAGAAGACCTGGTCCACGTCCATGTCCCACTTGAGTGTCACCACCTGGCCTGCAGGCACCGTGCGTGTGGTTGCGCACACAGCGGTGCAGCTCTCCTGGCCTGCTTCCGGGGCGCCGTGTCGGAGATCACGCTGTGGGCGGAATGCGGCGGCCTGCACGCACCTGCGCTCGCGTCGCTGCGCTCCACCGTGAGCGTGCCCACCTGCCGCGCGTCCTCGCCTGCACGCGCGCACTCGGGCAAGGGGGAAGGGCGCGCAAAGAGGTCGATGTTGCGCGCCTCGCGGCGAAGGAGGCACCCGCCCCCTGCGCAAGCTCGCGCCCACGCGCGCCCTGACGATCAGATTCGCTGCGCTGCCGCGCATGCTGCTGCTGGGAGACGAGCACGCACCTGCGCGCACGCCCGGTCCCACCCTCGGCGCTCCAGCGGCGCCAGCGCCGAGCGCCGCCTCGCGCACGCCAGCCGCGACGAGCTGCTGCTGCTGCTGGCGCACGTAGAGGCACGTCGTCCCGGCGACGGGCTGCACCAGCGGGTTGAAGTCGCGCCCGAGCAGCAGGGGCCCCGTCACCACCTGCTGCGCAGGTCTAGCGGGCGGCTTTGCGGCGCCTGCGGGCGCCATGGCCACGGCGCGCTGCTGCTGCAGCTGCGACGCCGCTCCGCCACCGCCTGCCGCGCCGGGGTGCTTGGCGTCGTCGCGAGTGGCGAACGCTGGTGTGGGCGCCAGGCCGCACGCCCTGCTGCCCGGCACGTCGCCGCTCGCAAACAGCGGAGTGGCAGTGGCGGAGAGCTGGTTGCCCATTGTGCTTGTTCTGCTGCTGTGCTGCTGCAGTACTGCCTGGGCACCGCCGTTGAGGTGTGTGCGTGTCGCCATGCGGAGGGCGCGCGTTCGGGTGCAGCCTTGGCGGCGAGTTTAAACTTGCAGCGCAGCAGGAGCTTTAACAAGCACACGCCAGATACACAACCCTTCATAGCGTGGTGTGCATGCAGCGGCAGCACACGTCGTCGTCCAAAAGGAGGCTCTGCAAAAGGCGTGCCGTGTGTGTGGGCACGTGGATGCGGCGGCGTCCAATCACTGCAATCGGAACCCAGCGTGCGCTCACACGTTGCGGCAAGAGTGGCTTGACCCCCCGTATTGGCGTGTGGCCCCTGCCCTCACTGGCCAAGTGGCCCAACCCTCCTTTCCGGATGCCACGCCTCTCTTGTCTCGCAACCCCTCCCCACGTCGAACGCGCACCCCGTCGGCCCCCTCTCGTGCTCCTCTCCCTTGCGGCGCAATCAGCCAATGCCCCTCAGAGAGCCTCTGGGTTGCTCTTCGACGAAAAGCGGCAAAAGTGCAGAGGCAGGCGGGCGCGGCAAAAGGGGGCGCGGGCGCGTGGGTGGGCCGCCAGCGGGAGCAGACACCCGAGAGCAACCCCTCTCCTCCCGCACTGCCAGCCTGCCCAGAGCTGGGCTCCCCGGTGACAAGGGCTGGGGTGCAGCTTGCCGCCCGCCGGGAGCACACAGCAAAACCGGCAGCAAAGGCGGGGAGGTGCGTTGGGGCCACCGTGCCACACTGGGCGACAAAGTCACGCGCCGCCCCAGGTGTGTCCCATCCACCGCACGGGCACACACCACCAATGGGCGCACTGCCAAGGCCCACCCGCACTGCACTGCAGGCACGCACACGCTCCGGCTAGCGCACTCTTTTTCAGGTCGTTGGCTCGGGGGACACGCACGCGGGGGACCAGCACTGGTGCTGCGCTCCTCGCAAATCTCCATAGGCGCAAGGGACGCCGCCTCTCACACACTGTTTCCCAGCCGGGCGAATAAAAAAGGCCCCCCGCTTAACACCATCTTATCTGATCCTGCTGTTGTTGCTTTGTGTGGGGGGTTTGGCGTGCGGGTGCGCACGACGCGAGCATGAGCGGCACACGGGGGGCATACAAAAGAGGCTGGAGGGGACAGGACGCGCGAAGGGACGACGCCAACAGCTGCGCAGTAGCAGCGTTTATGTAGCTTACAGGGAAACGAACAAAGCGCGTGCGAGGGAGGAGGGGGACGCTGCAGCCACACGCCGGCCGGCGCGCGCGGCGGGGTGTCACATCCGTCGCCGCCGCCGCCGCTGCCACCGCGCGCTGTCCACGCTGTGGCCCTCCACACACACGCCCTCCTCGAGCGTACGCACGCCCTCAACGCTAACATGATGCCTCGCAATCGTCGTCCGTCGGTCAGGGCTCCACAGGCTCGCTCGCTCCCTCCTTGTCCAAGAGCTCTCCCACGCCAAATGCGTTCACCCGCCGTCCACCCGACTCCGCGGCGCAGGAAATACTCACCCTCAGGGCTCTGTGGCAGACTCTCTCGCCCCACCAGCAGGCGGGGACGCAACAAGGGAGGCAAAAGCGGGTCCTGTCAGAAAGAGGTTGCGCCACGCCGCCGTCGTCAATCGTCGTCGCACCGCCGCGCTCAAATCCTCCAACCTCTAGAAAACGCCACGGGGCAAAAAGGGGGAGGGGAGAGGGGGAGGGGGGAGAAGGGGCAAACGCAAAACACCCAGCCGTCGCAACACGTTCACAGGGAAGCAGAACGCTAGCACCCGCCGCTGCCGCCGCGTTGCGAGCCGCGGCAGTATCGGTGGCGCACCAAACTCTCAGGCGTGCCTCTCCGGTGGCTTCATGTACAACACAACCGAAAAGGAGGACTCGGGCTCAACACACCTCTGCCGTGTGGCTCCCCCCGCCGGCGTCCTGCTCTGTTGCTGCTCACGCAGAGGAAGGGCTGCTGGCCGCCACGGCGGCGTGCGTGGCGGCGCCCTCGCTGCCGCTGCCGCTCTGGTCGGCACCGCCCCGCGCCTGCTCCTGCGCCTCCTCGGCAGCGGCCTCCTCCTCAGCCGCCGCCTCGTCCTCCGCCGCCTCGCGCTGCTTCTGCTGCTCGTCAAGGTGCGCCGGCGCCGGCGTGGCGTGCGCCGCCGCCTGCGGGCCCAGCACAAAGCTGACGAGCCTCAGCGCGCCCTTGGCGTCGGCGTACGGCACCACGATGACGTGCATGTGGTCGAGCGCGGCGACGGCCACCAGCTCGTGCTGAGCCATGCTGCGCAGCCGGCTCATCTGCCGCATGTTGGCCTTCTTGATGGACGTGCGCACCACCTGTGGAACGCAGGAGGGCAGGCGGTGAGTGAGCGTGCCGGCCGCTTTGTGGGATATGCGCGAGAAAAGAGGGGGCGGAGGGCTGGGTGGGAGGGCAAAACACACCTGGTACTGGCCCAGCATGACGCCGCGCCGCTGCACCAGGTGCGTGAGCTGCAGCGCGCGCGGCATGAGCGGCGCCACGTGCGCCGGCAGCTGCAGCGTGGCGTGGCACAGGTCGCTGGCGCGCGCGCCGTCCTCGGAGAGCAGCGCCAGCACGCCCGTCCACTCGACCGCGTCGCCGGCACCTGGGCTGCCGGAGGAGCGGGCAGGATTGCTGCTGGGCGCGGGGCTGACGGCGGCGGCGGCGGCGGCAGCGGGGCAGGCGGCGGGCGGCGGCGCTGCGTCGGGCGAGGCCGAGAGCAGCGGCGGCGGGGGCATGTGCAGCCGGCCCTCGTGCTTGGGCCGGGGCGGCGTGGCCTTGACCACGTGGGTGGTGGCTGCTGCTGCGGCGGCGGCGGCGGCGGGCGTCAGGGAGTCTGCGGGTGAACGGCGCCCGCTGCTGGGCTGCTGCTGCGCTTGGCGGCGGGCCTGGGCGGTCTGGCGGCGCTTGGCCGGCGGCTCGGGCATGGTGAAGCACGCCGAGTCGTTGGAGGAGGGCTGCTGCTGGCCCCCCGTCGAAGTGCTCGAGGGCGTGCGCAGCTCGCTGCTGAGCGTGGCCAGGCGGTCCAGCGCCGTGCCGGCGTGCTGCTGCTGGGGACGGCCCAAGCTGCTGCTCACCTCGGAGCTGGTGCTGCTGCTGCTGTTGCTCGTGTTGCCGCTGTCGGGCTCCTGCTGCTGCTGCTGCTGCTGGTCGTTCAGCTTGCGCTTGTTCGCCGAGCCTGCAGGCGAGCAGGTCAGCCGAGGTCAGAGCGGGCTTCCTGCAGGACGAGGGTGGCCGATGCGCGCCATTGGCGATGGCGAAGAGCGCGTGCGCTTGTGCCGCAGGTGGACAGCAGCGCTGCGACCTCCCGGTGTTTCGGCACTCGCGCTTGCCACCACCACGAGCCCAAGCGATAAGACACAGCGCCTCCCAGCGGCAGCGCGAGCGACGGGGTGCAGGGCGCAGCGACGCTCATCTCCATCAGGCCTGTTGCGAGCTGCGGAGTGGCTCGTTTGCCCCCCCTCAAAGCTTGGGTCCGAGGTGGCGCACTTTGGGCGCAGAGCCGGGCCAGGCTGCACACCCAGGCGACCAGCCATTCGCCCAACGCCTACGTGGCTTCGAGACCGTGCTGCGAGGGAGAGAAGCAGGTGCTGCCGCTCACCTCCTGCTGCGAGCGGCGCCTGCTTGGCCGCGTAGCGCGAGGCCGCCGAGTGGAAGTCCAGGACGGTGGCTGCCAGGGAGCGTGCAGAGGCGAAGGAGCCGCGCTTGGCCTGCTCCACGGCGCGCTGCAGCAGGCCGGGCACGCCGCTGCAGCACCACTGCTGGTCCTTGGCCACCGCCGCGTGCGCGTGCTCCAGCAGCGGCCCCAAAGCCGTGTCCTGCTCGGCCTTGAGGCTCGCCAGCACGCTCCACCAGGTGCGCAGCTCCTGCTGCTGCGCGGCATCCTCTGCCTGCGCCGCTGCCGTGCCAGCGGGCACGTCGCAGGGCGCCTGCACCAGGACCTGGGCCATCTCAACGGGCGGGTCTCGCAAACTACGTCTCGAAGGCGCTGCGGCCAGGCGCACGCAGTGCCGGGTGTGTGGCTGTGTGCGTCGTGACGAGAGTGGTCGTGGCTGCTTCTTGCGGAGCGCTGTTTGCTTGCGGCTGGCTGGGCGCGGCCAACGGGACTCGGGAGCCTCCACCGCCATGCACGTCCAGGTCAGGACTCCGTGACCACAAGCTCAGGTGCCCTGCCCGACACGATCCGCGCACGCCTCTCTGGCCCAGGCGCACGCACCCGAGCAAGCCGGCACTGCCTTGATATCAACTGTGGGGCCCCCTCCTCGGTGCTGACCGGGACCGAAAGGTAGCGAGGCTTTCCCTACCACAGCCAAAAGCGGCGGCGCGACCCCTGCGTCCACAGAGAGGCTCGCTGCCCTGGACGGCGCACGAGCGGCGTGTACACTCCATAGAGAGCAGCTGAGCCGCGACGCCTCTTCCTCAGCGCGGGCAGGCGCACCTGAGCGACGGCTTTTGACCTCTGGTCCAAGGTCAAGTGACGTTGAAAAAGGCGCGGAAAGGCCCGCAGCCGCAGCCGCCGCAGCAAACGGCGCGCCAGGAGGCCTCCTCCCTGCCCCGCAGCGACGTAGCGCGAACTCCGGAGCGTGCATATGCCGCCCCCCGAGTGGCTTGCCACCGCCTGTTGCTCCCTGCTGTCACGGCCCCTCCCTCCCCACGACGCGCTTCCTTTGCGACCTGGCCCTCGCGCCACGCACCCTTGGCCCGCGGACCCGTTTGCTCATGGCGGCCAGCACCCGTCACGACGTTGCAGCGGCGGCACTGGGCGCAGGCTGGCGCCGGTCGTTGGGCGGCCGAAAGGCCTTGACCACGCCGGCGTGCGTCTCGACGTACGGGCCATTGATCAGCTGTATGCAGTAGGGGATGGACTGGAACACCTCGTCAAACGTCTCGCGGATGGACTTGGGCTTGCCCGGCAGGTTGATGACGAGCGCCTTGTCGTTGCGGATGCCCGCCGTCTGCCGTGACAGCACCGCCGTGGGCACGTACTTGAGGCTGATGGCGCGCATCTGCTCGCCGTACCTGCGATGAGGGGCGCGCACGTTCGCGCTGCGGCTGGTCAGGCGCGTGCAGAGAGCAGCGAGCTCCAGGAGCGAAGGCGCACGCGCCGCCTCACACACCCGGGCATCATGCGCTGGCACACCGCCTCTGTGGCCTCTGGCGTCACGTCCCGCGGCGCCGGACCCGTGCCGCCCGTCGTCACCACCAGGCAGCACCCTTGGTTGTCCACCTGCGCCGCCATCCACAGCGAGCAGCGCGGCGCAGCGTGCTGGGCAGCTCCTGGGGAGCAGTGGCAGGGCAGGCCGGCGTGGCCGCACCGCGACCGTGCACGCACCAGGTCAATGATGGCCTGCTCGATCAGCGGCTGCTCGTCGGGCACCAGCCGGTACTCGGCCTGCCATGGGGACTCGACGGCCTCGGCGAAGAACTGCAGGATGGCCGGCCCGCTGAGGTCGTTGTAGACGCCGGTGCTGGCACGGTCGCTGACCGTGATCACGCCGAAGCGGGCCGCGTCGCCGATGCTGGTGGAGCTGCCGCCGCTCAAGGGGCCCACAGCTGGAGGCGCTGCTGCTGCTGCTGCGGCCGCCATGTCCCTTCTGCTTGCGCGTCCAGGCGTTGCAGCTGCTCGGGCACGCATGGGATGCGGGCGGAGGAGAGGTGGCACCGCGCTCGTCCGGCCAGCAGCCAGTCCCCCGGCCGCACACCACCGCTTGGACGAGCGCACGCCTCCGCTCAACAGCAGCTTCTCTCCGCACCTGCTCGCGCGCGGGGCCGCCAGCAAAGGACCCCGGCAGGTTCCTCGCGCCTCCTCGCCCCCCGAACAGCAGCATGTTCAAGAAGCTCTTTGGGGCCAAGGAGGGGTCGTCGGCGCCTCCAGCCGCGCCCAACGCGGCCACGGCAGCCAAGACAATCAACACCATCCAGCAGCTCACGGACCATGAGGAGAGCTTGGAGAAGCGCAAGACGCTGCTGGAGAAGCGCATCGAGGCCGAGCTGGAGAAGGCGCGCGCCTTCACCAAGCAGCAGAAGAAGCCTCAAGCCCTGCAGGTGCGCCGCGCAGCGGGGCGAGCGCTCGAGCGGGGGGGGGCAAGAAGGAGAAGAGGAACAACCCCAGTGGGCCGCCGAGCGAGCCGCACAGGCGTGCCGAGCGCGTGCAGCGAGGCGCAGCGCAGGCAGAGGCGCACCTGCGGCGCTCTGGCGCTTGTGCCGCGCGCACGGGCGACGCTTGCCCCGGCTCCCACCGGAGGGGGGGGCAGAAATCCCATCCCTGCCGCGCAGCAGCGGCGCAAGCTCCGTGTGCGCATGGCCGCCGTGCCTCTCCTTGCGCAGTGCCTCAAGAAGAAGAAGCTGCTGGAGCAGGAGGTCAGCAACCTGGACAACATGATCATGCGCGTGATTGAGCAGAAGACGATGCTGGAGAGCCAGAGCACCACGGTGCAGGTGGTCAGCACCATGCACCAGGCCAGCAAGCAGGCGCAGGAGAACTTGAAGGTGCGTGCGCGCGCGCCCGATCGGGGCTCCCTGCGCTCGGCAGGAACCAGCGTGCGCGCCCCTTCGCCTGGCCGCACCGTGCACCGGCAGCCACCAATCGTGGCCCTGCTACCCCACACACAAGCGCGTGCAGGCGATGAAGATCGAGTCCATCGACAAGGTGATGGACGACATCAACGAGACGCGGGAGCAGATGCAGCAGATCAACGAGGCCATGGGCCAGTCGGCCATCGACCTGGACGAGGACGAGCTGCTGGGAGAGCTCGAGGAACTCGAAGTGAGCGCTCTGCTGCTTTTCGGCGGGTGGGGCGGGGGCTCGCTGTGTGCGCGTGTGGGGTGTGCGCGTGCGGGATTGGGGGGGGCGCGTCAGCGGCACAGGGGCCCTGCAGGGGCTCCACGCTGTGTGCAGAGCTTCGCGCCGAGCCGTGCCGCCTGGGTGGACGTTGTTGCGCCGCTGCCAGCGGGCGGTCACGAGTGCAGGTGGTGGGCGCCACCTGCTTGACACGTGCGCGCGTGCGCGGCCGGTGTTTTTGCGTGCGCAGGCGACCGAGATGGACAAGGAGCTCTTGGCGCCGGCGCCCGTGCCCACCACCAAGGTGCCGGCGCAGCAGCTGCCCACAGCGCCGGCGACCAAGGTGCAGGCCAAGGCCAAGACGCAGGAGGAGCTCGACCTCGAGGCCTTGGAAGCAGAGATGGCGGCGTGAGCGCCCGCCGTCAATCGGCGCGCTCTGCTCGGGCACGCAGCGCCGCTGGGCTCAGGGGTGGGCCGGGCGGGTGGCGTGCACGCAAAGAGCGCGTTGACGGCTTGGGCCGCGCTTGCCCGCTGCGCCAGCAGCCGACTCTTTAGCCATGCCGGAGGTGGTGGTGGAGGTGATGGCGCTTCTCCCTCCCACACGCGCTCAGCTGGGGACCCGTCTGCGGCTGTGCGGAGCAGCAGCAGCTGTTGTATGACCATGAGCCGTGCCTGTGCATGCTGGAGCGGGGTGTGGGTCAGCTGCCCGGCACGGGGTCAGCTGCCCTGTCGCCCGCACACATTAACCTTGAGAACGATGACGTCGTGTGCGCATGTGGGGTGGAGCACGTTTGGGAGAGGCGGTCCTGTTTGGCCGCGAGCGCTGTTGTTGCTGTCGACTTTGCCCCCCACGAATGCATCACGAGTGCAAACGAGGCGCCCGAGGGAGGAGAGAGGACAGGATTGCAGCACCCAGAGCGCGAGCACGTGTGACTGAACGACAGGCGTGCGGGCGTTTAGATGATGCCAATCTTGTTGGCCACGTCCAGCGCGTCGTAGTCTGGCGCCAGGCGCACGTACGCCTTCTTCTGCCCGTCAGGCCTGCAGCGAGGACAAGAGCACGGCCACGGCGCCCAAGGCCC
>VFQP010004373.1_pt1 | contig 13249 bp, 10 predicted proteins | sample 3512351 | NCBI WGS metagenome assembly VFQP01 (sample SAMN10412372, study PRJNA504923) | tailings metagenome | isolation source: Relicate 1 Philex TSF1 revegetated site | place: Philippines: Tuba, Benguet | collected 2017-08-29 | reverse complement strand
GGCGTCGCGATGCAGCGATCAAAGTCGATCGTGCCCTTCTGGACGATGTCGACCAGATCCTCGGCACCCACCAGGTCGGCGCCGGCAGCCTTCGCCTCATCGGCCTTGGCGCCCTTGGCGAAAACGGCGACGCGGACCGAGCGGCCCGTGCCGTTCGGCAGGTTGACCACGCCGCGGACCATCTGGTCGGCATGGCGCGGGTCCACGCCCAGGTTCATTGCGATCTCGACGGTCTCGTCGAACTTCGCGGTCGCACGGTCCTTCAGCATCTTCACGGCGTCCGACAGGGCATAAGCCTTGTTCGGATCGACGCCTTCGCGGCTCTTGGCCACGCGCTTTGCAATCTTCGCCATGATCAGCCCACCACTTCCAGGCCCATCGAGCGGGCGGAGCCCTCGACCATGCGCATCGCTGCTTCCACGTCGTTGGCGTTCAGGTCCTTCATCTTCTTCTCGGCGATCTCACGGACCTTGTCGCGCGAGATCGTCCCGGCCTTGACCTTGCCCGGCTCCTTGGAGCCCGACTTCAGGTTGGCGGCCTTCTTCAGGAAGAAGCTCACCGGCGGCGTCTTCATGACGAAGGTGAACGACTTGTCCTGATAGTAGGTGATGACGACCGGCGTGGGCTGGCCCTTCTCCATGTCCTGCGTCTGGGCGTTGAACGCCTTGCAGAATTCCATGATATTGATGCCACGCTGACCAAGCGCCGGGCCGATCGGCGGCGACGGCGTCGCCGAACCTGCGGCGACCTGGAGCTTGAGCTGGCCTGCGATTTTCTTAGCCATCTACTTCCTGCCTCTGTTTCATGCCGGCTCCCTGTCGAGCAGGGCAGCGCGGCGGCTGCAGTTCGGTGGTGCGGTCCGACGGCCGGCCAGGCCGCCTCGCCTTCCACCATGGGCCGCGATCGAAACCGCGGTCGCCCGTCACGCCGAGGCGGACGGGCTCTCGGTCAGCCCTTCTCGACCTGACCGAATTCCAGATCCACGGGCACGGCGCGCCCGAAGATCGACACCTCGACCTTGAGGCGCGAACGCTCCTCATCCACTTCCTGGACGAAGCCGTTGAACGACGCGAACGGGCCGTCGGAGACGCGGACCTGCTCGCCGATCTCGAAAGTGATCGAAGGCTTCGGACGCTCCACGCCCTCCTGCACCTGATTCAGGATGCGCTGGGCTTCCGACTCGGTGATCGGCACCGGCTTCGAGTCGCCGAGGAAGCCGGTCACCTTCGGGGTGTTCTTGACCAGCGAGAACACCGCGTCAGTCAGGTTGGCCTTCAGCAGCACGTAGCCGGGGAAGAACTTGTGCTCGATCTCGCGCTTCTGGCCCCGACGCACCTCGAGGCGCTTCTCGGTCGGCACGACGATCTGCTCGATATCACCCGCGAGGCCCTTCTGCTTGGCCTTCGACTGAATGTCGTCCGCGACCTTCTTCTCGAAGTTCGAATAGGCGTGGACGATGTACCACCTGGCCGTCATCTGCGGTGCTCTCCGTCGAGGTCGGGCGTCAGCGGCCGATGCCGAGGATCAGCTCGACGCCGAGCGCCATGAGCTGGTCGGCGGCGAAGAAGAAGATCGCCGCGATGAACGCGAAGATCACCACCATGACCGTCGAGATCATGGTCTCGCGGCGGGAAGGCCACGTGACCTTGGCCGTTTCCGCCCTTACCTGCTGCAAGAAGGTAAAGGGGTTGGTGATCTTGGATGCCATCGCGCCGCTCTGTTTCCGGAGGCCCGTTGACCGGACCTTCCGCTGGATGTTTCCGGCTGTTGAGCCGTCGCATTCAGCGCGCCGCACGAATCAGGCGACGTTCGCTCATGCAATTAGGGCGCGTAAAGCCGACTTCTCAGCTCCACGCGCCGCGTGTCTTTCGTGTCTACATAAAGCCGATTCCTCACCCATGCAAGGGCGATAGCCGGCTTTCCGATCGCTGCCCGCCTTGACCATCCAGTCGTCCGCGCAACAGCTGTGACACATCTCCTGCCGCAAAACTCGCCTCTCCGCAAGTCTCGCAACGGCAGCGGACGCGGGCGTTTGGTTGAATTCGCGGCTGCGAAGCCTTATGCGTGCCGCCATGAACACACTTGCTGTCGCTGAAAAGCCGCTGACTTTCCGGTCCGGCGACCCGTCGGTTTCCAGGACGTCCGCACCTTTCCTGCCGATGAGCCGCGCCGAAATGGACAGGCTCGGCTGGGATGCCTGCGACGTCGTTCTGGTGACAGGCGATGCTTATGTCGATCATCCAAGCTTCGGCATGGCGATCATCGGGCGGCTGCTCGAATCCCAGGGTTTTCGCGTCGGCATCATCGCGCAGCCCGACTGGCATTCCGCCGAACCGTTCAGGGCGCTGGGCAAGCCGAGGCTGTTTTTCGGCGTCACCGGCGGAAACATGGATTCCATGGTCAACCGCTACACGGCGGACCGCAAGATCCGCAGCGACGACGCCTACACACCCGGCGGCGAGGGCGGAAAACGGCCGGACCGCAGCACCATCGTCTATGCCCAGCGCTGCAAGGAAGCGTTCAAGGACGTGCCGATCGTGCTCGGCGGCATCGAGGCGTCGCTGCGCCGCATCGCCCATTTCGACTACTGGTCCGAAACTGTGCGCCGCTCCATACTGGCCGACGCCAAGGCCGACCTGCTGCTCTATGGCAACGCGGAGCGCGCCGTGGTCGAAGTGGCGCAGCGGCTGGCTGCCGGAGACGCGCCTCGCGATCTCGACGACATTCGTGGCGTCGCGCTCTTCCGTCGCGTGCCTCAGGGTTACACCGAACTGCCGGCCGACGATCTCGACTCCGCCGACGAGGGCGCCGCCCGCCGCTCCGGCGATACCGTGATCCGGCTGCCATCCTACGAACAGGTTGAGCACGACAAGGAAGCTTATGCGCGCGCCTCCCGCGTCCTTCATCGCGAGGCGAATCCCGGCAACGCACGCGCGCTTGTACAGCGGCACGGCGACCGCGAGCTTTGGCTCAACCCGCCGCCGATCCCGCTGACGTCTGACGAAATGGACGCGGTCTACGACCTGCCCTATGCCCGCGCGCCCCATCCCTCTTACGGCGATGCGAAGATCCCCGCCTGGGACATGATCAAGTTCTCGGTGACGATCATGCGCGGCTGCTTCGGTGGCTGCACCTTCTGCTCGATCACCGAGCACGAAGGCCGCATCATCCAGAACCGCTCGGAAAAATCGATCCTGCAGGAGATCGAGAAGATCCGCGACAAGACGCCGGGTTTCACCGGCGTGATCTCCGATATCGGCGGTCCGACCGCCAACATGTACCGCATGGCGTGCAAGGACCCGAACATCGAGAAGGCGTGCCGGCTCCCGTCATGCGTGTTCCCCGACATCTGTCCGAACCTGAACACATCGCATGACGATCTGATCAGCCTCTACCGCAAGGTGCGCGAGACGAAGGGCATCAAGAAGGTGATGGTCGCGTCCGGCGTTCGTTACGACCTCGCGGTGAAGAGCCCCGAATACGTCAAGGAACTGGTGACGCATCACGTCGGCGGCTACCTGAAGATCGCGCCGGAGCACACCGAGCGCGGCCCGCTCGACAAGATGATGAAGCCCGGGATCGGCACCTACGACCGCTTCAAGGAGATGTTCGACGCGGCGGCCAAGGAAGCGGGCAAGAACTACTACCTGATCCCGTATTTCATCGCCGCGCATCCCGGCACGTCCGACGAGGACATGCTGAACCTGGCGCTCTGGTTGAAGAAGAACAGGTACCGCGCCGACCAGGTGCAGACCTTCCTGCCCTCCCCGATGGCGACCGCCACGGCCATGTACCACACCGGCGTAAACCCGCTGCGCGGCGTGCGGCGCGGGGCGAGCGAAAAGGTCGAGGCGGTGAAGGGGTTGCGGCAGCGCCGGCTGCACAAGGCCTTCCTGCGCTACCACGACCCGGACAACTGGCCGGTGCTGCGCGAGGCGTTGAAGGCGATGGGGCGCACCGATCTGATCGGCCAGCGCCCTGACCAGCTCGTGCCGTCCTACCAGCCTGCAGGCACCGGCAAGGCGTCGGCCACCAAGCGCCCGGCGCGCCCGCATGGCCGCGGTTGCCAGCGATTTACCACCAAGGGTGTGCCGTTCCCGAAGAAGTAGCTGGGCGCTCTATTCGCCTGATGGAGGCTCGCCGGCCGGCGCGGGCTCGCGTTGCATCACCGCGGCGAAGAAGCCATCGGTGTCGTGGCGAGCTGGCGTCAGCGACAGATAGGCAGGATGAGCCGAGTCCGTGATCTGCGGCGCGGCCTCGGCCAAGGGCACGACCTTGAACGCCGGGTTGGCAGCGAGGAATGCGGCGACCTGCTGCTCGTTCTCCTCGCCCAGCAGTGAACAGGTGGCGTAGACGAACCGTCCGCCGGGCCTAACCAGCCGCGCTGCGCTGGCGAGAATCTTCGACTGCAGCGCCAAGAGATGATCGATACCGCCTTCATCCTCCGGGCGCCAGCGCGCATCGGGATTGCGCCGCCATGTGCCCGTCCCGCTGCACGGCGCATCAACCAGCACACGGTCGAAGCCGAGCTTGTGGCGCTTGATCCACTTGTCGGTTTCGCTGGACAGCAGTCTGGTCTCGATGTTGTGGAGGCCGGCCCGTCGGAACCGCTCCGCGCCGCGTTTCAGGCGGCCTTCCATGACGTCGCAGGCAATGACATGGCCCTTGTTCGCCATCTGCGCCGCGATCGCGAGCGTCTTGCCACCCGCGCCTGCGCAGAAATCGACCACGCGATCACCCGGCCGCGCATCGACCAGCATGGCGACGAGTTGCGAGCCTTCGTCCTGGATCTCGATCTGGCCTGATTTCAGCATCGGGAGGCTGGCGAAGGAGAGGCGCCGATCAAGGCGGATGCCGTGCGAGGCCATGCGGGAGGCCCGCGGCGACAGGCCAAGATCGCGCAGTGCGCCAAGCATCGCCTCGCGCGTAGACTTGATCGGATTGACGCGCAGATCGAGCGGGGCCGGCGTCAGCATCGCCGCCATCTCCTGCCCGAACGTATCCGGGAACCGGCGCTTCAGGCCATCGAGTGCCCAGGCCGGGCATTCAAAACGCACCGCGTCGGGCATCGCGGCGTGATCAATGGCGCGGCCATGTAACTTGGCGAGAAGAGTACGCTCCTGCGCAGTCAGCGTGGATGGCGCGAACTTGCCGCCGTTGAACAGGCGGTTGATCTCATCTGGCGTCTTGGCGTCGGCAAGCGCCATCCATGCCAGCAGACGGTTGCGGGGCGTTTCATCGCGGCCCTGGCTCGTCAGCCACCAGCCAAGACGGGCGTGATGGCGCATAAGCGCATAGAGCAGTTCAATTGCCTGACCGCGCTCCCGGTCGCCGATGTAGCGGCGTGCCCTGAACCACTCCGACACGACTGCATCGGCGGGACGCGCGGCGTTGCCCACTTCATGCATCAGGTCGAGCGTGGTTTGCAGAAGGGCGGCAGGTGTCACGGAGGGAGGATCCGGGTGAAACGCGGACCAGCTATGCTGGCCTGGCCGGACACGAAAATGGCAGGGGCAACAGGGCTCGAACCTGTGACCTGCGGTTTTGGAGACCGCCGCTCTACCAACTGAGCTATACCCCTACAGGCCGGGCGCTACATTTCACAAAGCCGATCCGCGTTCAAGTCCAAAGCAGCGCGGCCCGCATCGATCGACGAGAAACCATCACAGAGGCGCCGGTCGCGAGGCCGGCAGGCGCCACGCAGACAGGCGAGCCTGAAGCTATCCCGGAAACGAAAACGGCTCCCGGTTTCCCGGGAGCCGTTTGTCATCGACGCTGCAACCGCGCCGACAGAGCTTATTCCGTGATGGAAGCGACGATTCCGGAACCGACGGTACGTCCGCCTTCGCGGATGGCGAAGCGCAGCTTCTCCTCCATGGCGATCGGCACGATCAGCGCCACGTCGACCGACAGGTTGTCGCCCGGCATCACCATCTCGGTGCCTTCCGGCAGCGTCACGATGCCGGTCACGTCGGTGGTGCGGAAGTAGAACTGCGGACGATAGTTGGTGAAGAACGGCGTGTGGCGGCCGCCCTCCTCCTTCGTCAGGATGTACACCTCGGCCTTGAACTTCGTGTGCGGCAGCACCGAGCCCGGCTTGGCCAGAACCTGGCCGCGCTCCACGCCTTCGCGATCCACGCCGCGCAGAAGCGCGCCGATGTTGTCGCCGGCCTGGCCCTGGTCCAGCAGCTTGCGGAACATCTCGACGCCCGTGCAGGTCGTCTTCGTCGTCGGGCGGATGCCGACGATCTCGAGTTCCTCGCCGACCTTCACGATGCCGCGCTCGACGCGACCCGTCACCACCGTGCCGCGGCCCGAGATCGAGAACACGTCCTCGATCGGCATCAGGAACGGCTTGTCGACAGGACGCTCAGGCGTCGGGATGTAGCGGTCGACCTCTTCCATCAGCTTGCGGATCGCGTTCTCGCCGATCTCCTTGTTGGAGTCCTCCAGCGCCGCAACCGCAGAACCCTTGACGATCGGAATGTCGTCGCCCGGGAACTCGTACTTCGACAGAAGCTCGCGAACCTCGAGCTCGACCAGCTCCAGAAGCTCCGCGTCGTCGACAAGGTCCACCTTGTTCAGGAACACCACGATCGACGGAACGCCGACCTGGCGAGCCAGAAGGATGTGCTCGCGCGTCTGCGGCATCGGGCCGTCCGCCGCCGAAACCACCAGGATCGCGCCGTCCATCTGCGCAGCACCCGTGATCATGTTCTTCACATAGTCGGCGTGGCCGGGGCAGTCGACATGCGCATAGTGACGGTTCGCCGTCTCGTACTCGACGTGCGCCGTCGAGATCGTGATGCCGCGAGCCTTCTCTTCCGGCGCAGCGTCAATCTGGTCGTACGGCTTGTACTCGCCAAAATACTTCGTGATCGCAGCCGTCAAAGACGTCTTGCCATGGTCAACGTGACCAATCGTGCCAACGTTCACATGCGGCTTGTTACGCTCAAATTTACCCTTGGCCATGTGAGCTCTCCATTTCCTGTCGGCCGGTGACGGCCCTTACATTCAGTGTTTCGCAGAAGTCCTTGGACTTACGCGTACTTCTTCTGGATTTCCTGTGCGACCGCGGTCGGCACGGCTTCGTAGTGATCGAACTGCATCGTGTACTGGGCGCGGCCCTGGGACATCGAACGCAGGTTGTCGACGTACTTGAACATGTTGGCGAGCGGCACCATGGCGTTCACCACGACGGCGACGCCGCGGCTCTCCTGGCCCTGGATCTGTCCACGACGACCGTTCAGATCGCCGATGACCGAGCCGACATAGTCCTCCGGCGTCACGACCTCGACCTTCATGATCGGCTCAAGAAGCTGCGCGCCGGCCTTCTTGGAGGCCTCGCGGAAGCAGGCGCGCGATGCGATTTCGAAGGCCAGAACCGACGAGTCGACGTCGTGGAAGGCGCCGTCGATGAGCGTCGCCTTGACGCCCAGCATCGGGAAGCCCGCGATCGGACCGGACGAGAGCACGCTCTGGATGCCCTTCTCGACGCCCGGGATGAACTCCTTCGGCACCGAGCCGCCGACGATCTTCGATTCGAAGACGAAATCGTCGCCATCGGGATTTGGCTCGAAGACGAGCTTGACGCGGGCGAACTGGCCCGTGCCGCCGGTCTGCTTCTTGTGGGTGTAGTCCTGCTCGGTCGTGCGCGTGATCGTCTCGCGATACGCGACCTGCGGGGCGCCGACGGTCGCCTCGACCTTGAACTCGCGACGCATGCGGTCGACGATGATGTCGAGGTGCAGTTCGCCCATGCCGGCGATGATCGTCTGGCCGCTTTCCTCGTCGGTCTTGACGCGGAAGGACGGATCCTCGGAAGCGAGGCGATGGAGCGCGATGCCCATCTTTTCCTGGTCGCCCTTGGTCTTCGGCTCGATGGCGATCTGGATGACCGGATCCGGGAACTCCATGCGCTCCAGGATGACCGGCTTCAGCGGATCGCACAGCGTGTCGCCGGTGGTCGTGTCCTTGAGGCCGGCCAGGGCGACGATGTCGCCGGCAAACGCCTCTTCGATGTCTTCACGCGAGTTCGCATGCATCTGCAGCATGCGACCGATGCGCTCCTTCTTGCCCTTCACCGTGTTGTCAACCGACGTGCCCTTGGTGAGCTTGCCCGAATAGATGCGGGCGAAGGTGAGCGAGCCGACGAACGGGTCGTTCATGATCTTGAAGGCGAGCATCGACAGCGGCTCGGCGTCGTCGGCATGGCGGACGATCTCGACCTCGGTCTTGGCATCGATGCCCTTGATCGCCGGCACGTCGATCGGCGACGGCAGGAAGTCGACAACGGCATCAAGCAGCGGCTGGACGCCCTTGTTCTTGAAGGCCGTGCCGCACAGAACCGGGTGGAACTTCACCGCGATCGTGCCCTTGCGGATCAGCGCGCGGATCTCGTCATTCGACGGGATGTTGCCCTCGAGGTACGCCTCGAGCGCGGCCTCGTCCATCTCGACGGCGGCCTCGATCATCTTCTCGCGATACTGCTCGGCCTTCTCCTTGAGATCGGCCGGAATCTCGACCACATCCCACTCGGCGCCGAGCGTCTCGTCGCGCCAGACCAGCGCGTTCATCTCGATGAGGTCGACGACGCCCTTGAACTCGGTCTCGGCGCCGATCGGCAGCTGAACCGGAACCGCGATCGCGCCGAGGCGCGACTTGATCATGTCCAGGCAGCGGTAGAAGTCCGCGCCGGTCTTGTCCATCTTGTTGCAGAAGATCATGCGCGGCACATGATACTTCTCGGCCTGGCGCCAGACGGTCTCGGTCTGCGGCTCGACGCCGGCGTTGGAGTCCAGCAGCGCTATCGCGCCGTCGAGCACGCGCAGCGAACGCTCCACCTCGATGGTGAAGTCGACGTGGCCGGGGGTGTCGATGATGTTGAAGCGGCGCATCTTGCCGTCGCGACCCTTCCAGAAGGTCGTCGTCGCGGCAGACGTGATCGTGATGCCGCGCTCCTGCTCCTGCTCCATCCAGTCCATAGTCGCAGCGCCGTCGTGGACTTCGCCGATCTTGTGCGACTTGCCCGTGTAATACAGGACGCGCTCGGTCGTCGTCGTCTTGCCGGCATCGATGTGCGCCATGATGCCGAAGTTACGGTAGTCTTCGATCTTGTATTCGCGGGCCATGGTGGGTGCCTCTTTCGTTCGGACGCGCCGTTACCAGCGGTAGTGCGCGAAGGCGCGGTTGGCTTCCGCCATCTTGTGGGTGTCTTCACGCTTCTTCACGGCGGTGCCGCGGTTGTTGGCCGCGTCCATCAATTCGCCGGAGAGGCGGTCGACCATGGTGGTCTCGTTGCGGTTGCGCGCCGCGGCGATCAGCCAGCGGATCGCAAGCGCCTGGCGACGCTCGGGGCGAACGTCGACCGGAACCTGATAGGTCGCACCACCGACGCGGCGCGAACGGACCTCGACGTGCGGCGCGACATTGTCGAGCGCCTGATGGAAGACCGTGACCGGCTCCTGCTTCGTCTTGGCCTGCACCTGGTCGAGCGCGCCATAGACAATGGTCTCGGCGATCGACTTCTTGCCGTCATACATGACGGCATTCATGAACTTGGTAACCACGAGATCGCCGAACTTCGGGTCCGGGTTGATCTCTCGCTTCTCTGCGCGGTGACGACGGGACATGCTTTTGTCTCTCTTGTCTCGGGCGTCGGCACCTCAGGAAGAAGCGCCGAAGCCGGGAAACCCTTACTTCGGACGCTTCGCGCCGTATTTGGAACGACGCTGCTTGCGGTTCTTGACGCCCTGGGTGTCGAGGACGCCGCGGATGATGTGATAGCGCACGCCCGGCAGATCCTTCACGCGGCCGCCACGGATCATGACCACGGAGTGCTCCTGGAGGTTGTGTCCCTCGCCAGGAATATAGCCGATCACTTCGAAGCCGTTCGTCAGGCGGACCTTGGCGACCTTGCGCAGCGCGGAGTTCGGCTTCTTCGGCGTCGTCGTGTAGACGCGCGTGCAGACGCCCCGCTTCTGCGGGTTCTGCTGCATCGCCGGAACCTTGTTGCGCCTTGCCGGCGCGGTGCGCGGCTTGCGGATCAGCTGGTTAACGGTAGGCATCAAACCTTCCTTCTTGTCCAAACGCGTGTCTCGAGCCCTATCGGGCGCCGCGCGCGAGACCATTTCCATACGCAAATTCGGGCAAATGACCGCGCCTCGCGGTCTTGCCCGAACAAATGGCAGAGGAAGCGAAATCGCTTCTTGCACGCCGGAAATGTCGTTCGCTCGCAGGACGAACCCTGTTTGAGGCGAGAACTCCAAGGCGCGACGCCTCGAAAAAGCCAACCTCACATCGGCTCAGACGGGCGGGCTAATACGCCCTGCACCCCTGCCCGTCAACCCCGAAGACCGCAGAAATGCGCGACGCAGCAAGGTTTCGCGCTGGCCTGCCGACACGACAGGAAGTTGCGCGATTTCGGCATAATGTCGGACAGCGGGCAATGCGATCCTGTGATCATGGCCTCATCCATGCCAGAGGAATGCCCAGAAACGCCGCAACGGCGAGGAATCAGTCATGAACGACAACGAACTGCGCCCCGTCACCATCATCACCGGCCGGGTCTGGCGCCGGAAAGGCGGAAAGTCCGAAGGGGTTCATGTCATGCTCGTCGCGCCGGATGACGACGGCGCCGTGCGCATGGCGCTCGAATCGCTCGCGAAGGAGGGTTATGCCGAGGCTGAACTCGACCAGATCGGCGACATGGACGGAGAGCCGGAGGACGAGCCGCATATCTCCGCCTACCAGGGCGCTCTCGAAGGCGAGGTGTCCATCGTTACGTTCGAAGAGCCCATCTGAGCAGCCGACGCCGGTCAGGTTGATTCCAGCGGACCTTCTCGAATCAAAGAGCCGCCGGGTCACCCCGGCGGCTCTTGTCGTTTGATCGGTGCGACCGCAGCTTACTGCGCGGCGGTCGACAGGTCGGCCAGCATCGGATCGGCCATCTCGACACCCGAGGCCTTGCGGCGCTCGTCGAGGATCAGTTCGTCGCGCGCCTTGGCGATGCGACGGATCTGGCTCATCGTGCCGCCGGTGCCCGCCGGGATGAGGCGGCCGACGATGACGTTCTCCTTCAGGCCCTGCAGCGAGTCGATCTTGCCGGCGACCGCCGCCTCGGTGAGGACGCGGGTGGTCTCCTGGAACGACGCCGCCGAGATGAAGGACGGGGTCTGCAGCGACGCCTTGGTGATGCCGAGCAGCACCGGCTGGCCGGCGGCCGGCTTCTTGCCGTCCTCGACCAGGCGCGCATTGACCTCTTCGAGCTCGATCAGGTCGACATGGTCGCCCGCGATGTAGGTCGAGTCGCCCTGCTCGGTGATCTCAACCTTCTGCAGCATCTGGCGGACGATCACCTCGATGTGCTTGTCGTTGATGACCACGCCCTGGAGCCGGTAGACTTCCTGGATCTCGTTGACGAGATAGGAGGCGAGAGCCTCCACGCCCTTGATCGCCAGGATGTCATGCGGCGCCGGGTTGCCGTCGAGGATGTAGTCGCCCTTCTCGATGACGTCGCCGTCCTGCAGGTGGAACGGCTTGCCCTTCGGGATCAGGTATTCGACCGGCTCCATCGTCGAGTCATGCGGCTCGATGATGATGCGGCGCTTGTTCTTGTAGTCGCGCCCGAAGCGGATCGTGCCGTCGATCTCGGCGATGATGGCGTGATCCTTCGGACGACGCGCTTCGAAGAGTTCCGCCACGCGCGGCAGACCGCCCGTGATGTCCTTCGTCTTGGCGCTTTCCATCGGGATACGCGCGACAACGTCGCCGGGCCGCACCTGTGCGCCCGGCTCGACCGAGAGAATGGCCTCGACCGACAGCAGGAAGCGGGCGTCGCCGCCCTTCGACAGCTTGCCGACCTTGCCCTTCGCATCAAGAACGGTGATCGCCGGCTTGAGGTCCGAACCGCGCGGCGTTGACCGCCAGTCGATGACCTCACGCTTGGTGATACCCGTCGACTCGTCGGCCGTCTCCTGGACGGAGAGCCCGTCGACCAGGTCCTCGAATGCCACCTTGCCCTCGATTTCGGTGAGGATCGGGCGGGTGTACGGGTCCCACTCGGCGATACGCTGGCCACGCTTCACCTTGTCGCCCTCGTCCACGTAGATGCGCGAACCGTAGGTGACGCGATGCGTTGCCCGCTCCTTGCCGGCCTCATCGAGGATCAGGACCGCCATGTTGCGGCCCATGACCACGAGCTGGCCGTCCGAATTGCGGACGACGTTGCGGTTGCGGATCTGCACCGTACCCTCATACGAGGCTTCCACGAACGACTGGTCGACGACCTGCGCCGTGCCGCCCATGTGGAAGGTACGCATGGTGAGCTGGGTGCCCGGCTCGCCGATCGACTGCGCCGCGATGACGCCGACGGCCTCGCCGATGTTGACCGGCGTGCCGCGGGCCAGGTCGCGTCCATAGCAGACTGCGCAGACGCCGACCTGCACTTCGCAGGTGAGCGCCGAGCGGATACGCACGGACTGGACGCCGGCCTTCTCGACCGCATCGACGTCACGCTCGTCAACGAGCTTGCCGCCCTTGACGATCACGGCGCCGGACACCGGATGAGTGACGTCCTCGAGGATGGTGCGGCCGAGAATGCGCTGGCCGAGCGAGGCAACCACCTGGCCCGCGTCGACGATCGGCTGCATGGTCAGGCCCTTGTCGGTGCCGCAGTCCGGGATCACGACGATGCAATCCTGGGCGACGTCGACCAGACGGCGCGTCAGGTAGCCCGAGTTGGCGGTCTTCAGCGCGGTGTCGGCCAGACCCTTGCGGGCGCCGTGCGTGGAGTTGAAGTACTCCAGAACGGTCAGGCCTTCCTTGAAGTTCGAGATGATCGGCGTCTCGATGATCTCGCCCGACGGCTTGGCCATCAGGCCGCGCATGCCGGCCAGCTGACGCATCTGGGTCGGAGACCCGCGGGCGCCCGAGTGGCTCATCATGTAGATCGAGTTCATCGGCTTCTGACGACCGTCATCGCCGAACTCCACCGCCTTGATGCGGGCCATCATCTCGTCGGCGACCTTCTCCGAGCACTTGGCCCAGGCGTCGACGACCTTGTTGTACTTCTCGCCCTGGGTGATCAGGCCGTCATTGTACTGCTGCTCGTATTCCTTCGCGAGCGCCTCGGTCGTGGCCACGAGCTTGATCTTGGCGTCCGGGATCAGCATGTCGTCCTTGCCGAACGAGATACCGGCGCGGCAGGCATGGCTGAAGCCGAGCGCCATGATGCGATCGCAGAAGATCA
>VFQP010004372.1_pt1 | contig 13250 bp, 12 predicted proteins | sample 3512351 | NCBI WGS metagenome assembly VFQP01 (sample SAMN10412372, study PRJNA504923) | tailings metagenome | isolation source: Relicate 1 Philex TSF1 revegetated site | place: Philippines: Tuba, Benguet | collected 2017-08-29 | reverse complement strand
TTACACCGGCAAGGCCAGTCAACTGGTGAAGCATATTTAAATAGTGTTGACTAAGTCGATTTGATCCGGGATTTTCTTGCTCATCATGTAAAACATCCCGCTTATGAACAGGCAGTAAACATCTTGTTTCGCTGCCTGTTCTGGGCAAACACCACGTGCAAGCAGTTAATGCATTTGGCACTGACCTTGACAGCACTAACCCTGATGGTGCTGACTACCACCTGTCAGGCCCAAGATAGCCCTTGGTTTGACGTCAAACCAGGCAACAGCTACCAGACACGCTTTTCACTCGCCAACGATACGCCCCCAGAAGATACCTCAGCACTGCGCGAGCTGTTGCAAAAACACCTGACCATCCACGAAGCCATGCAAAACCCGCGCATGAGCGACAGTGAATGGCGCCGATTAGTACAAAAAACCCCGCAAGAAATTGCCGACTTAGTGGCCACTGAAGGTTACTTTAAAACCAAAACCGTCACCGTCCAACCTAGCGTCAACCTGGCCGAATTTCATATCAGCCTGCCACCGCAAGCCAAAGTCAGTCAGGTTAACGTCTCGATCACTGGCGAAATCCAGCAACCCAGCCATCAATCTACATTAGAAGCCGCGCAGAAAAGCTGGCCACTGCCAGTGAACAGCACCTTTACCCAACAAGCCTGGAGTACTGCCAAGCGTGAGTTACTGGCCACCTTGCTGCGTGCAGAGTTTCCAAACGCCAAAATCACTACCTCGCAGGCCATGGTCAATCCACAGACCCAAGAAGTGTTGATTACCCTCGCCATGGATTCCGGGCCTGCGGTACGCATAGGAGAAGTCCGCATACATGGGCTACAACACTACAAAGAGTCGCTGGTGCGCCCGCTCAACACACTGAAAACTGGTGCGCCCTATCGTCAATCCGATTTACTGACCCTACAAAACAGCTTTATGAACACAGGTAAATTCCGCTCGGTAGATGTGGTCGCCAAAACCGAAGCACTCAATCCCGACCACAGTGCCGACATAGACGTCACTGTGCACGAAATGGAGCAGAACACCTTCCGCATTGGCGCAGGCGCCAGCACCAACACTGGCGCCCGTATCGTATTTAACTACACCGACCGCAACCTGTTTGACCGTGGCCTGTTATGGGACAGCAGCCTTAGGCTGGAGCAGCGCCTGCAAGCAGTCACCTCCAACATTACTTTTTTAACCGACGAAAAAGGCTACCGCGACAGCATACAAAACAGCGTGACACGCACAGACCTCGAAGGTCAGATCACCACTGCCGTGCAGAATGGTGTGCGCCGCTATTGGGGCCAGCCTGGCATTTTCGAGCAATATGTCGGCGCGAATCTGCTATATGAATTTTTAACCGTGGACGGAGAATCGTCGCAATTCAACAAGGCGGCCACACTGGCCTATGGCCTGAATGTGCGCAAACTGGATCATCCGCTAGCACCGACCAAGGGCTGGATACTAAACACCCAGTTCCAACTGGCACCGCTGGACAAGCTGTCTGACGGCCGCTTTCTGCAGTCACAAGCCAGGTTACAGGGTTTTTACCCACTGACACAATCCACGCAATGGCTGGGCCGCATTGAAGTTGGCACCGTCACCGGCGCGCGCAGTGTGCCTGCGACTTACTTATTCAGGGCGGGTGGCGACCAATCCGTGCGCGGTTACGCTTTCCAGTCACTCGGCGTTAAAGAAGCCGATGCGATTGTTGGCGGCCGCGTGTTACTGACTGGCAGCAGCGAAATTGTGCAATGGCTGACCTCATCCTGGGGCGCTGCCGTATTTGTCGATTTTGGTCATGCCGCCAATAGCTGGAAAGACTATGACCCGGCCTTTGGTTATGGCCTGGGGGTACGCTGGCGCAGCCCGATTGGCCCGGTAGGCGTGGACGTTGCCTATGGCGAAGAAACCAAAGAATACCGTTTGCACTTTAACCTGGGCGTGAATTTCTGATGTCACTCGTAAACACATTCAAGCGCTTGCTCAAACTCACACTCACTGGTGTGCTGTGTTTATCGTTGATCATCACGCCACAAATGGTGTGGGCGGCAAATGTACTGCTGATGACCAGTTTAAAAGAATTTGAAACCGACCTCGGTAACGCAACACTCAAAGTGGAAGGCATAGATTCCAATATGCGCCTGGCGGTCACGCCCAAAGGCGAGCTCACCGTCTCGCAGTTTCGCGCCAAACAAATCACCTTGCGTTTTAAACCCACGACCGAGGTTACGCCAACGCCTCCAGCGGCAAAAACACCGCTACCAGCGCGTATCAACATTCCGCTGCCGCTTCACTTGCTCTCCGGCCAGATTGACCAGCTCACTATTATCCAGGGCGCAAGCACTTCAGAGATTACACAGATTCAGTTTGACCTTGATGCCGACAATCAGGCCTTGCAATTCCGCATCGCACAAGCGCTGAGCCCGTGGGGCAAAGTCAGCACGCATTTTCAAATGCAAAATGCCGCGCCCTTCGCGCTTAATGGCTGGATGGACGTGCAACAACCGCAAACCGAATTACCTTATCACCTGCGCACCGAGCTACATGGTGATTTAACCCGGCTGGAGATTGCCGCCAACCATCACTACCAGCCACAAGCCAGGCCATTTGCGATAGTGCCAGCCAACGGGCAGACCGAAGACCTGCTGCAAATCAGCGCCAGTATTGGCCTGGATGAAACACGCAACAGCCATTTACTATTGCATCTACAACAGCTGCAAGCCAAGCATATCCATCCGCAACTGGCTGGCAAGGTGGATTTAAAAATTGTCGCCGATGGTAGCCTGACCGAACAAGGCCAGATGCTGGCAACCATAGACGCAGGAGACAGCCGCTTGCAGGGGCAGCCGCTGATTGTGCGTGGCAGTGCCAGCCTGCAAGGCACACAACTAATGAATATGGACTTGCTGGCGCAACTGGATAAAAACAAACTGACCATACAAGCGGGTAAAAACACCTCTACCGTGGAGGTCACCACGTTGTCATGGCAAGCCGAGCTCGCCAACCTGGCGCAACTGATGCCAGGCTTTGCGGGCCAGGTAAAAGGCACTGGCACGGTGCAACAGTCTGCCAGCGGCTTTGCAACCACCTATCAACTCTCTGGCCAGCAATTGCAGTTACCACAAGGCTTAACGTTAGCAGGCTTTGAGGCAGAGGGTCAGGCCACTGACCAGTCACAGGGCTCACTCAAAAACCAGGTCAAGTTACGCGGTTTGTCACAGCAGAATGCGCGCGGCATCGATAGCCCCCCGATTGACGCCGAACTCAACCTGACAGGCACGCTGGCGAAACACCAATTGGCGCTCAAAGTGAATGATGCTGATCAGTTATTGCAGCGCAACCTGTTACTAGCGTTAGAGGGCAGTTGGCAAGCAAACACCTGGCAAGCACAGCTCACGCAATTGCAAGATGCCAATGGCAAGGTCTTTCAACTGGCACAACCTGCCAGCCTGCAATGGCAAAATGAACAAGGCTTCCAGCTGCAAAACCTGGTTGTTAATGCGCTGGCAGGACAATTGCAACTGGACCAACTACACTATCGCCCTGCCAGAGCCGCCAACCCACTGACACAACAAGCTGGCGAAAAAGTGCAGTTCAGCAGCCAAGGTGCACTCAAGGCGTTCCCATTACAAGCGGTGATGGCATGGCTGGTGCCCGAGCATTCAGAAGCCTTACCTGCAGACCATTTGCGTGTTTCGGCACAATGGAAGCTAGCATTAGATGAACAACTGAACGGCGCACTGCACCTTGAGCGCGCCTCGGGCGACTGGCAAGCTTATGACAACAGCGAGGCGCGCTGGCAAGGGCTGGGCATCAATACACTTTTCGCAGAGGTGCAAGCACAAAATAATCGCATCAGTGTGCAAAGCAGCATACGCGCAGACAGCGCGATAGACCTGCAATTCAGTGGCAACACCCTCGTCACACCGACCGCAAATGGTATCGTTATTCAACGCACGGCCCCGCTCTCGGCACAACTCAAGGCCAACATTTCGCAACTAGGCTGGCTAGCCAAGCTTATGCCAGACATGCAGCCAGCCGGGCAATTAACCATAGATGCCCAGGCTAGCGGCATTATCGCTCAGCCACAATTACAAGGCAGCATTCAAGGCCAGGCGCTGGCCTTACAAGTCCCATCGCAAGGCCTGTGGCTGGAACAAGGCAACCTGCATGCCATCCTATCAGGCGACCAGGTGAATATTGACCAACTACACTTTGCTGGCAAAAGTGGCGAACTCAATGGCAACGGCCAACTGGTGTTTAAAGACGATCGCTGGCAACTCGATGCCGCCATGCAATTCAACAAGTTACAGGCCTTATCCCGGGTAGATCGCTGGGTACAACTGAGCGGCAATACCAACATCAGCATGACCAGCGGGCAAACCTTGCTCAGCGGCAAACTCAAGATACATAAAGGCCTGTTTGAACTGCCGAAAGCGGATAAGCCCAAACTGGACGAAGATGTCGTGATTGAATCACCACAAACCAGCCAGGCTGAACCGACGTCGAAACTGGTGTTTAACAACTTTGCACTCGACTTTGGCGACAAACCACTGGTATTACCTTTCAAGGAATCCGAACAATTCATGTTGCGTGGCCAAGGCTTAAATGGTGCACTGAGTGGCAATATGCAGCTCCACGGCTCGCTGGACGAGCTGACCGCCGCAGGCACACTGGAAATCACCGGCACTTACATCGCCTACGGCCAGTCACTCAATATCGAAACCGGTCGCCTGATATTCAGCGGCAAACTGCCTAATATTGGCCTCGATGTGCTGGCGACCAGACAAGTGGAAAGCACCAAAGTGGGCATACAAATCAATGGCAGCCTGCAAACCCCGCAATTAAAACTGGTGTCTACCCCTGACACCAGTAACGAAAACAAAATCTCACTGCTGGTACTGGGGCAACCCATGTCGCAAGTAGGCAGTAGCGATATGGCTTTATTATCAGTCGCCGCTGGCGCCTTGCTCTCCCAAGGCGACTCTGTCTCACTGCAAACCAAAATTGCACAAGCCGTTGGCTTGGATAGCATAGATGTTCGCGGCAGCGGACCGACCAATTACGCCGTCAGCGTCGGCAAACGCATTAACCGCAACCTGGTGGTTGGCTATGAAAAAAGCATTGTCGGCCTGTTAAATGTTGGTAAACTCACCTATCAACTGACCAAGCGCATCTCCATAGAAACCAGAACGGGTTCTGATAATGCGCTGGATGTGTTTTATGGATTTAGCTTTGACTAATTGAGCCCTTAAACGTATGAACACCGACAAAAATAATCCAAGACTCGCTGTACTGATTGACGCGGATAATACGTTTAACGTGATCCCTATCATCGATGCGCTATTTGAGGAAATCTCCAAATTTGGCGATGCCAGCATACGCCGCATCTATGGGGACTGGACGCAAAACCAGCTAAGTCGCTGGAAAGAAGTTCTGCCCAAACATGCAATACAACCCATGCAGCAATATGCTAATACCAAAGGTAAGAATGCGACCGACAGTGCACTGATCATTGATGCCATGGATTTACTGTATACAGCGCCATTAGACGGTGTATGCATCGTTTCAAGTGATAGTGATTTCACCAGACTAGCTATCCGCTTTCGCGAATCTGGCAAACAAGTTTATGGATTTGGCGAAGCCAAAACGCCAGAGTCATTGCGTGCGGCCTGTAACCAGTTTGTATTTATTGAAATTTTGTCACAAGACAAAAAAGCCGCTACAGAAGATACTGACACCTCCGCAAATAACGATAAAATAGTCACGGAAAAATCAGACGCGCCAGGAAAACAGTCAAGCTTACCAGACATCGTGCCACTAAGCCCAGTCGTCAAAAAGAACTCTCAACAACTGGCGATGGACACAAAACTGGTCTCACTCATTCGTTCTGCAATTGATGCCCTGTCTGATGATGATAGCTTTGCAAACTTGAGTGAAGTCAAAAAACATATCATTAAAAACTACTCTGCTTTTGATTCCAGAAACTATGGCTACGCCAAATTTAGTGAACTCATTCAAACCATAGGCTTATTTGAGCTGGACACTAAAAAGCAACACGTAAAAGATAAGCGAAAAAAATGACCGAAATCCTGATTCTTTATTATTCACAAGGCGGCGCCGTCAAAGAGATGGCGCAATTAATTGCGCGTGGCGTGGAAAGTGTTGCCGGGGCGACAGCACGTGTACGCACCGTGCCTAAAGTGTCAGCCAACTGTGAAGCCACAGAGGCAGACATTCCGGCGTCTGGCGCACCGTATGCCACCTTGCAGGATCTGGAAGCGTGTGCCGGATTGGCCTTGGGCAGCCCGACCCGCTTTGGTAATATGGCCGCGCCGATGAAATATTTTCTCGATGGCACGTCCGGCTTGTGGCTCAAGGGGGCACTGATTGATAAACCAGCGGCGGTATTCACCTCCAGCGGCTCACTGCATGGCGGTAACGAAATGACGCTGATAACCATGATGATTCCGCTGTTGCACCACGGCATGCTGATGTTAGGCTTGCCTTATTCAGAACCGCAATTGGGCACCACCAAAACAGGTGGTACACCTTATGGCGCCAGTCATATTGGTGGCGCATTGGATGACCAGCCGATTTCGGATGATGAAAAAAAATTGTGTATGGCCTTGGGGAAACGCCTGGCCGAAACTGCACTCAAATTGCAATAACCGTTTTTCAGGAAAAGTACGCTATGTCTGCTGCCCTCGCCCATGAAGCCCGCCAATTCTTGTTTTCAACCCGCCATGCCATTTTGTCTACGCATTCGATGAAATATCCTGGTTTTCCGTTTGGCTCGGTGGCACCGTTTGTTTGCAACCAGCAAGCTGAGCCAGTGATTCTGATCAGCACCATTGCCGAGCATACCAAAAATATTCTAGAAAACCCGAAAGTCTCCTTGCTGGTGTTTTCTGGTGCCGATGATTTACAAGCCAATGCACGGCTAACCCTGATGGGCGAAGCGATTCATTGCGACAAACAGGATGAGGATTTGCGTGCGCGTTATTTACGCTATCTGCCTCAAGCAGCCAGTTACTTTGATATGCATGACTTTCATTTTTACCGCATCAAGATTGAGCAAGTACGCTATATTGCTGGCTTTGGCCGCATGGGCTGGTTTGAAGGCGATGCGCTCAATGACGACCTGGCTGACAGCATGCTGGCGGCACAGGAAGGCGGCATCGTCTCCCATATGAACGAAGACCATAAAGACAGCCTGCTGCAATATTGCCAGCATGTGCATGGCGTGACAGCCGACCATGCAGAAATGATCGGCCTGGATGCAGAAGGCTTTGATGTGCAATATCATCAGGGCGAAGAAACGCAAGGCCTGCTGCGTTTTCAGTTTGAACAGCCGGTATTAAACGCGATGGACGCGCGTAAAGCACTGGTTGCCCTAGCACAAGCAGGTAGATCATGATTCCACGCATTTTATCCGTTAGCCGCAGCGCGGCCAGTATCAGCCTGCTGGGCCTGATTGTGTTGTGCCTGGGTTGGGAGATTTTCTGGGCGCCTTTACGCGCAGGCGGTAGTTTGCTGTTTCTCAAAACACTGCCCTTACTGTTACCGCTATTTGGCATTTTGCGCGGCAAACGTTATACCTATCAATGGTCAGGCATGCTGATTTTGTTTTACTTCACCGAAGGCGCGGTCAGGGCATGGTCAGAGACAGGTGTAGCGCGGTGGCTGGCCGTGGCAGAAGTCATCCTCAGCCTGATTTTCTTTGCCAGCGTGATTGCATATTCCAAATACACAGGCCGCAGTTACCAGCCTGCGTGAGATCGCTTTAACAGCATCAATGCAGGTGCCATTTTCACTATAAATTCTTTCGTGCACGGACGCTGACAAGCCTGGTAAACCTTATATAATATCGGGCATGAGAATTCTGTTATCCAATGACGATGGCTACCTGGCACCAGGCCTGAACACACTTGCCAGCCACCTAAGCAAAATCGCTGATATTACGGTGGTGGCACCTGAGCGTAACCGTAGCGGTGCCAGCAACTCACTGACGCTAGACCGCCCATTGAGTGTCAAACAAGCCGCCAACGGTTTTTACTATGTCAACGGCACCCCTACTGACTGCGTACACATTGCCCTCACCGGCCTGATGCAAGACATGCCGGACATGGTGATTAGTGGCATCAATGATGGTGCCAACATGGGTGATGACACCATTTATTCAGGTACGGTCGCGGCCGCCACAGAAGGCTACTTGCTAGGCATTCCTTCGTTTGCTGTCTCCATGTCACAGCACCAGCCAGCCCACTTTGAAACGGCGGCCAAAATCGTGGTCGACCTGGTCAAGCAATACAACCACAGCGAATTTACCGAGCCTACCCTGCTCAATATCAACGTGCCAGATCTGCCATTGCAAGAGATTAAGGGTCGTCAGATCACGCGCCTAGGCAAACGCCACAAGGCTGAGTCTGTGATTAAGCTGCAAACCCCGCGTGGTGAAACGGTTTACTGGGTAGGCGCCGCCGGACAACCCAATGATGGCGGTGAAGGCACTGACTTTCATGCCGTCGCACAAGGCTATGTTTCTATCTCCCCTATCCAGGTAGACCTGACCAAGCATTCGCAAATCGCAGCCATGCAACAATGGCTGCAAGCCAAGAATTAAGTATTATGGCAATTCCAAGAACATCCAATAAAACCGGCATAGGCATGACGTCGTCACGTACCCGTGAGCGCATGCTGACCCGCCTGCGCGAACAAGGGATTAGCGATGAAGTAGTGATCGCCGCTATGGCCGATATTCCGCGCCATATCTTTGTCGATGAAGCGCTATCTATTCGCGCTTATGAAGATGTTTCATTGCCGATTGGCTACGGCCAGACCATTTCACAGCCTTATATTGTGGCCAAAATGACGCAAATCCTGCGCAATGGCAAACAGCTCAACAAAGTGCTGGAGATAGGCACTGGTTGCGGCTACCAGACAGCAGTATTGTCACGCGTCAGCACCGAGGTTTACTCACTGGAACGCATACGCCCGCTGGTGATGAAAGCCAGAAACCATTTGCGCACCTTAAAATGCACCAACGTTAAACTGGACCATGCCGATGGCAGCCTGGGCTTGAAAAGTTATGGACCATTTGATGCCATTATGGTCACTGCCGCTGCCAGCCATGTGCCGCAAGAGCTGGTTGAACAACTGGCCGTGGGTGGCCGCATGGTGATTCCGGTCGGCACCACAGAACAAGTCTTACATCTGATCGAGCGTAGCGCACAAGGCGTACAACAAATTGCGTTGGAGCCGGTCAAATTTGTTCCATTGTTGGGAGGCACGGCTTTATCATGAGATTCCGCACTTTGCTCACGGTATGGGGCACCAGCTGCACACTTGCCGCCTGCGCCCTTAACTCACCCATGCCACGGGCGCCGGTCAGCAGTAGCCCGGTCAGTACCGAGAGTAATAAACCAGTGGCTACGCCGGCAACGCTGGGGGCTAATCAATACCTGGTGCAAAAAGGCGACACACTGTACAGCATAGGCCGTAAGTTTGGCATCCCGTTCATGAAGCTGGCCGACGTTAACCAGTTACAGGCGCCGTACGAGATTCATGTTGGCCAGGTACTTAACCTAAACGCCAAGGCAACGAGCAGCACGGCAAATAGCAAAGCCAATGACAGTGCCAATCCGCCAGATGATGCAGAAGTCGTGACTTCAGCCATTGTTCGCCCAGACATTAACAACGCTGCGGAACCCGCGACGATTGCAGCAGCAAGCAATGCGCAGGCACCTGCTGACACTGGCAAGACGGCAACAGCAACGGACCTTGAAGCAATTACCGATGCGGATATTCAATGGCAATGGCCATTAGCGGGCAAAGTCAGCACTGGCTTTGACGCCCAAACCAACAAAGGCCTCAATATCACTGGCAATGCAGGCCAGGTGATTAATGCCGCAGGGGCTGGCAAAGTCATTTACAGCGGCATGGATGTACGTGGCTACGGCAAGCTGATCATCATCAAGCACAACAGCAACCTGCTCTCAGTGTATGCCCATCAAGGGAATTCTTTAGTGAAAGAAGGCGCGTTTGTGGCCTCTGGCGAAAAACTGGCCAATTTGCCAGCCCAAGCCAATAACAAATCACCGGTACTGCATTTCGAGATTCGCCAAAAAGGCAAACCGGTAGACCCGGTCGGTTATTTACCAAATAATCCGGCTACAATAAGCAGTAACAGTTAACACCCGCGCCCTCTGTGCGGGCTTGAAAGCAATTAATGGCGCTTAGGCGCATGTTGCTTGAAAGGAGTAGCGCATGGATCCGAACCGTTACAGCAAAAACCGCACTATCCGCCCGGACAGCCCCTGGCAAATCCTGCAGGCATTATTTACCCTGGGCTTGATGGTGTGCGGCTTTATCGGCATTGCCGTGCATGTATTTGGCAGCAACCAGGGGCCAATGGACTGGGTGCAATGGGTCATGGCTTCAACGCTCAACATGATACTCACTGCCGCTGGGCTACTGGCCGCCTTCGCCTTCCATCGCTACATCACCCACATCAGCAGCCAGCAACGGCGCTCAGCAAGCAACCTGCCGGTCTATGCCATGATGCTGGTTGGCGCCTATTTCATCTATAGACTCATCTCCACCGGCCACTGGTAAAGATACGCCGCCTATCGTCAAGACGACAGGCGGCGGTCAATCACATCAGGCCATTTTAGCCATCCCTGCGGGCTGTACACCACAACGATTCATGCCGCTGAAAATCGCTTTAATAGAAGCAGTCACGATATTGGTATCCATGCCCACGCCATAACAGACTTTGCCCTGGCAGACGACTTCAACAAAAGCACAGGCAGTCGCTTCGCCAGCAGAAGGGCTAGCACCCAGTGAGCGCTCTTCGAAACTGCGTACTTGTACCTGTATGCCCATATTCTGCAGCGCATGCACTGCCGCATCTACCGGCCCATTACCCTGCCCGCTGGCGATGGTCGGTACGCCATTCACGGCAATATGCATGCGGATGGCCTGTCCTTGTGCATGCGTTTCAAGCTGGTAGTCCTGAAAGTGCAGAGGCACGATGGCAGACACATACTGTGCATTAAACAGCTGCCACAGCTCGGCAGGCCCGACTTCACTGCCATGCTGATCCGTATATTGCTGGACCACGCCTGAAAACTCCACCTGCATGCGTCTGGGCATGACGACACCGTAATGGTTTTCCATCAGGTAGGCCACGCCGCCTTTGCCAGACTGGCTATTCACACGAATAATCGAATCATAATTGCGGCCCAGGTCTTTAGGGTCAATCGGCAGGTAAGGTACGCTCCAGCGCGCATCTGCCTGCTGTGCCGCAAATCCTTTTTTAATCGCATCCTGGTGTGAGCCAGAGAATGCAGTAAAAACCAGATCTCCCGCATAAGGATGGCGCGGATGAATCTCAATCTGCGTACATTCTTCTACCGTACGCCCAATCGCATCAATATCCGAAAAGTCCAGCCCCGGATGCACGCCTTGCGTATACATATTAAGCGCCACCGTCACCAGATCCACGTTACCGGTACGCTCGCCATGCCCGAACAGGCAACCTTCGACGCGATCAGCGCCCGCCATGATGCCCAGCTCGGTCGCAGCTACCGCCGTACCGCGGTCATTATGCGGATGCAGGCTCAGAATGACGCTATCGCGGCGCGCCAGGTTGCGGTGCATCCACTCAATCTGGTCAGCATAAACATTGGGGCTCGCCACTTCTACCGTCGCCGGGCAATTGATAATCACCTTGCGTATTGGCGTCGCCTCCCAGGCCTCGGTGACGGCATCACACACCTCCTTAGAAAACTCAAGCTCAGTGGCCGTAAACGTTTCCGGGCTATATTGCATGATGATTTCGGTTTCAGGCATGTCGACTGCCAGTGCCTTGACCAGCTTCACCGAATCGACGGCCATGGCTTTCACCTCGGCCTTGCTCATATTAAAGACGACCTCTCTAAACGTAGGCGAGATCGCATTATAAATATGCACAATGACACGCCGTGCGCCACGCACCGACTCCATGGTCCGGCGTATCAGGTGCTCACGCGCCTGCGTCAGCACTTCTATGGTCACATCATCCGGGATGCGCTTTTCCTCAATCAGGCTACGTACAAAATTAAAATCCGTTTGTGACGCCGAAGGAAAAGCCACTTCAATTTCTTTGAACCCCATCTGGCACAGCATATTAAACATACGCAGTTTCTTTTCCGCATCCATAGGCTCAAATAGCGACTGGTTACCGTCACGCAGGTCAGTACTCATCCAGATCGGAGGCTGGCTGATGACTGCATTCGGCCACTGGCGGTCTTTGAGATTCACAGGGGGAAAAGCCTGATATTTTTGTGCGGATTGTGTCTGCATGCTGCGCTCCATCGGTTTTGTTTTTGACAGGAGACATAATAGAGGTTTGGCGAAAAATTAAATTGCTAATTTCCACACAAATAGCCAATTTAAAAAATATTATTTCAATTTATTAATTATTTTTGTAATATTATTTCAATATAAAATTAAAGTTGAAATTTATATGAAATTAGACCGGTTCGACAAAGCCATACTCAGCATTCTGCAAACCGATGGACACATCAGCAACCAGGAACTCGCTGACCGTATCGGCCTCTCCCCTGCGCCATGCCTGAGGAGAGTCAAAGCATTAGAACAAGCAGGCCTGATACTTGGCTATCAGGCACTGGTCGATGCCAAAAAGCTGGGGTTGAGCTTAATGGCGTTGATTGGTATTTCCATGGATCAACACACACCAGAACGGTTTGCCAATTTTGAAAGCAGCATCACGCAGATTCCAGAAGTGCTTGAATGCCTGCTGATTACCGGCCAACAATCAGACTATTTGCTTAAAGTGGTTGTAAAGGACATGGATGATTACCAGCATCTGTTGCTGCATAAAATTACCAAAATTGCAGGTGTTACAGGCGTACATACCAGTTTTGTACTGAGGAATGTGGTAGCGCGGGCAAAAGTGCCGGTGGATTAGGACTCAACAACAAAGATGCATTTAGCAAATGTTGCTTTAACAATATCCCATTTGGTTTCGCCTCTCGGCGAGTTACTTTCTGGTGCTTGTCCCCCAGAAAGTAACCAAAGAGGAAGACACCCAGCCATCACGGCCTAAAGGCTCCCTTGCGTTGCTCAGCTTAGGACTTTCGTCCGATGCTTTGCTGGACTTAGGCATAAGCCGGTCACGAAACTCAACCTGGCAGCTCACACAAAACGTGAGCTGCTGCGGGATTCGAACAGTCGCTCCCTCTACT
>VFQP010004370.1_pt1 | contig 13252 bp, 10 predicted proteins | sample 3512351 | NCBI WGS metagenome assembly VFQP01 (sample SAMN10412372, study PRJNA504923) | tailings metagenome | isolation source: Relicate 1 Philex TSF1 revegetated site | place: Philippines: Tuba, Benguet | collected 2017-08-29 | reverse complement strand
TTGGCGGTTATTTCTTGTTTTATTACTGTATTGCTTGTCCTGCAAAGCAAGCGGTCAAATACATATTTTGCACCCTTTTTCTCGATTGGTATTACAAAGGGGGGTAGACAACAAAGCTCAATTAGTTATTGCAGGATATACCAGTGGTTCAGTTACTAAAATAGAATATCAATTAGCTCCGCAAGGAGGCAAATTGACAGCTTGGAAAATATTGACAGAGTCATTGGGAGATGCCGAGTTTGCAGAAACTATAGCTGTAACTTCTGGCTGGTATGATCTGTATCTGCGAGCATGGAATAACACAACGCTTGTCGAAGAAAAACTTATTGATAGAATAGGAGTGGGGGAGGTATTTTTGATAGCAGGGCAGTCAAATGCCATGGGGGTACAAGGTTTAGGTTCAAAAGATGTCTCTGACCGTGTAAATGTGATAGACCGACTCAATAAACGCTTGGATAACGATATTACAGTAGCCCCCAACGAGCCTATGACACTCAGCAATGTAAGCCGAGGGCGAGCTACCACCAGTGTTTATCCTTCGGGCGACTCATCGTGGCTTTGGGGTGAACTGGCCGATTTGATAGTACAAAAACATAATGTTCCTGTTTTTTTTCTCAATTGTGGTTGGGCTGCGGCTACTTCCGAAAACTGGAGCCAATCGGCTAAAGGAAATCTTGCCTATAACCAGTATGTTGGTAAATATTGGCCTAATTATCAGCCTTATGCCAATGTACGAAATAGCCTGAAATATATTACGGCTCAAACAGGTATCCGAGCTATTCTTTGGCAACAAGGCGAATCAGATGCGGCTCATAATGAGGCTTCAGCTAGAAATTATCGTGATAATCTTCAATATGTTATCAATAAAACTAGGGCCGATTTTGGCTATAATTTACCTTGGGCGGTAGCTCGTTCAAGTGTTTCGGTGCGTTCGGAATGGTCAAAGTTTGTAATCATGGGGCAAGATTCGGTGATACAAGTACCTTATAATATTGTATTTAAAGGCCCCAATACCGATACCATTCAAATTCCTAGACCCGAACATGGGCATTTTGAAAATACCAAAACAGGTATTCAAGGGCTAACACTAGCTGCCAAAGCATGGATGAATGCCTTGGATAGTACTTTTTTTAAAAAAGCTCAGCCTTATCAGCCTGTTACTACATTAGTACCAAGAATACTGCCTAGTTTTGTGCCATTCGATAAAGATTTTAGGGTCTACTTTACGGGGGCAACTACCGAGAATAAAATATATAAAGTTGAACTATTAGATACCAATGGCGAATATTTGTTGGAGGTTGGGCAAGGTACAGGCAGTCCTGTTGTTGTTAAAATTCCTTCTGGGTTAGCTTTAGAAAAGTATCGCTTACGGGTAGTTTCCGATGCCCCTTTTGCGGCAAGTACGCTTTCAAATACGTTTGGGTTAGCTGCTAGCTGGACACCATTAGTTAGCTTTACGATGGAGGAAAAGGAGGATGAAATATTTTTGAAATGGACTTTTATTACAGGGTATTCAGCCAAAAATTATGTTTTACAAGTAAGTTATGATGGCAAAACATATCAAGATATATATTCACTAAATGCCGAAAGTGGTAATTTTAATTCGGGTGAATGGAAAGGAAAAAAGCCTTTTGAAGTATTTACTTTTTATCGCTTAAAAATGTTGATGCCCGATGGCTCAACGCTATATTCCTCCAATAAAGAAATTATAGACTATTCAAAAGTTTTGGCCAATGAGCCGCAGGTTGCTGAAAATAATATTTTGTATCCAAATCCAACTAGCGACGAGCTTTTTAGTAAGCCACAACAGATTATCCGACAACTGCACATTGTGGATATAAATGGTAAAGAACAACAGGGATGGGAATTGGAGAAGCAAGATAATTGCTCAAAAATAAAATTACCTAAAAATTGGGCTAATGGTATTTATTTTGCTACAATTATATACACCGATGGAACAACGGCACAAAGTAAGATTTTGTTGATAAAAAATTAAAATACCTTGTGGCGTTATAAGTAAACTCCACAAGGTGAAAAACTATTTTTTGCCACGTACAGCACGAGCAATAATATCCCATTTTTCTTCTGGAATTTCGTTTAAATCCGAAAACTCCCCCGCACCCATAAGCCATTCACCGCCATCAATCGTAATTACTTCGCCATTGATATAAGCCGAAAACTCAGACATTAAAAATGCAGCCAAATTGGCAAGTTCTTGGTGGTCGCCAACCCGCTTTAAAGGAATTCTATTAACAGGACTTAGCTTATGAGCCAGCTCTTGGCCCATTGCTTCAGCTGGAAAAAGCCGTTCCCAAGCCCCTTCTGTTGGAAATGGCCCAGGAGCAATAGCATTGAACCTAATACCATATTTTGTACCCCATTCTACTGCTAACGAACGAGTCAAAGCCAATACGCCAGCCTTGGCCGTTGCCGAAGGTACAACATAAGCCGACCCTGTCCAAGCATAAGTAGTCACAATACTCATGACTGTTCCTTTGATATTGTTGGCTATCCAATATTTACCAAAAGCCAGGCTGAAATTGTAAGTACCTTTTAGCACAATATCCACAACTACATCAAAAGCCTTGTGAGAAAGGCGTTCGGTAGGGCTAATAAAATTGCCAGCGGCGTTATTGACAAGCCCTTCTACCGAACCAAAATGCTCAATAGCCACTTTAAGTACATTTTCAACCTCATCATAATTTCTAGCATCGCATGCTACAGGAATAATTTTTCCACCTGTCAAAGCTGATAATTCTGTGGCTGTTTGTTCTAAAATAGGTAGTTTTCGAGAGGCTATTACTACATTAGCACCTAGTTCGAGGAAGTACTTCGACATCGACCTTCCCAAGCCTGTGCCGCCACCTGTAACAACGATAGTCTTGCCTTGCAAGGCTCCATCTCTTAGCATCGGTTGGTTATACATATTCTTTTATAATGGTTGTATTGGTTTGCAAGGTCAATATCGCTTAAAATAAAATATTATGCAAGCATACTAATTAAGAATGTACAAAAAATCCCCTCAATATTATGTCTTTTCCAAGATTATAATATTGAGGGGATTTTTTAAGATACTAAGCTGTGATACTGTGTTTTGGATTATTTACCAGCCACCAAAGTAACATCTAAGTTGAATACGTCGTCGATAGCTTTGTCACCGATAGAGTCAAAGAATTTTTTAGAACCGTATTTTACACCAAAATCAGTACGGTCAACTGGGATAGAAGCCGTTGCAGTTACTTTACCACCTGCTGTAGTGATTTTTGCAGGAAAAGTAATAGACTTAGTAACACCGTGCAAAGTTAAGTCACCAGTAATATTTGAACCAGCTACTTTAGTGATTTTGAAAGTAGAAGTTGGGAATTTTTCTACTTCAAAGAAGTCACCAGTTGTGATGTGGCCAATGAATTTTTTGTTATATCCTTCGTCTGTAATATCTGTACAAACAATAGATTTCATGTCGATAGTGAAATTACCACCAGCTACTTTACCGTTGTTTACAACCAAAGAACCGTTGCTGATGCTAATAAATCCTTCGTGCTGACCAGTTACTTTTTTAGCTAACCAGTGGATTTTTGATTCTTTTGTATCAACAGCCAAAGAAGCTGCTTTTTTAGATGTTCCTCCGTTACCAGCGATTGCTGAACCTACGAATGCTACTGCTACGAAAATTCCTGCGATTAATTTAATTGCTTTCATTTTTAGAAATTATTAATTTTTAAATTGATATATAAATGTGAATAAGTAAATACGTGTCGTGAATCAAATTAAACTGAACCTCTGAGCTTGTCGAGCAAAAAACTTAATTGAAGAGCTTCTTCTTCAGTAAGTTTGTGCAATGCCTTTTCCCATTGTTGTTGTTGGTTGTCTAGTTCCAAAAGTAAGTCAAGCCCTTGTTGCGTAATAATAACATCTACCTGACGGCGGTCGCTAGGGCATTCTTTACGAACTACCAGGTTTTTGATAATCAGCTTATCTACCAGCCTTGAGGCATTCGACATTTTGTCTAACATTCGCTCAATAATACCACAAACTGTAATAGGGTTGGGGTATTGTCCTCTCAAAATCCTCAATACATTATATTGCTGAAGCGTTATATCATAACGCTTTAATAAGTCATTTTGTAAAGAACATAGCCAATTGTTGGTATACATGATATTGACTACGGCTTTGGTATATGGTGACTTAAATGCTTTTTGCTGTATGTCGTGTTCGATACTCATAATTTGATGAAACAAAATTAATGTAAAAACATTAAATGTCAATACATTTATTTGTTAATTTTTGTTAACAATTATTTATTGGTCTAATAATCAATCAGTTGTGTTTTTTTTATTCTCTTATTTTTGCTAATAATAAATCAAGTTCATTAGCTTCTTGCTCGTTTAATCCTATTGTATTGGCTTCCCACGCCGAAATGAGCTGACTAATATTGTGTACCATATCAAGCCCCGATTCGGTAATCATAATATCTACGGCTCTTTTATCCTGCAAAGATTGTTGGCGAATCACCAAACCTTTGGCTACAAGTTTGTCGACCAGCCTCGATACATTCGACATATTATCTCGCATATTTTCAATAATATAATTGACTGTTGATGGCTCTGGCGATTTTTCTTGTAAGATTTTTAATACATGGTACTGTTGCTCGCTCAGATTATAGGGTTTTAGCAATTGACAACAGCCCGATACCAGCCAGTTATTGGTAAACATCAAATTGACCGCTAACTTTTGGTAAGGATTAATAAAGGCTTTTTGCCGAATATCTTGTTCAATAGACATAATACATCAAGATAAGTTAGTAGTGTATCCTGCTCGAAGTAAGTGGCTCACTGCTAAAGTGTATACAATGAAATGATGTAGCAAATATATTAATTATATGTCAGTGTAAATAATGTAGCTACACACTATATGATGAACGGTTATGGACTGATAATAATTCAAGAAAAAACAAGATTATCTGAATGGAACGATTTCGGGTGCAGAAATATCAAAGTCTTTCAATCGTAAATTATAAGTATCACTAAATGCTACATTGAGCATACCTATATCGGGTAAGTTGGGGAAATACGTAAACTTGAGCTGGAAAGTATTGAAGGTAAGATTTTCGTTTCTGAGCCTAACACCAAGCCCCACACCTGTATAAGGGGCTTTGGTAAATAAAAACTGATTGCGTGGTGTAACAAAAGCAAAATCTAATTGGAAAAAAGGAGCAAGGCGAAAACCCACAAAGTTGATACGTGAAAATAGTACGCTTTGATACCCCAAGGTAAGCTTTTTACTACCCCAAAGTTTGTCACTATTGATCCCCTGAATACCATTTTCGCCATTGATATTGAGGTATTCGCCTGTATAGCGTTGAGTGCCAAAGGCGTATCGGAAGTTGACAAAATGCCTTAATTGAGCTTTTTTCATAGACATAAGCCTTGAAAAATAGTTAGATTCTATGCTAAAACCCGTAGTCCCATTTGAATACGCTCCAATATTGACAAGGGCATATAAATACCCCGATTTGGGCAAATAATGTCCTCGTGCCAGTTTGATACCCGAGTACCAACGCCTGCCATAAGCATCAGAATTTTCGGCTCCTGCCACAAAAGTGGCCAAATACCCATAAGGTACGTCTTCGGTGATACCAAAACCATAAATCAAAAAATCTCTTTTATATCTTCTGTTTGAAAAACCAATGCCAAACAAATACTCGCTTCTATCTCTGAAGAGCTGATTGGTGTCGGCCGTAACTTGGGGGCGTTGGGTATAATGAATACCTGTATAACGAATCCCTACAACTAGACGGGTACGAGCTTGGTTAGCAGCACTCAAAAAAGGGAGTTTATAAGAACGACCCAGCCATAGGTCTATATAATTGCGGGCACTCGGAAAATAAAGTAGGGTTGTGTCATTGATTTTGAGGGTTGTGGCATCATATCCACGGGTTGTTACACGCAAATCACGGTCATGACTTACTTCAAAGCCACCTGCCATTTTCATTTCAGGAGTAAGAAATGGGCGAAAAAAACGCAAGGCATATCGACTGGTTTGCCTACGAAAGGATAACTCGGCCTGTCCTGTAATGAAGCTCCGACCAATATAAGGAATGGTATAACTAGTAGCGTATTCTAAGGCAGGCTTTTCGTTATAATTCATGAAAAAAGTATTTCGCCATGAATGCCCTAGCCCTCTGAAATTGACTTGGTTGATACTTATGTCAAATCGGTTGAGGCCTCCAAAATTGACATCAGGAATCAACGACCACACATCTTGAGTTACCACAATCAAGTCGACCAAATTAGGGTATTGGTCGTCGGGTTCAACAAAGATTCGGGCATCGTGCAAAATACTGCTATTCCGCATCAAACGCTCGTTGTCACGAAGCCTATTGGCATCAATAATATCGCCTACATTGAACATCAAGAAGGATTTTCGGATTACACCTTCTTGCGTATTGGTATGTACCGCACTAAGCAATTTTTCAAATCCCTTGGCTTTTCTATTGGTATCAATCACACTTTCACCAAATACCCGTAAGCCTTTTACATAAATATGCCGAATTACTCGCCCCTCATATTCCTGAAAAGGGTTTTGTTCTACTTTTACGATTTCTTGTCCAGCAACATTCTGGTTATAAACATCTTTGAATAAAGCTCCGTAGATTTCGTTGAGGATTTTATTTTTTGAAAACCTATTTTTGATTTTGGTATAAATAATACTGTCTTCAACCGATTTTTTGATTTTATAATCTTCAGGAACAATCGTTGTTCCGACGCTATCTCTGGACAGGCTATCTTTTATCTGAGCGTATCCACTATATGTACCCAAAATACCCCACAGCATACACCCTAGCTGAATTACCAAAGCGGAGGTAAATACTCGGGATATTTGTGTATTCCAAGATATACCATGCTTTATTGGGTTATTTTCTCGAAATTTGTATCTTCTAATCATAACAAAAATATCAAAACAGTCAGAATGCTTACATTGAAATATCCACTTGTTTTAGCCTCGGGCTCTCCAAGAAGACAACAATTGCTGAAAGATGCGGGTTTTGAGTTTTCAGTTCAGGTAAAACCTACCGACGAAGATTTTCCTGATACGATGCCCGCCCATGAAGTTCCTGCATTTTTGGCACGAAAAAAGGCAGAAGCTTTTCAGAACGAAGTCCAAAATCAAATAATACTTACGGCTGATACAATTGTTGTGGTTGATGATGAGATTCTAAATAAGCCAAAAGATGCGGAGGAAGCAAGTTTGATGCTCAGAAAATTATCAGGCCGTAGGCATCAAGTGATTACTGGCGTTTGTATTATGACCCAGCACGAAACAGAATGTTTCATTGACACTACCGATGTTTTCTTCAGTAACTTAACGCAGAATGAGATAGATTATTATATCCAAAAACATCAACCTTTCGACAAAGCTGGAAGCTATGGTGTACAAGATTTTATTGGAATGGTGGGGATTCCCCGAATGGAAGGCTCTTATTTTACGGTAATGGGGCTTCCTGTTCACAAGGTGTATGATGCTTTGAGCAAATGGATAACTAATTTATAGGTTTTTAAGGCAATAGATTGATAAACAGTAGGCTCTGGCTATTCAACTCGACATTCAGTATGATGGTGTATCTAGGTGTTATAATACCTTTCAATTACTATTTGTCTCATAGATTCCTTTATTATTATTCAATAATCTACCTAAATTCTTAATTATTCATTTTTCAAAAAATACCATGAACAACACTAAAAAAAGCCCTAATAATACCTCCAAAATGAATTTACACCCTCGAAACAAACATCGAGATAGATATGATTTTCCAGCATTGATTGCAAGTTGTCCAGCATTAGCAGCATATATTCAGCCAAATCCTTACAACAACAGTGATACCATTGATTTTGCCGATCCTAATGCCGTAAAAACCTTAAATAAAGCTATATTATCGCATTTTTATGGTATCAAAAATTGGGATATTCCACCGCAATATTTATGTCCACCTATTCCTGGGCGTGCCGATTATTTGCACTACATGGCCGATTTGTTGGCCGAGAGCAACAATGGCGTTGTGCCGACAGGCAAAGCGGTACGATGCTTAGACATTGGTGTGGGAGCCAACTGTGTATACCCAATGATTGGCCATCAAGAATACGGCTGGAGCTTTGTGGGTACTGATATTGACCCTATTGCAATTAAATCGGCCAAAAATATTGTAGAATTTAATCCTACATTAAAAGATTCGGTAGACTGCCGTTTGCAAAAATCATCTGAGTTGTTTTTTGAGGGTGTTGTAAAAAACAAAGAGCTATTTGATTTAACCGTTTGTAATCCGCCGTTTCATGCCTCTATGGAAGAAGCTAATGCAGGTACAATTCGTAAACAAAGCAATTTGACAGGACAAAAAGTAACTAATTCTATCCTCAACTTTGGGGGTAAAAATGGAGAACTTTGGTGCGATGGTGGCGAGAATAAGTTTATTTGGCTCATGATTAAAGAAAGTGTGGAAATGGCCGATAGCTGTTTTTGGTTTTCAACATTGGTCTCTAAAAAGGAAAATCTTGTTAGTATTTATAAATCATTGCAAAAAGTAGGAGCAACCGATGTGAAAACCATCGAAATGTCGCAAGGCCAAAAGGTAAGTCGTGTAGTTGCATGGACATTCCTGACCCCTGAGCAGCAAACTCAATGGGCTAAAAAGCGTTGGCAAAAATAAAGATGTGCTATAATTGGCCACTTTAGAATAGGGCTGGCAGTTGAATGTTAAATATATTATATGTTTGATTTTTAATGGCCAGAGTCTTGTTTTTTTGATTATACAAAGGCTCAAATACATACCTCAGAAGGATTAATAAAGGCCATTTATTAATCCTTTTTGTTTTTTAGAGATGGCTATCCCTGATTAGCTTCTTTCTGTACACTGCCACTATTTTCTTGTATTTTATCCCTATATTCGTAGCTCCATTAACCAGTATATAAACATTTTATGAAAAAATTATCTTTTGTGCTTGCCCTTATTTGGGCAAGTTACCTATCTGTGTACGGGCAGGCCGTCACTACTGAGCCATTGTTGCCCAATGGGGATAAAGAAATTACCCTTATTTTTGACCTAAAGCTAGCCAAAGATGCTCGTGCAAAAGGATTATTAGGCAAAACATCCGATGTTTACCTTTGGTCGGGAGCTGGTACTACCGCCACAGGCGATGCCTTTGAATATCAGCCTACAGGACAAACAGATTTTTCAAAACCTTTTGAAAAAGGAAAAATGACCGCATTGGGCAATGATGTTTGGAGTATTAAAATGATTCCTAGAAATTATTTTGCTGTACCAACGGGCAAATCACTAAAACGTTTGGGTGTTTTATTGAAAAGTGGTAGCGGCTCGGCTCAAACCGAAGATTTTATCGTAACCCTTTACGATGCCGTATTGAGTGTAGCATTTTTGACCCCAGTCCAAGAATCTACGGTGCTTCAACAAGGGCAAGATTTGCCTATTAGTATCCGAATTTCAGAAAAAGCTATTTTAACAGCCGAAACGAGGGTAGGAGACACCCTCGTGCCGTCCGACTTCCTAAAACTCCCTAAAGATAGTACCGATACATTTACTACCACTATTCCGTTTACTAGCCTAGAACAGTTGGTAATGATAAACGGAAAATCATCGATGATTACCATGAAAGTTCAAGCAAAGAATAAATCTGCCTTAGCTACCGCCCAAATTACGGTAATGGTTCCTCCTAAAAACATAGTAGAAAATGTACCAGCGGCTTGGAAAGATGGTATCAATTATTTGTCCGATACCCAAGTTGGACTGGTGCTGTTTGCTCCGTCAAAAGACTTTGTGTATGTGATTGGTGACTTCAACGATTGGAAACCCACTGGTGCTTCTTTGATGAAACGCTCGGTAGATGGTACACGTTATTGGATTGAAATAGATGGTCTTGAAAAAGCCAAAGAATATGCTTTTCAGTATTTGGTCAATGGTGTATTGGCGGTAGCCGACCCTTTTAGCGAGAAGATTCTCGACCCCAATAATGACAAATATATTCCTGCTAGTACTTATCCTAACCTAAAAACATTGCCCCAAACCGTAAAAACAATTGCTTCTGTGCTTCAAACAGGTCAAGAAAACCATGTTTGGAAGATTAACGATTTTAAGCGACCCGCCAAAGAAGATTTAGTGATTTATGAATTACATGTGCGTGATTTTGTAGGAGACAAAAGCTATAAGTCCGTTATGGATACATTATCGTATCTAAAAAACTTGGGAATAAATGCTATAGAACTTATGCCCGTACAGGAGTTTACCGGGAATGACTCGTGGGGGTATAATCCTATATTTTATTTTGCTCCAGATAAAGCTTATGGGAGCAAAAACGATTTGAAGGCTTTTATCGACAAATGTCATGAAATGGGTATTGCTGTACTGATGGATATGGTATTTAATCAGGCCGACTATGAGTTTCCGTATGTGAAAATGTATTGGGATGTTTCAAAGCCTTCGGTAGATTCCCCTTTTTTTAATCAGCAAGCCAATCATCCGTTTAGTGTATTTTTTGATTTTAACCACGAGAGCCAAGCTACCAGAAATTATGTAAACCGTGCCAATGAATTTTGGCTAAAAGAATACAAAATAGATGGTTATCGATTTGATTTGGCCAAAGGGTTTACTCAAAAAAGCTCATCAAACGACAGTCAGTTTCGTCTTTACGACCAAAGTAGGGTAGATATTTGGAAGCAATACTATGACAATATCCGAAAAAAAGACCCCTCGGCGTATGTTATTTTAGAGTTATTTTCAGAAGATTTTGAGGAACGAACTTTTATTGACTATGGAATGATGGTTTGGGGAAATCATAATTATGATTTTAGGAATATGGCAAAAGGCGAAAATGCTGATTTGTCCAGATTGTCCTATAAGGCTCGTGGTATGTCGAGTGCAGGGGTGGTAAGCTATATGGAAAGCCACGACGAAGAGCGAGTTGTATTCGATGCTCTACAAAATGGCAAATCGGTAAGTGGTTATTCAACCAAAGAACTCAGTACTGTATTAGAAAGAGTCAAGGCCAATACAGCAATATTTATGGCTGTTCCTGGCCCCAAAATGATTTGGCAGTTTGGCGAAATCGGATATGACATTAGTATCGACCAAAATGGTAGAACTGGACAAAAACCCCTGAAATGGGATTACCTCCAAGATACTCGTCGCCGCAATTTGTACAAAGCTTTTGCTGCTATTGCCAAGCTAAAAACAAGTCAGTCGGTATTTAAAACCTCCGATTTTGATACAGATTTAACAGGTTTACAAAAAAAAGTACTATTACGCTCGGCCGAGAATACAGTACTCGTTATTGGAAATTTTGATATTTCGAGTAAGGCCATTACTAAGGTTTTTCCCAAAGTGGGCAAGTGGTATGATTATTTCACGGGCGATAGTTTTGAAGTAACAGATACCTCATTGCCTTTATTTCTACAAGCAGGCGAATTTCATATTTTTTCAATAATACCACTGCCTAAGCCCGAAGTTGGTTTAGTACCTTGGAAAGCCCCCGCTTCGTTGATTATTACAGCCACCGAAAACGAACCGCCAACCGAAGTAAAACTGTATCCTAATCCAGCTCAAAATATTTTGACGATCGAAATACCAACATTGGGGAAATCGGCCGTCAATTTTACGCTTTATGATTTTTATGGACGAGCCTTGATCAATACGCTTATCAAAGACAAAAAAACAGATTTTGACATACAGTCATTGAAAGATGGTTTTTATCTGGTGTATCTACAAGAACAAGACCGCAAAACGATATTAAAATTTACTAAAGTGAACAAATAGATGAATTCAAAGCTTGTATATCAACTTTTGTTGGTGATTTCGGTCATGTATTTTTTGGCTGTTTTGGCTTCTGTATTTCCCATAATGATGTCGCCAATGCTATTTGATGCGGGCGAAAATGCTGCCGTTTGGCTTATCTTTATTTCGTTGCTGTTTTTTCCGGTGGCGTGTATTGTGGCATTAGTTTTGGCATGGTATTACTACCGAAAACAACAATTGGCCCTTTCGCTCAAAGTTATATTATTGCCTTGGCTTAGTATTGTAGGTATTATTATAGGGTTTGTTTTGGCCTAAACACCAACTTTTAAGTAATATTAAAAGAAACCTCCTATTGGTGTTTGCTGTGATTCATAAGGTTGTTAAGTGAACATTGAAGAGGCTTATCAATTGCTCAAATGATAGAAAATTAGGAGCTATTCATGCAAAAGGCGTTCGAAATTAGTTTTTCGAACGCCTTTTTCGTGTTAAATAACACATCTTTAGCCGTAAAGCATATTCAAAAATAATCACCATTCACTAAATTTGAGATGACTCATGTTATAATCGAATTTTTATACGGCAAAACTCTCTCCACATCCACAAGTACGCGAAGCGTTAGGATTTTTGAATTGAAAACCTTTTCCATTAAGGCCATCCGAAAAGTCTAGCTCTGTACCAGCAAGGTAAAGAATAGATTTTTTGTCGACCATGATTTTTACACCTTTATCTTCAAAAACCATATCGTTGGCTTGAGGAGTTGACGCAAAGTCAAGGTTATACATCAAGCCCGAACAACCGCCACCTTCTACGGCTACACGTACATTGTATTCGTTCGATAAACCTTCTTTATCACGAAGTTCCTTAATTTTATTGGCTGCTATATCAGTTACTGTTACCATGTTGCTTTGTCAATTTTGAGAAGAAAATGAAATAAAACTTTCTTGCTAGTGAACCACAAAAATACAAGAAAAGTTCATATAAATACTTATACAAAACCACAACGAAACACAAAAGTAAATGAATATGGTGTATAAGAAAGGGTGAAGTATTTTTACAAAAGGGGTATTTATTCTGTTCTATAATATTGGATTCGGAGCAGAATAAATACCTAATAAAACTTTTTCTAATTGATATATTTATTTGGTAAATGAACTTCGGCCATCATACAACGTGCCGAACCGCCTCCATTGCCTTCTATCATAGACAAGTTAAAATGGTGAATGCTACAATATTCGTTTAGGCTTTGTAGCTGTTTGGGCGTTAGCGATTGAAAAGCAGCGTCGGACATTACAAGCATTTTTTCACCCTTTTCGCTTTTGATTTCTAGCATATTACCTGCAAATTGATTCATTTGCTCAATAGATATTTCGATAATCTGTTTACCACTGCTTTCTAGCGAGTTTCGTACCCTTACTCTTTCATCCAAATCAGGAATAGCATCTAGGCAAATTACAG
>VFQP010004369.1_pt1 | contig 13253 bp, 11 predicted proteins | sample 3512351 | NCBI WGS metagenome assembly VFQP01 (sample SAMN10412372, study PRJNA504923) | tailings metagenome | isolation source: Relicate 1 Philex TSF1 revegetated site | place: Philippines: Tuba, Benguet | collected 2017-08-29 | reverse complement strand
CTGATCGCCGACGTGCCGGCCGGCGCCGAGCGCGAGGCCGACCGTACCCTCGACGTTCTGGGCAGCGCCAGGGATGTGCGCCAGGAACCTCTCGGCCTCGCCGCGCCGGGGAGCTTCCTCGATTTCGCGCCGATCCACTTGCTGAGTACGACGACGCTCGACGGCCTGACGGCCCGCGCTCCCGCCAGAGATTTCGACCCGCGCCGCTTTCGCCCCAACATCCTGCTGGACGGCGACGGCCTCGCCGAGCACGAATGGCCGGGCAGCGCCGCCAGTGTCGGTCCGGTGTCGCTGGATTTCATCGACCCAACGCCGCGCTGCGTGATGACCACCCTGCCTCAGGCCGACCTGCCGAAGGACACCGAGATTTTTCGCACGGCGGCGGCATGGATCAAGGCGCCCAGCATCACCTTCGCGCCGGGCCAGATGATGTCGGTGATCGCCGGGGTTCATGCGAGGGCGACGAATGCGGGCGTGATCCGGGTGGGGGACAAATTCGGGCTATAAATCTTGCCGTCATTCCCGCGCACGCGGGAATGACGATCGAATATAGTTACCGGCCGATCGCCCGCCAGCCGATGTCCCTGCGGCAGAAGCCGCCTGGCCAGTCGATGCGGTCGATGCCGGCATAGGCCTTCTTCTGCGCGTCGGCGACGGTTTCGCCCATGGCGGTGACGGCGAGGACGCGTCCGCCGATGGCGAGCGTCCGGCCGTCCTTCAGCGCGGTGCCGGCATGAAACACCTGCACGTCGTCGCCGACGGCATCCAGGCCGCGGATTTCGCTGCCCTTGTCGTAGCTGCCCGGATAGCCGTTGGCGGCCATCACCACCGTGAGCGCCGGCTGGTCGTGCCAGCGGAGGTCGAATTTTTCCAGCTGACCGTCGGCGCTAGCGATCAGCGCGGGCAGGATGTCGGATTTCAGCCGCATCATCAGCACCTCGCATTCCGGGTCGCCGAAGCGGACATTGTATTCGATCAGCTGCGGGCCCTTGTCGGTGATCATCAGCCCGGCGAACAGCACGCCGCGGAACGGACGGCCTTCCTGGTTCATGGCCTTCACCGTCGGGCGGATGATCCGGTCCATGACCTCGTCGATCACCGCCTGGGTCATCACCGGCGCGGGCGAATAGGCGCCCATGCCACCGGTGTTCGGGCCGGTGTCGCCGTCGAAGGCGCGCTTGTGGTCCTGCGCCGTGGCGAGCGCCAGCGCATGATCGCCGTCGACCAGGGCGAAGAAGCTGGCCTCCTCGCCGATCAGCCATTCCTCGATCACCACCTCGGCACCGGCCGCGCCGAACGCGCCGCCGAAGATGTCGTCGATGGCGGCGCGGGCCTGCTCCTCGGTCTCGGCCATGATCACGCCCTTGCCGGCGGCGAGGCCGTCGGCCTTCACCACGATGGGCGCGCCCTTTTCGGCGACGAACGCCTTGGCCGAGGAGGCGTCCCCGAACCGGCCGTAGGCGGCGGTCGGGATGCCGTATTTGGCGCAGAGGTCCTTGGTGAAGCCCTTCGAGCCTTCCAGCACCGCCGCGTCGGCGCGGGGACCGAACGCCATGATCCCCGACCTTGCGAGCCGGTCGACGAGGCCGGCGACCAGCGGGCCCTCGGGTCCGACGACGACGAAATCGATGGCGTTGTCGTTGCAGAAGGCGGCGATGCCCTCGAGATCGTCGGCGGCGATATCGACGCATTCGGCGTCGCGGGCAATACCGCCATTCCCCGGTGCGCAGTACAGCCTGGTGCAAAGGGGCGACGCGGCGATGGCCCAGCACAGGGCGTGCTCACGGCCGCCCGATCCGACGACGAGTACCTTCATGCTGCTCCGCTTTCTTCCGGTGTGCGGCTCTTGTAGCATAGGACCCCATGAGCACAAGCCCTATGGCCGGAGCCGGCCCGAACGTCCCCGAATACTCGGTCGGCGAACTGTCCAACGCCATCAAGCGGACCCTGGAGACCCGGTTCGACCACGTCCGCGTGCGCGGCGAGATCACCGAGTTCATGGCCGCCCGCTCGGGCCATCTCTACATGTGCCTGAAGGACGAGGCCGCCAAGGTGAAGGCGGTGATGTGGAAGGGCACCACCAGCCGCCTGAGCTTCCGGCCCGAGGACGGGCTCGAGGTGCTGGTCACCGGCAAGCTGACCACCTACGGCCCGCGCTCGGAATACCAGCTGGTGATCGAGACGATGGAGCCCGCCGGCGCCGGCGCGCTGATGGCGCTGCTGGAGGAACGCCGGAAAAAGCTGGCCGCCGAAGGCCTGTTCGACACGGACCGCAAGCGGCCGATCCCCTATCTGCCCACGGTGATCGGCGTCGTCACCTCGCCGACCGGCGCGGTGATCCGCGACATCCTGCACCGCCTGGCCGACCGCTTCCCGCGCCATGTGCTGGTGTGGCCGGTGCTGGTGCAGGGACAGGGCGCGGCCGAGCAGGTGGCCGCCGCCATCCGCGGCTTCAACGCCATCGAGCCGGGGGGCAGGGTGCCGCGCCCCGACGTGCTGATCGTGGCGCGCGGCGGCGGGAGCCTGGAGGATCTTTGGGCGTTCAACGAGGAGATCGTGGTGCGGGCCGCCGCGGCGAGCGCGATCCCGCTGATTTCGGCCGTGGGCCACGAGACCGATACGACGCTGATCGACCACGCCTCGGACCGCCGCGCGCCGACGCCGACAGCCGCGGCCGAGATGGCCGTGCCGGTGCGCGAGGATCTGCTCGACCGCATCGCCGGGCTGGAGCGGCGCCACCGGCAGGGCATCCGCCGGCTGCTGGACGAGCGCCGCACGGCGCTGACCGCCGCCGCCCGCGCGCTGCCCGATCTGAATGCTTTGCTGGGCCTGAAGCAGCAGCGTTTCGACGAACTGTCCGAGCGGCTGCCGCGCGGCCTCGTCGCCAACACCCAGGCGCATCGCCACATGCTGGCCGACGCCGCGGGCGGCCTGCGCCCGGCGCTGCTGCGGGGCCGCGCGCAGGAGGCGGAGCGCAGGCTCACCGACCTCGCCGGCCGCCTGCCGCGCGCGCTGCTGTCGAATGTCCACGCCCACCAGCAGAAACTGACCCGCGCCGAGGCCGGTCTCCGCCCGGCGCCGCTGCGCGGCCGCCTCGACGACGCAGGGCGCGCCGTGAAGGATCGGGCCGCGCGCCTGCTGCCGGCCGCACAGCGCATCCGCAACCGGAAGGAACAGGAACTTGCCGCCGCCGCGCGGGTGCTGGACAGCCTGAGCTATCAGAACGTGCTGAAGCGGGGCTATGCGGTGATCCGGGACGCGGCGGACAAGCCGGTGACCGAGAGCCGTTCGGTCGCCGCGGGCCAGGCGCTGAGCATCGAGTTCGCCGACGGCCGCGCCCATGTGATGGCGACCGGCGACGGTCCCGCCAGGCCGGCACCGTCCCAGCCGCAGCCGCCGGCGGCGAAGAAGAAGGCCGCCGATCCGGCGCCGCAGGGAGATCTGTTCTGAAGCTCGTCTACGCCGCCATCCTCTCGCTCGCCGCCATCCTGCCGGCGCGGGCCGAAATCACCCTCGACGGGCCCATGACCCAAGGCGGCATGATCATCGGCCGCGCCGCGCCCGGCTCCACCGTCACGCTGGATGGCCAACGGGTGCGCGTGGCGCCGGACGGCCGCTTCGTCTTCGGTTTCGGCCGCGAGGCGAAGCCGGCCGCCGTCCTGGAAGTCACCGGCCCCGGCGGGGAGACCGAGCGGCGTGATCTCGCCATTGCCCAGCGACAGTTCGACATCCAGCGGATCGACGGCCTGCCGCCGTCGAAGGTCAACCCGGACCCGGCGCTCGACGCGCGCCTCGCCCGCGAGCGGGGCATGGTCGCCGAAGCCCGAAAGCGGGACAGCGGCGACATGTTCTGGGCCGAGAAACTCGCCTGGCCGGCGAAGGGGCGCGTGTCCGGCGTCTACGGCAGTCAACGTATTCTCAACGGCGACCCGAAGCAGCCACATTACGGTGTCGACGTCGCCGCGCCGAAGGGCACTCCCGTCACAGCCCCGGGAACCGGAACGGTGACGTTGGCGGAAGCGGATTTCTACTACGAGGGTGGCATCGTCATCATCGACCACGGCTACGGCGTTTCCTCGACCCTGATCCATATGGAAAGGGTCGACGTGAAGGCCGGCGAATCAGTGGTCCAGGGTCAGCGAATCGGACTGCTCGGCGCCGCGGGAAGGGCCTCCGGCCCCCATGTGGACTGGCGGATGAACTGGAACGGGGTGCGTCTCGACCCGGAACTGCTGGTTCCGGCGATGCCTCAAAATTAACCGCCGGAAACGGCGGGATGCTGCCTATTATTTCCACTTAGTTGCACTTGCTGGCTAATTTATGTGCAAAATAGGGCGTGACAATATTGCAACGCCGTGCCGCAAATGCAGCAAAAATCTTCGCAGAACTTTTATAAATCGTTGACCTGCCTTGAGTTCCGATGCATTCCGCAATGCAGCGCACCGCAACTGGCACGCTCCTTGTATATGAGAAATCAGAGCGCAGTCACATGCTCTGCCACACGAGAAAACGAGCCCAAAGGGTAAGGAAGGACACATGATGAAGTTCACGAAGGCAATCGCACTGGCCGCACTGGCCGCAGGGTTCATCGCCACGAGCGCACCCGCCATGGCCCAGGAGCCTGCCGCGGAGCCCACTCCGGATTTCACCTTCACCGGCAACGTCGCCATCACCAACAACTACCTCTTCCGCGGCTTCAGCCAGACCAATGGCGACTTCGCGATCCAGGGCGGCATGGACCTATCGCACAAGAGCGGCCTGTATGTCGGCACCTGGGCGTCGAACGTCGAGTTCAAGGACCAGACCGCGCCGTTCTCGAATTCGACCTCGGTCGAGATCGACCTCTATGGCGGCTACAAGGGCACCTTCGGCAACAGCATCTTCAGCTATGACATCGGCGCCATCTTCTATGCCTATCCGGGCGACAACGGCACCGGCTACGATTACTGGGAATTCTACGGCAAGCTGAACGCCGACCTGGGCTTCGCCACCATCGGCTCGGGCATCGTCTACTCGCCGGACTTCTTCGCCAACAGCGGCGACATGATCAACATCCCGCTGAATGTCAGCGTTCCGATCCCGCTGGGCAGCGACACCTGGGGTCTCTCGATCAGCGGCCAGCTGGGCTACAACAAGTATCTCGACAACGGCGTCACCTGGGACGGCTTCCACGATGACTACCTGAACTGGAATATCGGCCTGACCGTGTCGATCACCAACTGGTTCAACGTCGACCTGCGCTACAGCGACACCAACCTCGACGGCGTCGTCTGCAAGGCCCTGCGCTGCGACGAGCAGTTCACCGCGACGATCAGCCGCTCGTTCTAAGAATTATTTAGATAAGCTAGCCAGCTTCTCTCCCAACTGGGCCCGGAACCGCAAGGTTCCGGGCACTTTTCTTTTGGGGCTCTGTCTCGGATCAGCCGCTCGCCGCGGGGACCGCCACGCTCAGTCCTTCTTGGGGATCTTCGGCTCGAACTCGCGCAGCTTGGCGACAAGTTTCTCCTGCAGCACCGGATTGGCGGCGATGACGTTCTGGTTCTTGCCGCCCTTGCCATGGAAGCGGTATGGCATGCCGTCGCGGTTGGTGCAGATGCCGCCGGCCTCGCGCAGGATCAGTTCGGCGGCGGCGATGTCCCAGTCGTTCTGCGGCTTCAGGTTGATGCAGGCGTCGTGGTCGCCGCGCGCCACCAGCGCCACGCGGTAGGCGATGGAATTGACCATGTGGATCTTGATCGGCGGCCATGGCGTGCGCCAGTGCCGGTCGTCGAACATGGCGCGGTAGCTGATCATCCGCACGTTCTTCAGCTCGCTGTGCGCCGAGACCTGGATCGGCTCGCCGTTGCAGGTCGCGCCGGCGCCGGCCCGGGCCTCGAAGAATTCTCCCGTCGCCGGATTGAACACGGCGCCCAGCACCGCCGCGTCGCCATGCACCAGCGCGGCGCATATGGTGAAATGCGGCTTCTTCTCGATGAAGGCGCGGGTGCCGTCGATGGGATCGACGACCCAGGTGAACGGGATTCCCGGCGTATGCGCCGAGCGCTCGGATTCTTCCGACAGCCAGCCATCGTCGGGGAGGGAGCCCAGCAGCCGCTCGCGCAGCAGCGCGTCGACCGCGAGGTCCGCCTCGGTGACGGGGTCGTCGGCGGCTTTCTCCCACTTGCGGGCGCCCTTGTGGAAATAATCCATGGCGAGCGCGCCGGCGTCGCGTACCGCGGCCAGCAGGACCTGGCGGCGAAAGCTGATATCAGCTTCCGGCAATGGTCATCCCGTCGAGGCGCAGGGTCGGCGCGTTGATGCCATATTTGAACACCAGGTCGTCGGCCGGGATCAGCGCCTTGTACATGTCCCGCAGGTTGCCGGCGATGGTGAGGCCCGAGACCGGATAGGCCAGTTCGCCCTTCTCGATCCAGAAGCCGGAGGCGCCGCGGCTGTAATCTCCGGTGACGCCGTTGACGCCCATGCCGATCATCTCGGTGATGTAGAAGCCGTCGTCGATGGCGCCGATCATGTCCTTCACGCTGACCTTGCCGGGCGCCATGTAGAAATTGGTCGGGCCCGGCGACGGCAGGCCGGTGCCACGGCTGGCATGGCCGGTGCTGGTCATGCCCAGCTGGCGGGCCGAGGCGCTGTCCATCAGCCAGGTGGTGAGGCGGCCGTCCTCGATGATGCTCTGGCGGCGCGTCGCGACACCCTCGCCGTCGAACGGCTTGGAGCGCTGGCCGCGCGAGCGCAGCGGATCGTCGATCACCTCGATGCCAGGCGAGAAGATCATCTCGCCCAGGCTGTTCTTGAGAAAGCTGGTGCCGCGGGCGACCGCGCTGCCGGAGATGGCGGCGGTGAGGTGGCCGAGCAGGCCGCCGGCGACGCGCGGATCATAGACCACCGGCACCTTCCTCGGCTTCACGCTGCGCGCGCCCAGGCGGCGGATGGTGCGCTCAGCGGCCTTTCGGCCGATCTCGGCGGGATCGCCCAGGTCCGACCGGTGGCGCGCGCTGTCGTACTCGTAGTCGCGCTCCATGGCGGTGCCTTCGCCGGCCAGCACGGATACGCCGACGGCGAAGCTGGTGTTCTCGTAACCGCCGGCGAAGCCGTGCGAGGTGGCAAGGGCAATGCGGCCCCGGCTCCAGCTGGCGCTCGCCCCTTCCGAATTGGTGATGCCGGGAACGGCGCGGGCGGCGTCCTCGGTCGCGCGGGCCTGCTCGATCAGCTCCTCGGCGCCCGGCTCGGTATTGTCGATCATGTCGAGATTGTCGGGCCAGCTTTTCGCCAGCAGCGCTGGATCGGCGAGGCCGGCGAACGGGTCTTCGGTGGCATAGCGCGCCATGTCGACGGCGCGCTGGGCCAGCAGCTCCAGCGCCACCGGCGCCACGTCGCTGCCCGAGACGATTGCCTGCCTGCGTCCGATCAGCACGCGCAGCCCGATGTCGCGTCCTTCGGAACGCTCCAGATCCTCCATCTCGCCCAGCCGGCAGGACACGCCGAGCGACGCGTTCTCCAGCAGCACGGCGTCGGCGGCCTCGGCGCCGGCGCGTTTGGCGAGATCCAGCAGCCTGGCCAGAATATCGAGAGATGGCCCGGTCTGGGTCATGGTGTCTCCTGGGTTCGTCGGGCCCGTGAGCCCGGGCCGCTTGCTTCACTGGGCTGGCTCGTCATGCGCGCGCCGGGAATTGGGCTGCGGGACGAACCAGTGTCGCGGCACACTATAGAGCGCTTTCGCCCGGCGTCGATACCGGTTACCGCCCCGGAAATCTGGGCCGATCACCGGTTTCGTCAATGTTCGGCGGCGGCAACCGTTCTCATGGCGCGCACCCTAGTCTGTGGTGTAAACTGGTGGTAACAAAAACAACGATAACGCCCCCACGAACCGTCAATGGCTCATCGAGACGCCGAGGCAACTCGCAAGAACATCCTTCAGGCCGTCGGCCGGGTACTGTCCCGGGACGGCTTCACTGGCTTGGGCGTCAACGCCATCGCCAAGGAAGCCGGGATCGGCAAGCCGCTCATCTACCGCTATTTCGGTGGCCTCGCGCCATTGCTGGAGGAATTCGGCAAGGACGCGCATTTCTGGCTGGCCGTGGCCGACATCTCGGCGGAAGCCAAGGAGGAGACCGGCGGCCGGCAGGTGGACGACTATGCCGAGCTCATGCGGCTGGCGATCACCTGCTACACCCGCATCCTGCGCCGCCGGCCGATGATGCAGGAGATCATGGCCTCGGAGCTGACGGCGCCGGCCGAGCTGATCGAGCCGCTCGCCCGCGCCCGGCGCGGCGCGGCGCGTGCCTCGACCAGCAAGTTCATGCACGGCGTCGAGGCGCCCAGCGGCGTCGATGCCGACGCGGTCTATGCGATCCTGCTGTCGGGCTTCCAGCACCTGGTGCTGCGTTCGCGCGTCGCCGAGGATTTCTGGGGCGTCCCGCTGCGGTCCGACGACGACTGGAAGCGGCTGGAAAAGGCGTTCGGGCTGATCGTCCACAGCGTCTTCGACAGCGTGGACCGGGCCGAGGCCAAAACGCGGACCGCCTGACGAACAAGCGCTGACTGGCGGGCCCCCACAGGGGCCGCCCGGCGCTTTCGTCCGTCTCCGCTTCCTGCTACACCCGGCGGCCATGAGTCCACCGATCCTCGCCCTGAAGAATGCCGGCCTGACCTTCGGCAGCACGCCGCTTTTCAGCGGTGTCGAACTGGCCGTGTCGCCGGGCGACAAAATCTGCCTGGTCGGCCGCAACGGCAGCGGCAAGTCGACCTTGCTGAAGGCGCTGGCCGGACTGATCGAGGTGGATCAGGGCGAGCGCTTCGTGCAGCCCGGCACCCGCATCGCCTACCTCCACCAGGATCCGCAGCCCGATCCGGCCCTCAGCGTCACCGACTACGTCGCCGAAGGGCTGGACGAGGACACACGCGAGCAGCGCATGTACCGGGTGCGCGACCTGATCGGCACCATGGGGCTGGACCCGTCCGCGAAAGTCGGCACACTGTCCGGCGGCGCGCTGCGCAAGGCCGCCATTGCCCGCGCCTTCGTTTCCGATCCGGACGTGCTGCTGCTCGACGAGCCGACCAACCACCTCGACATCGCCATCACCCTGTGGCTGGAGAAGACGCTCGCCGCCACCCAGACGGCGCTGGTGCTGATCAGCCACGACCGGGCCTTCCTTCGCGCCGTGAGCCGGCGCACCTTCTGGCTGGACCGCGGCACCATGCGGGTGCTGGAAAAGGGGTATTCGGGCTTCGAGGAATGGTCCGAGGGTATCTTCGCCGAGGAAGAGGCGGCCCGGAACCGACTCGAAAAGAAACTCGAGGAAGAGACCGAGTGGCTGCACAAGGGCGTGACCGCCCGCCGCAAGCGCAACCAGGGCCGGCTGCGCGAGCTTATGAGCCTCCGGGAAAAGCGCCAGAAGCAGCTGAAGCAACCCGACAAGATCGAGATCGACCTGACCGACGGCCCGCCCGCCGGGCGCAAGATCGTCGAGGCCCGCAACATCACCAAGGCCTATGGCGACAAGGTGGTCGTCGACGGACTGACCACAAGGATCATGCGCGGCGACCGGGTCGGCATCGTCGGCCCGAACGGCGCCGGCAAGACGACGCTGATCAAGCTGCTGACCGGCGAGCTGAAGCCCGACAGCGGCTCGATCAAGCTGGGCACAAACCTGGAGATCGCCTATTTCGACCAGACCCGCGCCAAGCTCGACCCCAAGCGCAGCCTGTGGGAGACGCTGACCGACAAGAAGATCGGCGGCGGCGGCGATTCGGTGAACGTGCAGGGCCGCGTGCGCCACGTGGTCGCCTATCTGAAGGACTTCCTGTTCGATCCCAAGCAGGCGAGGCAGCCGGTGGGCGCGCTGTCGGGCGGCGAGAAGAACCGGCTGCTGCTGGCCAAGCTGTTCACCAAGGAATCGAACGTCCTGGTGCTCGACGAGCCGACCAACGACCTCGACATGGACATGCTCGACGTGCTCGAGGATACCATCGCCTCCTATGCCGGCACGGTGCTGCTGGTAAGCCACGACCGCGACTTCCTCGACCGCATGGTGACCAGCACCATCAGCTTCGACCCGGATGGCAAGGTGCGCGAATATGCCGGTGGCTATTCGGACATGCTGGCCCAGCGCGGCGGCGTCCAGAGCATCATGGCCACCCTGCCGCAGCCCGACCCGCCGAAGCCGAAACCCGCCGAGACTCCGAAGCCGGCGCCGGCCGCCAAGGCGCGCATGACCTTCAAGGACCGGCACGAGCTGGAAAAGCTCCCCAGCGAGATCGAGGCGCTGGAGCGCGACATCGCCCGCATCGAGGCACAATTGACCGATCCGGCCGGCCTCGACGGCGACGGCATCGCCAAGCTGGCCAAGTTGCTGGAAACGGCGCAAAGATTGGTGGCGCGCAAGCAGGACCGGTGGCTGGAGCTGGAAATGATCAGGGAGGATCTGGAGGGCGCCGCGTGAGTCCGCGGCCCATGCCGCCGGGCGGGACGTTCGGCACGTTCCGCGCCAGCGACGGCGGCGAACTGCGGCATGCGCTCTGGCAACGGGACGGCGCACGCGGGACGGTCATCCTGCAGGGCGGCTTCACCGAGTTCATCGAAAAGCATTTCGAAAGCGTCGAGAACCTGCTCGACCGGAAATTCGCCGTCGCCTCCATGGACTGGCGCAGCCAGGGCCTGTCGCAGCGCAGCGTTGCCAATCCGCAGAAGATCCACGCCGTCAGCTTCCGCCGCTATGCCGACGACCTCGCCGAGTTCCAGGACAAGGTGGTGGCGCCGGCGCTGCCCGGGCCATATCTGATCCTCGCTCATTCCATGGGCGGCCACATTGCCCTGCGCTACCTGCACAACCGGCCGCCCGCCATCGCCGGGGCGGTGCTGTCCTCGCCCATGCTCGATATCGCGCTGCCGGCGAAGCTGCGCTGGCTGATCGCGGCCATCGTCAACAGCGCGGTCAGCCTGGGGCTTGCCGAGGCCTATGTGCCTGGGGCGAAGGATTACGGCCCCTGGAAGCAGAAATTCGAGGGCAATGCGCTGACGTCGGACCCGGTCCGGTTCGAGGACGCCCATTCCTGGATCGCCCAGAACCTCAGGCTGGCCTCGGGCGGCGGCACCTATGGCTGGTTGAAGGCGGCGCTGCGCTCGATCCGGCTGTTCGAGGACCGGGCCTATCTCGACCTGTTCCGCACCCCGATCTGCATCGTTCAGGCCGGCGACGACAAGGTGGTGTCGAACGCGGCACAGGACCGCTTCGCCGCCCGCGTATCATGCTGCGAGATTCACCGCATCGACGGCGCCCGGCACGAGCTGCTCAAGGAACGGGACGCGCTGCGCGATCAATTCTGGGCTATATTCGACGCGTTTATCGCAAGGCATATCTGACGGGGCTGCACAGGGGGCGCTCGTGGAAAGCGTTGACACCGGAATGGCCATGCTCGCGCTGCCGATGATCGGCGTGGGCATCGGCGGATGGATCGGCATCGGTCTCTCGGTGCTGCTGCTCAAGGGCAGGTTCAAGTTTCCGCTGGCCGCGCTGTTCGCGGTGGGCGGGATTGCGGCCGCGATCACGGCGATCCCCATGGTTTTTCCCGAGCCCGCCGCCGACAGGCTTCTCGCCGAGGCCGAGAGATCCGATCCCGCCTTCGCGCTGCTGATGCGCGTGGAGCCGGAACGCCGCGAACCGATCCTGCGCTTTCTTCGGGAGGCCGAGCAGAGGGGCGGCGAGGTGGAAGTGGCGCGGGAGCTGCGCTACGTCGCGTTCGAGATCATGGCGATCCATGGACTGAAGCAGATCCCGGTGACATCCGACGCCGCCGCCGACGCCTATGTCACCACGCTGAGCGAGTACCTGCAGTCAATCCACGAACGCGACCCGGAACTCTGCTACGTATATCTGATGGAAAGCCGGCACGGCAGCGACTACGGCATGTCGCCCGAACTCTATGACCGGATGTTCGCCAGCATGCGCACCATCATCACCGAGGCAGCCAGCAATCCCGACCCGTTGACCGCGGAGGAAGAGGAAGCGGCCCGCGACAGGTTCTCCGAACTCTGGACGAGCCTGGAAGAAGGCCCCGAGGCGCCTGATTTCTACACTGCCGTCTTCGAAGGCGGCACCGCCTCGACCCCCGAACAACGCCGGGGCGCGTGCCTGTTCATGACCCGGCTCTATCACCGGATCGCGGCCCAGGAGCAGCCCATGCGGGCGCACATCGCGAAGGGCTTCTACCAGTAGGTATCTCGTACCAATAGGTATCTGGTCCGTAGGTATCTGGCGGTAGGTATCTGGCGGTAGGCATCGCGCAGGGGCCTGCTGCATAATGGATGCGTCTGCGCGGTCGGGGGAGAGCTGGGTGAACGGGGTGAAGCCGCGGCGGAACATGCTCAAGCTGCTCGGTGCGACGCTTGCAGGCCTGGTGCTTGGCCTGGCGATCACCGTGATCCGCCTGATGATGATCGCGCCGACGCCGGAGCAGGAACTCACCGAGTCGGTGGACAACAATCACCTGTTCCAGCTCGCCATCCGCCATGATCCGAACCTGCGGGCGCTCTATCTCGCGCGTCTGCAGACGGCCTACGGGCGAGGCGGCGCGGCGGCATCGACGGCAGAAGCTCACGCCATCGGGCAGGAGATCGCCCGGGTCCTGGCGCCAAGCCTGCTGCCGGTCGCGCCCGATGCCGTGCTGCAGGATTATCTGGCGGTCGTTACCGAGTATCTCGAATCGGCCTCCCGATCCGACGCCGACGGCTGCTACGCCTTCGCCCATGGCGGGCTCGGCGAGATTGCCTTGCCGGTGGATGTCGCCGCCCGCCTGTCCCGGGTCATGAACAACGTGCTGGCCGCCGCCAGCGTCAATCCCGTGGTCGTCACACCTGATGATTGGGTGGCAGGACGCGCGCGGATCGACGGGATCCGCAGCGAGATCGAAACCAGCGGCGAGGCCGCCCGGATGTATTTCGGCGACCACGCCGGCAGACCGGCATCGACGCCGGCCGAGCGGCAGGGCGCCTGCCTGTTCGTCACCCGCATCTACGAGCGCCTCGCGGAGACGCCGGCGCCGCTTCGCTACCACGCGCTCCGCGTGCTGGCGTCGGCGCCCATGCCGAACGCGGCGCGGCATGAACCGCCGGATCCGGTCTGATTCAGACCGTGGCGGCGGCGCGCGCGGATCACTGGAGCCGCAGCATGTCGCCCCGCACCGGCGCGCAGTCGGTGGCCTTGGCGAGCGACGTCTTTTCGCGGACACTCTCGACGCGGACTGTGCCCACCTTG
>VFQP010004367.1_pt1 | contig 13254 bp, 9 predicted proteins | sample 3512351 | NCBI WGS metagenome assembly VFQP01 (sample SAMN10412372, study PRJNA504923) | tailings metagenome | isolation source: Relicate 1 Philex TSF1 revegetated site | place: Philippines: Tuba, Benguet | collected 2017-08-29 | reverse complement strand
TGGTCTATGGTCTATGGTCCTTCTCCGGCAGCCATAGCTTCAACGAACGATGCGGTCTATGGTCTCTGGCCTATTTTACCGCCCTCCGTCAGCTTCCTCAACAACTCCGAGATCTCCGCATGCTTGTCCATCGTCATCGTATGGCTGCCGCCCTCGATAATATAGTCAGCTTTGATGTATTTAGCCCGGAAAAGCCGGTCGCCGGTGCCATGGATCTGGACAATGTTCGATGGAACAACGGTACTGTTCCAGTTCATGATGGCCCCGAGTGCCCATCTTACGAAAGGGATATCGGCGTCTTTGATGATCGCATAGAGGATCTTCTTTTGTTCAGGGTCTTTTACTCCGAAAGAATAGGTATAAAGGCTTTGCATGTTTTTCATTACCACTCCCGGAATCCATTTGTAAAGCGGGAAATAGCGGAGCATTTTCAGGTAGGCCGGAAATTCGTCGCTTGTTTTATTGCTGGAGATCAGAATAGATTTCACTTTCGGATCTGCTTTGGCAATTTCGGTGGCAAGCATGCCGCCGAGTGAAAGGCCGACAATGACAGGCGCTTCCTCCGGAATCAGTGCCCGCATTTTTGCTGCATAGGTTGGAAGTGTATCCTGGGGGTCGGGCGTTACCCAATCCAGGAATACCGGTTCACAAAAAGAAAGATCCAGCAATGAAAAAACGCGTCTGTCGGCGCCAAGTCCGCTGATAAAGTACATTTTCATTGCTCGAACATTTATAAGTAAAAAGTCAAAATTTAAAAGTAAAAAATAGTTTCATTATGAAGACAACAGTCAAAATAGTCAGCAGCAATTTTATACTTTTTAATTTTGACTTTTTTACTTCTCCTATTTAAACAGCTTTTACAAGATAATAATTCCGCTTCCCTTTTTGCACAAGGATATACGTGCCGTGTAAAAGCAATGACTGGTCGATACTCATCTGCACATTTTCCACCTTATTGCGATTGATGCTAACGCCTCCCCCCTGAACGAGTTTTCTAGCCTCGCCTTTACTTGGGAAAATGCCTGTTTCGGCGAGAAAAGTTATTACATCAACGCCTGAGGTGATCTTCTCTTTAGGAAAGTCTGATTTTACCACACCGTCCATACCTTCCAGGTCTTCAATCGTCAGGCTTTCAGCTGGGGCAGTTGCATTGGCAAACAATTTAGCCGTTGTATCCACTGCTTTCTGATATTCCTCCCGGCCATGCACAAAAATGGTGATCTCTTCTGCCAGTTTCTTTTGAAGAAGGCGTTTTCCGGGATCTTTTGCGTGTTCGTCCAACAGTTGCTCTATTTCTTCTTTTCCAAGAAACGTGAAGATCTTGATCCACGAACTGGCGTCCGCATCTGTTGCATTCAGCCAGAACTGGTAGAACTGGTATTGAGAAGTCCGGGTCAGATCAAGCCAGACGTTACCACTTTCCGTTTTGCCAAACTTTGTTCCATCCGCTTTTTTGATCAGGGGGCAGGTGAAGGCAAAAGCTTCTCCATTCGCTTTACGGCGAACAAGTTCGGTTCCGGTTGTAATATTTCCCCACTGATCACTGCCACCCATTTGCAGCTTACAGTTCTTGTTTTCATACAGCCAGTAGAAATCATATCCCTGCATCAGTTGGTATGCAAATTCTGTATAGCTGATTCCGGTATCGCCCTCGATACGTTTTTTCACGCTGTCTTTTGCCATCATGTAGTTGACAGTGATGTGCTTGCCTGTATCACGCAGAAAATCGATGAAGGAGATGGTCTTGAACCAATCGTAGTTATTGGCCATTTCGGCGGCGTTTGCCTTTGCGGGGTCAAAGTCGAGGAATTTTTCCAGTTGCGCCTTTACACCGGCCACGTTGCGGTTAAGTGTCGCTTCGTCAAGCAGGTTGCGTTCTTCGCTTTTCATGCTGGGGTCGCCGATCATACCCGTGGCGCCGCCAACAAGCGCAATCGGCTTATGCCCTGCTTTTTGTAAATGAACCAGTAACAGAATGGGCACAAGGCTACCGATATGCAGACTGTCTGCCGTGGGGTCAAAACCGATATAGGCAGTGGTCATTTCTTTTTTCAGTTGCTCTTCGGTGCCGGGCATGATATCCTGTATCATACCCCTCCAGCGTAATTCCTCAATGAGATTCATCTTTAACTTTTTATGACTTCCAAACTTGGCCCGAACCAGGTACGTCTGAATACCGGCTTCGGTTTCACCGCTTTACAACGCGATGAGGTGCGCAAAATTACACCAGAACCCGCAAGCTTGGCTTTAAAAGCAATATTTTTCTAATTCACTCGTTTTCAGCAATGCGCGTAGAAAGTTCAAAAGTTTAAATGTTTTAAAGTTTAAGAGTTTCGTGTTTTGGGATAGATCCGGGATTGACGGTTAACCATTAAACTATTAAACCTTAAACTTTTAAACCAACACACGTTGAAACTATGATTTCAGGGACCTAAGTCCTACTTTTATGCTGAAATCGAGCAGCCATTTTAATTGCTTATTAGAAAACAATCTATCCTGATGAAATCGTGCCGTTTATACCTGCTGGTGACTTTGTTCTCACTGCCTTTTGCTGCAACTGCTCAGTTCCGGAAGTATTCCAATGAATTTTTGAATATTGGCGCAGGCGCCCGTGGTCTTGCCATGGGAAGTGCCCAGATCGCTTCTGTAAATGATGGAACGGCTGGTTACTGGAACCCCGCAGGGCTGGTTGGCGTAAAAGACAACCCGCAGATCAACCTGATGCACGCAGAGTACTTTGCCGGCATCGGTAAATACGATTTCGCCAGCATCGCTTTCCCTTCCGCCAATAACAAAAGAACTTTCGCGGTAACAGGTCTCCGCTTTGCGGTTGACGATATCATGAACACGCTTTTCCTCGTTGAACCAGACGGTTCGATCAACTACAATAATATTCAGTCGTTTTCTTCCGCAGACTACGCGTTCCTTTTATCTTTTGCCCAGCGTCTGAAAGACACTGAAAAGAAAAAAGTGCAGTTTGGGATCAATGCGAAAGTGATCCACAGGAATGTTGGCAAATTCGCGAAAGCATGGGGTTTTGGCATCGATGCGGGATTCCAGATCCACCAGGGCAAATGGCGTTTTGGTGTTACCGGCCGCGATATCACCACCACGTTCAACGCATGGACTTTCAACTTTACTGAAAGAGAGAAAGAAGCCCTTTATCTTACCAATAACGAGATCCCCGTCAAATCAACGGAAATGACTGCACCAAGGCTTGTGCTGGGTATCGGCCGTGAATTCAAAGTGGGGCGCAAATCAACCATCCTGGCTGAGACCAATATCGATCTCACCTTTGATGGAAGAAGAAACACGCTCGTAAGCGCTGATCCTGTAAGTGCCGATCCGAAACTCGGACTGGAATACAATATGAACAATGTTTTCTTCCTGCGTGCAGGTATCAACAACTTCCAGAGAGCTCTCGCAGACGATGATACCCTGAACCAGAAAAAAGTGTGGATCTATCAGCCAAGCGCTGGTGCTGGGTTTAAGATCCAGAGCGTAACCATCGACTACGCATTCACCAACCTTGCCAATCAGTCAAACCCGCTGTTCACTCACGTATTCTCGCTGCGTCTCGACCTGGCAAACAGTGATAAGAATAAGAGTAAGAAAAAGAAAAAATAACCGTACTACTACATAAACACCGTTCAATGAAGAGATTTTTACTTGTTTGGTTAACCGTTTTGTCGCTGACTGCCGGAGCCCAGACTTATAATAATGAATGGATAGACTATTCCAGAACCTATTATAAGTTTAAAGTGGGAAGCACCGGTCTTCACCGTTTGCCACAACCATTGCTGGCGCAGATGAACCTGGGTTCCACCAATGCTGAACATTTTCAGCTTTGGAGAAATGGCAAACAGGTGCCTATCTATACGTCCGTTCAGACCGGCGCACTCGGAGCTGCTGACTATATCGAGTTCTGGGGCGAAATGAATGATGGCAAAGCTGACAACCCTCTATATCGCGAGTCTGACTACCAGATCAGTGATCAATGGAGCTTGCAGACAGATACTGCCGCTTACTTCTTAACCATCAATTCGGCAAGTTCTAATTTCCGCCTTAACCCCACTTCAAATAACGTCGCATCCAATACACTTCCGGTAGAGCCGTTTTTTATGCATACGGAAGGACGTTATCCCCGCCTTCAGATAAATCCGGGACGGGCAGAACAGGTGTTGACCAGTACCGTATATTCGTCTTCTTATGATTATGGCGAAGGCTGGGTAGGAAATAATATCGGTGCAAATGGAACCGAAACCAATTTGCTTACAAATCTTAATGTCTATTCAGGCACCGGCGCTCCGTCTGCAACACTCAGGGTGAATATGTGCGGAACGATCATGAATACGCGCAGGTACCGGATCAGACTGAACGGAGATTCTATCCTCGGCGCATCACTTGATTATTTTGAATATACAAAAACCGGAAAGATCTTTCCCGTTTCCTCCATTGCAGGAAACACCGCAAATATTGAGATTACAAACCTCGGCTCACTTTCGAATGACCGCATGGTTGTCGCACAACTGGAATTGACGTATCCGCGCAGGTTTGATTTTGGCGGAGCTTCGAACTTTAGGTTTAAACTCCCTGCAAATGTTGCCGGAAACTATCTTGAAATCACTGGATTTAACTACTCCGGATCGGCACCCGTTTTATATGATCTTACCAATGGACGCCGGTATGAAATGAATACCGCCACCCCGGCTGTACTTAAAGTCGTGCTTCAGCCCTCAGCGGAGGAACGAACCCTGGTACTTGTAAGCCAGGCAACAACTAATATCAAAACGATCACAGCTATAGAGCAGCGGAACTTTATCGACTACTCACTACCTGCCAATCAGGGCGATTATATGATCATCTCCAACGCATTGCTGACTGCTGCTGCCGGTACCGGAGACCCTGTTGAAGATTACAGGCTGTACAGAGCATCCGGAGAAGGAGGAGGCTTTAATTCAAAAATATACCTGATAGATCAACTGGTAGACCAGTATGCATATGGTATCAAGATGCACCCGCTTTCGATACGGAATTTCCTTCGCAGGGCAAGGGATAAGAATACGTTGAAACCCCGTTATGTATTATTGATAGGTAAAGGTGTTGTTTACAATTCTTTCCGCAGCAGTGAATCCAGTGCGAATATGTCAAGGTTGCAATTGGTGCCAACATTTGGTAATCCGGCTTCGGACAATTTGCTGAGCGCACAGGGAAACAGCTCCGTTCCATTGATTCCGATCGGCAGGGTGGCCGCTGTAAACAAGGCAGAAGTCACCGCATATCTCGAAAAGGTCAAAACACACGAGCAAAATGTAAGATCAACAGCTCCGGGTATTGCGGATGCAGGCTGGAAGAAAAATGTCATTCACGTTACAGGTGCAAGTGACCAGGAAACATCCACACTTCTTGCAGACGCACTTAATGGTCATAAACGCATCATTGAAGACACGGCCTATGGCGGCAGCGTCAGCACGTTTACGAAAACATCTGCGGATGCTGTGCAACAGGTAACCGCTACGCGGATCGGAGATCTCTTCCGCGCAGGTGTTGGCATCCTGACGTATTTCGGACACTCTTCTGCCACCACGCTTGAATTCAACCTCGATAACCCTGATGCATACGATAATTCCGGTAAGTATCCCATATTTATCGTAATGGGATGTAATGCAGGGAACTTTTATCTGTATAACGAGTCCCGCCTTGCCGTAAAGGAAACCATCTCGGAAAATTACGTTCTTGCGCCGGGAAAAGGGGCTGTCGCATTCCTTGCGAGTACGCACCTTGGCGTAGTGCACTATCTTGATATTTATAATACCCGTTTCTACCGGGCGATGACAACAACGCACTATGGCCGTGCGCTCGGTGAAATCATGGACGAAGCAATTGCACAGATGCTTACCGCTACAGGAAGCGAAGACTTTTATGCACGTTTCCAGTGCGAGCAGTTCACGCTTCATGGAGACCCGGCTATTAAACCGTACAATTTTGATAAACCGGATCTGGCGATCGAAGCCCCGATGATCAAAGTGACACCAGCATTTATTCCTATTTCAGAAACTGAGTTCAAAGTAGTGGCTCAGTATGTGAACCAGGGTAAATCGGTTAATAAAAAGTTTGTTGTGTCTTTAAAAAGAACCTTCCCGGATAACACATCTGAACTTGTAAGAAAGGATACGGTGACTTTAAGAAAATACACGGACTCGCTTGTGTATACTCTTCCAATCGTATCAACAAGGGATGTGGGTTTAAATAAACTGACTGTTACACTTGATGAGGCGGGTGAAATCGATGAGTTATATGAAACGAATAATAGCGTTACGAAAGATGTATACATTATCGAAGATGATGTGCGTCCTGTTTCTCCGTTCAATTATACCATCATCAACGAAACAAACCCTACACTCGTTGCGTCATCTGCCAATCCATTTGCGCCAACACGTAATTACCGGGTTGAAGTGGATACCACGCAGAAATTCAATTCTCCTTTAATGGTGTCAAGTAATGCAACATCTGCGGGAGGAGTATTCGAATTCAATCCGGCAATAAACCTGAAAGACAGCAGTGTGTATTACTGGAGAGTTTCTCCGTCAAATATCACGGGCGAGCCTGTCTGGAACTATTCTTCATTCCAGTACATCGCCAATGGTCAGCCCGGTTTTTCGCAGGCTCATTATTATCAATTCCAGAAAAATGAGTTTGACAGGATGGATTACCGTGAGGACCGTAAGTTCCGGTTCTCAGAATCGATTGCTGATGTGGATGTAAATACAGGCGTTTATGCGGCCGGGCATGAAACCGGTAACTATTCACTCAATATTAATGGAGTAAGGTCACAGGCCGGATTGTACTCCCCGGTTTCAGTAAACGCGAATTCTATCCGTTTTTATGTGATAGATAAAACGACCAACAAACCGTGGAAGAATGTCACACAGGGAACAACCGGTATGTATGGAAGCTATGCTCCAACTCCATTGAACAGCACAGTTATGCCAGGCTTCTTCCTGTTTGATCTGTCTAATACCGCAGGAAGACAAAAAGCTATGGCCTTTATAGACCTGGTGCCGAATGGCGATTATCTCATTATCACAAACAGCGCGTTTGGCTCAACGGTTTTACCATCTGTATGGTTGAACGACACCACAACGCTTGGATCAGGCAACTCTCTTTATCATAAGATACAGTCGTTAGGTGTTACGCAACTTTCACAGGTGACGTCTTATGTGCCTTTTGTATTCGTTGTTAAAAAGGGAGATACGGAACCTATCAAGCAGATCGTTGCAACATATCAATCAGAATTGCCAAAGGCAATCTTTGAGATCAAGGGTATACAGCCTGCCGGTTATATGGAGTCAGAAATGATCGGACCTTCCAAAAAATGGGAGACTTTGAAATGGGCAGGAACCACTATTGAGCCTAACACATCCGATCATCCGGAGGTAAAAGTTCTTGGTGTCAGAACCAACGGAACGGTAGATACGTTGCTTACTGTTCCTGAAGGTCAGTTGACTGCCTCACTTGATTTCATCGACCCGGTAATTTATCCGAATCTGAAACTACGCCTGCATACAATTGACTCAGTTAACTTCACTCCATTCCAGCTGAAATACTGGATGGTGAACTATGATCCGGTTCCTGAAGGCGCCATTGCATCCAATACATTCCTGAGTATAAAAGATACCGTGGATGTTGGCGAGCCATTGACAGTTGGTATCGGATTTAAAAACGTGAGCAATGTTCCGTTTGACAGTGTAAAAGTCAATATATCTGTTACAGACAAACATAATGTTGAACACGTCATACAGGTGCCAAAGCAGAAACCATTGCAGAAAAATGAGATACTGCAGATAAACGTTCCGATCGATACGAAGAAATTTGCGGGCGAAAATACATTGTATATCAATTTTAACCCTGACAGGGCGCAACCGGAACACTATGTGTTCAACAACTACGCATTCAAATCGATCTATGTAAGACCTGACACTTTGCAGCCTTTGCTGGATATAACATTTGATGGCGTACATATCCTTAACAATGACATTGTATCCGCCAGACCTGCGATATTGATCAAACTGAAAGATGAGGCGAAATGGATGCCGCTGGATGATCCAAGCCTGGTTTCAATACAGGTGAAATTCCCGAACGGCACTACACGCAACTATGCATTCGGAAACGGTGATACACTGCAGTTCCATGCAGCTAACCAGTCGCCTAATACCGAAAATTCGGCAAGCATCGATTTCAAACCGTTCCTGAGTGAAGATGGAGATTACGAACTCATCATCACCGGTAAAGATAAAAGCGACAATTCCGCAGGCGGAGTGGCTTACAGGGTCAACTTCAAAGTGATCAACAAGCCGATGATCTCAAATATGCTCAACTACCCGAATCCGTTTACAACTTCAACAGCGTTTGTATTTACGCTGACAGGTTCGCAAGTTCCGCAGAATATCAGGATCCAGATCTTAACGATCACCGGTAAGATCGTTCGCGATATCACTAAAGAAGAACTTGGCCCGATCCATATCGGTCGCAATATCACCGAATTCAAATGGGACGGAACCGATCAGTACGGACAAAAACTGGCGAACGGCGTGTATCTCTATCGTGTGATCACGAATCAGCACGGAAAGACGCTTGATAAATACAAAGCCGACAATGATAACACCGACAAATTCTTTAACAACGGTTACGGTAAAATGTACCTGATGAGATAAACGGTTTTAATAAAAAAGCCCCGGACTAAATCCGGGGCTTTTTTATTAAAACAATTACTTTCGCTGTTATACGCGGAAATAAATGCAGTCAGGTTGTTTGACCTGTAGTCGCCACTTGCATTTTACCCGACAATCAATCAAAGCCGGCTGATGACGAGAACCAATTATTATCCCCAACTTGATTCTGTAAGAGGGTTATCGTTTTTGGCGATCTTTTTTTTTCATGCGGTTCATCCGCAACCGGCTGACACCTGGTTGGGAAAATTATTCATGTTCTATTACCAACAATTACCATTGGCAATAGACGTATTTTTTATTCTCTCTTCTTTTTTGCTTACCTGGCTCGGAATAAAAGAACAGCAGAAACAGCAGAAAGTATCGCTGGCTAAATTCTTTCAAAGAAGAATATTACGGATCTGGCCACTATATTTCCTTTTGCTCACTATTTCCTTCTTTGTGTTAAGCCCGCTGGCTGCCCGCAACGGATACCCGATGACAATGCCCGACCCCTTTTACTACTATTTCTTTGTTGCTAATTTCTATCATGCGGAGCACGTGTTTTTTCTGCAGATCCTGTGGACCATATCGGTTGAGGAACAATTCTATGTTTTCCTGGGTTTTATGATGCGCTTCTTTTTCAATTACCTGAGGATCATTTTCACATTGCTTATTATCTCAAGCCTGGCTTTTTCAGTGTATACCATCCTGGCTGGCGCAGGCAGCTATTTTCATACGCTTACCTATTGCGTTGATTTTGCCATGGGAGGACTTGCTGCGCTGATGTACACCAGCAGATCTGCACTGGTCATCTGGACGGAAAAGCTTTCAGGAGCGAAGCTGGCTATGTTTTATAGCTGGCCGGTCATACAACTGACGATCTTCTTCTTCATTCAACAGTTTGCAGAAACGCCGTTTCTTGATCTGTTGAACAGGTTTTTGTTCATTGTATATCTGAGCCTTTTGCTGGTGGAGCAGTTAGGAAATGAGCGCCGGACGCGCGCGCTGGAACGGAGCCGTTTTCTGATACTCACCGGCCGGATCTCTTTTGGCTTGTATTGTTTTCACGGCATCACGATCACCGCTTTCGAGCAGATCATCCGTCAATCAGGAACAGTCATTTCTTCCTGGCTATTGATTCCCGTGATCTTCGCCTTCAACTTTTCGGTGGCTTTTCTCAGTTACCGCTTCTTTGAAGCACCTTTCCTGCGACTGAAAGATAAGTTGCGGATGATCTAAGGTTTCAGTGCCGGGTTTAGTGAGATATGGCGCTGAATGTATTTTCCAAGAATATCAAATTCCAGGTTGATAATGCTTCCCGAATCAACATTGAAGATATCCGTATGTGTGTATGTATACGGGATGATAGCAACCGTGAAGCGGTTTTCTTTTACGTTGAAAACGGTAAGACTGATGCCATTCAGGGAAATGGATCCTTTTTCGATCACGAGGGCCGCAAACTGCCGGGGAAACTCTACTTCAAATTCCCAGCTTCCCTGTTTGTCTGTTTTGCTTACACAGACCGCTCTCGCGTCAACATGACCCTGTACAAAATGCCCGTCGAGACGACCGTTGAAAGGAAGACAGCGTTCTATATTGACAATAGTATCTTTTGCCCAATGACCAAGATTTGTTTTGTCAAGCGTTTCGGCGATAGCCGTAACTCTATGCATTCCGTCTTTGATCTCTTCTACGGTCAGGCAGACACCGCTATGGCTTACACTTTGGTCTATTTTAAACTCCGCTGAAAGGGGCGATTCCACCCAAAATGTTCTGTTTGTACCACTGATCTGAACTTCTTTTATTATTCCTGTTGCTTCGATTATTCCTGTAAACATGGGGCAAAATTAGGGAAGATGGGGGAGAGACGGCGGACGGTCGTTTTGAGGTGGAAGGGGACCATAGACCATAGACCATAGACCGCGGACGGTCGTTTTGAGGGGGAAGGGGACCATAGACCATAGACCATAGACGATAGACCATAGACCGCAGACTGCAGACGGCGGACGGTCGTTTTGAGGTGGAAGGGGACGATAGACGATAGACCATAGACCGCGGACGGTCGTTTAGGAAGGGCGGGCTGTAATGAGATCGGTGCCAGCATTCGGATAGGTTTATATCTAAATGGTTGTTGTCTCCGGTAGAAGCAGCCCTGACGAAGGATGTTGTCTGCGGTCTATGGTCTATCGTCTATGGTCCCCTTCCTTCCAAACGACCGTCTGCCGTCTGCGGTCTGCGGTCCGCGGTCTATGGTCTATCGTCTATGGTCTATGGTCCCCTTCCCCCTCAAAACGACCGTCCGCGGTCCGCGGTCTATGGTCTATCGTCTATGGTCTATGGTCCCTTCCCCTCAAAACGACCGTCTGCCGTCTGCGGTCCGTCGTCCGCGGTGCTCCCTAAAAAGTTTCCCCTTTTCAAAAAACTTCCCTATCTTCGCCGCTCTAAAAAACATACCAAGGAGGTATTAAACATGCTTATTATTGATTCTAAAGATTGCGAAAACATCGACAAAGCGCTGAAGAAGTACAAAAAGAAATTCGAGAAATCGAAGACTTTGTTGCAACTGCGTGAACGTCAGAGTTTTACCAAGCCTTCAGTGAAGCGCCGTGGTGAAGTTTTGAAAGCGATCTACAAGCAAAGTATAGCGAGCGGAAAAATCGAAGCTTAATTTCTTTGATTTTCATTCAATAAGAGCATAGCTGCCGGACTGGCGTCCAGCAGCTATTTTTATTTTCAGGAGGAAAAGGAGGTGGGAAGAGGCAAAAGGAGGCGAGAGTATTTTAAATGTGTTGAGGCTTTCAAACGTTCCAAACATCCCAAACCTTCGGTTATGCAATGTGCGGGTTCTCAGGATGTTTCTTCGTAGCTTTAGGTACTTCATGCAGCTAACAGATCAGCGTATACAGCCCTTTTTAGATTTTCTCAGGTATGAGAAGAGGTATTCTCAGCACACGATAATTTCTTATCAGACAGACTTGTTGGATTTCTGGTCGTTTATGGATAAAGAATACGGAGGGGTGGGGTTGAAGGAGGTCACGCACAGTTTTATCCGGAGTTGGCTGGCGGGGTTGAAGGAGCAAAAGCTCAGCTCGAGAACAATCAACCGGAAGATCTCCAGTCTGCGTTCGTTTTTCAAGTATCATTTACGACTGGGTGAGATAGAGGTATTGCCGACAGCTAATGTGGTATCGCCAAAGATCAGCAAGCGTTTGCCGGTATTTGTGAAGGAGTCGGAGACGAAGGAACTGATCACTTCACTTAACCAGGCTTCGGAAGACTGGAAAAGCTTGAATGCCAAAATGCTGATCGTACTGTTTTATTCGACGGGAATGCGTTTGAGCGAGCTGATCGGTTTAAGAGAGAAGCAGCTCGATCTGGGACGGCAGCGTATTAAAGTGCTGGGAAAGGGGAATAAAGAAAGAGTGATCCCGGTGAGCAGTGAAGTGGTACAATGTATAAATGACTATCAGCAGTGGAAGAAGAAAGAATTTGAGGCGCCGGAGGAAGGTATGCTGCTGGTTACAGAGAAGGGGAAGAAGATGTATCCGAAATATGCCTGGATCCTTGTAAATAAATATCTGGGGCAGGCGAGTACACTTGATAAAAAAAGTCCACACGTTTTAAGGCATACTTTTGCCACCCATTTGATGAATAACGGGGCTGACCTGAATGCGGTAAAAGAGCTGCTCGGTCATGCCAGTCTTGCTGCGACCCAGGTCTATACTCATACCACTATCGAGAAGCTGAAAGACGTTTATAAAAAAGCTCATCCGAAGGCATAAAAAGATGCCTGTTTACACAATATTATTTTAAGAAAAAATTTGTTGCAAAAGCGTTCTGTTTACAGTAACTTCATAGGAGTCACTGGAGGTTGACTACAGTGGCGATTAGTTCTTTATTTTAATTGTTTCATGTTTTAAAAAAGACGACTATGAACGTAAACATTCAGACAGTTCGCTTTGAGGCGGATGCAAGGTTAGTTGAGTACATCAACCGAAAATTACAAAAGCTCAACACTTTTCATGATCGCATCATACAGGTTCAGGTGTTTCTGAAATTAGATAACGTGGTTCATACGATCAAAGACAAAATTGCTGAGATCAGAATTCATGTTCCGCGTCACGAATTTTTTGTAAAGTCAACCAGTAAATCATTTGAAGGATCATTCGACAATGCTTTTGATTCTATCGTAACACAGATAAAACGAAAAAAAGAAAAGCAAGCTGCCTAACACAGCAAAGACCCGGGTAACCCCGGGTTTTTGTTTTTGGAGGGGGAGAGGACCGCGGGCGACGGACCGCGGACGGTCGTTTGAGTTTGTGAATACCGGAATAGACAAAAAGGAGCGATCAAAATATGAATGTATTTACATTCTAAAAAACACGTCTGCGGTCTGTGGTCTGCGGTCTGCGGTCCGTCTCCAGAGATGAAAAGCACTGATCAAAATTTGAATGCATTTACGTTCTTAAAAACACGTCTGCGGTCCGCGGTCTGCGGTCTGCGGTCCTTCTCCAGAGATGAAAAGCACTGATCAAATTTGAAT
>VFQP010004366.1_pt1 | contig 13258 bp, 14 predicted proteins | sample 3512351 | NCBI WGS metagenome assembly VFQP01 (sample SAMN10412372, study PRJNA504923) | tailings metagenome | isolation source: Relicate 1 Philex TSF1 revegetated site | place: Philippines: Tuba, Benguet | collected 2017-08-29 | reverse complement strand
ATGTCGGACATGAAGGCGCTCCAGCCCACCTGCGCCGGCAGGGAAATGGTGTGGAGCCCAGGCTGGCTCCACGACACCCCACGCCGATGACGCAAGCGCTGGCAGGCGGCAGCAGGCACGCGCGCGCACCGCGATGACGTTGACGTACAGGATGCGGTTACCCGGCGAGACGAACATGAAGCTGCGAACACCACGCGGCATGTGTGCTGGTATGCACTGAGTGCAAGCGCTGCGCCGTGGACGACGAGCTAGGCGCAGCACGAGCTAGGCTACGCACTTGATCCAGTTTGCCAGCGGCCACACGGCGTAGTTGGCCAGCATGATGGGCGCCAGCTTGTGTTTGCACTGCGATCGCGCACACGTCGCAGCAAAACACGCGCTGCATGACGCGGACCGTGGCCCGTTCCGTTGATGCAAGCCGCGCACACACGCCATGCACTCGGCACGTGCACGCGTGCAGGCACCCTGTCTCCTGGAGCAGCGGCGCACCTCGCTGAGCGCCAGGTGAGGCTTGCCCTCCAGCACCTGCAGCCACGTGCACCAACGCCACGCGCAAGCAAGCGGTGCTGCGCCGTCCCTCACAGCCGGCAGCCGCATCCACGCCGCCAGAGGCAGCTGCGGCGCGACGCCTCCACTGCCCTGACGGCTGCCCCACGCACCTTCATGCCGGCGAGGAAGAGCGCCGTGCCCAGGGGCGCCATCGCCAGCTGGTCGAGCAGCAGCTTGATGGCCACGGCCGGCGCGCTGGACGGCGCGTGCGGCATGACGCGCTGCGGGCGGCGCGCCGGGCGTGGGAGCGCGCTTGTGCTTTGACCACGCACGCGCCCCGCACGCGCTCCAGGCTGGCGTGTGCCATGGGGGCCGCCCCCGTGCGGAGGCCGGGCGCACCGTGTCGAGCGTCTGGAACCACACGTGCGCCAGCGGCGTGCCCACGGCCGCCGTCCACAGCACCAGGCGCAGGAGGCGGGGCCAGTCGTACCTGCGGCGTTGCAGCACGCATCGTCCACGTGCACGCCGTTCGTCGGGGGCGAGTGTGCAAAGCAAGGCACGCGGGCAGGGCGGCGACGCACTGGAAGGGCGGCGAGGAGGTCCCTGCTGCCCTGGCGCCTGCTGCCCGGCGCGAGGAGGGGGAGCCCCGGCTCGAGCGCCGCACCGTCGAGTAGTGGCTGGTCCACTGCAGCGCAGCAGGGAGGAGGAGCAGAGGAAGTGGAGGTCAGCGGCGGGCCCGCGGCGCACACGGCGCGCACCGCCGCGCCTTCAGCTCGGGACGTGCCTGCGCCAAGGCGTCGCCGATGCACGTGCCGACCACGCCCGTCAGGATCTTGGTCAGCAGCGGCCGCCGCTGCAGGCTCCTGCTCGCGCGCGGTGCCGGGATGGTGCGCCTCGCCCCGCGCGAGGTGACCCGTGGGAGTTGGCAAAAATACTCACCACTCCTGGAGTGGACAGCTCGTGAATGCGCACAGAGGTGCCTGCTGGGGCCCCTGGGCCCCTGGGCAGCGTGCTGGCTCGCGCACCCCCCCGCCCTGCGCTCTGAGTCGCGCGGCGCTCACGTGTTGTAGAGCCCAAACGCGTGGCGCGCGTAGCCAAGCGCCGCCGCTCCGCCCGCCCCCCGCCTGCTCGCCCAGTTCATCGCGAGCGTGCTCCTGAGGTGCCTGCGCGAGCCCACCAGCGCACGCATCGCAGGACGCGAGAGGGCCAGCGAGCGCGCAAAAGCACGGCTCATCGACGGCAAGGACTTGAAGCGCTTCACGGCGCCAATCGCTCCCACTCTCACCGCCTCCCCCACGAGCCCCGGTCGGGCTCCGAGTCAGTCGGGCTCGCTCTGCTCCCCCCCGCCAGCAGCACCTCCAGGAACGCAGCAGCGAGGATCGCAGCTATCATGACATGTCGGCGCTGCGCGCTTGCGCGCGTGTTTGCCATCGTGTGAGCGCCCTATCGGGGCTTGCGAATTGTGCACACGGTGTGCGCTATGGCGCTGCGGCAGCACGGGATTGCCAGGTCGTGCGCACACGGACACAGGGCGCCTCTGGCGTGCGTGCCTGTGTTGCGGCAGACATCGGCTCACATCGATCTGGGAGCGCCCAGGAGCTCATCGGCAGCGCACGCTCATCCTGAGGGGCCTGCTCCAAGGGCTTTTCCCTTCTGGGGCCAGCCTCTATCAGTGACGCTCGCGTGAAGGGGGCGGCTGGCTCGGGGATGGTGATGTAGATGCTGGACCCGCGGACGGCTGGCGCGCAGCACACGGCAGCGGGCACACCGCACCAGCAGCAGCACGCAGCTGGCACCAGTGGCGTGGCGGGGCACGCAGCGCCCGCGGCCAATGACGGCGCGACGGGCAACGGGTGCGGCTCTGCCGCCGCGGCCGACGGCGTGGGCCGGCGGCTGCGCTTCGCCATGGTGTGCGCCAGCAACCAGAACCGCAGCATGGAGGCGCACGCCATGCTCAAGCAGCACGACTTTGTGGTGAGGAGGGCCTCGAGAAGCAGCCCGGGAACGACTGGCGCCGCGATGGCACGCACACACACAGCCCTGCCTGCACACGCACACGCGCACGCCCACAGGTGGAGTCGTACGGCGTGGGCGCCCGCGTCAAGCTGCCGGGACCCAGCGCCCGCGAGCCCAACGTCTACAGCTTTGGCACGCCGTACGAGACCATTTACAACGACCTGCTCCGCAAGGTGCGTGTGTGAGCAGTGCGTGAGTCAGGCTCAGCCAGGAGCCTCTTGCTTGGCCACAGGCAGCACGCCAGCCGCAGGAGGGCAGGCAGCTCACATGTGCTGCTGGGCTGTGCGTACGCGGAGCAGAAGCAGCAGGGGCTCATGCGTGCGGGCGCTGCGCTCGTCATCCGATTGCAGGACCCGGAGCTGTATGAGCGCAACGGGCTGCTGCGCATGGTCAAACGCAACATGGGCGTCAAGAGGGCGCCCGAGCGGTGGCAGGAGAGCAGGTGCGGCGACGCGCACAGACGATGGCGCGGCGAAGGCGTCGCCGCCGCACATGCGACAGGTGCGCAGCGGTGGCGCCATGCGTGCCTCTGCACTCTTCTGTGCGCGCTGCCCACGTGCGCAGGCGCGTGCACGACGTGGTGGTGACGTTTGAGCAGCGCGTGATGGAGGCGGTGGAGGAGTCCATGCCGCAGCGGCCTGTGGTGGAGGTGTGCCCGTGCCTGGTCGTCAACCTCGAGGTCAAGGACAGCCACGAGGAGGCGGCCGTGGCTGCGCCCCAGGCGCTCCGCCTGGCGCAGCTGGTGAGCGAGCGCCCTTGTGCAGCGCCCTCGTGCTGCTCACCGCTGGCTACACGCACTTTCGCGGCCCACAACCCACGCTCGCGTACGCCGGTGGTGCGCGCAGTTGGAGAAGCTTGCAGAGTCGGCGGACGGGGACTGGGCGCTGGGCCTCGAGGCGCTGCTGGACCGCTTCCAGCTAGAGACGGGCAGGCGGCCAATCTACAGCGTGTGCTGGGCGTGACGCGCTGTAGTGTTGCTGACGTGGCGCTGCTGCTCCTCCTTGCTCTCGCTTTTGGCTTTCTCTCTTCGCAACGTTCGGAACCCAGGCTCAGGCGACGGCCACAGAGGTCTTGCTTCAGCAAGGGAATGCAGTCACCGTGGCGAGGAAGGCACACACACACGCGCCAGCCTCATCCTGCTCGAGGCGGCAATGAATCGGGGTGCAGCGCATCGAAAGAGGATTCGTTTGTACACACGCTGCCCACCCGGCGACCACGGATGAGCCCCACGCACCGCAACTCCCTCTCCCTCATCATCACTCAAAGGTCGTGACCCCAGCGGACACACAGCAAATCAACGAAAGAGTGTCTGGGCGCAGCGCACGCCGCCGCAGCGTGCGCAGTGTGCCCGGTCTCATCCCAAGCTGCACGCCCCTGACGACAAGAAGCCTCTCTCCCCGCATCACCATATGTTTCTACACGAGCGATCATCGGCGCCCCGCCCGCTCCCCCCCTCCCTTCCCGCTGCTGAGTCAGGCCCACGCCCACGGCCCCACACACTCTACCACTGGCACGCCCACAAGGCATGCACTGCTGCTGTTGGCCAAGAGTGCTCCAAGGCCACCGTCCGAAGGTCACCCGGACGGCCAGAAGCTGCCCACCTTGAGCCCCGAGAGCCGGATCCACAGGATGATGGCAAAGCCGCACAGCACGCACGCCAGGTCGCCCACGGGAGAGTCGCCCAAGTAGTAGTCCAGCAGCGACCACGTGCCGCGCCAAAAGCAAATGACCTGCGATGCAGTGGCATGGTCGCAGCAGGCAGACGATCGGCCTGTGCGTGGATCGGCCAGGCAGCGCCCCTCGGACTGTGTGCGTGGGACAGCAGACGACCAGCAGATGCCTCCCACACCACTCACCCCGAGGATGGCCACCAAGGTCGTGCCCGTCGTGGCGAGGTCTGCCTCCAACCGTGCCTCAAACGCCGCCCACGCGTCGTCGGCGCGGAGCGGTGCGCCCGGCTCCAAGTCAGCAGCAGGGGGCTGGGCGGGGCCTTGAGACGTGACCGCGGGCCTGTCGTCGTCCCAGCTGGATGAGCTGGTCGGGAGCAGAGGGGCGATGGGGGTGGGAGGCTCGGCGCGGGGGCGCCTCGAGGCGGCGGAGGGGGCGCTTGCTGACGAAGGCCGTGGCTGTGGCTGTGGTTGCTGCTGCTGTTGTTGCTGTTGGCCTGCTGGCTGCTGCCACGCGCCGCTTGGCCGCTGGCTAGAGGCGGAGGAGCCTCCCTGGCCTCGCGGCGCACTCTGGTTCTCCAAGAAGGCCGAGGCCGACGCCACGGCCGGCGCGCCCACGCGACGCGCATCGCGCGTCCCTTGCAGCAAGCCGTTGCTCGCGCCGCTGCCGCTGGGCGCGTCCCTGAACTGGGCGCTGGCGCACTGCAGAGGCCTGGCCTCGTTCTGGCCACACAGTTGCTGCGGATGCACCAGGCAGCGCCGCTGCGCGAGTGGCACGTGGTGGTGGCGCCGCTGGGCGCTGCCCAGCGCGTGCTGCTGCTGCATGGTGGCTCTCGCGTTGTGGCGCCGGCACTGGCGCTGTGTGCGTCTTGCAGGACGCACACCCGGACGCCATGGCCCGGAACGCCATGGCCCGGAACGCCCGTCCGGACCCAGCACGCGTCCGGCTATTGCGCCACAGCTGCAGACGCCCTCTCCTGCGCGGCCTGCGTGAGGGCGGACTGGAACGCGCGCGAGGTGCCCTGCCGCGTCAGCTCGCGGATGAGCATGGTGGCGTAAGCGCTGGACGGCAGCGTGAAGTCCAGCAGCAGCCCAAGCAGCGGCCCGCCTGGGCCTCCCGCCGCCGCCGCGCTGGACGACGCGCCGTGCCCGCGCTGCGCCTGCTGCAGGAGCTCCAGGCCCGTGCGCACCAGCGTGTCGTCGTTCACGTCGCTGTAGCGCAGCAGCCTGCGTGCAAGGTGCAGCGTTTGAGGGGCTCAGGAGGATCCAGGCAGCCTCCACTCGTGCGCCGCCCGCCTGCCCCGCCCACCCACCACGCACCTGAAGCTGAAGCCGCGCGGGCGCAGCACCAGCCGCCGGTAATCCCCCGTCAGCGAGGAGAAGGACAGCTGCTGCGCCCATGCCGGAGCCGCCGCGCCAGCAGCACCCTCCACCTCGACCTCCATCACGTGCTCCTCCTCCTCCTCCTCCTCGTCCCCCTGCACCTCAGCGCCCAGGTCCACGCGCACGCCCAGCACCGCGCACAGCCGCCGGTACAGCCGCCCCGTCGCGTGGCGCGGGTACTGCACCCGCGTGCCCGGCAAGGGCAGCACCACGTCCTCCACGGCGAACACGCCGGCCGCCGCCTCCTCGGCCGTCACCACGTGCGCCTGGCCCAGCCGCGCCTGCGTCCGCACCGCCGCCGCCTCCTGCTGCTGCTGAGCCGCCCCACCCTCCGCCTTGCCACCCTCCGTGGTGGACTCGGCCGCCGCTCCTCCTCCTGCCCCTCCCTGGTCGCCGGCCACCGCCTGCTCGTCCTCGTCCTCCCCGCCGCCGCCGCCCGCCAGCGCAGCCAGCTCCTCGGCCGCCGCTGCCGCCACGGTGCCGCCAGCCCCCGCCACCTGCTGCTGCTGCTGCTGCTGCTGCTGTGCGGGCGTGGGGTGCCGGGGGATGACGAGGTCGCCGGCCACCACGCGGTCGGCGCCGTACCGCTGCGGCGGCAGCAATGCAAGCGAACGCAAACCACCAGCAGGCAGCACGCGCGCAGACAGGTGGACGTGAAGACGGCGCTCGGTCCCCGTCCGCTGCACCAGCCCCCGTGCTGCGTGCGCAAAAGCTGCCCGCGGAGGGTCAGGGACATGATGGGGCAAGGAACGCCGCACCTGGACGCGGTGCGTGGCGGCCAGGTTCCAGAGGTGGCTCTGCCAGGCGTGCAGGTACATCATGCGCAGCGTGCGGGGCGCCTGCAGGATGGCCTCGGCCGCCCGCCGCTCCGTCAGCCACGCCGGCCACGGCACCGCCCCCTCCTCCTCCTTCGCTCGCGGCTGCTGCTCCTCCGCCACGTCTGCAGCAGCGGGCACTGCCCCGCCCTCGGCGCCACCCGCTGCCGCTCCGCCAGGCAGCGGCTTTGGCTCGCCGCCCTCGGCCGCCGCCGGCTCCAGGCGCGGCTTCTTGGCCGCGGGCTCCGGGTGCTCCGCCAACGGTGCAGTGGAGGCGGGCTCCGGAGCAGCTGCACCAGTGGCATCGGCGGTGGGCTGGGTGGGCGCAGGGCGGGCCTGCTTGGCGGCGTTTGCGGGCGCGGCGCCTTGCAGCTGCGCCAGGGCCGACATGACGGCGCGCTCCGACACCATCCACGGCGGCAGCGACCGCGCCGCCGTCTGCGGCGATGAAAGCAGCACGCGATCGACAAGCATTGAGAACCATGCACCGCCCATTCCGTTTGACAAGGATGAGGCGGGCCTGCACCAGGGCGCCAGCAAGGCTGCGAACTGCATCGAAACGCAGCGAGGGAAGGGCCGAGCTCCCTGCGCACCTTTGCGTCGCGGAGCAGCGCCCACGCACGCCGCGCCGCCTCCACCTCGGGCCTCATCCCCAGCGCCGCCCCGCCGCCGGCCTGCTGCTGCTGCTGCTGCCCGCGCCCCTGCCGCCCGCCTTGCTGCTGCCGCTGCTGCTGCTGGTGGCCGCTGCTCCCTGCCGGCGGCGGCGCGCCCGACGCGAGGGGCGGAGGGCGGCCCATGATGAGGTCCACGGCGTGGCGGAAGCGCCCCTGCAGCAACGCCGTGCCGACCCTGCGGCCACGAGGCGCGCGCGCGATGCACCACGCAGCGGCGCCAAACCGCAGCGTGAAGATGGCTCGCACCCTGTCTGATCAACCTGTGGGGGCAGCTGCGGCGCGGCCCCTCCTCAGGTCCCGCTCACATGTGCGTGGGGCAGCCGGCCGTGCCGAACCTCTGCAGACCAAAGTAGTTGATGAAGCCGCGCCGACCCAGCGCCTCGCACGCCTCGGTCAGCTGCGCAAGGTGCGTGCGCGCGCACAAGGGCAACGCTCTCCGCGCCGCAGCGCTCAGATCTCAGCCAACTGCGAGCCCCCCTGCAGGCACCGCCGCCGCCATGCCCTTGCCGCACCTGCCGCTCCAGCTCCGCGCCGCCGTCGGCCCCGTGCTGCCCGGCGTTTCCGCCCGCCTCCTGTGCAGCGTCCTGGTCGGGGCGGCAATCGCGCATGAGCACCTGCGCCGCCGGCGGCCCACAGCATGCAGGTGGCACCCTCGCACGCAGGGCCCGCCGCGGGGCTGGCGTGTGCGCGCCCCAGCGCGACGCCGGATCGACCGCACTGCTCCACCGAGGATGCGCCACGCGACCCCAGCACGGGAGGACGGCGCTCCAGCTCAGGCCAGAGGTCGCGTCACCACCTTGCATCAAGGCTTGGGGCAAGGGAAAGAAGGTTTGCCGCGCAGAGGGGGCGCGCCGGCCAGGGAGGGCGGGCGCACCTGGAATCGGTTGCCCAGCAGGCTGCCCAGCTGCAGCTCCTGCGACGTGTAGCTGAAGGACCCCACCTTGATCCCCCGCACCCTGCGCGGCGCGCGCAGCACGCGCGTCCGACGAGCACGCCCGCCGCCTCCTGGGGTCGCGTCGGCGCCGCTGCGTGCGCTTGCCAGCACGCAGAGGGGGCCGAACGACGAGAGCGCGGCCCGGCCAAGCGCGGCACAGGCGCGCGTGGGTGGCCACATAGAGGTGGTGCCACGCACCAGTGGGCCGAGTTGACGGTGGCCAGCGTGGCCGGGTGCAGCCGGTACGCCGTCACAAACTGCAGCCACAGGTGCGCAGCGCGGGCAGAGCAACACCAGCAACAGCAGAGCCACGCTGGAGCTGGCCCCCTGCGCAGTGGCCCTGTGGTGGGGCGCCGAGTGCGAAAACTTCCGCTGACCTGCGTGGTGACGCCGCGCTTGTCCTTGGTGCCGGCGTAGCCCCAGATGCGCGTGCGGGCGCCCAGGCGCAGCGCCTTGGCCAGCGTGCCCAGCGCCAGCTGCACGCACCCCAAGCAGCACGCAGCCAGGCGGCGCAGCTGCTGCCTCGACGGGGGGGAGGCGCGTGCTCGGCTGTGCACTGTGCAGCGAGGGCCCCTTTCCCTTCCCTTGCAGCCGCACCTGCGTGTCCATGTTTTCCTTGTAGAGCACAAACTTGATGAAGCGCTCGCCCGGCCCGCCGCCCCACGCCTGCTCCTCCTGCTGCGCCGCCCCGCCGCCGCGCCCGCCCCGGCCCTGCCCCCTCCCTCCCGCGCGCCCTCCGCCGCGGCCCCCGCCGCCCGCGCCCTCCACCGGCGCCGTTCCGCCGCGCCCGCCGGCGCCACCCGCCGGCTGCCAGACCACCTTGATGTGTGCTGCCTTGCCGCCCTGCTGCTCCTTCTGCTGCCCTTGCCGCCCTCGCTGCTCCTTCTGCGCTTGCTGCTCGCCAGCCACGGAGGACGGGGCCTCCTCTGCGTCGTCCACCGTGCGCGTGGCCAGGGGCGGGAGCAGGGCATTGCCCTTGAAGAACTGGTGCACCGCCTGCACACGTCCACGCGTGATGCGCAGCATTCAGATGAAGACACGCTTCGTGATGTGGTCAGGCAGCGCGCTGCAGGCCAACGGCGCACCGTGCGCTGCTCCTTGCTGGCCATGGCGGGCAGCACCACGCTCAGCGCATGGCTGCCGGCCTCCCGCTGCACGCCGGGGGGAAGCGGCGGCGCGGCCGCGGCCGCTGCGTGCACGGCGGCGCGGCAGCAAGCAGGGGGCGGGTGCGCTTCGCCTTTTTGGTCGGCGTGCCAAAGCACCACGAGGTGGAGCACCTGTGCCTGCCTGCTCATGGCTCTTACCTTCAGCTGCGTCGCCTTCGGCGGCGGGGTTGGGCTTGGCGGCCGTGGCTGTGGCCACCACGGCCTCCAGCAGGGCGCGCAGGCGCTGTGCCGCGTCCGGTCCCGCCACGTCGTGGAAGGACTGGACCGCGTCCGGCAGCGTGGCGGCCAGCCCCTCGGGCGTCACGTGCTCGCGCTGCGAGTAGACGGTGGTGCACACAGTGCATTCAGAGTCTGCTTGTGATCGTGGCAGGACGGCAGTGGGGCTGTGCTCGCGTGCTGCGGGGGCTGTCTCACCGCGGGCGGGGGGTCCAGCGAGGTGAGCAACGCCACCTGGCCCTGAGCGTCCACCTCATTGACCTGGAAGTCGCGGTACCTACGAGCGCAGTTGAGCGGCGGCGCGCTGTGCGCGCTCCCGGCGGCTGCCCACGAGCGGCGTGCTGGCCCAGAGCGCCATCAAGTGCGTGAGGCGAGCAGCCGGCCAGATCTGCAGAGGCTCAGCTGCAGGGCGGCTTGGAACGACGGCAGCCGCCGCCGCCGCGCCCGCACGCACCTGTGCTTGAGGATGGCTGAGAAGCCCCGCAGGCCAGGAGTCGCAAACTCGGTGATGCCCACAGCCTCCTCCGCCACGCCGTTCATCTCGCCACAGCTTGTGTGGGAGCCTTTGGACCTCTGCACCTCGCAAGCCCCCGGCGCTGTAAGAGCGAGAGCACAGCGCCTCACCCGCTTTGCGCCAAACCGACAAGATGTTCCTCCACGGCGCCTCGCAGTCGTGCGCGGCGAGCCCGATGGCGCATGGCGCATCACTGGTTCGGCGAGCACGAGCATGGGCGAGCACCAGCGTCTTCCAGCCTCCAGGAGCGCTCAGCGCAGCAGCAGCAGGAGCAGCACATGCAGCAGCATCACCTCCATCACCCTGGGGAGCGCCCATCACGACCTGCAGGGCCACGTCATGCCACGCGCGCTCACACGGCCTCCCCGCCGCTCCCGGCCCTTCCGTCACCCCGCCACACGGGCTCGCACGGCTTCCTCCCCCCGCCTCCCGGTCCGTCCGGCAGCGCGCGTTCAGCGGAGGAGGCGCGCCCTTTGGCGCGGGCGGCCCCGGCGACGTGTACATGAACCTCTTCTCGTCCTCTTTGTTCCGCAACAGCCATGTCGTCCAGGACTTCAACGAGATGGTTACGGCGCTCATGAGCTTGAGCCGCATGGGGTCGTCGTTCCCAGACATGGATGTGGTGGGCAAACGGCTGTACCTCGAGCAGGTGCGCGCCTGTTGGGGGGGGGGGGGGGGGCATGCTGTGTGCAGGCAGGGTGCGGCGGCCGCGGTTGCTCATCATCGACCCGCCTCGCCGTGCACACGCCCGGTGTGTGCGGGTGTGTGCGTGCGTTGCCCGACGCAGCTGCGGGCGGCGTCAGAGCGCTACCAGCTGTGGATCAAGCGCCTGGAGCTGAGCGACGACCCCGCCGCCAAGGAGTACCTGCGCTTCACCAACGCGCAGATGCTCAACGGAGGTGCGGGCCCTGGCCCTCCCTGGCCTGGCGCGCACACGCACGCACGCGCACACGGGTGGATGAACCGCTCGCCCCGACGTTGCGTCCACCGGCAGCGTGCACGTGCCGCACTGCAGCCCACCATGAGACTTGCTGTTGCTGGGGGGCGCCGCGCAGGCTTCACGCTGCAGTCCATGTTTGCCGGCCTGGAGATCTCCCTCAAGCAGTACGAGAGCTGGGTCGGCGTGAGTGCGCGGTGGCACCACTGCTAGGGCGCCCGATGCGGCAGCACGCACCCGAAAACGTGCGCCGCGCCGCACGCTGACTGCGTGTCTTGCAGATGGAGGAGGTGGCCATTGCCCGGGCCCCCAGGCGCACATGGAGTTCCTCAAGGTGTGGTTGGTGGCCCCGCGGGGCCGCACTCTGGCACGACGGCACGCCCGTGTGCACGCCGTGAGGACGTGAGGCCTGCGTTGCCGTGGGGCGGCCGCTCGCAGGAGATGCGCGCCGCGTGGCGTCAGACGGCGCTGGGTGCCATGGACACGGCGTCGCTGAGCGGGATGGACCCCATGATCCTCACGCGCGCACAGACAGACCCACAGGTGCGCCGCCCTGCGTCCTGGTCAAGTGATTGCTGCCGTGCCCTGCGCAGCCTGCCCGCTGCGGGTTGGGGTGAAGGCGGACCGCGTGCTTTGCTGCTCGCCTGTGCACACAGTTCTGGACCATGGTGCGGGAGGTGAGCGAGGCGCCCACGCCCGAGGTGTTCAACAGGTGAGGTCCGCTAGCCCTGGCATGGGCGCCTCTTGTGCTCGCTGCTCGCTTGCCTAGACACACCACCACGGGCGTGTGGCGCGTCATGGCCTTGTGTGCGCGCGCAGGTGGATGGAGCAGTCGAGCGACGCGCTGCGGCCGCTGGTGGCGGAGCTGGCCAAAAACGTCCTCCAGCAGCAGTTCAAGCGCCAGGGCCTCTGAGCGCCGGGTCGTGCGTGCCTTGCCTCGTCAGACTCATCGTTGCATTCCACTCGGAGCAGCGCACGCATGCAAGCAAGAGGGAAAAGTCAGGAGTCGAGGCGCGGGCTCGCTGGTCCCCCGGCGCTGGCTGTGATGGCTTGGTGCGCGATCAAGAGCTGCTCCTTGGGCAGCGGCTCGGACAGTGAAAGCTCCACGTTGGCCTCCACGTTGATGCGCGCCTTGTGCCCCACCTGCAGCCAGCGCAACCGAACGGCAGCGAAGGCATTGCAGCACGGTGCCGCCGCGCGTGAGCAGCGCCACCGCCCCGTCGTCTCTCACCAGCACGGTGGTGACGCCTGGCACGGAGCGCGCGTACTGAAGCAGCTTGGCCGCCGGCGTCTTGAACGGGTACAAGTCCTGCGCCGTTGAGGAGGGCAAGGGACGACAGCGGCAGCGCGCATTGGAGGCGCTTGCCGCTCTAGGTAGGTGGCCCTGCGCCCTCCCACAACGCTTGCGCCTGCGCATGCCAACCCGCCGACTCTCCGCTCGTCATGCTTTCTGTCCTCGCCCTCCCGCCTCGAGCACGCACAAGCCACGCCGACAGCCGAGCGAGCCCCCCCAGCCGCACCTCTGCCTGCTCTAGGCGGTCAGCCAGCCCCTCCCCATCCTTCCGTGCCCTTCACACACGTCGACCCCACCAGCTAGGCCCCCACGCACCTCTGCCTGCTCCAGTCGGTCGGCCAGTTTGCCCCGCACCAGCGCCCCCTCGCCCAGCGGCCCGCTCGTCATGACGCCCACGCCCAGCCGCCGCGCCGCCTCCACCAAGGACAGGTTGCTGTGCAGCGCCTCCTGCCAACGCTCCACCCACGCCTCGGGCATGCCCGCGCTCAGCTGCGCGCACCGAGCACGTGCACACACGCACCACGACATATTCCAGGAGCACTCAGCAGGTGAAAAAAGCAGAGCACGGTCAGGACTTCCAGGCGCACACGGTCAGGAAGCAGCCGCGAGACGAGGCACACTCCCTCGTGTGCTGCACGCGCACGCGCACTTGCGAGAGAGAGGCAGGCAGAGCGAGCTCCTCACCGGCAGCTGCACGTATCTGAAGCCGTGGTTGGCGCCGCCCACCTCCTGCGCCACCGCCACCACCTCGGACAGCGAGAGGTACGCGGGGTCGTCGGGCGGCCGCCGGAAGCAGTCCCAGGTGGCCAGCCCGTACGCGCGGATCTGCCCGCCGGCAATCAGCTCTGCAGTCACGTCCAGGCACACGCAGGCGGCGGGGCATGCGACGCGGTGGCGCAAGAGTGAAGGTGTCGTTGCCAGCGCCAGAGCGGGGCGACTGCTGCGGCGTCGCAGCGGCGCGCCGGGCGGGCTCGCTGGCGCACCCTCGAGGGTGGTGAAGGCCGCCTGCAGGCGGTTCATGAACTCGTCGCGGCCCACCACGGGGATCTGCACCTCGGCCGCGTTGTGGAGGTACAGGAGGTCCACCTGCGGGAGGGCGCACACGCAACAAGCACCTGGCGCCCGGTGGGCGGCGCTTGTGAGCGCGTGTTGC
>VFQP010004365.1_pt1 | contig 13260 bp, 9 predicted proteins | sample 3512351 | NCBI WGS metagenome assembly VFQP01 (sample SAMN10412372, study PRJNA504923) | tailings metagenome | isolation source: Relicate 1 Philex TSF1 revegetated site | place: Philippines: Tuba, Benguet | collected 2017-08-29 | reverse complement strand
TGACGGCGATCTTGTCCCGCTGCTGATGGCCGCCGCCGAAGGAAACATCAAAGACAAACCTGCACCCAAATTAAAACAAGGCAGCGCCGTGCATGTGGTGATGACATCCGAAGGATACCCCGAAACCTTCGGCACGGGCATGAAACTCGATCAAGCCATCACCCTGCCCGACGACCTGCTGGAGTGCGGCGAGAACGACAACGCCCTCCTGTTTATCGCCGGCGCGCGCAAAGTGGGCGAGACATGGCAAAACACCGGCGGCCGCGTGCTGGGCATCACGGCCACGGGCGACAACATAGACGACGCCCGCGCCAGAGCCTATGACGCCATCGGCCGCATCCATTTCAACGGCGCACATTGGAGATCGGACATTGGCCGCTGACCGTGCCCCACCGCTGAAGCCCTTGCGCGCCGCGGTTTTCGCCTCCGGCACCGGCACCAATGCCGAAAATATTATACGTACCTGCCAAGACCTGCCGCAAATCGACATTGCGCTGGTCGTGACCAACAAACCGGATGCCGGCGTGATCAAACGTGCCGAAGCATTCGGCATCGCCTGCGCCATTATCCCCCGCATGCACGGCAAAGCCGCGCAAGAAGCGGCCATGCTGCACACCCTGCAAAACGCCGATATCGACTGGCTGTTTCTGGCGGGGTTTATGCAGCTGCTGAGTGCGGATTTCCTGCGGCATTTCCGCGATGCCGCACGGGGCGTAAACCGCGTGGTCAACATCCACCCCTCCCTGCTGCCCGACTTTGCGGGCAAGGACAGCTATGAACGCGCCTATGCCGCGGGAAAATCCCGGCATGGCGTGACGCTGCATTACGTGGATGATGGCATGGATACGGGCCCCGCCATTGCGCAGGCAACCTACACGCGCACGCCCGATATGACCTTCGCCGAATTTTGCGCGGCGGGACAGCAGCAGGAATATAAAATCTACAGCCAATTTCTGCGCGATCTGGCGCAGGAACACGCATATACAGCGGAGGGAAAAACATGGGCACAGGCATGAAACCGGCGCAGCGCATCGAAATCAGCGAATGCCATGCCTCGCCCGCCCTCGCCGCCCGCCTGCGTCAGGCACAGGAATTTTTTGGCATTCGCTTGCGCGGGATTGAAGAAATAAAGGTCTATAAAATCGCGGGCGACGCCCTGCCGCCCGCGCGCATATTGCACGAGGTTTTCGCCGATCCTGTTTTGCAAAATCTGCACACAGCGGCACGCGCGCCCGCCCAGGCCCCAGACTATATCGCCGAAATATCTTTCCGTCCCGGCGTCACCGACAATGCGGCGCGCGCGGCCGAAATGGCGCTGGCCTTGACCGGACATAAAACACGCGTGGCCAGCAGCAGCCTTTACCTGCTGCACGGAGACATCACTGCCGAAGAGGCCACCCGCCTAGCGCAGGAGATGCTGGCCAATCCGCTGATCCAGAAAATCGATGTCATGGCCTATGCCGATTTCGCCGCGCAGGCGCGGTTTGAAGACGTGCATTTGCCGACCGTGCAGCTGATGCCCGCCGCAGCGCTGTTTGATACGGTTGATTTGCACATAGATGACGCCGCATTGGAAAGGCTGAGCGCCGATCGCTGCCTGGCCCTCAGCCTTTCTGAAATGAAACATATCCGCGATTTTTACGCAAAGCCGGAAACTGCGGCCGCGCGCGCGGCCGCAGGACTGCCTGCGGCGCCGACAGATGTGGAACTTGAAATTCTGGCGCAAAGCTGGAGCGAGCATTGCAAACATAAAATCTTCGCTGCCGATATCGACTATACGGGACCCGACGGGCAAACACGCCATATTTCCAGCCTGTATAAAACCTTCATCAAGCGCGCGACCGCAGACATCCAAAAAGACCGCAACATCGGCTGGCTGGTGTCTGTGTTCAGCGACAATGCAGGCATTGTGCGTTTTGATGATAATATCGATTTATGTATCAAGGTGGAAACGCACAACAGCCCCTCGGCGCTTGATCCGTACGGCGGAGCATTGACGGGCATTCTGGGCGTGAACCGCGATATTCTGGGCGCAGGCCTTGGCGCCAAACCGGTTGCGAACACGGACGTCTTTTGCTTCGCCCCGCCCCACATGCCGCAAAAAGGCTGCGAGAAAGACATGCCCCAAGGCCCCAAATCGCCGCGCCAGATTTTGGCCGGCGTACACAAGGGCGTGGAGGACGGCGGCAACAAAAGTGGCATCCCCACCGTGAATGGCGCGTTTTTCTTTGATGAAGATTATGCGGGCAAGCCGCTGGTATTCGTGGGCACCATCGGCGTGATGCCGCAAAAACTGCCCGATGGGCGTCCCTCTGCCGAAAAATCGATACAGGCGGGGGATATCGTGGTCATGACGGGCGGCGCGATCGGCGCGGACGGTATTCATGGCGCGACGTTCAGCTCCCTCGCTCTTGATGAGAACGCACCGGCGACCGCCGTGCAAATCGGCGACCCGCTGACCCAAAAAACCATGACCGATTTTTTGCTGGAGGCACGCGACCTTGGCCTTTACCGCGCCATCACCGACAATGGCGCGGGCGGGCTATCGTCCAGCGTTGGCGAAATGGCGCAGATGTCAGGCGGCGCGACGCTCGACCTTGCCCGCTGCCCCGTCAAATACCCCGGCCTGATGCCGTGGGAACTGATGATCAGCGAAAGCCAGGAGCGCATGACACTGGCGGTGCCGCCGGAACATCTGGATGCGCTGCTGGCGCTTGCCAGACGGCGCGGCGTGGTCGCAACCGCAATTGGCCAATTCACGGGCGATGGCGATTTGCACGTTGCCTATGACAGCAAAACAGTTGCGCGGTTGCCGTTGGATTTCATCCACGACAGCCTGCCGCCGCTACGCCTGCCCGCGGTGTGGGACAAACCGCGCAGCCGCAGCGCGTGGCGTGGCGGCGCGCGTACAGACGCCCGCGCGCCTGCCCCCGCATCGATTGACGAAGCGCTGCTGCACCTGCTGGCCATGCCGAACATCACATCCAAAGAAAAATGGGTGCGTGCCTATGACCACGAAGTGCAAGCGGCAACGCATATCAAACCTTTTGGCGGGGTACATGCGGACGGTCCCAACGATGCAGGCGCCATCTGGCTGTACCCGCACGGCGGCGCGCGGGCGCATACCGCCGTGGTCGGCTGCGGCATGGCGCCACGCGTATCGCCGCACGACCCGTATTTGATGGCGCAATATGCGGTCGACGAAGCCGTGCGCAATGTTATAGCGGGCGGCGGCGACCCGGATATGCTGTGCCTACTGGATAATTTTTGTTGGCCAGACCCCGTCCAAAGCGCGAAAAATCCCGATGGAGACTATAAAATGGGACAGCTGGTACGCGCATGCGAGGGGCTCTATGACATCTGCCGCGCCTATGGTGCGCCATTGGTCAGCGGCAAGGACAGCATGAAGAATGATTTCCGCGGCCTGGATAAATCCGGCCATGCCATTACCATCAGCGTGCTGCCGACATTAATGGTTACAGCCATGGCGCGCGGCGCCCCGGGCATAGCCTGCGGCAGCGATTTCAAGTCGGCGGGCGATGCGATTTATCTGATCGGCGCGCCTGCCGCGTCTTTCTGCGCATCCGAATTCGCGGCGCATTACAAGGTGGAGGCAGGCAGACCGCTGCCGCTGGATACCGCTGCCGCTTTGGCGGGTTATCGCCGCATCCATGCGGCATTAAAATCAGGCCTGCTGCAAAGCCTGCATGATCTGTCGGACGGCGGCCTTTTATGCGCCATCGCCGAAAGCATGATTGGCGGCCGCATGGGCGCGCACGTAAACGCCATGGATGCGCAAGCAGCCTTTGGCGAAGCCCCTGCCCGTTTTATCGCCAGTGTGGCGCCCAGTGATATTGGCGCATTTGAAACGGCCATGGCGGATACCCCCTGCCTGCGCATAGGCACCGTCACGCAAGACGGCACATTGACATGCGGCAGCGGCGCCGTGCCGCTGGAGGCGATTGTCACGGCATGGCAAAAAGGATTTTGACAATGGGCATACACAAACCCCTATTTCTGGTCATCACCGGCGACGGCATCAATTGCGAGCGCGAAACGGCGGCCGCCTTCCTGCATGCAGGCGGCGATGCACACATCATGCATGTCAACGACCTGATGGCCGCACCCGAAAAATTGGCTGCTTACGACGGCATGGCCATACCGGGCGGGTTTTCGTTTGGTGATGAACTGGGCAGCGGACAGATCCTTGCGCTCAAAATCCGTCACGGGCTTGGCGATGCTTTCGCGCGGTTTGTAGCGCGTAAAAAGCCTGTGATTGGGATTTGCAACGGGTTTCAGGTTTTGGTCAAACTCGGCCTGCTGCCCTTTCCGGACGCACCGGAGCGTCTCTGCGCGCTGGCGCCCAATGCGCATGGCGGGTTTATGAACCGCTGGACGACGTTGCTGCCGCAGGAAAGCCGCTGTATCTGGACGGCAGGCATTGAAAATCCTATACGCCTGCCCGTGCGCCACGGCGAAGGCCGCGTTGTCTTTGCCGAAGGCCGCGCGGAAGAATTGCATGCACGGCTGGCGCAAAATGGGCAAATTCCGTTTTGTTATGACGCCGACATCAACGGGTCTTACGCCAATATCGCCGCGCTGTGCGACCCGACGGGATATGTGCTGGGGCTGATGCCGCACCCCGAAGCCTTCCTGCACGCCGAAACCGCGCCGCATGCGCAAAAACAGCAGCCGGGCGACGGTTTTATTTTATTCGACAACGTCATTCGCCATTTGCAAGGACAGGAGAAAATCCGTGAACAACGCATCGCCTAAAATCAAACGCGCCCTGATCAGCGTCAGCGACAAAACGGGGCTGGATGCCTTGGCCGCCGCGCTGGCGGCGCAGGGCGCGGAGATTATTTCATCCGGCGGCACGCTGAAATATCTGGCCGAACGCGGTATTGCCGCAACGCCGATTGAGCAGGTGACGGGCAACCCCGAATGCTTCGGCGGGCGCATGAAAACCCTCAGCTTCCCCGTGGCCAGCGCCATTTTGTACAGGCGCGGCCACGAAACGGACGAAGCGGAGGCGAAAGCCCAGAACATCCTGGCGATTGACCTGGTCGTATGCAACCTCTACCCGTTTGAAGCGGTCGCCAAGGCCCATCCGGCCGAAGATGTGCTGATTGAAAATATCGACATCGGCGGCCCCACGCTCATCCGTGCCGCCGCCAAAAATCATGCGGATGTGGCCGTTATTACGTGCCCCGCCCAATATGCGGAATTGATGGCCGAGATGGAAATGCATGGCGGCGCGACCACTTTTGCCCTGCGCCGGAAACTCGCCCTGTCTGCCTTCCGCCACACCGCGCGTTATGACGGCATGATCGCGGCCAAACTGGAAGACCTGTGGCAAGCCGATGGCCGCACGATTGTCATTACGCCCGATAGCGGCACACCGCTTAGATACGGCGAAAACCCGCACCAGTCGTCGCACGTGCATGCCGATCCGTTTCATGCGGGCATTGCGGGCACGGAACCACTGCAGGGAAAAGAGCTATCTTACAACAACCTTTTGGATGCCGACGCCGCATGGCGCAGCTGCGGCGATGCGGCGCTGGTGGCGCCGGCCGACTTCCCGGCCGTGGTATCGATCATCAAACACCTGAGCCCCTGCGGCGTTGCGGCGGCAAAAACGCCGATGAAGGCACTTGAACAGGCCTGGGCGGGCGACCCCGTCAGCAGTTTTGGCGGCATACTGGCGTTTAACCTGCCTGTCGATGCAAATATCGCCGCCTGGCTGGCCGATCGATTTGTCGAAGTCATCGTCGCCCCCGCCTTCACACCCGATGCGCTGGCGATGTTTGCACGCAAGCCCAATCTGCGCCTGCTGGCTCTGCCCGTTTATGATGGCACCTGCAAGCAGCCGATGGTGCGCTCTATTTCCGGCGGTTACGTCGTACAGCAGGAAGACACCGGCGCGGATGCCGATTTCAAACCGGCAACGGCCAACCCCTTCCCGCCCGCTAAATCGGCGCTGGCGCGTTTTGGCGTGATGGCCTGCAAACACCTGAAGAGCAACGCCATCGGCCTGTTTGCCGAAACGGCTGATGGTTTCAGCATGATCGGCGCGGGCATGGGCAACCCCAACCGTCTGGTCAGCATGAAGCAGGCGGTCGAGAAGGCCCATGAAAACGGTCATAGCAACCTTGGCGATAGCGTGCTGGTATCCGACGCATTTTTTCCCTTTGCCGATAACATCGGTATCGCGGCGGCGGCGGGCATACGGTATATCGTGCAGCCCGGTGGCAGCGTGAAGGACAAAGACGTCATTCAAGCCTGCGAAGAGCAGGATATCGCCATGGCCTTCACCGGCCGCCGCCATTTCCGCCATTAAGGAGCAAAACATGCAAAGCCAGACCAGCTATCGCGATGCAGGCGTCGACGTCGAACGCGGCGATGCCTTCGTGGAGCGCATCAAGGCCAAAGTCGCCACCACCTATACAGACCGCGTCATGGCGGGCGTGGGCGGGTTTGCTGCGCTTTATAAAATGGGAAATGGCCGCCTGCTGGCGGCCGGCACCGACGGCGTCGGCACCAAGGTAAAGATCGCGCAGCAGCTGGACATTCACGGCACCATCGGTATCGATCTGGTCGCCATGTGCGTGAACGATGTGATTTGCACGGGGGCGACGCCGCTGTTCTTCCTCGACTACCTTGCCACCGGCAAACTGGATGTCGATACGGGCGCAACGATCATCGACGGCATTGTCGAGGGGTGCCAGCAATCCGACTGCGCCCTGATCGGCGGCGAGACGGCCGAGATGCCGGGGCTTTACAGCGACGGCGAATACGACCTTGCCGGTTTCTGCGTCGGCGAGGTGATGGAGCAAGACCTGATCAACGGCAGCCGCGTGACGGAAGGCGACACGCTGATTGCCCTGCCGTCGTCCGGGTTTCATTCCAACGGCTATTCGCTGGTGCGCAAGCTGGTGAAGCCCGAAGAAATCGACCTGCTGGCCGCGTGCCTGACACCGACGCGTATTTATTGGAACGCGATTAAAACCGCGCGCGATTGCATCCACGGCATGGCGCATATCACGGGCGGCGGCTTTGCCAATATCCCGCGCATGAACAGTGACGTCGATTACGTGATCGATACGCTGCCCGCCCTCACGCATCTGCCCCCAGTATTCGGCGAGATTGCCCGCCGCAGCGGCTTGCCGCGCGCCGAGCTTTACAAGACCTTCAACATGGGAATCGGGATGGTCATCGCCACCCGCCAGCCCGACGCGCTGCTGAGCCGCCTGAGCGCCGCGGGCGAGCGTTTCTGGCGCATCGGCCACGTTGCCAGGGGCGCGGGGCGCGTTGTGGTGTCGGAACAGGACGGATTCGTGATTGAATAGGGCGATTTCGGCCAAATAACGCCGATTACGCTTTACCCCGCGCACGTATTATGTCATAAGCTTCGGCATCATGCTGACCGTAAAAAACCTGACATACCGCGTAGGCGGCCGCACCATCCTCGAAGACTGCAACGTCAATATCATGGACGGCTGGAAAGTCGGCGTGGTCGGCGCCAACGGCGCGGGCAAATCGACCCTGTTCAAACTGATTTCTGGGGATCTGCACGCCGATGCCGGCGACATTTACATGAGCGAGCGTCAAACCTTCGGCATGGTGCGTCAGGACATCCCCGTCACCGACACGCCCATCATCGATATCGTTATTCACGCGCACGAAGAATTATCCGAGCTGCTGAAAGCGTCCGAGACAGAAACCGACCCCTATAAAATCGGCGATATCTATATGCGCCTGACGGAGCTGGACGCCTATACAGCCCCTTCGCGTGCCGCCATCCTGCTGACCGGCCTCGGCTTCCGCGACGACCAGCTGCAAGGCCCCTTCAGTGCGCTGTCGGGCGGCTGGCGCATGCGCGTGGCGCTGGCGGCCGCGCTGTTCGTGCAGCCCGATGTGCTGCTGCTGGACGAACCGACCAACCACCTGGATCTCGAAGCCATCATGTGGCTGGAAGATTATCTGGCCAGCTATCCCAAAACGCTGCTGGTCATTTCGCATGACCGCGAGCTTTTGAACATTTGCGCCGATCATATCGTGCATGTCGAAAACCAGCAGGCAACCACCTATACCGGCAACTATGACACGTTTGAGCGTGAACGCGCCGAACGCCTGATGCACCAGCAGGCGCAGTTTGAAAAACAGCAGGCGCAGCGCGCGCATATGCAAGCCTTCGTCGAGCGTTTCCGCGCCAAGGCCAGCAAAGCACGCCAGGCGCAAAGCCGCCTAAAAGCGCTTGAGAAAATGGATCTGGTCGATGCGGTTATCGCCAGCCGCACGCTCCGCTTCGCCTTCCCGCAGCCGGAAGAATTATCATCGCCGCTGATCGCCCTGCGCGGGGTGGATGTCGGTTATACAACCGGCAAGCCGATATTGAAGCGCGTCAGCAACAACATCGACATGGACGACCGCATCGCGCTGATGGGCGCCAACGGCAACGGCAAATCGACGCTGATCAAGCTGATCGCCGGCAAGCTGGGCGCCATGGAAGGCGACGTGGTACGTTCGGGCAAGCTGCGCATCGGCTATTTTTCGCAGCACCAGACGGAAGAGTTGGACGTATCATCGACGCCCTACCATGAAATGTACCGTTTGATGGAACGCAAACTGGGATCGGGCAATGTCAAGGAATCGGCAGTCCGCGCCAAGCTGGGGCAGTTCCATTTCTCAAAAGACCTGGCCGACAATACCATCGGCTCGCTGAGCGGCGGGGAGAAAGCACGCCTGCTGTTCGCCATCATGAGCTTTGATGCACCGCATATCCTGCTGCTGGACGAGCCCACCAACCACCTGGATATCGAGGCACGCCAGGCGCTGATCGATGCGCTGAACGGATACGACGGCGCCGTCATTATCGTCAGCCACGACCCCGGCATGGTGGAGCGTGTGGCCGACCGCCTGTGGCTGGTGCATGACGGCGAGGTGAAAAACTTCGATGGCGACCTCAGCGATTACCGCCGCTTCGTCATCCAGCAGCGCCGCGACCGCCGCAGCAAAGAGCGCGCGGAGCGCCAGCGCGAAGAAGCCGCCAATGCCGCCCCCGCCACCGAAGAAAAGCCCGCGGCCACGCCGGTCAATATTTCCGCCCTGCGCAAACGCATTGAAAAGGCCGAAAAGGACATCGCCAAGCTGACGGCCACGCGCGACAAGCTGGAGACCGACATGGCAAGCCCCGGTTTTTACAGCGACGCAACCCGTGCCGCCAAGGCACAAAAAGAACATGCCGAAGCCTGCGAAAAACTCGCCGCCGCCGAAGCCCTGTGGCTGGAAGATCAGGCTTTACTGGAGCAAAACGCGCAGCGCAAGGCCTGAGCGTAAAGCTGCAAAAGCTTTCCCTATCCGGCGTTATAATTCCCGTGAATGCCGGTTGTCAGCAACATCGTCATTTATTTCCATGATCTGGTTTTATCCCTACGGCGCGGATGGCCCTTTTTTATCACGGCGGCGCGACGCAATGCCCGCGCCCGCAGCCACGGCCCCCAGCACGGCAAAAGTGCCGCCGCTGATATAGCCGAACGTGCTGCCAAAATCATACGCGTCTTGCGCGCGGTAATTCTCCGCCCGCGCGCTTCGGAATTCATACGACAGGTCGCGCGCCGCGTCGTCTTTTTCGCGGCGGTCGTACAGATCCATATTCAAGGTGCTGTCATTCGGGGCGGATACGCCCTTCTCCGCCCGATAAACAGAGTCCGCCACTTGGTACACTTCACTGTAGCGCGCTTTGGCGTTTTCAAGGCGGTCTTCATAAATACCCGTGTAGAAGGGACGCGAAGCCACCGCAAAAGTCAGGCACAAACCTGCCAAGGCAAAATCGAAATTACGCAGCACTTTATATCCCAGTTTTGCCAGTACAGAATCGGTGTCGTTTTTCATGTGTATTCTCCTGCTTTTATAGGATGCCCGGTGCTTATGGTGCTGGCGGTGTGTTTTTATCGCGGCGGCGGCCCGCAACCGCGACACCTGTCAGCAATAACCCCGTCGCGCCCAAAAGGCCGCCGCAGGTATAGCCATATATGCTGGAGAAGTTATACATCTCGCGTGCACGTTCTTTACCCACGCGGGCGCTGCGGAACTCATCCGACAATTCACGCGCGGCATCGTTTTGTTCGCGCCGGTTATAGAGATACATATTCAGCGTTGAATCTTCGGGTGCCGACGCGCCATGCGCGGCGCGGTAAACGGAATCTGCTTTTTTATAAACTTCTTCGTAACGCACGGTGGCGTTTTCAAGCGGCTTTTCGTAGAAAGAAGTTGTGAAGGGGCGCGCAGAAAGCGCAAACGTAAGGCACAGTCCGGCCATGATGAAATCAAAGTTATGAAGCGCTTTGTAACCCAGCTTCGCCAATACAGAATTGGTGTCGTTTTTCATGCGTATCCTCCCGCTTGTGTGTGACATTTCAGGGGTGAGGACAGGCTATTTGATTCGTGCATTTTATGTCAATAAAAAAGAGGTATTTAAATACCGCAATATTATTACTCAGTTTTTTTCCAGCATGGCGGCCAGCGTTTGAATTTCGCCCGCATAATGGCCACCCGGCCGCCATACCAGACCGATGGCACGCGTATAACGATCCCCGCGGAACGGCACATAGGCAATGCCATCGTTTTTGCGCCGCGCCATGGCGGGCAGCAGCGTCACGCCCGAATGCGTGGCCACCATATGGCGCAGGGTTTCAAGGCTGGTCGCGCGGAATGAATGGCCGTAGAGGGCATTGGCGGGGCTGCGCAGTTTTTCGCAAATGCCCAGCATCTGGTCTTTCAGGCAGTGGCCGTCATCCAGCAAAAGCCAGTCTGCCTGTTCCAGATCACCCGGCTCCACCGCTTCTTTTTCGGCATAGGGGTGGCCTTGCGGCACGGCCAGATAGAACGGCTCTTGAAACAGTTTCTTGGTTTTCATGCCGTCGCTGCGCACGGGCAGGCTGATAATGGCGGCATCGATTTTACCTTCTTGCAGCAGCGCCATCAGCCGCTCTGTTTTCTCCTCGTGAATTTGCCAGCTGATATTGCGCGCGCGCGCTTTTTTGCCGACCTGGGCAAAAAAATCGGGCAGGTAATATGGCGCGATCGTGGGAATGACGCCAAGGTTGATAATCTTGGCCTGTTTTCCCTCGCGGTGCAAACGGGCATAACGGCGGATTTCACCCACATTCTCGAGCACCGTGCGCGCATGGTTGAGCACGAACTCCGCCTCCGCCGTCGGCGTCACTTCGCGCGTGGTGCGGTCGAACAGACGAAGCCCCAGTTCTTCCTCCAGCTTGCGTATCTGGGTGCTGAGGGCGGGCTGGCTGACATTGCATGCCTCCGCCGCGAGGCCGAAATGCCGCTTTTCCGCCACCGCCAGTACATATTCAAGATCGCGCAGGTTCATCGTTATGGCTCATAATTTGTTTTTATCAGTTTGATAGGATAATTATATTTTTATTTATAGCTCCCGCCCATTAACCTTTCAATGCCTATTCACCGAATTTAACATCAACCTTCTAAAAACGACGGGCAATGGATTGCCGCACAGGCGCGCGGCACGCCCCTCCCACATCACATACGCTTTACCGGAGTTGAAAATGAACAAAACCAATGCCGCTGCCAAATGCCCCTTCATGCATGGCGCGATGACTTCTGCCGGCCAGTCCAATACCAGCTGGTGGCCGAATGCTTTGAACCTCGACATCCTTCACCAGCACGACAGCAAGACCCAGCCGATGGATGCGGCGTTCAATTACCGCGAGGAAGTCAAAAAGCTGGATTTTGCCGCGCTGAAAAAAGACCTGCTGGCGCTGATGACCGACAGCAAGGAATGGTGGCCGGCGGATTGGGGACATTACGGGCCCATGTTTGTACGCATGTCATGGCATGCGGCCGGTTCCTACCGCATGACAGATGGCCGGGGCGGCGGCGGCACGGGCAACCAGCGTTTCGCGCCGCTGAACTCCTGGCCGGACAACGCGGGGACGGACAAGGCGCGCCGCCTGCTCTGGCCGATCAAGAAAAAATACGGTAACCGCCTCAGCTGGGCAGATCTGATTGTCTACGCGGGCACCGTTGCGTACGAATCCATGGGGCTTAAAACCTTCGGTTTCGCCTTTGGCCGCGAAGACATCTGGCACCCTGAAAAAGATATTTACTGGGGATCGGAAAAAGAATGGCTCGCTCCCAGCGATAGCCGGTATGGCAATGTGGATGAACCTTCGAGCATGGAAAATCCGCTGGCGGCGGTGCAAATGGGCCTCATCTACGTCAATCCCGAGGGCGTCAATGGCAAATCAGACCCGCTGAAAACCGCAGCGCAGATGCGCGAAACCTTTGCCCGTATGGCGATGGATGACGAAGAAACCGTCGCCCTGACCGCAGGCGGCCACACGGTCGGCAAATGCCACGGTAACGGCGATGCCACGCAGCTCAGCGAAACGCCCGAGGGCGGTGCGCTTGAAGATCAGGGGCTCGGCTGGCTCAACAAAACCCAGCGTGGCATCGGACGCGACACCGTCGTCAGTGGCATCGAAGGCGCATGGACAACTCACCCCACCCGATGGGATAACGGATTTTTCGATATCCTGTTCGGTCATGAATGGAAACTGGTCAAAAGCCCCGCAGGCGCCACGCAGTGGGAACCCGTGAGCATCAAGGAAGAAGACAAACCCGCCGACGTCGAAGATGCCTCTATCCGCGCGAACCCGATCATGACCGATGCGGATATGGCGCTGAAGATGGATCCGGCCTACCGCGCGATTGCGGAGCGTTTCCACAAGGACCATGCCTACTTCTCGGAAGTTTTCGCGCGCGCATGGTTTAAACTGACGCACCGCGACATGGGGCCCAAAGCCCGCTACATCGGCCCCGACGTGCCCAAAGAAGACCTGATCTGGCAAGACCCGGTGCCCGCCGGCAACAAAAATTATGACGTCTCCGCCGTACGCGCAGCAATTGCCGAGGCAGGCCTGCCTATCGACGAGATGGTCTCGACAGCATGGGACAGCGCCCGCACGTTCCGCGGGTCCGACATGCGCGGCGGCGCCAATGGCGCCCGCATCCGCCTTGCCCCGCAAAAAGATTGGGAAGGCAACGAGCCTGCGCGTCTGGCAAAAGTGCTCGCCGCATATGAAGACATCGCCGCACGCACCGGCGCCAGCGTTGCGGATGTGATCGTTCTGGGCGGCAACATGGGCGTGGAGCGCGCCGCGAAAGCGGCCGGATTTGACGTCACCGTGCCCTTTACCCCCGGGGGCGGCGATGCGACGGATG
>VFQP010004364.1_pt1 | contig 13260 bp, 6 predicted proteins | sample 3512351 | NCBI WGS metagenome assembly VFQP01 (sample SAMN10412372, study PRJNA504923) | tailings metagenome | isolation source: Relicate 1 Philex TSF1 revegetated site | place: Philippines: Tuba, Benguet | collected 2017-08-29 | reverse complement strand
GTTTGTTTCACTATCCTGAAGAAAATTTGGCCAATCAAAACCATGCTGTTTTAGATACGCTACCCATTCCCGGTAGTCATTATCGGTAGACACACTGATCATTTCTACATTGTTCTTTTTCAATAACTCATACTCATCTTTTATCTGCAAATGATCTTCCCTGCACGGTTTACAGGCCAGAAACCAAAAATCGAGCACATAATGAGCGTTACCTTGTAACGAAATTTTCGTTCTATCTCCTTTTCTGTCCGTAAAGAAATAATTACCCGGCTGCACTTTGACCCCGGCAAGAATCTTCTCCATGCGTTCTACACCCGAAGGATACATCATAAACCAACTATATTTTTCAGGAAGGCTATCAACAATATATTTCAACAAAAGCAATCTCACCGGTGAGTTCTGATACCTGTCTACATACATGTGCGCAACTCTTATGTATAAGGGGCTTTTTGAAAATCGCCTTACACCATTCAGCAAATGATCATTGACGCCACCCTCATCTCCTGCTTTGCTCAAAGCCGCATACTTTCTAAAGAACTCTCTCAATTCATAATAAGTTGGAGCGTTGATCACTGAATCAATGACAAGGGAGCTTGAATCGACGTGTCCGTATACTTTAACTTTTCCTGGATCAAGATATATTTGATCTTGAAAATTCTTGTTTCCATCGCTATAGATGATAACATAACAATCAACATGTTTTTTTGAAAAGATCGCATTTAAAGTATCCTTATACCCGAACTGCTGAAACTCTTGCTGGCTGAGATCATAAATATGGACCTGTTTGATATTTTCCCCTTTCACGATAAGCTGAATCTCGGTTTGGGCAAAAGCTGACAAAACAGCCATGATCGATAGACATAAGCAGAAAGATTTCCTCATCATGCAGTAGTTGCTTTAAAACTGTGGATAAACAGTGAGTCTTCCAAGATATTAAAAAAACTTCCCCATTGAATTAAAGGCGATATTAAGTCGTCAAATCCCATCGGTCACTCCAAAATAAAATTAACGTCCACATACTGGCAATGCCACCATTATCTGTTTAATATTTATTACGTCAACCCATACACCCAACCTCTTTTTTCAATACCTTCCACCTCCTAACCATCTGTTTGCATGCGTTTAATAAGGCAAAGTATTTTATTCTTCCAGGAAGGAAAATCAGACAAGGTTTATGAAACTGACCTCTGCGATGTAGGCAATGACAAATATGTCGTGAATTTCCGTTACGGCCGGAGGGGCGCCAACCTTAAAGAAGGTAGCAAAACACCAGTCCCCGTATCTCTTCAGGAAGCGGAAAAAATTTACAATGAAGTCGTAAATGAAAAGATCGCCAAAGGATACACCGGCGCACCCGGCGTGGCTGCAAAGCCGCTGGACGAGAATTTCCTGTCCGGTATAAATCTGCCTTCCGTAAACATCGCCGCGATCCCGGAAGGAAAAACAAAATCTATCCTTCAGAGACTGGATACAGAAGCAAATTCCACCCGGCCCGCACGCAACCATCGCTGGAAATTCAGCCGTGTGATCTGGAAAGCCGGAGAATATAAAATCAGTGAAGCTGTTCCCTATCTTGTCAAGCTGTTTACTAAAGGCGATGTATTACACCAGTATTGCTGCACCTGGTCACTCGTAAGATGCGGCGGCACTGAAAGCATTCCGGTTCTGCAGGCTATTTTTGAAAACCATCCTTCGCCACTGATAAAACGACTCGCTCTGGCCGGTCTGATACAAAAACAAACCGGTGACGCTAAAGATGCGTCGATCTCGATATTGCTCAAATCAATACCGCAACCGATCCGTGACGCATTTCAACAACATGATCTTCGCCTGCTGACTGATCTCGCCCTTCAGCAGTTTCCCGAAAACCCTGATCCTAACTGGCATCAGCAACTCTACTTACTTTCCACAGCCGTTGACAGGATAAAGCCGGCTGTAAAATCCATGCTGTTGCAACTGCCACTTGCTCCGGGAACTTTCAACGAGATCAGGGCGGTATTTAAATTGGCTGAAATGCTGGATGATTTTGGCACAACCGGATTGCTCACCTGTCGTTTTGAAATTGAACCGGAATATTTCTCCAGTAAACTCGCCACAAAAAATACTAATAAAAAAGTTTACATCGACCAACTTGATGAATATGTAAACCCTAATAAAGAGCTTAAACAAAAGAACAGTCGTCTCGCCTATTCTCAAAAAACACGCTGGTATCTTCATAAACGCATCAATCGCCGTCTCAGAATGCTGGCGCAAAACGGTAGCACAGATTATGTAAGATTAGCTACCGGTATTCTGATCAGCTATAAACGCGAGCGTGACCTACAGGAAGCGTTTACCACCAGCTCCTATCAATGGATGAATGGCCGCTACCAGGATGTACCAAGAAAATTTCCGCCAAACGCAAAAGCTATTTTCCTCCACCAGTTGCTGAACAGCAGGAACCCCAGAATGATCCTGACCAGACAGCATATCTGGGAACTCATTTCACCTGCATCAGCGCCTGCAAAAAGAACCGCGGCTACGCGAAATGAAAACACCGGCGGGATAAGCGGACTATTCAAAAAGATCACAGGATTATTCGGTGGGAAGAAACAAGCAGCGGCTCCCGCTCCACAACTTGTACCAACATCACAACCGGCTCCCACCGGGCCATTCGCCCCACACCTCGAACTTTGGGATCAGCTTCCGCAAGCGTACATCCAACTACTTGTAGAAGCAGAAATGGACGAAGTACTGGAGTTCGCAGCACAGCAGTTAACCACACATCCGTCATTTAAAGAGATCAAAGAAAAGCTGGACAATGAAACGTTGATCAAACTTGTCCGCACGCGATTCAATATTTCTGCTGAACTGGGTTATAATATCATTCTGGAACGCTTTTCAAAGGAAACGGCTCCTGCTGAATTGATCAGCGCAATGTTGAGCTCTGTTTCCGCAAACGCCAGAAACAAAGCAAAAGAATGGACCGAAGCAAATACCCGGACACTGCTCTCCGATGCCGTATTTATTACGCAACTGCTATTCATACCATTTCCAGATATAAGAAGCTGGGGTAAGGAACTCATACGAAATAACACTCCCGCATCTGACCTCAAACAAGCTGTTACAGGAAAAGCCATTGCTGAAATAATGAATGCCGATCCGAAAACAACAGACAGCAGTTTACTGAATGATGTTACAGACACATTATTTGCATTATTTGATCATGAACTCAAACAGGTTGATGTAAACGTTGTGTCGGATCTTCTTCATCATCCATCTTCACCCGTGTTGCTTTTTGGATTACGAATGGTGAAGCTAAAAAAATCAGGCTGGAAAGGGGAAGAATTAAAAACGTCTGGTTTAACTTCTTTGCTAAACCATAATTATGAACCGGTACGTCAGCAGATCATTGAACTGCTAAACAATCTGCCCGACGAAGAACTCAGTCATATTAAAGATGACCTGATCAAAGCAGCCTTATCTCCCTGGATGGATGTACGCACCGGTAGCAAATCTGCTCTTGTCCGTTTGGCAAACCGTGAACCCGCATTTGGTAAAACAGCAACAGAAACCCTCATGCCATTTTTATCGCGAAAAGAATTGCATGACGGTCTGCATGATCATCTCGCCGAGCTTCTCAGCAATGAACTAAGCGCATTCCTGCAAAACGCAGATAAACAAACAGCATTGAATCTTCTTTATGGCAACTACGCTCCTGCCCAGAAACTAGGTGTTGCCATACTCGAAAAATATACCGACCCGGCGACGCTTACTTTACCACAGGTTGTTGCCCTGGGCAATCATGAAAACCTGACGGTACGTAACTGGGCCTGGAACTTTTACAAACAACATACCGCACGGATCAAATTTGAATCCGCAGCAGCTATCCGTTTACTGGAAACCAGCTGGGATGACACACGTGCTTTTGCGATGGACTTCTTCCGCAACGCTTTTGAAGAAAAAGACTGGGAGCCCGAAGTATTGATCGGCATGGCAGACTCTGTTAAACCCGCTGTGGAATCTTTTGGACGTGAACTCATCACGAAATATTTCACTGATGTTAACGGTCCCCAATACCTGCTTAAACTAAGCCAGCACCCCGGTGAAAAAATGCAGTTGTTTACGACTAATTATATGGAGCGGTTTGCTGCCGGAGACCTGGAAAAAATTAAAAGTCTTGAGTTCTATTTCCGTTCCGTATTAACAAGAGTAAATAAAAACCGGATCGCAAAAGACAGGATCTTTCTCTTCCTGTTAAACGAAGGATTAAGATCCGAAGAAGCAGCAAAAACTGTCGCAGCGATCATCTCTGATATTTCGGCACAAACAGCCATCGGAGACAAAGCGAAGTGTATCGACCTGCTGCTGCAACTTAGAGCAATCTATGATATTGAAACACCGTTACAGGTAAAGGAAATGGAAGTACGGCTCTGACGGCGGCAAAGTAAAAAGTCAAAATTAAAAAGTAAAAAAATATCAACTACTGTTTGATTTCATCGCAGTAATCATCCAGATCAAAGTAAAAAGATTCATAAATGCTTTTTTACTTTTTACTTTTTACTTTTTACTTTTTAATTTTTAATTTTTATACTTCCATATCAACGTTAAAAAAGTCACATGCTATTCACCTACCGATTTGCCGGAAATACGGCAGTTACCAATACCACGCAGACGACAGGACTTTCCTTTGCGCCTGATACATTGCGGGAAAGTGCATGGTTCATCGGAAAGCTTAACCGGAAACTTGCGTTTCGCGAAGCGATCTCTGCTTTGCATGATGTGGTGATCAGCGATCTGCGGTTTAAACCCAAGGATAAAACGGAATACAAGGAATGGGCTTCACAAAACGAAGCCTTATTCATGGCACAGCATATGGCTGGCTATGATATGGAAGGAACAGCAACACGGGTGAAAGAGATACAGCAGGAATTATCAGCGATCCGCTCTGAAAAAGACCGCGTAATGGCTCCGTTTAATAAAGCGAAACGCGCCTATTTCAATTATATCTATGAGAAAGACCGCAGCACCTGGGTGGTACTTGATCCGGTGATCACCATTCATCCCGATGAATTATTCTTCGAATGCTTCAGCCAGGATGAATCTACCTATGCACGTCTTGGCTGTAATTATAACGTGTTCACAGAAGTGGCAGATTATAAATGCGGAACAACCAACGTAGATTACTCAGCCAGTCTTTATGAAGAATTTCAAAAGATCCGCGATTACAAAGACACTGAATTAAAAGTTGACCCTTCCGGATTTGCGGTACAAACAACCAATGAAGACGAATATAAAGAAGTAAAGATCGACTTGCCGGATAGCTGGGTAAGAGGTTTTCTTCAGGTAAGCAGCGCAATGACGTTACCCACGATACAATTTGATCTTCACCCGATGGACATTTATAGCCTTTGCCTTGTACTAAGAAAGTTCAAAGAAAAAAGAGGACCGCGTGCACTTCGCTATATTCTTGAACCCGGCCATCCTGTAAAGATCATATTCGAACCCTGGGGTAAAGAGATCATTTGCAGCAGAAGTATCTATACCGGCCCTGTAAGACAGGAAATCCGCACCTGGGGACGAAGAAGATTGCTAACGCTTGAAAGACTGATCCCCGTTGCAAAGAAATTTACCGTTCACCTGCTTGGAACCGGTCTCCCCTCTGTTTATATCGCAGACATGGGAGATATGAATTTCACGCTCGGCTTAAGCGGCTGGACCGCTAATGACTGGAGCCAGGCCGGCAATTTCGATCTGCTTGCCCCGCGAATGAACGTAGATGATAAAACAAAACAGCTTGTCTTTAACGGATTAAAACAGGATTGGCTCGGCACTGCCGAACAACTAAGTAAAAAACTTGGAATAGACACTGCTTCTGTTACAGGAGCGTTAAGCCTGTATACCCAGGCCGGCCGCGTGATCTACGACCTGAACAAACAAGTGTATCGCGTACGCGAACTGAGCCGGGAGCCACTACCAGTGGAAACCCTTCGCTTCAGTAATCCACGCGAGGAAGTTGCTGCCAGAATACTGGAAGAAAAAGATGTAAAATATACCGCTCAGGAGTTGCCGGACAAAAGCATACAACTGAACGGAACCGTAAAATCAGCCAAAAGAAATTACAATCCGCAGATGGTGATCGACGCAGATGAAAAAATTAAAACCGCTACCTGCGATTGCAGTTTCTACGGAGAAAATAAGCTATATAAAGGCCCGTGCGAACATATGCTGGCGATGCGGCAGGCGTATAACAGAACAAGGGTGAATGGGCTTTGAGAGAGCGTTGTTCGATGATCAGCAATACCGATAATAAGTAAGTCTGTTTAGAAGCGACGTCACCGACCATCGCATATCGCGCATCGAACATCGAATCGAAAAGTATAAATTTTAAACTTTGATTTCATATTTCTGAAGGAGAAAACTATATTTGTTAACCTCTTTCATGCTCTTTGACGGGGTTGATGTATGCACCTTGCTTCCGAAAGGAAAGAACGATGTTTCGTCGTTCATGCGACATGAATAGTTCATGCATCACCAAATGTAATCTTTACTGTGGCATACGGATATCTATGTACTGGTTAACAGTACAGGCACCGTGTGCCAAACCAGTACATAGATATCCGTATGCCTGGCGTTGATTAATCTGGTCTCAGGCATGCACGAAGGAAATACATTAACCCCGTCAGGAACATGAACTCTCTTACCTTTTATGTTCGATAATCAACAGACACGACAGCAACTTTACGATAGGATCCGTGAAAGCAGCAGGGATGAAGTCATTCTTGAAGAAATGAAACGGATGGGATTCTGGTCGAAGAACGAACAGGAGCCCTCCCTCCCCGAACAGTTGATCAAGCAGGAAACGGCGCTGTCAAAAGAACTGAATGCGCTCAGCGCGCAGCAACGAAAGTTCCAGGACAAAGAGAAAATGCTGAAAGAAATGCGTATCAAGCGCATGGCTGACGCAAAACAAAAAAGAGCGGAGAACAAAAAGAAACGGGAACAACAGCGCTTTGAAAGAGCTGAAGCCTGGCGCAAACGAAAAGCCGGAGAGATCCTCTATCTCGGAGAAATGGTTTCAACCGGACTCAATGAAACAATAAACAATGTAGCAGCCCTGAGCAGGTTCGCGTTGCCCGTTTTCAATAACGAAAACGACCTTGCTACCGCCATGGGGATTTCATTATCCGCCTTGAGATTTCTTGCTTTTTCAAGAAAGGTTTCCAATGTATCACATTACCGGAAGTTCTATCTCACCAAAAAATCCGGTGGTAAAAGATTGATATCGGCGCCTATGCCAAAACTCAAATCTGTACAGTACTGGATCCTGCAAAATATCCTTCAAAAAGTAAACATTCACCCGGCCGTTCATGGGTTTATACCGAAACACTCGATACTCACCAACGCAAAGCCACACACCGGCAAAGAAGTTGTTTTGAACATAGACGTAAAAGACTTCTTTCCTTCTATTCATTTCAAAAGAGTAAAAGGAATGTTGCAGCGTCTTGGTTATTCTGAAAAGATCTCCACTATACTGGCGCTTCTTTGTACAGAAGCGGTAACGGAAGAAGTTGCGATTGATGGTAAAACATACTTTGTACAGAAAGGCAATCGGGTGTTACCGCAAGGTGCTCCAACCAGCCCTGCCATCACGACCATTCTTTGCTACAAACTCGACATACGCCTTCAGGGACTGGCAGATAAAAATCAATGCTCCTACACCCGCTATGCAGACGATGTCACCTTCTCCTCATCCCGCTCTGATCTGAATATGCAACAAATGATCTGGCGGATAAAAAAGGTCTTATCAGATGAAGGTTTTACTGTTCATCCCGAAAAGATCTCGGTTATGCGGAAAGGTGCACAGCAACAGGTTACAGGAATTGTAGTAAATAAGAAACTTTCTGTAAGCCGTGAAAAACGGCGTAAGCTCCGTGCCTTGCTGCATAATGTTGAAACAAAGCCTGGATTCATACCCGAATGGGGACAGAACAACAGCCCCGCTGCAATACTGGGATACGCACATTTTGTAAAAATGGTTGATGCAGAAAAGGGAGAGAAATTCAAAGAGAAAGTCAGGTACCTGATCGCTCAGGGGAAACTGGCTAAGAATGTAAATGAGGAAAATGAGAGGAAAGAGGGAGGAGATAAGCCATGGTGGAATGTGACCTAGCAGTCAAATTTTATTCTCTTTTTTAAAGTACGATCTCAGCGCTCTGCTTTATAAAGAGGCCTGCATTACTGCAAGCCTCTTGCACCGAAAATCAAGCACCTCCGATGTCATCCCGGCCAACAAACAAAGTTCTGACACAACAATCAAACTATAAACGCCGGGATCATTTTAGCTCCTTGAGGAAAGCTTCTGTATGAAACTCGATAAACTTCTTGCCTGCGAGATAAGCGCCTTCCGCATATTTTTTATCGTCAACCGGAATAATGGTAGTAGAAGAGGTTGATGTATTATCCGGATTATAATATTTGCCGTAAACAGTAGAAACACCCACCATATCCGTTTTATTCTTCGCAAATGCCTGGATCTTCTGATCTTCGATCACATCATTTACCGGCATTGATTTGCCCAGAATACCGGTATAACTGCTGACGATCCCAGCCCCTATCTTTCCGGAATAAAAACCAACCTGGCTATTGATAGCTGTGTAGGTATTCTCGCCCTTGAATTTGATCTTTGCTTTCTTTGTCATCTCGATAGACTCCTGCCCTGCCAAACGCATATTGGTTTTCACTTTGATATTCGCACCGGCTATATCCCATGAAGATTTATCTTCGATGAACATCACAAACAGATCTATATCCGCAACAATCGCATCATCCAGGTCTTTGGAGAGTTTTGCGTGAACGAAGTTGGCATTGCCAAATAAGCCTCCTGATTTTTCCTTCCCTGACTTGTCGATCTTTTTTACATAATAATCCATACCGGAGGGAACGGCCGTCAACATTCCCGGAAACTGCGCTTCTTTGATGGTTCCTCCGGTCAATTTGATAAAATCTTCGTAAGTACCTGTCTTCCCCGCTTCATCAGCAGTGATCAATTCAATATTATTTGCTTTCAGCATAGCGGTAAAATCCTGGTAAAGCCTGTCGGTAACCCCCTGTATCCCTGCCTCAGTAAGCCCTTCAAGACCTACAGACAATTCCGCTTTTGCATCACCTTTGGAACCGCCACCACCAAACATACGGCCACCTTGTTTAAATTCTTCTTTTTCGTTAAATACCTGGTAGTTTACGGTGAAAGAAGCAACGTACAATCTTTTTGTTTTGATCTTCTTTAATCCATAAGACTGGTCCTTGGGTTTAAAATCGCCAAGAGTCTGGCTGAATACAGTAATAGAACCGGCGAAGCAAAGGGTTAGTGTTAGTAACAATCTCATAAAGCTATTTTTATCAGCACTAAAATAGCTGGTGACGGCAATCCGGAAAATGTGAAAAAAGTAGTAAAGAATGCTACTGACCGTGAAATTTCGAAAGTGCCTGGGCACGTGTCCGGACCTGGAGCTTTTCATAGATATTCCGGATATGTGTTCTTACTGTTTCTATGCTGATAAACAATTTTGCAGCGATCTCCTTATAGCGAAGTCCATCCGAAAGCAATGCAAGTATCTCATTTTCCCTGCGTGATAAAATAGCTGACTGAAACTTTTCTGTTTTGCTGGCAGCAAACTCTGTTACGACCAACCGTGCGATCTGGCTGCTCATGGGAGAACCGCCATGATGTATATCAAGGATAGCGTCAACCAGTTTCTGAGGATCAGTATTCTTAAGGATATAACCGGTCGCTCCCGCTTTTAACGCGCGGAAAGCAGTCTCCGCATCGTCATAGCTTGTGAGTGCCATGCATTGCATTGCCGGATGGATCACTTTTAATTTATTAACGACATCAATACCTGATATGCCGGGAAGATTGATATCAAACAGAAGCACGTCAACCGGCTTTTTCTTCAGACTGTTCAAAGCAGCTTCTCCGTCTTCGAAAGCATCAACAACTTCCAGTTCGTCCTGCATGTATAACAAGGTGAGGAGCGACTGCCGTATGGAGTCTTCGTCTTCGATCAGTGCAATATTGATTTTGGATGCTTGCATAAGATTTCTTCGCAGCTAAAGTTATACCGCAAAAGTATTGGAAGAATGAAAAATAGTAGTATTAAATGGTGATGCCATAGCGGATCTGTGTGCCACTCCCTGGCTGTGTCGCAACGGAATAATGCCCTCGTACGCTTTCCATCCGGCTTTGCATATTCAGCAGGCCATTTTTTCTGCCATTCCGCTGCGGACCCGCAGTCGCTATATCAAACCCCCATCCATTGTCTTTTACAGAAAACGTCACCACACTGCCATCAACCACCAGATAGAAATCGATCACAGTAGCACCGGAATGCTTTAACGCATTGTTCAGCGCCTCCTTTGTTACCAGCATCAATTGCTGCCGGATCATATGACCGAGCGACAGATCCGGCACTGTTTCCGGAAAATGAAACCGCACCTCCACGGGCAGAGATTCCGTTGTTTCGTAAATATATTCCTTTAGATAAGCAGCCAAATTACTCAGCGTATCGTTCCGCGGATTTAAGGTCCAGATGATCTCCCCCACTTTATCCGCCAGCTTACGGGATGTATCGCTTATCTCATGAATGATCCTGTCATTCTTTTCCGGAAGTTGATCGTTTTTACCAACTTCAGAAAGCAGGGCGATCTTACTCAGACCGGTGCCCAACTCATCATGCATATCCCTTGAAATACGTAACCTTTCATTATTTACAGCCAGTTGCTGCTCGATGATACGCATCTGCTTTTCCATTTTACGCTTCAAATAGAATCTTGAAAGTAAAAACATCAGCGATGCAAGGCTTACTATTGCAAGTATCCTGAACCACCACGTGAGCCAGAACGGCGGATCGATGGTCACCGACAGCAAACTGACAGGCGGAGCCCACACCCCTTCACTATTGGACGAGATTATTTCGAAGCGGTAGTTTCCATGTGGCAAGCGACTATATCGAGCCTCAGGATTGCTGCCTGCACTGATCCATGTTTTATCATAGCCGGTTAAACGATAGAGGTATTGATTTACGGCAGGATTTGTATAATCAAGTGTGGCAAATTTTATCTGCAGATTATTCTCTTTATAACTCAGCGTTACATTCTTCAGAAAATTTACCGCAGAATCAACCTCCAGCGGTTTATCATTGATCAGCAGATCCGTGATATAAGACCGCGCGGTGAAGGATCGTTGAAAGAACTTCCGGTAATCAAACCAGTTAATACCGGTAACGCCCCCAAAAAAGATCAGATTACCATCCTTAAAATAACCTCCTGTATTGAACTCATTGGATTGAAGGCCATGTTGTGTTGCATATTGCTCGATCGTACGAACATTAAAACTACCATCCTTCTCCAGCGTTATCCTGTTGATACCTTTATTGGTGCTCACCCAAAAAACATGATCGTCTTCGGGAACGATCGAATAAATAAAGTCGTTACTAAGTCCACTTTCTTCATCAATCAGTATTTCTTTCGATCCATCATCTTTCCTGATAATAATACCAAGATTTGTTGCATACCACCATGCTTTTCGGAGTTTGTCGCGATGAACATATTTGACTGTTAAGCGCGAAAGACCACTTTCGATGATCTGCGGTTTGTTTCCCTGCAGCAACCTCACCACAACAAACCCATCCCCTTCTCCTTTCCCTATTACCAGATCACCATCGTCACGGGTAAAAATGGTTTGAATATCTCCTTCCAACAGATCGCTTGCGAGACCGAGATCCGTCAGTACAAGCTGCCCGTTTTTTTCTTCTATAAGATAGGTGCTCTGAAAAGTACCAACAATGTATCTGCCGGTTGCGATCTGCGCAAAACATTGCGGTATGTTATGCCGTTTGCCTTTGCGCACATAAGGGATCTGGAGACTGTTTTTGAAAACTCCCTTATCCAAATCAGCAATTCCAACCTCGCCTCCCGTATTCATCCAAACCCTTCCTTTATCATCTTCGCGGATAAAAAAAATCCCGCGAAATAGCGCATCCTTTTTAAGTGCCGGATCAAAGGTGACTCTATGCGATAATGTTTCCCGGTCGATAATAAACAACCCTTTTCCATAAGTACCGACATAGATCTTTCCTGCCTGATGATAAATGCTTTTTACCATCATAAAAGAGCTTTCGCTTTTCGTTCTGACAACATCCGGGAAACTTTCAAACAGCCGTGCTCTCAGGCTAAGGTGACTGATCCCGCCACCTTCAGTTCCCAGCCACATGTTATCAGACTTGTCGACGATCGCCATATAAACCAGATCAGAAGAAAGACTGAATGGATCATTTTCAATATTGACATAGTGATGAAACATTGATTTTACACTATCAATCCGAATAATGCCATGACCCGGAAATACAACGATGATATCACCATTCCTGGTTTTAAGAAACGGACTTAAAATCCTCCCATGCAGGTTATCCGGCAATGGATAATCCTTTGTGATTCTTGCCTTCAAAAGATCATACTCACTAACCTTATTTCCGGAAGCGAATAATATACGGGAATTGCTAAGCGAAGCTGCGTACAGGGAATCGTTGCCCATTGAAAAAAGAAGTTTGCGGGCCCCGCTTGCCGGATCAAGTTGAAAGATGTCATTATCTTTTTTATAAAGAAGAGACGCGGCTTTTGAGCTTAACTGATAAAAACCAAACACCTCCGGTTGTTCGATCCGCACGACAGACCTGTCTGTTATATTCACCACATCAACCGCATTGACACTTGAGATGTACACTTTGTTGTCCTGCATGCCGATGATCAGATGTTCAAGATCGCCTCCGATCGGTTTGATCACCTCGAAAGTTTCAGTCGCCACGTCCATTTTTACAAGCTTGCCATCCACCATCATCCACAGGTTCCCATCAGCATCCTGGTGTATTCTGCCATTAAGAACTTTGCCGGGAAAACGCCGGGAGGATTGATCCCGGAAGCTTTGCCTGTATTTTTTGATCTGAATCCCATCGTAGCGATTCAACCCGTCACCAGTACCGATCCAGATAAAACCCTGCCGGTCCTGGAAGATCTCGCGCACCGAATTCTGACTTAACCCTTCATTCACGCCCAGTCTTAAAAAACTGGCTCCCGCCTGGCCAAACACGAAATGGCAAGCAAACAGAATAGTGATTAGCAGGGCGGCTCTGACGGTCATGGGTGGCAGTGTGTTGTGGTAGAGCTAAACTAGGGAAAATACGTGGAAGGAGGGAATCGATGTTCGATGTTCGATGTTCGATG
>VFQP010004363.1_pt1 | contig 13262 bp, 12 predicted proteins | sample 3512351 | NCBI WGS metagenome assembly VFQP01 (sample SAMN10412372, study PRJNA504923) | tailings metagenome | isolation source: Relicate 1 Philex TSF1 revegetated site | place: Philippines: Tuba, Benguet | collected 2017-08-29 | reverse complement strand
ATAAACCGGAATACCGATGACCGATACGGGAAACAGCCACATGGCGTGGCTGAAAAACGCCTTGAACGCGATGCCCAGCCAGTAAAGCCCGACGATAAAATACCCGCAGCCGAATACCCAGCCCATCATGAACGCGTTGCGCGCGCTGGGGGCAGTTGCGACCAGCCACATCAACACGGGAATGCAGATAAACACCGCAGGGAAGAACCCCAGCGGCGGCATCGCCGATACCAGCGCCATCCCCGCCAGCAACGCCGCCAGATAACGCTGCCAGCCATTCAACGCCGCGATAAAATTCCGGGCGCGGGCGATCATGCGGACGTGTCCTTGCGCGGAGGTGTCAGACACAGCCCCATGCCGGCGAAGGCCAACAGGAGGGCAAAGAATACCTTGTCACCCGCGGCAGCATACAGCGTTGGTTTCAAGGGGGCGGGCAAGATGCCATCCAGCTGGCCTGCATCGCCAAGGCCGAGGCGCGCGACCGTGCGGCCCGCGGGGTCGATAATTGCGGATATGCCCGTGTTGGCGGCACGTACCAGCGGCAGGCCTTCCTCGATGGCGCGCAGGCGGGCGATGGCCATGTGCTGATAGGGGCCTGCACTGATACCATACCAGCCGTCATTGGTGACATTGACCAGCCATGCGGGGCGGTCTTTCCGGTCGGCGACGGCGGCGGGGAAGATGACTTCGTAGCAGATCAGCGGGCTGAAGCTGGGCAGGTCATTCACGCGCAGCGTCTGGGCGCCATCGCCGGGCGTAAAATCACCAATGCCCGACAGTGCCAGCGCCAGGGGCGTAAAGGTGATGTACTGGCGAAACGGCAGATATTCGCCAAAGGGCACCAGATGATGCTTGTCATACGTCGCCAGCACTTCGCCTTTGCGGCCAAGAGCGGTCAGGCTGTTGTGATAGGCGCTGACGTTTTCGTTTTTATCGGCGGTCACGCGGATATTGCCGATGATGCCGACACTGTTTGGCGGCAAACGCTGGCCGATGTATCCGCCGACTTCGGGGAAGTGGGCGAAATCCTGACGCGCGGCGCTTTCCGGCCAGACAACGAAGCGGGGCGGCGGGTTTTCTTCAGGCTCTTGCGATGCCGACAGGGCGATGTGTTTTTCAAGGTTGCGCCATTCTTCGTCCGGATCCCATTTCAGGGTCTGCGGAATATTCGCCTGCACGATGCGGATCATCGTCTCGCCATTCGGCAGGGTCGGGTTTTGCATCAGGCGCAGCGCGCCGAAGCAGGTCAGCAGCAAAAATGACAGCGCCGCGCCCGCCAGCAGTTTTTTGTTGCCGCGGTAAACCGCCGCCGCCGCCCAGAACAGCGTCAGCAATGTTAAACTGTATACCCCGCCCAGCGATGCCGTTTGCAAAACGGGCAGCACATATTCCCAGCTTTGCGCGGCGAAGTTCCAGGGGAAGCCGGTCATGGCATGGCCGCGTATATATTCAACAGCCGTCCAGACCGCAGCGAAAAGTACCGCATGCGCCGCGCCCGATGCGCGCCAGTGATGCGTCAGCAGCGGGATGAAACCATAGTAAAGCCCCAGCACCGCAGGGCCCACCACCAGCGACAGCGGCATGACCCAGCCCCATGCCGCGATGTCGACAAACAGCGCCGCGCTGACCCAGTGCAGGCCAAAAATGAAATATCCGGCGCCAAACGCCCAGCCGCACAAAAAGCTTTTGGTTTTTCGGGGGGCGGTTTGAGAGAGCCAGATAAAGCCAGGCACCGTCAAAAACAGTACCGGAAACAGTCCAACCGGCGGCATGGATAAAACAGACAGCCCGCCCAGTCCGAAAAGGGTCAGGTATTTTTTGAAACCGGTCAGCTGTTTCAGCTTTTGCTCGATATGTGCGATGTATGTCATGCGCAAAAATCTAGCGCATCGCACGGGTGAAAACCAGTGCGTTCATGCGGACAGGGGCGGGGTATTATTCCGTTTCTGTCTGTTTTTGCGGCAGATTGCGCACGCGCAGGCGCATGATGCGGCGCGGGTCGGCGTCGATCACCTCGAATTCGATGCCGCTTGAATGCTTGATCAGCTCCCCCCGCGCAGGCACGCGGCCGGCGATATAGGAAACCAGACCGCCAAGGGTATCGTTTTCGGCGTGTTCTTCTTCTTCGTCAAAAACCTTGCCGTAGCGTGCTTCGAAATCGGTCAGCGGCAGGCGGGCATCGACGATCGCCGATCCGTCCGGACGTTCGATAATCTGCGGCGCGATGTCGAAATCGAATTCGTCATCGACTTCGCCGACAATCGCGGAAATAAGGTCGTTGATGGTCACAAGGCCGTCAATGCCGCCGAATTCGTCCACGACGAATGCGATATGCACCTTGGACTGGCGCATTTGCAAAAGCATGTCCATGACGCGCATGGCAGGCGAGACGACCAGCACTTCGCGCATGATATCGCGCACTTCGAATTCGCGGTTCTGCGCCAGCGCGGTCACAAGGTCTTTCATGTGAATGACGCCGACGATGTTGTCCAGATCGTCTTTGTATACCGGAATGCGGCTGCGCGGTTTTTGCTGCAGCAGGGCATAGAGGTCGTCTTTGGTCGCGGCCAGATTGATGGCGATGATATCGGCGCGCGGTACCATGACGTCCACCACGGGCAGGTCGCGCAGTTGCAGAATGTTGGAGATCAGCATGCGTTCATGCGCGGCAACGGCAGATTGCGGGGCGTTGTCGTCTTCTTCGATCAACTCCTCGATCGCTTCGCGCAGGGTGTCGTCGCTATTTTGCTGGCGTGCAGGCAGCAGGTTTTTCACCCAGCCCAGAATGCGGCCTTCGCCGTCACGCGTTTGCGTTTGCGGGGCAGGGGCTTGCGGGGCGGCCTGCCCGGATTGTATCGGGGGGTCGTCGGACTCGTTATCCGTTTTTTTCAAAGAGTCTTCCATGGGCTGACTATTTGCGTTTGTTTTGCGCGCGGCGCTTGAATGGTTTGTCATCTTGGGGTTTTGCATCCGTTTCTTTGTATGGGTCAGGATACCCTAAAGATCGCAAAATGTCACATTCCAATTTTTCCATAATTTTAGCATCTTTCAGACGCATGTGATCATACCCAAGCAAATGCAAAACGCCATGGACGACCAGGTGAATGGTATGATTTTCCAGTGTTTTTTCCTGTTCCCGCGTTTCGCGGGCAATGGTCTGGTAGCCCAGCACCACATCGCCGAGGGGAATAGACATTTTTTGCGGAAAAACGTCCAGGGCCGATTTTTTAAAGGTGCCGAGATCAATTTGCGGAAAGGACAGGACATTGGTCGGTTTATCGATTCCCCGGTAATCGCGGTTCAAAACCTTGACGTTCGCATCGTCGGTGAGCGTGACGGAAATTTCAAACTTGCGCTTGGCAAAGGCGGCGGGTTTTTTCGCGCCGTCAAAGGCAGCGGTGGCGGCGCGTTCGATACGGCTGTTCATGCCATAAAACGCACGCTTCCATTTCGCTGATGCGGCGTCCAGATGGATGGTCACGCTTTTGCTTTTGCGCAGTTTGGTGGTGGTCATGATTTTTTGCTGTCCGCTTCCTGTTGCTTGTCGCGCTTGTCATACGCCTCGACGATGTTTTTGACAAGGCGGCTGCGCACGACGTCGCCTTCGGCAAAACGTACCATGGCCACGTCCTTGACGCCCTTCAGCACATCGATCGCGTCATGCAGGCCGGATTTTTGTCCGGCGGGCAGGTCGGTCTGCGACAGGTCGCCTGTGATGATCATGCGGCTGCCTTCGCCGATACGCGTCAGAGCCATTTTCATCTGGGCGGGGGTGGTGTTTTGGGCCTCGTCCAGAATGACGACGGCGCTTGATAGCGTGCGCCCGCGCATGAAGGCAAGAGGCGCGATTTCGATCGTGCCGTCGGCCAGCCGGCGCGCGATCTGGTCAGGCGGCAGCATGTCATGTAGCGCGTCATAGATAGGGCGCAGAAATGGGTCGATTTTCTCCTGCATCGTGCCGGGCAGGAAGCCGAGGCGTTCACCAGCCTCGACAGCCGGACGGCAGAGGATCAGGCGGTCAATCTCGCCTGCCTGCATCATGGTGACAGCCTGCGCCACGGCCAGAAAGGTTTTACCCGTACCCGCAGGGCCGAGGCCAAACACCAGATGGTTTTTGTGAATGGCATCCAGATATTCCGCCTGCTTAGCGTTGCGGGCGGTGATGCTTTTGTTCTTGGCTTTTACCTTGACGTGGCTTTCTTTGAGCGCGGCGATGGCGGTATCACGCGTGGCGGCGTCCATGGGGCTGCGGGCGACGGCGATGGCTGAAGTGACTTCTTCGGTGCCGACTTCCATGCCCTTGACCAGACGTTCCCACAGCACATCGAAGACCGATTGCGCGGCGCGCAGGTTCGGCTTGCTGCCGGTCACGACGATTTCATTGCCGCGCGCGGTGATCTGCACGTCAAGTTCTTCTTCGATCTGGCTGAGGTGGGTGTCATGTTCGCCGAAAAGAAAGGGGACGAGTTCGTTATCGTCGAATTGAAGTCCGATGCGACGGACGGCTTGTTTGGTCAAATGCACACTCCGGTTTAAAGCCCGCAAAAGAAAAGCGGGGTTAGGATGATCCTAACCCCACTTTAGCAGAAAAAGTTCAAAATTTGTTAACAGCGGTATTTTTGTACCTCTGTTCGCAAATTAACCGCCATTGCGCGGTGCACGGGTGCGCGGTTTGGTCGCGGTCGTGGCCGGTGCGGCGTCTTGCTGCGGTGCTTCGGGCGCGATGCCAGCGGCAGCGGCTTTGACTTTGTCGAGAGCGGTCACAACACGCTCCACCACCGGGTGGCGGATGATGTCTTTTTTGGAGAACTGGTGCTGGCCGATGCCTTCGGTGCCGGCCAGTGCATCCGCTGCCCATTTCAGGCCGGAGTCCTTGGAGATGTCCGTCTGCGCCGGATCGCCCGTCAGAACCATTTTGGAGCCGTTACCAAAACGGGTCAGCGCCATTTCGGTTTGCTCTTTGGTGGCGTTCTGCGCTTCGTCGAGGATGATGAAAGCGTTTTCAAACGTACGGCCGCGCATCAGGCCGACGGGAACGATTTCGATCGTGCCCGCGCTCATGTAACGATCCAGCTTCTCTTTGCCCATGACTTTGGTCAGTTCATCGTACAGGGGACGCATGTAGGGATCGAGTTTTTGCTTCTGGTCGCCGGGCAGGTAGCCGAGCTTTTCGCCCGCTTCCTGTGCGGGACGTGCCAGCAGCAGACGCTCGACTTGCTTTTTCTCCAGCATGTCGACGGCAACGGCAACCGCAACGTGGGTTTTACCCGTACCGGCAGGGCCAAGGCCGAAGGTGATGTCGTTGGTTTCGATCAGGCCTTTCAGTGCGGCCTGGCCTTCGGTTTTCGGGGCGAATTTGTAGGGGGCGCGCTGTGCCTGGCCTGCGTTCTGGCTGAAATCGCCGCGCATGCTGTCCTGACGCTCGCCACCGCGATAACCGCCGCGATCTTGCTGGCCATAACCGCGATCACGGTTGTCGTTGCTGCGGTGGGAATGCTGTTGGCCGCCATTGCGGGATTTTGCGTGTACCATAGCGATCGTCTCCTTGGTGAGGTGTGTGTTGTTTTTGAAGAGATTCAGAAGGGTGTTGAAACCCGTGCGTACGTTCTGTTCGTTGCCGGGTGATGTGGTGAACGTGACCACGCCGCCTTCGTTGGTACCAAATTTAACATCAAATACTTTTTCGAACTCCTTGCGCAGGTCTTGTTTGCGCTGCAGGAGGATATAGGCGAAGTGGGAAGAGCGGTCTGCATGCTCCACCTGAATTTCGAACTTGGCACTCATGCTGCTTCTGCTTTCTTGCTGGGTGTGGGGGTGTTGTTTTTATTGTTATCGCAGTTCAGGGTATCGTCGGTATCAATGATATCGATAGTGCCGGACATGCCGTTCTGGAAGCCTTTTTCGATCTTCACATTCACGGTCTGGCCAAAGAGTCTTTCGGGCGCGCCGTCGACATAAACCGACTGCATATAGGGCGTCTTGCCCAGCAGCTGGCTGTCGCCGCGGTTGCCGCGGCGGTCGAACAGCACGGGCTGCACGGTGCCGACAAAGCTTTCGTTGTATTCACGCTGCTGGCGCATCAGCAGATCTTGCAGCGCATACAGGCGTTCATCTTTCAGTTTTTCGGGCACCATGCCCGCCATGACGGCGCCGGGCGTGCCGGGGCGCGGGCTGTATTTGAACGAATAGCAGGACGCATAGCGCACCTGACGCACCATTTCCATGGTGGCTTCGTGATCGGCATCGGTTTCGCCGGGGAAGCCGACGATGAAGTCAGAGCTGAATGCCATATCCGGACGCGCCTTGCGCAGGCGGGCGATGATATCAAGATAGAATTCACCGGTATGCTTGCGGTTCATCAGCTCGAGAATACGATCGGAGCCGGATTGTACGGGCAGGTGCAGGAACGGCATCAATTCGGGAATCGCGCCATGCGCGGCGATCAGTTCGTCATCCATATCGCGCGGGTGCGAAGTCATGTAGCGGATACGCTCCACGCCCGTTATCTCCGCGCAGGCGGCGATCAGGCGGGCAAGGTTCCACGTGCTGCCATCGGCGCCCGCGCCGTGATAGGCGTTAACGTTCTGGCCCAGCAGCATGATGTCTTTGCTGCCCATGTCAGCCTGTCGTTTGACTTCGTCGAGGATCTGCTGCACGCCGCGCGAATATTCCGCGCCGCGGGTATAGGGCACCACGCAGAAGGTGCAGAATTTGTCGCAGCCTTCCTGAATGGAGACGAAAGCGGAGGGGCCTTGCGATTCCGTTTCGACCGGCAGTTCGTCGAATTTGGATTCCGCCGGGAAATCGGTGTTGATCACGCGCTGGCCGCCCGTTGCCTGCAAAATCATTTCGGGCAGTTTGTGGTACACCTGCGGGCCAAAAACCATATCGACATACTTGGCGCGGTCAACGATCACGTCGCCTTCGGCCTGCGCCACGCAGCCGGCAACGGCGATCAATGCTTTTTCGCCTTTTTCTTCTTTGGCTTCTTTGTGGCTGCGCAGGCGACCCAGATCAGAAAAGACTTTTTCGGTCGCTTTTTCGCGGATGTGGCAGGTGTTGAGGATCATCAGGTCGGCATCGTCGGGCTCTTCGACGGGGCGATAGCCGAGAGAGGCCAGAATATCGGCCATCTTTTTGCTGTCATAGACGTTCATCTGACAGCCCCAGGTCTTGATGTAGAGCTTTTTGGTCATCGCATTCCCTGAGATGCAATCTCGTGTTATTTTCTGTATCGATTGGTGCAGACTATTAACCATATATTGCGCCGAAGAGTCCAGCAAAATGTATACATAACTTGGGGAAATTTAGCATGCGCCAAAAAATTCTGATGATGGGGCCTATCCCCGCCGCGCAAATGCAAGAATTGGAAGAAAATTACGATGTTACAAAGCTTTGGCTGGCGCCCGATCCCGAGGCTACCCTTGCCGCAGTGCGTCAGGATATCACGGCGATTGTCAGCACAGCCTTCGGCAAAGTCAGCGCCAAGCTGATACAGGCGCTCCCCAATCTTGAAATCATCAGCCACTTCGGCGTGGGGTACGACAGCATCGACGTTGCTGCAGCGCAAGAGCGTGCCGTTATTGTCACCAATACGCCGGATGTCCTGACCGACGACACGGCCGATATCGGCCTAGCCCTGACGCTGGCCGTGTTCCGCAGAATTGTCGAGGGGGATATATACGTGCGCAGCGGCCAGTGGGCAAAAAAGGGGGCCATGCCCCTTGGCCGCGGCCTGCGCGGACGTACCATGGGTATTATCGGCATGGGGCGTATCGGACAGGCCGTGGCCGCGCGCGCCCGCGCTTTCGGCATTCAAATCGCCTATACGGGCAGGGGAAAGAAGGCGGGCGTCGATGCTGCCTTTTATCCCGATGCCGTATCGCTGGCGGCCGCATCGGATATTTTGATGATCTGCTGCGCCTATACCCCCGATACGCACCAATTGGTGAATATGCCCGTGCTCAAGGCTTTGGGGCGGGATGGGGTAGTTGTTAATATTGCCCGTGGTAAGATAGTGGACGAACTGGGGCTGATCGACGCGCTGCAAAGCGGGCTGATCGCCGGCGCGGGACTGGATGTGTTTGAAAACGAACCGGATGTGCCGAGCGCCCTGTGCCGTTTGGATAACGTCGTTTTGTTGCCGCATCTGGGCAGCGCAACCCACGATACGCGCGCCGCCATGGGGCGGCTGGTACTGGAGAATTTACGGCTATACTTTGAAAAAGCTGAGGTTTTAACCCCCGTCACGCCGGCATTTGCCGGAAAGCTTGCCAAGAATCGTGATCTTCTGTAGAGATATCTCCTTGTTTCGGGTCATTATGTTTAGCAGGAATACTTATCTCATGAAGAAACTTACCGTTTTGCTGGCCGCGCTTGCGCTGCTGGCAACCACCGCACAGCAGGCTTCGGCCCAGTGCTACAACCAGCGCCAGTTCGAGGCTGAACAAGGCCTGCGTATCCATAGCGAGCTGATGGTGATCTCCCTGACCTGCATGAAAATGCCGATGGGTTCGGGCATGTACCAAAAATATCAGGCTTTCACGAACAAGAACAAAGCGCTGATCGCGGGCTATGAAAACGACCTGATTGATTATTACCGCGCAACCGGCTCCGCCGCGCCGGAAAAGCAGTTCCACACCCTGCGCACCAATCTGGCCAACCAGATTTCGCAGCACGCGATTAAAATGTCGACGGCAAGCTTCTGCCAGAACTTCGGCTCCCGCCTTGACAGCGCGCTGAACATGGATCAGGCAAAGCTGCGCCAGTGGGCTTCCCAGCCGTGGCCGAACAGCCCGACCAGCCGCCCGATGTGCGGCAAGGTCGCGCAGCGTTAATCACGCGGGTCTCTAAAATAGATCAAACGGCAGGGTTGTACCCCGCCGTTTTGTTTTTGCAGGTACAGTTATGGATCAGCTAGCGTGCTGAGCATTGTAAAGAGGGGGTAAATTTTTCAAATACGCTCGGCCAGAAATACATGACTGCGGATGGCGTTCCTGAAAAGTTAAGGGAGGCGCCACATAGTTGAGTGAATTGAGCATGAGAAGGCGGCGGGCAGGGGCGGCAACTGGGGTGATCGGCGTACATGTTATAGCCGTTTACGGCCATGCTGTAGGATTTGGCAAAAGAGAAGCATAACATCATCACAAGAGCGACTTGAAGAAATCTTCGAGCGGTCTTGTTTTTCATCCACAGCACAAGCGCGTAAGCGCCGCCATAAATAATGCATTGTTCCGTGTAGAAAGCGATGGTTTCATAGGTCGTCGCTATTCTTTCGCCGTCGTACATCTTGATGCCATGCCTGCGCAGGGCAACCTCAATGACGAGCGCTGCAACGGTACAGATAATGAAGGTGCAGATGGCGAAGTACGGGTGATATTTGCGGCAATCTTTTTTGTAAAAAGTGCAGGCGACGTAAATAAGCACGCTTAATAAAACAACGCTTGTCCATGTCAGCGATAATAACGGCATGGTTCTTATCCCCCGGTTTTTTTTATTCTTTGGTTTTCTTCGCCGTGATCTTGGCGGCTTTGTCTTTGTTGGGGCTGGGCTGCGCATCGGTGGTGAGGAAATCCTCGCGCGTGCGGCTCCAGTCCGTCAGCAGGGCATAGGCTAGCGCCAGCAGCGTGGGGCCGATGAAAATGCCGATGAAGCCAAAGGCAATCACACCGCCTACAACGCCCATCAAGACCAGCAGGAACGGCAGGTTGCCGCGCAGGCTGATGAAGTAGGGGCGCAGCACGTTGTCGATGGTGCTGACCACCAGCAAACCCCAAAGACCGACAAAAATCGCGCGGCCGATTTCGCCTTCGCTATAAAGCCACAGCGCCGCGGGCAGCCAGATAAACGGCGGGCCGTTCGGAATAAACGACAGGAAGAAAGTCATAAGGCCAAGGAAAGACGCGCCCGGCACGTCGGCCATCCAAAATCCTAAGGCGGCCAGCGTACCCTGCGCCAGCGCCGTCCCGAGCATGCCGTAGACAACGCCGATCAGCGTGTTTTTGGATACGTCCAGCAAACGCTGCCCGCCCTTGCCGCCGAAGCGGTCGATCAGGGCGCTGATACGCACCGATACGCGCGCGCCGTGGCGGAAAAAGAAATAGGCGATCAAAACGCCCAGCGTCAGGTCAAACAAACCGCGCGCAATGCTGCCGCCCAGTTTGATCAGCACCTCGGTACCGATGCCCGCGTATTCCTTGATGACAGCCTGAAGGCTTTCTTTATCCGTCGTGATATCCCGCCAGTAATCGGCAAGGATCTCGCCGATATAGGGGACGGATGCGATATCGCTCGCCAGTTTACCCATGTCCTGATTCAGCGATTTTTGCGCAACCTCGGTCAGCTTGCCAAAGTTCTCGGCGCTGCTGGTGCCGATGATGGTGAGGGGCACGACAAAGCAAAGGGCGAGGGCGATGGTCATCAGCGTCGCCGCCATCTGTACGCGCCCGCCCAGTTTGGTTTTTAGCCACATAAAAGCCGGCCATGCCGACAGTGCCAGAATAACCGCCAGCAAAATGGCTGGAAAAAATGGGCTGAGGATGACAAGGCAGCCAATCAAAATCAGCGTCACGGCCGTGATACCGGCGATCAGCTGATAAATGTGTGTCTTGTTCTTGATATCGAATTTCAGCATGGCCATGGCGACGTGGTCCTGTTCAAAGGGGGCGGTGTGCCTGTTCAAAAACTCCTGAATAATAACATACACATAGGGGCTTCCCATCCCTTTTTTGTTTGTTTATACTCGGCTTTATTCAAGTTTATTCACATCTTTTTGTCCGCGGTTTTGCGGGGGGATTTCCCATGTATATGCGTATTCTGGCGTTGCTGGCGCTGCTTGTGACCTTTGCCGTTCCTGCATGGGCAGGCGATGGGGCCGCCGCCGCCGCGCTGACGTTCGACCAGCAAATTGACCGCGCTGTGAAGCCGCTGGCCGATGCCGCGATCGGCTTTATTTTTACGCCCGTTTCGGTGCTGGGACAGGATATTCCGGCGATTATCCTATGGCTTTTGTCGATCGGCGTTTTTTCATCGGTCTATATGGGATTTGCCAATTTCCGTCTCTTCCGCCTGTCATACCAGCTTTTGGGCGGCAAATATCAATCCAGCGACCGACAGGGGCAGATTTCGAACTGGCAGGCACTGTCGACCAGCCTTTCGGCTACGGTGGGGCTTGGCAATATCGCGGGTGTGGCGGTGGCTGTATCGATGGGCGGCCCCGGCGCGACGGTCTGGATGATCCTGATGGGATTTTTGGGCATGAACACCAAATTCCTTGAATGTTCGCTCGGCGTGAAATACCGCCAGATCGCCGAGGATGGCGAGGTTTCGGGCGGGCCGATGTATTACATCGCGCGCGGGTTCAAAGACCGCGGCTTGCCCCGTCTTGGCAAGATGCTGGCGATTTTCTTCGCGGTCTGCTGCATTGGCGGCGCGGTGGGCGGGGGAAACATGTTCCAGTCCAACCAGACGTACCAGATGTTCATGCGCGTGGCGGGTGAAGCAAGTTTCTTTGCCGGCAAGGGATGGATGTTTGGCACCCTGCTGGCCGTGATGGTGGGCGTTGTGATTATTGGTGGCATCAAAAGCATCGCCAAGGTGTCGGAAAAAATCTTCCCGACCATGGCGACGCTTTATATCTGTATATGCCTGATCGTGATTGCGGGCAATTATGCCAGCGTGCCGGATGCGCTGATGAGCATTGTGCGCGGCGCGTTTGCGCCCGATGCGGCGGTAGGCGGTATCATCGGGGCGATGATCGCGGGGGTGCGCCGCGCCGTTTTCTCGAACGAGGCGGGCATTGGCTCTGCGCCCATTACGCATTCGGCGGTCAAAGCGGACTCGCATATCGCGCAGGGCATTATTTCGATGTTGAACCCGTTTATTGATACCGTCGTTATCTGCACCATGACGGCGCTGGTGATCGCCGTAACGGGCGTATACGAGGGCGGCAAGGGAATCGAAGGCATCGCCCTGACGGCGCGGGCCTTTGAAACCATCGGCGGCTGGACGATTTACTGGCTGGGTCTGACGGTTTTTCTGTTTGCCTATTCGACCATCATTGCCTGGTATTATCTGGGCGAGAAGGGGTTTACCTATCTTGCGGGTCGCAGCCCCGCCAAGGTACTGGCGTTTAAGGTGTTCTATTGCCTTTTCATCATTGTTGGCGCGGCGGCAAATCTGACGCATCTGATCGACCTTACGGATGCGCTTTTCTTTGCCATGGCGATTCCCAATGTGATTGCGCTCTATGTCATGGCGCCTGAAATTAAAAAAGATTTGCGGGATTATCTTGAGAAAATCCGCGCAACTCCCTGATTTGGCGCGCCGCACGATTGATAAAATTGTACCTTTTACCCCGCATTAACCTATTGATGTAACAATAGGTTGGTGTAGTTGCGGGAGGGGCTTTCGTGAAAACTTTTCTAACCATCATGTTGTGCGCATTTTTGGCACTGCCGGTATGCGTTGCGTCTGCCCATGCGGCCGGAGACAAAAAGGAAGCGGCCGCCGGTGATAAAGAATACGTCGACCTGCAACCGCTGTCTGTACCCGTCATCAACGACGCCGGCCTGATCCAGCAGGTCAACGTTTCCGTATCGCTCGAATGTCCGGCAGGGAAGCGCGATCAGGTCAGCGCCTTTAAGCCGCGGCTGATGGATGCCTATCTGCGCGAGCTATACGGCGCCCTTGGCAGCGGCCGCGTGATGATGCGCGGCAACGTGGTGGATGTGGAGGCGATCAAAACCCGCCTGGGCACCGTCACCCAAAAAGTCGTCGGCCCGGATCTGGTCAGCGATGTGCTGCTGCAATCGGTGCATCAGTATGCAATGAAAGCGCGCTAAGCGCTTTCATATTTCAAATCACATAAGCGCGCTAAGCGCTTTCATATTTCAAAACGCACAAGCGCGCTATCCCGACCGCAAATACTTAATCGCCGTATCGCGTTCAAACAAATACAGCAGCGTGCGCAGCGCCTTGCCGCGGTCCGAGAGCAATTCGGGGTCACGCTCCAAAATCAGCCTTGCATCATCATGCGCGGTTGCGATCAGATCCTGATGGTGTTCGGGCGATGTCAGGCGGAATTCGGGCAGGCCGCTTTGGCGCGTGCCCAGCATTTCGCCCGCGCCCCGCAGCTTCAGGTCTTGCTCGGAGATATAAAAGCCGTCTTCGCTGTCGCGGATCGTCGCTAGACGTTCGCGGGCGACTTCGCTGCATTTGGCGGCATACAGCAGCAGGCAGGTCGATTTGCCGGTGCCGCGCCC
>VFQP010004361.1_pt1 | contig 13266 bp, 11 predicted proteins | sample 3512351 | NCBI WGS metagenome assembly VFQP01 (sample SAMN10412372, study PRJNA504923) | tailings metagenome | isolation source: Relicate 1 Philex TSF1 revegetated site | place: Philippines: Tuba, Benguet | collected 2017-08-29 | reverse complement strand
TCAGAAAGTCCGCTTGCCGCCTCCAGCCGCCCGCCTCCTCGGGGTTCATGGTCTGTCGCATCCACGCGTCGCCAAAGGTGTCGCCCACGCCGGCTGCCATCACATCGCCCAGGTAGGCGCGCCGTGTGTGGCGCGGCAGCGTGCAGTAGTAGTACTGCATTGCGCCTTCGCCTAGATGGCGCTCGGCAGGGCAGGAGCCCGGGCATGCAAGGAAAGCATTCACGGTGCATGGAGGCAGCGTGTTGTTGTTGTTGTTGTTGTTGCAGATTGGGCCGTAGCCTAGATGGCTCTTGGCACTGGGGAGGGAGGAAAGGTGAACAGCAGACACGATGCATCGAATCATCATGGTCCGCGTGTCATACAGAGCACGGTCAGAAACGTCCACATGCAAACGGCTCGCACAGCACGCTCAGGCACAGATGCGCAACACGTCTCAGTACCAAACACCGCTTGCAGGGAGCCGTCGGTACCGGCTGCTGGTGGCGCGATCGCTGTAGCCAGAGGATGTCGAGGGAGCGGGGGCCGTGGGGCCATAGGTGGCGAGGGGAGCGGGGGGGGCAGAGGCGCCGTAGCCGTAGTAGCCGTTGGGGTTGCCAGAGGTGGCGGCGAGGGGAGCGGAGGAGGCAGAGGCGCCGTAGGCGTAATAGCCGTTGGGGTTGCCTGAGGAGGCGGCGTGGGGAGCGGAGGGCGCAGGGGCGCCGTAGCCGTAGTAGCCGTTGGGGTTGCCAGAGGTGGCGGCGAAGGGAGCGGAGGAGGCAGAGGCGCCGTAGCCGTAGTAGCCGTTGAGGTTGCCAGAGGTGGCCGCGCGTGTGCGCGCGAGCACGTGTGCGCGTGTGCACGGCCGCGCAGGACGAGGACCTTGCCGGCACGTCGTCGGCGGTGGACTTGCTGCACCAGCAGACGCTGCTCGTCCGGCGCGTGCTGGCGCTGGCCCTGCGGTCTGCGAGTGCATGAGGTCTTGCGGGTGACCTCGCGGGTGCGAGAGGGCAACGCCAAGACGAGTGCACGCGCGCGAGCGAAGTGAGGCAGAGAGCGGAGCGAGTGAGGAGTGCAATCGATCGCGCTGCAAGTTTTCGCATACGCCCGGCGCACGCCACGCAGCGGGTTGCCCAAACGGCAGCAGCAGAGGCGGAGATGGAGCAACAGCAAGGGCACCCTCCTCTGCTCCTTCTCAGCGAGCTGCCCAGGCCGTGGTTAGCGCACCTGGTGCACAAGTTCTGCGCCCCGGACTCGCTCCACGCGCTGGCGGCCACCAGCTCCCTCCTGCGAGACGTGGTGCTGCTACACGCGCCAAGCGTCGGCGTCGTGGTGCCAGCGCCAGCATGTGCATCAACAGCAGCAGCGCCACCAGCAGCAGCGCCGCCTGCTGCGCCAGGCGCCCCGCCCATCACGGATGCGCCCGAGCAGGACTCGCAGCCGTGGCACGCAGCAGCAGCCGCGCAGCCCATCGCAGCATGCATCCGGCGCGCCATGCGATGCCGCGGAGCCGGCCGCCTGCACCTCATAGTGCGCTCCGCCCCCTCGCCCCCGCCCACTGCCACCGTCGGCGCCACCCCAGCCGCAACGCCCTCCCTTGCCAACCTGCGCAGCACCTGCGATGGTGCGCACGTGGCGCTGCTCACTGCGGCCGCAGCAGCGGCGGCAGCGTTTCCCCCCAAGGCCACGGCGGAGACCGCCCAGCGGGCGCTGCAGGCCTGCGTGGGCCTGGCGTGGGAGGAGGAGGACGGCGCGCCCGGCAGCGGCGTGCCACAGCAGCTCGAGCGAGAGGAGGAGGACAACTCATCTCCCGGTGCATTAAGCCACGGACCGGAGGGCGATGCGGATGCGGCGGTGGCGGCGTCGGGGGCCAGCGGTGTGGAGGCGGCGTCTGGGACAAGGAGCACTGGCCGGCGGCGGGCGTGCCAGTTCCGCGGCGTGGTGAAGCTCACGCTCGAGGTGAGGCAGCTTCGGGGACGTCATGGAAAGGTCTAGGTGGTGTGGGGGTGGAGCTGCCCAGTGTGGTTCGGCAGTGCGGGCGACCCTCTCTCACCGGCGCCCCATCACGCCCTGCGCCGCCATGCAGGGCTTTGATCTGTCGGCGGAGATGTGCCCCGCCTGGGCGCTGCGGCTGCTCCCCGACCTCCAAACCCTCGTGCTGCGCAACGCCCTGGTTGGAGACCCCAAGCTCGCCCCTGCCCCGGCAGCAGCAGCAGCGGACCCGCTGCTCCCGCTGCCCCCGCCGCTGGCGGCGGCGTGGCCCGCCGCCCCGCACCCCCACGCGGGCTTCGCCGCGCTTCCCGCGGCGCAAAACACGTTTGACGTGGCGGCGCCCACGTGGGCGTGGGGGTGGCCTGGGTGGCCGCTGCTGGCGCCTGAGCCGCACGCCGCACAGGACGAGGAGGGCGGCGGCGGCGGCGGCGGCGACGCTGCCGTGCTGCGCACGCTGTGCCTCGAGTCGGTGGTGGTGCAGAACGCGGCGCACGCCTGCGAGCAGCTGGCGCTGCTGGGCCCTGCCTGGCGCCTTGTCAGGCAACAGCAGCAGCAGCAGCAGCAGGTGGAGGAGGAGGAGGGTCGGCGGGGCGGCGGGGGCGGGCGGCGGCGCGTGGCGGCGGGGCCGGCCGGCGGGTTGGTGGGCCTGGAGGCACGCAAGGTGTCGTGGGAGGCGCTGCACGCGTGCGTGGCGGCGGCGCTGGGGCCGCACCTCACCAGCCTCATGTGAGGGTGTGCGCGCGCGCAGCACTGCAGCGCCCCTGGATCCCTGGGCTTAGTGGTGCTCTGTGTCCCCTTTCCCGCTGCCCCTCTCCCGCTGCGGCTCAGTGTGCGCCGGGTGCAAGGCCACGTTCGGCGGAGGAGAGGGACCGACAGCGCCGACAGCGCAGTGGATGAGGGGCATGGCGCCTGCATGCATGCGCGGCTGCAGGGTACCTGATAAGGACCTGCCCCTGGAGCTGGTGCAGCGGCTGCCGGCCTGCTTTGGCAACGTGGCGGAGCTGCAGCTGTCGGTGGACGTGACGGACCAGGTCCTGGACGTCATGCTCGCCGGTGCGCGGCATGCTTAGGGCTTTGAGGGCTGCTGCTTGCTGAGCTTGGGGCCACAAAGGTGTTGCGGTCGGCGCCAGCAGTCGTCTAGACGCGTGAACGCATGCGCAACCGGCGTCACGAGGACTGCGGCGGCGGCTGCGTGGAGTGCAGGGCCGCCGCACCTGAGGCGCCTGTGGCGTCCTGACCCTGGCCCTGCTTTCCGCCTGCCTGCCTGCTGGCGCGCAGGGCTGCCGCACCTGAGGCGCCTGGGCGTGCGCTCGCTGGCGCTGCGCCGGCCCTGCCAGGAGGAGTTCCGCCTGCTGGGGCCGGGGCAGGACGAGGCCGCCGCTACTGGGGCAGAGGCGGACGCGCAGGAGGCAGGCGCCTCTGCGGCGCCTGCGCCGCCGGGCGCGTGGCGCCACCCTCCGCCTCCCTGCAGGTGAAACATTTTCCAGGAGGGGCCCTGGGCGCGCCTTCGGTTCATCGCGCGCCTTTCCTCCGTGCCTCCAGCGGACGCGACGACTCGACCTGTGCTGGCCAAAGCGGACGTGCCCCCATGTGCGCCCCCTTTGCGTGCGCACACAGGTGGGAGCAGCTGTCCTTCTCGCACGTGGACGTCGCCTCGCTGGCGCGCCTGCCGCCGGGCGCCCGCCCCGCGCTGCGCGTGCTGAGCCCGCTCTGCGACGTGCGCCTGGCGCGCGCCTCGCGCCGCGCGGCCGGCGCAGCGCCGGCGGACGCGCGCGCCGCCGACCTGGCGCTGACGGCGCTGGCGCTGCGGCGGGCGGCGGCGCTGGGCGGCCTCACGTGGCCGGCGGACGTGCGGGTAGAGGTGGACGGGCGGGCGGCGGAGGCGCTGGGGGGCGCGGCGGCGGCGGCGGCGGGTGCCGCGGGCGCGGCGGGCGACGACGTTGGTGCGGCTGCGGGGGCGGGCGCGGCGGCGGCGCCTGAGGGGGCGGCCGCTGGTGGTGGTGCTGCGAGTGCGGGCGCAGGGAGGGAGGGAGAGCAGGGCGCGGTGGGAGATGTGTCGCCGCGGGCGGCTGGGGAGGACTGCGGCGGCCCCAGCGGCGGCGCTGCATCGTCCAGGGGTCCCTCCTCGCCTGGCAGCGATGCAGGCGCGGCCAGCAGCAGCAGCAGCAACAGCGGCGGCGGCCCTGATAGCGGCAGCAGCAGCAGCGCACAGGCGTCGTCCAGGGCCTCGTCCTCGCCTGGCGCGGCTCCCGTCGCCTCACCTTCCGCCGCCCCCAGCTCTGGTCAGGGCGTGGGTGCTCCCGGCACGGAGGAGGATCACGCGGGCGAGGAGGAGGAGGAGGAGGAGGAGGGGGAGGAAGAGGGGAGGGCGGAGCGCGGGCACGCGGCGGCGCTGCTGGCGCTGACGCTGCCTCTCCTGGCGCCGGCCAGCGAGCACGTGCTGCGGCACATGCACGTGACGGGGGCGCTGGTGGCGGCCATGGGCAGGTGAGGTGCACGTTGCAGCCTGTGGTGGCGGCAAGCGCGCCTGCGGCAGCATCGCAAGCTGTTGCAGCGCCCTGGCCCCCGCCTAGCCAGTGGCGGGGACGTCCTCGCCCCGCCATTGTTGCTGCTGCGCCGCTGAGGTCAGGCCGCTGCAGCTCAGCAAGAGCCCGCACGGCTCTCCGCCAGGGAAAGGGCCAAGGGTGAACACACGCTCGTTGTTGCTTGATGTGCTATGCTGGCCGCAGGCACCTGGGCCCGGCGGCGCACCGCATCTTTTTCGAGGACTGCACCTGGGAGGCGAGGGGCTGCTCTGGTGCCCCCTCGGATCCTGGCGCCCTCGGAGCAGCGGCGGAGGCGGAGGCGGCACGGTCGCCGAAGCCCGGGCGTGCGGTGGTAGCGGGGACGGCGGCGCAGGAGCAGCGGGTGGCGCTGGAGGGCGGGGTGGGGAACGGGGCAGGCGAGAGGCTGCAGGTTCAGCAAGCTTGCGCCGGCAGGGAGCGCGGCGCGGAGGGTGAGGTCGCGCGCATGCAGCAAGAGGGCGCAGCAGCGGCGCAGGGAGGGCGGCGGCGGCGGTGGAGCGGGAGCGGGAGCGATGGGCGGGCGGAGTCGGGCCCAGCGGAGCGCGCGATGAGGGACCCGGAGGTGGTGGAGGCGACAGCGGCGGAGCCAGTGCCGCAGGACGACTTGCAGCAGGTGCGGTGGCGCTGCCGTCGTTTGCTTGCGATTCCAATGCGTCCCACCGTCCTCACGCAGAACGAAGGAGACATGAGGCGCCCGACGTTGCGTCGTTCGTCGTGCCCCCCCACCCCCATGGTCGCAGGAGGCCTTGTTCGCGGGCCTGCTGGCGTCGCTCCCGGCGTCTGTGCGGCACCTGCACCTGCTGTGGAGCAGCAAGGCCTTCGCGCTGCGGGAGGGCAGCCTGGCGGCGCTGTGCCGCGGCGCCGTGCGGCCGGTGCAGCTGGTGGTGTGGCGCTGCACCGACCTGCCGGCGGGATGGGAGGAGCGCGTGATGCGCGGCAGCCCGCCGCACGCACGCCGGCACGTGCAGCTGGTGCGGTGAACCCGGCGGGGCGGCGCGAGGCGGGGTGGAGGACAGGCACTTTGCTGGAGTCCCTGGACGCGGGTTGGGGGCAGCGGACTTTGACCGGGTGATTGCAGCACGTCCACTCCATCTCTCGCCGCACCGCCCGGCCATCGTGGAGAATAGCGCAAAGGCGTCCCACAACAGCACTTGTCGTTGAGTTCGCGAGCTGTGCGCGCGTGGTGCACGCCGAGTTTCGCACCGCACGGTGCGCAGTGTGCTGCGCACGCCATGCAGACCGTGCACGCAGCCACCCCCCAGCGACTCAAGCAGCAAAATGGATTCCCCGCCGCAGGAGCTCTCCAACCTGCGCATTGATGACGACGACGAGCAGCGCGACTGGGCGTCCCTCCCGCTCGACCTGCTGCGGAACTGCACTGCACCGCTCAAAGGCGACAGAGCGGCCAAGCGAGCTGCGCTAGCGTCCTGCAAAGCCTTTGCGCGCGCCGTCGTCACGGTGCGCGCGTCACCTCAGGGCCTACTCCTGGCCGTGGATCGCCGCGCCCAAGTTCCAGCCCACCGCACGGATCTGGCAGGAGCTCTGGGGCACCGAGCAGCCACAGCAGGACCAGGTCGTGATGCTGGCCCTGTTCAGCAGAGCCAACGGCAGCCCAGGGCGGTGCTGGCGCGAGCTGCTGGCGTGGAACGGGCGCTTGGCATGGGTGACGCAGCTGGCTCTCAAGGTGCGTGTGCGCGGTGGCCGACCCAGCAGCACGGCGTGACAGACAAGCCAAATTCGCCACTCACACCAGTGCGGTCCTGATGGCGCGCGCGCACGCGAAGGGACTCTCGCTGGACGTCATCCTGCCGCCGGGTGTCGCCGCTCTGCTGCCCAACCTGCAACAGCTCCTCCTGGAAGACTGCGCGTTCACACCGGCGGCCAGGACCACGGTGCTGGACGCGGCGTGCGGCAGGCTGCGGTACCTGGAGATAAAGGGCCTGGCCGTGCACCCCACGCAGGCCGGCGGCGCGGCGGCGTCGCAGCCCGCGCCCAGCCTGCAGCAGCTGGCCACGGCGCAGCTCAGGCAGCTGGCCAAGATCCCCAGCCTCGGCAGCATCAAACTCACAGACAGCTCCTGCCCCACGCTCTTCTTGATGGCGCTGGGCACGCAGCTCACGCGCCTGGAGCTGCACGAGTCCTACCGCCAGTGCGAGCCCGGCACGCAGACGCCCACGGCGGAGTGGAAGGCCACGCTGCAGCACGTGGCGCGGTGCACGCGGCTGCGGGACCTGCACGTCCCCTGCGTCACGGCGGAGGAGCTGGGCCTGGTGGCGCCGGCGCTGCAAGAGCTGCGCGCGCTGTGGCTCAACGACGCTCAGCCACAAGCGTCTGACGGCGATGCCATGGTGGAGGTGCTGCTGAGCCTGCCGCACCTCACCACCCTGATGTGGGCCGCCTGTCCCTGGGACACCATGCAGCGTTCGTTCGTCGACCGCCCTTGCGCCTGGGAGCGACTCCACGTCGACGCCGTCACACCTGAGCTGCTGGCGCGCCTGCCGCTGCACTCGCTCAAGCACCCCATGGAGTGCGCCGTCTTGCTCGTGGCGGAGCACACGCGCCTCCACGATGTGCGGGCGGCGGTGGCCAACGTGACGCGCCGCTGCCCGCCGGGCATGCGCTGGGGAAACAGTGGCCACGACTGGGGAACGCCGGCTTTGATGTTCGACTCCGCCGCGGACGTGCCCGGCGTGCTGCGCGCGCTGCAGCCGCTGCTCGCGCCCCTCGCCAGCGTGCACGTGATGGGCGTTGCGTGGGACGCGGGGCGTGTCCAGGCGCTGGGCGAGGTGCTGGCGCGCGGCACGCGCCTGGTGCTTTCGCACGGGCACATGCCCTGGCAGGCGTTTGAGCAGGTGGCCCGCAGCGTGCCGTGGCTGCAGAGCTTGCAGCTTCAGGAGCAGGAAGTGTTGCCCGAGGACGTGGTGGCGTACGTGCGCCTGGCCAGGCGCCTCAAGGGGGAGGAGGGCGGTGGGCTGGCGGTGCGGCTGGGTGAGGTGGTGGTGGCGCGGCTGCTGTGCCCTGAGGGCGTGTGCGAGGTGGAGCACAAGCGGGCGTGGGAGCGGGCGGAGCGCGAGGTGCACGAGGAGGAGGGCCGCGTGGTGCTCAGGGTGAAGTGGTGATGGGCGGGCGTCGTGGCGTCTGCCCGCGATGCAGGGCACGCTTTTGGACGCGGACCTTGAACGCGCTGGAGCGCGCACTGTGCTGTTTGGGCTGCTCTGTTCTGGCCAGGGCAGCGCGATGGCGGCGGCGGTTTGTCTTGCCACGGGAGTGCCCACAACATGCTCATGGGCGACCTCTTGTGCCTCGTGTGCCGCATGAGGGACGAGAGGGCGTGCACCTGCTGCGCCACTTTGCCAGGGTCGGTCCACGAGTCGGTCAGGACTGCTTGCCGCTTGTGGGATGTTGGCCCTGTTGGCAGCGCAAGCGTGACAGAGGATGCGATGTGCCCACTGCTTGCGCGGCAGTTTGCTTGCGAGCTTCCTCCTCCTGCAGCCACGCTTGATTGATGATTGACGACTGACGCAGCCGCTGGAGAGGAACTCCTGCAGCTGGGGCCTGGCAGCTCTCATCATCATGCTTGCACGTGCCCAGCCCTCAGGTCACCGTCCAGGTAGCCTCAGCAAGCACCCGGCCATTGCACCGTCCGCACAAAGCTCGAGCTCAGCACAGATGCGTCGCAGTCCTCCACACCAGTCCGCAAATGCGTACACGGGCCCTTGGCCTGCACCGCTCCTCTCCTGCTGTCTCTCTCTCCCTCTCTCGCTCTGTCTCTCCAGTGCCTCTCTCTGCTCTCATGCTCCCACCTGCCTCACGCTCCTCTCAGCGCGCCACGCCATGCTCCTCCCTGCTATCCATCAGGCGCGCCGCACCACCTCCACCACCTCGACCACCACCTCCCCCTCCGCCTCGCCCTCCTCGCCCTGCTGCGCCGCCTCGGGGTCCTGGCCGCCCGCCATGGCCAGCCGCAGAGTACGCGCGGCGAACCGCGACGCCACCTGTTTCATTCGCGCGCACGCACGGCACATACACAACGTGGCAGGGTGGCGCGCCTCCGCTGCGCTGTTTGCCCGCCGCAGCAGCGACGAGACGGCCACGGCGGCTGAGCATCAAGCCAGCGTTGACGTCCCAGACCTCTGCGCGCTGCGCGGCTCCACCCTAACCCTGAGCCCTAAACCCAGCGCGCGCGCACCCGTGACGCCAGCTCTGAGGGCAGCTTGAGCGCCTCCTGCTGCTGCGCCGGGGGCAGCGTGGCCAGCTCCCGCACCAGCCACCTGCAACAGGAGGAGGAGGAACGAGGGGGAGGAGGAGGAGGAGGAAAAGAAGACTCGAGGACCTGAGGACAGGCAGCCCGCGGATGGGGACAGGCAGCCTGCGGGAGCATACGCTCCCAAGCCCTCCCAAAGCCCTCACGTGAGCCCCTCGGCCGCCTGCCGCAGCTGCGCGGCGACCTCCGCCTCGGCCGACCCCAGCACGCCCAAAGCAGGCAACGCCTGCGTTCAGCGCGGCGGCGCACATGTCACACGCACACCGCAAGGTGCGCTCCTTCTTGTGAGCACCGTCGCCTGGTCAGGCCAGAGGCGCCGGGTCCTGTTCAGGCGGCGCACCGGGAGCGCCGGCGCCGCGCCGGCCGGCTGCTGCGCCCGTCCCACATCGCCCACGCCCGCGCCCTGCTGCCTGGCCGCCGCCAGCTCCGTCAGCGCCCGCGCCAGCCGCCGGAGGCCGTCCACCTTCAAGCAGCGCACGGCAGGGGCAGCGCACCTGCGCCATCAACCTCCCGAGCACGGCTGCGGCGCCCTCACTCCGCCGAACAACTCCCTGGACCCTCCCCGCCCAGGTCGCCAGAGCCACAGTGCGTGCGCACGCGGGACAGCGACCGGGCTGGGTCGACGACGACAGCCGGCGGGGTGTCCCGGTCAGCGCCCTGAAACGGACAAGAAACTGCTGCGCGCACCTGCTGCCGGTCCTGCGTGGACGCCAGCTGCGGCAGCGCGGCGAAGAGCTGGCCCGCCGGTCCCACCACCTGCCGGTGCTGTGCGGTGCGGTTGGGTGGGCGACGCGAGCGAGGCAGCAGGGTGGCAAGGGGCACGCCGCGTGAGACAAAGAGGCACGGCCGGTGCGGTGCGGTGAGGTTGGGTGGGCGACGCGAGCGAGGCAGCAGCGGATCAAGGGGCGCACGCCGCGTGATACGACGCAGCGGCGCAGCCGCCACGGCTGCGCTGCGTGGCGGGCGGCGCTGCACATGGGACAGAACCCTCCTTCCTGACCGCCACACCCGACTCGAGAGGCTGATAAGCAACGTGGGGACACTCGCACCTCTAGCTGGTCGGTGCTGAGGGGAGCCAGCAGCTGCGAGAGCGGCCACGGCAGCGCTGACTCCTGCTGCTGCTGCTGCTGCGGTGGTGGTGTGGCGCCGTTGCCGTTGCGGTATGCCGCCGGCTCTGGCGACGGCGACGGCGTCCTCTGCTGCTGTTTTGAGGCGGCGGCGGAGGAGGAAGAGGGGCGTTCGTCGGCGGGGGTGGTGAGCGGCGCGAGCAGCGGGACCAGCCAGGGGCCCACCACCGGCAGGCCTGCGAGTGGGCGGCGGCGGGCAGCACCAGCACGAGGAGGTGAGAGGGATTGAGTGGACGCATGGGCTCGGCGCCGCAAGCCGCAAGCCACGCTGCTCAATCGCCGCGAGGCGAAGCGAAGCATGGGCTTGTCTCTGTTGAGCGTGGTGCGCAGGTCACCCTACCATCCCCCTCCCACACCAACCAAGCCCTAGCCCCAAGCCCCCAGCACGCGCACGCACTGTTGAGCGTGACGAGCGGCCGCTGCACGGACCGCACGCCGTCGTCCCACGCCACGCGCCACCCGGCGTCCACGCCCTGCACGCACGCAAGCACACACGTACGCGAGCAGCCCCACCGCCGTCGGGACACGTTCCCGACACGCTCCTGCTGCCCAAGGAACCCTTGCCTGAACCCTTACGCCCTCTCATTGCACCCCCGCCCACCTTGGCCAGCTCATCCAGCAGGATGTCCCTCACAAAGCTGGCGTCCGGGCTCAGCAGCAGCTGCAGCGGATTGGACGCGTCAGCCGCCCCGCCCCGCCCCGCTGGCCCGCCCGCCGCCGCCGCCGCCGCCATGCCGCCCGCCAGGCGGCCCTGCTCCTCCGCCATGGCTGGCGGCAGGCCCACGGGCGTCCGCACCGCCTCCTGCGAGCGGCCGCCGCAAGAGTGCCGCAAAGCGCGCGCGCCGTTCAGCGGGCAGGCTCTCGGCGCCTGCGACTCACGCCCTCCCTCATCATCTACAGCCGCAGGCACAACCACACAAGAACTCCTCTGCTTCCACAGGTCCTTCACCCTACCCTCCCTGGCACACATCGGCAGCAGGCTCTCCAGGCGGGAGGAGCGGATGGCGCCCTGACCCTGCCGCCGTGCATCCGCTTGTGTCTCCCTCCAACGCACCCACACCTGCAGCAGGCCCCGTGCCGTCCCCTCCTCTGCCTCCCAGACACCCACACACCCCACCTGCAGCAGGCTCTCCAGGCGGGAGAAGCGAAAGGCGCCCCTGGGCGTGTAGAGCAGCGCGCGCAGCGTGGCCCTCAGCTCGGGCGTCTCGTTGGTCAGCAGCCGCCGCGCGATCCAGGGGTAGGCGCTGCCCAGCACCTGCTCCGCAGCAAGAGCACGACCAATGCAGCCCGTGTGTTGGTGATGACAGCAAGCTCGGAGGGCAGGGGAAGAGGCAAGCGTGGGGAAACCTGCAGTGGGCCATGCGTTGCACGTCCCGAGGGCCAGGCCCTCCAACGCACCTTGTAGTTGGGGTTGGAGGCCAGCAGGCGGAGCACGACCGCAGCGCACCACCCACAACGCACGCCCCTTCCGCACGCGCCCCCTCCCTTGACCGCGCACCTTGTAGTTGGGGTTGGAGGCGAGCGCGATGCCCTCGAGCACCGTGAGCGAGCGCACCAGCAGCGTGTAGTAGGACGGGATGCGGAACCTGCGGCGAGGGCGGGTGGTGGTGGAGAGCAGGAGCGCGCAGCCGGGTCAGCAGCAACGTGCGTGTAGCAGGACGGGATGCGGAACCTGCGGCGAGGGCGGGTGGTGGTGGAGAGCAGGAGCGCACAGCCGGGTCAGCAGCAACGTGCGTGCAGTAGGACGGGATGCGGAACCTGCGGGAGGCAGGGGGTAGTGGAGGGCAGGAGAGCGCAGCCGGGTCGCAAAGGCGGGACGGCAAAGAGCGCGGCCTCACAATCAGGTGGACCAGGCATGGCGAGGGCAATACGAAGAGACGTTGGATGAGTGGGGCCGGCAACAGGAGGAGGAAGGAGTGGTGTGCAGAAGGGAGCAGAGGAGGAAGCTGTGAAAGAACAAGGGAGCAGCGCCGCACAAAGCACGCTGGAAAGGAGCGAGGCGGAGCGTCAGGCAGGAGAGGGAGAGAAAGAGGCATGCTGCGTGCGCTCCGTCTCTGGCGCGCCTCGCTCTCACCCGTACTCGTACATGGTCCGCCCCAGCTGGCCGCTCAGGTCGCCGAACGACAGGTTGCTCACGCCGCGCGCCAGTGCCTGCTGGAACACGCCTGCGCGGGCCCAACCAAGCGGCAACGCAGGGCAAGCAAAATGAGCTCAGGCAAGAGGCGAGCAGGGTGTGGCAGCGCAACGGCGAGGCTGCCGTGGGGTGGGACTCTGTCCCCTGAGCACGCTCCTGCCTCAGTTCACGCGCACCGGTGAGCGCCGGCACAATCTTGCTCTTGTCGCTGCCGGGGGGCAGCAGGCCCAGCTCGATAAAGTCCTGCGCCAGCGGCTGGTACCTGTGAGGGCGCAGGCACAGGCAAGCACATCAGGGCAGCGCGATGCGAGCAGGTCCACCGCGCCACAGCGCAACCTGCCACGCGACGGCACCGCGGGGCGCTGCTGTGGCGGCGCCATCGGGGGAGCGGGCGTGGGCGCCGCACGCGTCACGCGCTTGACGGCACTTGCCGCTGCTGCTGCTGCTCCCTCCCTTGCCGAATGCTAGATGCCAAGGGGGTGGCGCTGCACTCACTCGCGGTTGACCAGGTGCAGCGTGGCGCGGATCAGGGCCTGGCGAGTCTGCACAGGGACGCGCAGAAGCGCGCGCGCACGGCAAAAGCAATCACGAGCCGCCAGCCGCGGAGGCCACACCTGCGCGCCTTCCTCGCTGACCGATGCGCCACACAGCGCCGCGGCTGCTGAGTGCGCCTGCTGGTGGGTGGTGGCGCGTGCCCTGCCCTGTGCGGTACGCCTCACCTTGCGGTCGAGCTCCCCGCACATGCCAAAGTCGAGGTACGCTAACTTCCCATCCCGCGTGCGCATCAGGTTGCCTGCGCAGAGCACACCACCGTCAGCACAGCGGGCTCAGCCAGCAGCCGTCGGTGCGTGCGCGCAGAGCCACACCTCCGCTGCGGCGCAGTGCAAACAGCCGGCCTGCCACACCGAGGCTTCCATTGCGCGCATGCAAGCAGTGGCGCAGGCGGCGCACCCAGGTGTGGGTCGGCGAGGTAGACGCCGTGTGGGTCGGCCCACCCAAGCTGCCCCAACAGATGCAAGCCCCCTCACACACACACACACACCCTCACCCAGGTGTGGGTCGGCGAGGTAGACGCCGTGTGGGTCGGCCTGCCCAAGCTGCTCCAACAGATGCAAGCCCCCTCTCTCTCTCTCACACACACACACACGCGTGCCAATGACTGCTGGGTGCTGAGCCGCAATGTGTCTCTGCACCCCTGCGTGTGCCTTT
>VFQP010004360.1_pt1 | contig 13267 bp, 11 predicted proteins | sample 3512351 | NCBI WGS metagenome assembly VFQP01 (sample SAMN10412372, study PRJNA504923) | tailings metagenome | isolation source: Relicate 1 Philex TSF1 revegetated site | place: Philippines: Tuba, Benguet | collected 2017-08-29 | reverse complement strand
TCGACTATCGCGAGCACCTCGACCGCGCCTCGAGCGTGGGTGTCAAGGGTGTCGTGCAGGTCGGTGGTGACCTGGTCACGTCGCGCTGGTCCGCCGACATCGCGGCGCGTGAGCCCCGAGTGCTTGCGGCCGTCGCGCTGCACCCCAACGAGACACCCGAGTTTGCGGCATCCGGCACCCTCGACCAGGCGATCGCGGAGATCGACGCCCTGGCCGCCCAGCCGCGCGTGCGTGCGATTGGCGAGACCGGCCTCGACTTCTTCCGCACCGGCGAGGACGGCCGCGACGCTCAGTTCCGGGCGTTCGAGGCGCACATCTCGCTCGCCAAGAACCACAACATCGCGCTGCAGATCCACGACCGCGACGCCCACGACGCCGTCATCGACACCCTCCTGCGGGTGGGTGCCCCGGAGCGGACCGTGTTCCACTGCTTCTCGGGTGACGTCGAGATGGCGAGGTTCTGCGCCGACCAGGGCTGGTACCTCTCGTTCGCAGGAACGGTCACCTTCAAAAACGCCCACAACCTTCGCGAGGCCCTCGCGGTAATCCCTCGCGATCGCATCCTGGTCGAGACGGATGCCCCGTTCCTCACGCCCCACCCGTACCGGGGTCGCCCCAACTCGCCGTACCTCATCCCCACCACGTTGCGCGCGATGGCCGCCCACCTCGAGACGGACGTGCACATGCTCGCGGCCCAGGTCTCCTCCAACACCGAGGAGGTCTACGGCCTCTGGGACGAGGACCTGCCCGACATCGTCGAGTCCATGGATCGGCCCGCGTGACCCTCCTCGGCCCCGCCGAGATCCGCGACCTCGCGGCGCTCCTCGACATCCAGCCGACCAAGAAGCTCGGCCAGAACTTTGTGATCGACCCCAACACGGTGCGCCGCATCGTGAAGGCGGCCTCCGTCGGGGCGGGCGAGACGGTCGTGGAGGTGGGCCCCGGCCTCGGGTCGTTGACCCTCGCGCTGCTGGAGGTGGGAGCATCCGTGGTCGCCGTCGAGATCGACGAGCGGCTCGCCGCCCAGCTGCCCGTCACGGTCGCTGAGCTGGCCCCGGATGCCCGGCTCACCGTCATCACGCAGGACGCGCTGCGCATCGAGTCCCTCCCCGACGACCCCAGCGTTTTTGTGGCCAACCTGCCCTACAACATCTCGGTGCCGGTGCTGCTGCACTTTCTCGAGCGGTTCCCGACCATCGAGCGGGGGCTCGTGATGGTGCAGGCCGAGGTGGGGGAGCGCGTCGCGGCGGGCCCCGGCTCCAAGGTCTACGGCTCACCGAGTGTTAAGGCCGCCTGGTACGGCTCGTTCACCACGGCGGGCAAGGTGAGCCGCCAGGTGTTCTGGCCCGTTCCCAACGTGGACTCGATCCTGGTGCGCTTCGAGCGGCACGAGCAGCCCGGCACCGAGGCCGAGCGCCTCGCGACGTTCGAGCTGGTGGATGCGGCGTTCCAGCAGCGGCGGAAGATGCTGCGCCAGGCGCTCGCCGGGGTCCTCGGCGGCTCGGCCGCGGCATCCGCTCGCCTCGAGGCGGCCGGGCTCGCGCCCACCGCGCGCGGCGAGGAGTTGACGGTCGCGGACTACCTCCGCGTGGTTCGCGCCACGTGACCCTCGGCTAGGTTTGACGTATGACCGCGACGGCCACATCGAGCATGATCCACACTCGGGCGCCGGGCAAGATCAACGTGTTCCTCAAGGTGGGTGCCCTCCTCGAGGACGGCTACCACGATGTTGCGATCGCCTACCAGGCGGTCTCGCTCTACGAGGACGTTCGTGCGTTCCCGGCCGACGACTTCTCCGTCTCGGTCACGGGAACCGTCGAGCTGTCTCGTGTGCCCACGGACGGCTCCAACATCGCCATCAAGGCGGCCCGACTTCTCGCTCGCCGCACCGGCTACCGCGGTGGTGTGCGTCTCGAGATCGACAAACACGTGCCGGTGACCGGCGGGATGGGCGGCGGATCCGCGGATGCTGCGGCCACCCTTCTGGCTTGTGACGCCCTCTGGGGCACGGCGCTGCCCCGCGAGGACATGCTCGCGCTCGCCGCGGAGCTGGGCGCCGACGTGCCCTTCGCCTTCACGGGGGGAACCGCCATCGGTACCGGTCGTGGTGACCAGTTGAGCCCCGCGCTCGCCAAGGGCCAGTTTCAGTGGGTGCTTGCGCTCGCCGATTTTGGGCTGTCGACACCCGCCGTGTACCACGAGCTCGACATGCACCGCGATCGTCACGCACAGGACATCTTCCCCGCGCCCGTCGCCCCCTCGGTCGACGCCAACGTGCTGCAGGCCCTGCGCGCGGGGGACCCCCACATGCTCGCGGAGTGCCTTTACAACGACCTGCAGGCGCCGGCGATCCACCTCGAACCGTCCCTGGCGGAGGTCCTTGAGCTGGGCGAGGAGAACGGCGCACTTGCGGGCATCGTCTCCGGTTCTGGCCCCACGGTCGCGTTCCTCGCGGCCGATCTCGATTCCGCTCTCGAGCTGCAGGTGGCCCTCAGCGCCGCGCGGCAGACGGTCGTGCGGGCGACCGGTCCCGTCCACGGCGCCCGCATCGTCTCAGACTGACGCGCTAGGTTTGATTTCCATGCCCATCCCGTTCTCGCTGCCGCTCATCGACGATGACGTCATCGCCGAGGTCAACGACTGCCTGACCAACACGGGATGGCTCACCACAGGCCCCAAGGTCCGCCTGCTCGAGGCGGAGATCTCGAAGCTTTCCGGCACCCCGGTCTTGTGTGTGAACTCGTGGACCTCCGGCGCGATGCTGATGCTGCGCTGGTTCGGGATTGGCCCGGGTGACGAGGTCATCATCCCCGCGTACACGTACTCGGCGACCGCGCTGTGCGCCATGAACATTGGTGCGACCGTTGTGATGGTCGACGTGCGTGATGACTTCACGCTCGACCCGGACCAGCTGCGTGCGGCGATCACCCCGCGCACCAAGGCCGTGATCCCCGTGGACGTGGGCGGGTGGCCAGCCGACTATGACGCCATCCACGCCGTGCTGGACGCACCGGATGTGCGTGCCCTGTTTGTGCCAGCGGGCGAGCGCCAGGAGAAGCTCGGTCGCATCCTCGTGGTCTCGGATGCCGCGCACTCGATCGGCTCGACCTACCATGGCCGGCCCAACGGCCAGTGGGCGGATGCCACGGTCTTCTCGCTCCATTCGGTCAAGAACGTGACCACGGGCGAGGGTGGAGCCATCTGCCTCAACCTGCCCGCACCCTTCGACAATGACGCGGAGTACCTGTTCCTGCGGGCGTTCTCGCTCAACGGGCAAAACAAAAGCGCGTTCGAGAAGAACCAGACCGGCTCGTGGCGCTACGACATCGTTGACCAGGGGCTCAAGGTCAACATGCCCGACATCAACGCGGCGATTGGCCTCGCCCAGATGCGCAAGTACCCGGGCGAACTGCTGCCCGACCGCAAGCGCATGTTCGAGCGCTACCAGGCCGCGTTTGCCCAGGACGACTGGGCGATCCTCCCGAACTATCGGGATGACGAGCGCGAGTCGAGCTGCCACCTCTTTATGCTGCGGGTCGAGGGCGCCGACGAGGCTCGGCGGGATGCGATCATCGCGCACGTGTCGGCGGCGGGCGTCGGCGTCAACGTGCACTACATCCCCATGGCCATGCTCACGCTGTTCCGCACTCGGGGCTACGACATCGCCGACTACCCCACCACCTACGCGCTCTACGCGAACGAGATCACCCTGCCCCTGTACAACGGGCTGACGGACGAGCAGATCGACGAGGTCATCGCCGCCATCCGCGCCGCCGTCGAGGCGACAGCATGACGGCGCGGTTTGATCTCGACGCCTTTATCGCCCGCCACGTGACCGGGCGCAGCGAGAGTATGTTCGCGGCGGACCTGGCCGCGCACGACGCCGAGCTGCGCGCGGCCGTCGAGGGTGCATCCGTCTTGGTCATCGGCGGCGCCGGAACCATCGGCTCCTCGTTTATTCGGGCGCTGCTGCCGTACCGCCCCGCGCGCCTTGTGGTCGTTGATCTCAGTGAGAACGGCCTCACCGAGCTCACCCGCGACCTGCGTTCGACCCACGAGCAGTACGTGCCGGCCGACTACCTCACGTACCCGATCAGCTTCGGCGACGCCGTCTTCGAGCGGATGCTGCGCCACGAGGGCCCCTTCGACATCGTCGCCCACTTCGCCGCCCACAAGCACGTGCGCAGCGAAAAGGACCGCTACTCGATCGAGGCGATGGTCGAGAACAACGTGCTCTCCACCGCGCGGCTCCTTGACCTGCTCCTGGACGCCCCGCCGCGCCACTTCTTCTGCGTGTCGACCGACAAGGCGGCCAACCCCGCCAACGTGATGGGCGCCTCGAAGAAGCTGATGGAGGAGGCCGTGCTCGCCTATGCGAGCGAGCTGCCCGCGACGACCGCGCGGTTCGCCAACGTCGCCTTCTCCAACGGGAGCCTCCCGGCCGGGTTCCTCGAGCGCATCGCGAAGGGCCAGCCGCTGTCGTCCCCGTCTGACGTGCGGCGGTACTTCGTGTCGCCGGCCGAGAGTGGCCAGTTGTGCCTGGCGGCGTGCATCCTCGGGAGCCCCGGCGACATCCTGTTCCCGCGGTTGGAGTCGCCCACCATGCTCACCTTCTCGAGCATTGCGGATGCCCTGCTCGCCGAGCTCGGATACACCCCCGACCACTGCTCCAGCGAGGACGAGGCCCGCGCCAAGGCCGCGGCCCGCCACCCCGACGACACCACCTGGCCGGTCTACTACTTCGAGTCGGATACCTCGGGCGAGAAGTCGTTCGAGGAGTTCCACACCGAGGACGAAGACGTCGACCTCGAGCGCTTTGGGGCGCTGGGTGTGGTGCACGGGCAGGCGACGTACGACGTGCCGGGCATCCGTGCCCTGGGCTCGTCGCTGCGTGACCTGTTTGCCCAGCCCGACCTCCCGAAGGACGCGATCGTCACCGAGCTCACGCGGCTGGTGCCGAGTTTCCACCACGTGGAGACCGGCAAAAGCCTCGACCAGAAGATGTGAGCATGTACCGCGTCATCAAGAGATTCCTCGACATTGTCTGCTCGCTGCTGATCCTGATCGTCCTCACGCCGATCCTGCTGCCCGTTGTGATCGCGCTGCGGCTCACCGGCGAGGGGGAGATCTTCTACCGGCAGAACCGCATTGGGTACAAGAACGGCACGTTTGGCATCCTGAAGTTTGCGACGATGCTCAAGAACAGTCCCAACATGGGCACCGGGTCGCTGACGGTTCGGGGTGATCCGCGCGTGACCCCCGTCGGCAAGTACCTGCGGGCGACAAAGATCAACGAGCTGCCGCAGCTCATCAACGTGCTCACCGGTGACATGAGTTTTGTGGGCCCGCGCCCGCAGATGCAGATCGACTACGACATCTACCCGGACCACGTGCGCGAGATGATCTACAGCGTGCGGCCGGGCATCACCGGCATCGGGTCGATTGTGTTCCGTGACGAGGAGCGGCTGCTCTCCCAGCCCGACATCGACCCGCGTGCGTTCTACGAGCACAAGATCGCTCCCTACAAGGGGGAGCTGGAGATGTGGTACCTGAAGCGCCAGTCGTTCATCACGGATGCCCGGCTCGTCTTCCACACGGCGTGGGCGGTCATCGCCCCCACCTCCGGCGCCATCTTCCGCGCCTTCCCCGACCTGCCCCCGCGCCCCGACTGGCTCACGTAGCGCGGGCTCGCCGCCCCCCGTCGCGCCCCCTCCGTCAACCGAGTGTGCGCAAAGTGCTCCGGCGAGTACGCGCTGCGGACACTTTGCGCACACTCGGTTGAGGCTGGGGACAGTTTCTGAGGGCGGGTGCGAATTCACGCGAGCCTGTGGGGATGGCTCGTGAACGTCTCCCTGAAGGCCTGGGAGAGGAATTCTCCGTAACGCAGGCGCGCGACGTTGGCGTCTCGAAAGGTCGGCTCCGGGGCGCCGACCTTGAAGCGCCGTTCCACGGCGCACGCCTGGTTGTGGCGCCGGGCGCACCCGACGATGCCGATGCGCGCGAGCGTGTCCTCCGCATGTGTCGTAGCTACCTCACCGTAGCGCCCGTCAATGCCACCTTCAGTCACGGGACCGCGGCCGTCATCTACGGCATGCCGGTGCCCCGCTGGTTGCGTGATCGCCCCGAGATCGATGTCACCGTCCCTCGGCTCGCAGATCAGCCCCGTGGGAAGAACGTCATCGGCCATCGAATAGATCTCGCCGCGACACACACGGTCGCAGGTGTGCCCCTGATGACGCCGGAGGAGACCTGGGTGCGGTTGGCGCCTGTTCTGGGACTGGACGACCTCATCGTTGCTGGCGACTTCCTCGTGCGCCGCAAGCGCCCGTTCAGCTCGCTTGAGCGCATCACCTTCGAACTGAGTCGGCTTCAGCGCATCCGGGGGTCGCGGCTCGCGCGATGCGCGGCAGAAGAAATCCGCGCTGGAACCGACTCACCACCCGAGACCCGGCTTCGCCTCGTCATCGTGCGGGCTGGATTGCCCGAGCCGGTCATCGGTTTCCGCGTCCACGATGACGGGTACTTCGTGGGCACACCAGACCTCGCGTATCCGGAGCATCGCATCGCCCTCGAGTACGAGGGTGACGGGCATCGCACCAGCGTGAAGGTGTTCCGCGACGACATCGCTCGCCGAGAGCTCTTTGAGGATGCTGGGTGGCGCGTCATCCGGGTCACCGCCGCAGACCTACAGGACCCTCGGCAGCTGATCTCCCGCATCCATCGCGCCCTCGCCGCCCGTTCGTGAACCGAGTGTGCGCAAAGTGCGGTTGGAAGGTTCGAGAGAAAGCGATTTGCGCACACTCGGTGGGGATCGGGGGCGCTACGTCGCGGCAGGGGCGGCGCGACGCCGCGGCGGGGGCGCTCGGCGGGCGCGTAGGCTGGGGCGAGTGGCACATCTCCTCGGCGCCGAAGCGCTGCACCTCGAATACCCGACCCGCGTGATCTTTGATCGAGTCACGATTGGGCTCGACGAGGGCGACCGCATTGGGATCGTTGGTCGCAATGGTGACGGCAAGACCACCCTCCTGCGGATGCTCGCGGGCAAGCTCGAACCGGATGCCGGGCGTGTGACGCGACGCGGGGGAGTGACCCTCGCGATGCTCGACCAGGCGGACGAGCTGGCCAGCGGCCTGACGGTACACCAGACGGTGATCGGGGATATCGACGAGCACGTGTGGGCGGGTGACCCGCAGGTACGTGACGTGATCGCAGGGCTGCTGGAGGGCATCCCGTGGGAGGCCATGGTCGACGACCTCTCGGGTGGCCAGCGTCGCCGGGTGGCGCTCGCGGCGGTCCTCATCGGTGACCACGACGTGATCTTCCTGGATGAGCCCACCAACCACCTCGACGTCGAGGGCATCGCGTGGCTTGCCGCTCACCTCAAAAAGCGCTGGGCGGCCAACGCGGGTGGGCTGGTGGTTGTCACCCACGACCGGTGGTTCCTCGATGAGATCTGCACGGCGACGTGGGAGGTACACGACCGGCTTATCGAGCCGTTCGAGGGCGGCTATGCCGCGTACATCCTGCAGCGGGTCGAGCGCGACCGGATGGCGTCGGTCTCGGAGGCGAAGCGCCAGAACCTCATGAAGAAGGAGCTGGCCTGGCTGCGCCGCGGCGCCCCAGCGCGCACCGCGAAGCCCAAGTTCCGCATCGACGCGGCGAACGAGCTGATCGCCAACGAGCCCCCGGTCCGCGACAGTGTGAGCCTCGCGAGCATGGCGATGCAGCGCCTCGGCAAGGATGTTGTTGACCTCGAGAACGTGAGCGTGTCGTTCGGCGAGAAGAGTGTGCTGAAGGACGTGACCTGGCGTATCGCGCCGGGCGAGCGCACGGGCATCCTCGGGGTGAATGGCGCCGGCAAGTCCACGCTGCTGAGTCTGGTCAGCGGCACACTGCAGCCCACGAGCGGGCGGGTCAAGCGGGGCAAAACGATCAAGGTCGCGACCCTCACGCAGCAGCTCTTCGAGCTCGAGGACATCTGGAACGACCGGGTCAGTGACGTGATCGGCCGCCAGCGCAGCACGTATGTTGCCGGCGGCAAGGAGATGACTCCAGGCCAGCTACTGGAGCGGGTGGGATTCTCGAGCGCACAGCTCGCGACCCCAGTCAAGGATCTGTCGGGTGGCCAGAAGCGTCGGCTGCAGTTGCTGCTCATCCTGCTGAGCGAGCCAAACGTGCTTATCCTCGACGAGCCGACCAACGATCTCGACACCGACATGCTCGCCGCCATCGAGGATCTCCTCGACTCGTTCCCCGGCACGCTCATCGTCGTCAGCCACGACCGGTACCTGGTCGAGCGCGTCACCGACCAGCAGTACGCAGTGATCAACGGCGGACTGCGCCACCTGCCGCGTGGTGTTGACCAGTACCTGGAGCTCCGCGCGGGCCGGTCGAGTACCCCCAAGGCCAGCGCGCAACCCACGGTGGCAACAACGCCCAAGCTCGGGGGTGCCGAACTGCGCAACGCCCAGAAGGAGCACGCCGCGGCCGGTCGCAAGATCGAGAAGCTCACCGGCCAGATCGCGGAGGTGCACGAGCGGATGGCCGCACACGACCAGTCCGACTATGCGGGTCTTGGTGTGCTCGCCGCCGAACTCTCCGCCCTCCAGGCCCAGCTCGAGGCGTCGGAGACACGCTGGCTCGAACTCGACGAACTGCTGGCCTAGCGCGCCGCTAGGCTCACACAGTGCCTTCCGCGTCCACTCGAATTGCCGGCCTCGGCGTGTACCTCCCGGAGAACACGCGCACGACGGCGCAGACCGAGACGGACCTCCGGGCCGGCAACCCCGAGCTGAAGCTCGCGACCGGTCTGATTGGCCGGATGACCGGGGTCGAGCGCGTGCACGTGCGGCCCGACGGGTGGCAGACCTCCGATCTCGCCGTTGCCGCCGCGCTGGAGGCGCTCGCCGAGTCGCCGGGTGCCCCCGACCTCGTGATCTTTGCCAGTGCCAGCCAGGATCTCATTGAGCCGGCCACGAGCCACATTGTCGCCGCGAAGCTCGGGTTTGACTGCCCGGTGATGGACATCAAAAACGCCTGCAACTCGGTCATCAACGCCATGCAGGTCGCGGATGCCCTCATCACCTCGGGCCAGTACCGCCGGGTGCTGATCGCGAGCGGCGAGCAGCCGTCCCACGCGGTGCGGTGGTCGCTCGCCGACCATGAGCAGTTCATCCGGTCGTTCCCGGGGTACACGATGAGCGACGGCGGAGCGGCCGTCATTCTTGAGGCGACGGATGACCCGAGCACGGGCATCCTCGATTCGAGTTTTATGGCGGTGTCTCGGCACTGGGACATCGGGACTCTCCCCACCGGTGGGTCGATGAATCCGCGCAGCGTGGAGCACTCCTACTTCGACATGGACGGGGCGGGGCTGCAGCGCGCGTTCCTCGAGCTGGGGCCTCAACCGGTGCTCGACCTGCTGGAACGGAACACCCTCACCTGGGATGACTTTGACCTCGTCGCCATTCACCAGGTGGCACTGCCCTACCTTCCCCCGATCTTCGAGCGGTTGGGTGTCGCGGCAAACAAGTCCGTCATCACGATCGCCGATCACGGCAATCTCGCCTCCGTCACGCTGCCGCTGCAGTTGGGGCGGGCGCGCGCATCCGGAATGGTCGGGCCCGGCAGCAGGGTGCTTCTGATTGGGCTCGCCGGTGGAATCAGCCTCGGATTAATGGTCGTGAGGTTATGAGCGGGACCGTTTGCTGATAACCTCCTGAGAATCCTTGGAAAGGCTCTGCGATGCCCGCACACCGCACTACCGTCCGTTTTGCCCTCGCGACCACTCTGGTTGCTGCTCTCTGCCTGGGAGGCTCCGCGCTTGCCGCCTCCGCCGCGGGTGAGCCCGACGGCCTGTACTCCGCCCAGGAGGGCGACACTGGCTCCAATTTTGTTCAGTTGAGCAAGACGGATGCCACGGCGACCGCCTTGGGCACCGCTACCGACCTCTACATTTTTTACTCCGTCGAGGTCGTGGACGGTCTCGGATACGCAACGGGCGTCATCCTCGGTGCCGAGGGGGAGGACGACGACGTTTACGCGTTCTTCACGTGGGACATCACCACGGGCGAAGTTCTCACGGCCGTGCCCCTGTCGAGCGTTGCCGGTGAGATCGTTGATGTCACCGCTCTCGACACGACCACCGACGGGGTCTTCCTCGCCTACATCGAGATTGGTGGCGACGGCGACACGTCGAACGAGTGGATCGCATCGATCGACCCGGCGACGGGCGCCGTTACCCTTCTGGTGGACGTCGACCTGCCTGATGATGGTCGGATCTTTGAGGGAATCGCGACGAACCCGGTCACGGGTGTCACCTACGCGCTCGCCGACTACGACAACGGCATTCCCGCCTACTCGCCCGTGGATCTTGCTGCTGGCACCGTCGGGGAGTCCGTGGCCCTGACGAGCGTGTCAGACAGCATCGGCGGGGGATGGTTCGTTGAGGGTGACTTCGACGCGACAGGTGTGCTGTGGTTCACGTACAGCGGTGACGTGGGCGTGGCGCGTACCGATACGCCTGCAGAGGTGGGTGTTGCGGCTACCGAGCTGGGTGACCCGAACATCGTCGACAAGGCGATCACCGTCGGGCAGACCGTCGCTCCCGTTCCTCCGGCTCCTGAGCCTCAGCTCGCGGCGACCGGCTTCCCGGTCGCTCCGGTTGCTGGCATTGCCGAGGCGCTGCTCGCGGCGGGCGCCCTCGTGGTGTTCGGCCGCCGCCGCTCCGCCGCCTAGAACTCAACCCAGACGCGGCACCGGGGCCCCCGTGGCCTTCGGTGCCGCGTCTGCTATTTTGTGACGGACCATGGATCGATCACAGCGTCTGGCAGTCGTCGTTCCGGTGTTCAACGAGTCGGCGGGCATCCGCCCCACCCTTGAGGCGCTCGCCAGCCAAGACGACGGCGACTTTGAGGCGTTTTTTGTCGACAACGGGTCGACGGATGACTCGGCGCGGGTCATCCGGGAGTTTGCTGCCGAGCGGGGCCTCGTGTGGCACATCGTGCCAGAGCCGCAGAAGGGCACGGGTGCCGCGGCCGACACGGGCATGCGCGCGGCGATCGCGTCGGGGGCGACGTTGCTTGCTCGCACGGACGCCGACTGCATCCCCCGCGCGGACTGGACTGCGGCCATCCGACACTCCCTGACGGCTCGTGGCCTGCGCCTCGTGGGTGGTGAGCTCGTGCCACGCACCGACGAGGGGCTGTCGTGGGCGACGCGCGCCCTGCTGCGGGGCGCCGTGCACCTGGCCGAGGCATTTGGTCGAGTGCGTGTGGGCAACCGTGACCCCGAGTATCTCGGCCCGTACATGATGGCGGCGGGCTGCAACGTGGGCATCACCGCCGAGTTGTACGAGGCCTCCGGCGGGTTCCCGCGCACCGCGATCGAGGACCTGCACGAGGATCGTGCGCTCGTCAACGCGGTTCGGCGCATCACCGATCGGTACGCGCGTCGGCGCGACGTTGTGGTCTACGGGTCGTCCCGCCGGGTGAACGCGTGGGGGCTCAAGAACACGCTGCTCTGGTACAAGGATCACGCCTATCGGCCCGAGCACGTGGACATCCGGTGAGCGCCGAACCGGCGGGGCGCTGGGAGGAGCGGGTGATGCGGGCAGCGCATCCGGTCGCCTTCCCGGCCCTGCGGATGTCGCGTCGGCCCGTCCAGCGTGTGCCGCGCCTCGGTGTGCTCGTGCGGGATGCCACACTCCTGCGTGGCGTGCTGATGGACACCCAGCACTTCTCGAAGACCGGGCCCGGTGCGCCGAGTGACCTGTGGACCCCGGTGCTGGGCCCCACGGTGCTGCTCAACATGGAAGGCGCGGACCATCTCGCCCTGCGGCGCAAACTCGGGCCGTTGTTCGCTCCCGCCTATGTCGACCCGCTGGTCGCGGCATCGTTGCCCTCGACCCAACTGACCGAGCGGCTTCGGTCGGGGGAGGCGGTTGACCTCGTGGCGGAGGCCAAGCGCAACGCGAGCATTATGATCAGCCAGCTCGTGGGGCTCCCCGCGAACCAGGTTGACGACGCGCTTTTCGAGCGGGTGTCCTCGATCACCCGATTTGTGCGGTTGTCGCGTCCCCGGCTCACGGCGTCACAGGCCGCCGCGGCCCGGGGCATCCTCGCGGATCTCACGACGCACGCGCGTGCCGCCTGGCGCGAGGGCGACGAAGCGACGGTTCCCGGCCGGATGCGCGCGCTTGGGCTCGGTGAGGACGAGGCCATGGGTGCCGTGGGCGCCTTTGTGCTCACGGGCACCGAGACACTCGTCTCGTACATCCCCCGGCTGGTCGCGCTTCTCATCGACTCGGGGTGGATGCCTCGGCTCGCCGACGACGAGAGCCTCACCGAGCCCGCCATCGCCGAGGGCTTGAGGGTCACCACCCCCTCGCCCGTGATGCTGCGCAGTGTTGTGGGGGATACGGCGATCGGACCCGTGGAGGTGCGGCCGGGGGAGCGGGTCATCCTCGCGACGTTTATGGCCAATCAGGCCGCGGGTCCGTTTGATCCGGAGGCCAACCCCGCGGCGTCCCTCAAGCAGTTGTGGTTCGGCGCCGGGACCCACTTCTGTCTGGGTGCACCCCTCGCGATGGCCCAGACTCGCGCGACCCTGGGTGCCATCCTCGACGCGGGCCCGGTGCGAATCGTGTCCCGGCGGGCGGCGCGGGGTGTGCTTATTCCGTCGTACGCGTCGCTCGTGGTGGCGACGTGACCGACATTCTCGCGGCCCTCCTCGACTCCTGTGAGCGCACACCACTCGCCCCCGCGCTGACGCTGGGGAGGAAAACACTCCGCTTCGGCGAGCTGCGCGACCGTGTCCTCGGCGTGGCGTCCTCCCTCACGGAGCACGGCCTCGTGCCGGGGGACCGCGTGTTGTTCTCGGTGCGCCCCGGCATCGACGGCATCACCCTGGCCCTCGGGATCATCGCGGCGGGCGGCACGGTGGTGTTCGCGGACCCGGGTGCCGGTGAGCAGCTGTTTCGCGCCCGCTCGGCGCTCGCCGCCCCACGGTGGGTTGCGGCCGAGTCCCTGCTCTACGCCGCCTCGAGTGGCCCCCTCCGGCGTCTCGCCCGTCGCCGGGGCATTGAGCTGCCCGACTACGGCTCCGTTGTGCCGGATGCCCGGCACCTGTACACCGGACCATGGCTCCCGGGTGTGCCGCGTGGGGCGACACCCGTGCGTCGGCTTCGTCGGCTGAGCAGTGCCGCGGCCCGCTCCCGCTGGTCGAGTAGCGGCGCAGCCGCGTATCGAGACCCACACCCCACGGGCGA
>VFQP010004359.1_pt1 | contig 13269 bp, 8 predicted proteins | sample 3512351 | NCBI WGS metagenome assembly VFQP01 (sample SAMN10412372, study PRJNA504923) | tailings metagenome | isolation source: Relicate 1 Philex TSF1 revegetated site | place: Philippines: Tuba, Benguet | collected 2017-08-29 | reverse complement strand
GCGCCGGCGGCGATGCCGGTGATGTTGCCCGCGATCTCGCTCGACCCCGTCGCCGCCTCCTGCACCCCCCGCGACATCTCGTTCGTCGTCGCCGTCTGCTCCTCCACCGCCGACGCGATCGTCAGCTGGTAGTCGTTGATCCGCCCGATGATGTCCGCGATCTCCCCGATCGCCTCCACCGCACCCACCGTGTCCCCCTGGATCGCCTCCACCCGACGCGCGATGTCCTCCGTCGCCTTCGCCGTCTCCTGCGCCAGCTCCTTCACCTCGCTGGCCACCACCGCGAACCCCTTGCCCGCCTCACCCGCACGAGCCGCCTCGATCGTCGCGTTCAACGCCAACAAGTTCGTCTGCTCCGCGATCGACGTGATCACCTTGATCACGTCACCGATCTCCTGCGACGACGTCCCCAGCTTCTGCACCGTCTCGTTCGTCGCCGCAGCACGCTCCGTGGCCTTGTTCGCCACCTTCGCCGCCTCGTTCGAGTTCTGCGCGATCTCCCGGATCGAAGCCCCCATCTCCTCCGCACCCGCAGCCACCGTCTGCACGTTCTGCGACACCTGCTCCGCCGCCGACGCCACCACACCCGACTGCGCCGCCGTCTCGTCCGACGACGCCGAGAACTGCGCACCCGCCGCAGACAGCTGCTCCGTCGCCGCAGCCACCGCCTCCGACGTCCCCGCCACCTCCGCGATGATCCCCCGCAAGTTCTCCTGCGCACTCGTCAACGCCGCAGCCATCTGCCCCAGCTCGTCACGACCCACCACCTCGGCCCGCACCGTGAGGTCGCCGTCGCCCAGCGCGGTCAGGCTCCTCGACACGGCCCGGATCCGCAGGGCGATCCCGCGCGCCACGACGTAGGACAGCGCGGTCGCCGCGAGGGCGCCGAGCACCGCGACGAGGATCGTGGCGAGCAGCGCCCGCGCCGCGAGCGTGTCCGTCTCCTCGGCGAGCACCGCCGCCTCCTCGCCCTGCGACGCCGTCTCGACCTGCATCGCGTCCATGACGCCCGTGGTGAGGGGGCGGACGGTGCCGTCGAAGTACGCGGCGAAGCCCGCGGTGTCGCCCGCGTCCGCGAGCGGGAAGAGCTCGCCCTCGGCCGCCGCGTAGTACGCGTCCAGGGCGGCGACGAGCGCGTCGACGTCGGTCTGGCTCACCGCGTTCGGGCGGTACGCCTCGATCTGGGCGTCCAGGTCGACCTTGCGCTCCACCAGCTCGTCGAGGAGGCTCGCCCGGGTCTCCGCGTCCGCGATCCCGTACTGGATGACGCGGGCGCGGTCGCCCTGGAAGGCGCGCTGGATCTCCGTGAGCTGCTGCAGCGGCGTGACGTTGCTGCGGTACATCTCGTCGGCGTCCGAGCGCAGCTGGCGCATCGAGACGAGCGCGACGGCCGTGATGACGGCGGTCACCACCACCATCACGAGGACCGACGTGAGGATCTTGACGAGGACGGGGCGGTCCCCCCACAGGCGTCGGGGCGCGTCCTGCTGCTGGTTCGTGGTCATCGTGGTCGTCTCTCTGCGTGGGTGCGTGGGTGCGTGGGTGTCAGGGGGTCAGCAGGTCAGTAGGTGAACCGGGAGGCGCGGCCGCGCAGCTCGGCGGCCATGCGCGCGAGCTCGGCGATCGACCCGTTCATCTGCTCGACGGCCTGGGCCGTCGACGAGGCGCCGGCGGCGATGCCGGTGATGTTGCCCGCGATCTCGCTCGACCCCGTCGCCGCCTCCTGCACCCCCCGCGACATCTCGTTCGTCGTCGCCGTCTGCTCCTCCACCGCCGACGCGATCGTCAGCTGGTAGTCGTTGATCCGCCCGATGATGTCCGCGATCTCCCCGATCGCCTCCACCGCACCCACCGTGTCCCCCTGGATCGCCTCCACCCGACGCGCGATGTCCTCCGTCGCCTTCGCCGTCTCCTGCGCCAGCTCCTTCACCTCGCTGGCCACCACCGCGAACCCCTTGCCCGCCTCACCCGCACGAGCCGCCTCGATCGTCGCGTTCAACGCCAACAAGTTCGTCTGCTCCGCGATCGACGTGATCACCTTGATCACGTCACCGATCTCCTGCGACGACGTCCCCAGCTTCTGCACCGTCTCGTTCGTCGCCGCAGCACGCTCCGTGGCCTTGTTCGCCACCTTCGCCGCCTCGTTCGAGTTCTGCGCGATCTCCCGGATCGAAGCCCCCATCTCCTCCGCACCCGCAGCCACCGTCTGCACGTTCTGCGACACCTGCTCCGCCGCCGACGCCACCACACCCGACTGCGCCGCCGTCTCGTCCGACGACGCCGAGAACTGCGCACCCGCCGCAGACAGCTGCTCCGTCGCCGCAGCCACCGCCTCCGACGTCCCCGCCACCTCCGCGATGATCCCCCGCAAGTTCTCCTGCGCACTCGTCAACGCCGCAGCCATCTGCCCCAGCTCGTCACGACCCACCACCTCGGCCCGCACCGTCAGGTCACCGGAGGCGAGCGCGCCGAGCGCGTGCTGGACCGTGCCCGCGGACCGACGGATGCGGTTGGCGACCCGCACGCCCACGAGGACCGCGAGGAGGAGCCCGACGACCGCGACGACGATCATGAGGAGGAAGGCGCGCGCGGCCTTCGCCGCCGCGTCGTCCGCGACCGTGTCGAGGTAGGCGTAGACCGCGTCACCGGACGCCGACAGCGAGGCGCGGTACGTCGCGATGATCTCGTCGTTGGCCGCCTGGATCTCGGGCGTCACGGCCTTCGCCTCGACCGCCGGCATGAGCGTCGCGTCGCGGAAGGCGAGCCACTCGGCCCAGCTCGCCTTGAACGCGGTCCAGTTCGGCTCCTCCACCCCGTCGGCGGCGAGCACCGCGTCGATCAGGCCGATCTGCTCCTCGACGCGGGCGTCCGTCGCCGCCATCTGCTCCGCGGTCTGCTCGCGAGCCTCGCCCTCGACGATGTCGTACTGGTAGGTGAGCCGCCACGCCTCCTGCGTGTCGTGGTCCACCTCCGCGTTGCTGCGCAGGAGCGAGCTCGCCACGCCCGCGACCGACGCCGTGTCGTCGGACGTCGACCGCAGGCTCTGCAGCGCGAAGGCCACGACGAGGACGAGCACGACGGCGAGCACGCCGAGCGCGGTGAGGATCTTCGTGCGGACGGAGAAGTCGGCGAAGCGACGCCGGCGCGCGGCGGGCCGCGGGGTCTCGAGCGTGGACATGAGGAGCTCCTGGGGACGTGGGGACGAGAAGAGGAAGGGGGCGAGCCGGTCGGGCTCAGGACGCCGCGGCGTCGACGTCGAGCGCGAGCAGCAGCCGGTCGGAGAGCTTGTACGCGCCGCGGATCACGGCGCGCAGCTCCTCGGGGAGCGTCTGGGGCGGCGTCTCGAACTGGTCGGCGTCGACCTCGAGCACGTCGCCGATCGTGTCGACGAGCAGGCTCACGGTCTCGTCGCCGACGAAGACGACGACCATCATCTGGTCGCCCGCGTGGGCCACCATGCCGAGGCGTCGCCGCAGGTCGACCGACAGCACGACCTGCCCGCGGAGGTTGACGAGGCCCCCGACGTCGTCGGGCGCGAGCGGAACGCGTGTCCGGGCGCGGCCCGGCAGGACCTCCTGGACGCGGTCGACGGGGATCCCGCAGAGCCGGTCGGCCAGCGTGAACGTCACGAGCTGCTGCGTGGTCATCGGGCACCTGCCAGCGACAGGTCGTTCTCGGCCGTCGCGTCGTCGAAGGGGTCGAGGTCGTCGTAGAAGCCGGGGTCCGCCGCCTGGACGGCGCTGCGGACGTCGAGCAGCTCCGTCACGCGGTCCTTGAGGACGGTCGACCCGGTGAGCCCGTGGCCGTCGATGTCGCTGCGCCGGCGCGCGTCGTCCTCGACGATGTCGAAGATCTCCGTGACCGCCATCGCGATGCTGCGCCCCGCGCGGGTGTACACGACGATGTCGAGCTCGTCCGCGGGCGGGCCGCCCGCCGCGCCCAGGAGCTGGTCGAGCCGGACGAGCGGCAGCAGCGCGCCGCGGTACTGGAGCACCTCGCGCGAGCCGACCTGCTCGATCGTGGCGGCGCGGATCCGTTCGAGCCGCGTCACCGCGGAGAGCGGGATCGCCACGCGACGGTCGCCCGCCCCGACGACGAGCATCTGCTCGACGGTCGTGGCGCTCTCCGTCGTGTCCTGCGCGTACGCGCGGGCCATGTCCGCGGCGTCCGACGTGAGCACCTTGCGGGCGATCGCCTGGAGGTCGAGGATGAGCGCCACCCCGCCGTCGCCGAGCACCGTCGCCCCGGAGTACATGCCGATCTGCTTGAGCCGGTTCGCGAGCGCCTTGACGACGATCTCCTCCATGTTGAGGACGCGGTCGACGATCACGCCGAAGCGCTGGTCGTCGGCCTCGACGACCGCGATGACGCGGCCCTCGGACTCCGGGTCGAGCCCGAGCACCTCGGAGAGCGACAGCAGCGGGAGCAGCGTGCCCCGCAGCCGGAAGACGGGAGCGGTGCCGACGTGCTCGATCTCGCCGTGCTGGTCGCCGAGGGCGACGAGCTCGAGGAGGCTGACCTGCGGGATCGCGTAGACCGCGCCGCAGCACATCACCGTGAGCGCGGGCATGATCGCGAGCGTCAGCGGGATCCGCATGCGCCACGTCGTCCCGGTCCCGACCGTCGACTCGACGTCGACCGAGCCGCCGATGGCCTCGATGTTCGTGCGGACGACGTCCATCCCGACGCCGCGCCCGGACACGTTCGTGACCTTCGCCGCCGTCGAGAAGCCGGGCAGGAACAGCAGGTCGAGCAGCTCGGACGGGGCCATCGCGGCGACGTCGCCCGCCGTCCGCAGCCCCTTGGCCACGGCGGTGCGGCCGACCTTCTCGGGGTCGATGCCCGCGCCGTCGTCCGTGATCTCCACGACGACCTGGCCGTTCGAGTGGTACGCGCGCAGCGTCACGAGCCCCTGGGGCCGCTTGCCGGCGCGGCGCCGGTCCTCGGGCGCCTCGATCCCGTGGTCGACGGCGTTGCGCACCAGGTGCGTCAGCGGGTCCTTGACCGCCTCGAGCAGGGAGCGGTCGAGCTCGGTGTCGCCGCCCGTCATCTCGATCCGGACGTCGCGACCCAGCATCTTCGCGAGGTCGCGCACGACGCGCGGCATCTTGGACCACACGTGCTCGATCGGCTGCATGCGCGTCTTCATGACGCCCTCCTGCAGCTCGGACGCGATGAGGCTGAGGCGCTGCGCGGACCGCTTGGTCTCCTGGTCCTCGCCCGCGCCGGCGATCCGGTCGATCTGGTTGCGCACCAGCACGAGCTCGCCGACCTGCCGCATGAGCGTGTCCAGGAGGTCGACGTCCACCCGGATCGAGCCGTCCGCGGCGTTGCGGGTGTGCGGCTCGGGCTCGGGTGCCGGCTCGGGCGCGGGCGCCGGTCCGACGGCGGGTGCGGGCGCCGGCTCGGCGGCGAGCTCCGGGGCGGGGCGGGGCGTGGGAGCCGGCTCGGGTGCCGTGCCCGCCGCGGGCGTGGGCTCCGGCTCCGGCTCCGCCTCCGACCCGGGTGCAGGCTCGGGGTCGGTCTCGGGCGCGGTGCCGGCCGCGGCGTCGGGCGAGGCACCGTCCGCGACGGGGGGCGCGACGTCCGGCTCCGGCGCCGCCGTGCCGTCCTGGACCGCGACGATGCGCGCGACCATCGGGTCGACGTCGAGGTCGTCCCCGGCACCGGACTCGACCTTCGCGAGGATGGCGCGCAGCGTGTCGACGAGCGCGAGCAGCACGTCCGCCGTCGGCTGGTCCATCGCCCGCTCGCCGTCGCGCAGCTCCGACAGGAGCGACTCGCCCACGTGGGACACGCGCTCGAGGTTGCCGAACCCGAGGAAGCCGCTCGTGCCCTTGATGGTGTGCACGGTGCGGAAGATGCTGCTCAGCAGCGCGCGCGACGACGGGTCGCTCTCGAGCGCCACGAGGTCCTGGTCGAGCTGGTCGAGGTTCTCGTAGGACTCGACCAGGAACTCGTGGACGATCTCGTCCATCTCGTCCACGTCCGTACCTCCCCGCCATGTCTGGCGTGTGTCTGTCTCGTCGCCGGTGTCCGGCGTGCGGCCCGGGTACCCCCGCGGGTGCCCGGGTGGCCGACCCGTTCGGCACGGGCGGTCACGGCGTACTCTCGGTACGCGCTGCCGCCTCGTGGGGTGCGGGTCGTCCGGGGTCGTGTCAGGCGGTGGCCTTCTGCGCGGCGCGGTTCACGAGGCCCGCGGCCTCCGGGCGCGTCATGCCCTGCAGGACGAGCTCCTCGACCAGCGAGGCGATGAGCTCGTGGACGTCGCGCGGGTTGAGCGGCGAGCCGGACCGGCGCCGGGCGAGCTCCTTGTTCAGCGGGGCGCAGCGTTCGGCGATGGTCGTGCGCGGGCGTGCCGGGACGGCGGCCATGGGGTCTCCTCTCGGTGCCTCGCGGGCGAGGCGCGTCGGTGGTCGTGTGGTCCTATGCGACGAGCGAGCGCTTCTGGCCACCCGTGCGGGCCGCGGCCACCAGGTCCGCCAGCGCGCGGCGCACGGCGAGCGGCGTCGCGCCCAGCGGGGCGCCGGGCAGCGCCGCGGCCGCCGTCAGGGCGGCGAGGTAGCGCGCCGCGTCGCGCGTCGTCTCGCCGGTCCCGCGGTCGGGGTCCCACGCGGAGCGCGCCTCGTGCTCGTGCTCGAGGAAGACGGCGGTGAGCTCGGCGACCCAGGCCGCGTCCACGCCGCAGCCCGCGACGGCCTGCTTGACGGCGACGCGGGTGCGGGAGACGGCGGGCCGGCCGGGGCGCGCGCGGTCGGCGAGCGCGTCGCGGACGAGCAGGTCCGCGATCCGCGCGCCGTACTCGTGGTCGGCGAGGGTCGAGAGCCGGTCGCGGTCGAACGCGGCCCAGAGGCGGCCGAGCAGGACCGCGCGGCGCTCGTCGGTGGTGGCGAGGAGCCCGACGACGGACCGCAGCGCGAGGTCCTCGTCCTCCTCGACCCACCCGAGCATCCGGGCGCGCACGTCCGGGTCGAGCGGGCGGTCGAGCTCGGGCAGGTCGAACGCCTCGCGGATCGCGCCCGCGTCGATCTGCGTGCGGAGCACGCCGCGCTGCCGCGCGGCCGCGCTCACGTGCGTCTCGTAGAGCTGCTCGAGCTGCGCGGAGCGCCCCGCGTCGACGACGTCGGTCGCGGGGTCGGGGACGACCGGCAGCTCGTGCAGGAGGCCCGCGAGCCGGCCCTCGTCGTCGACCGTGCCCTCCAGCAGGTCGGTCGACACGATCTGCCCCACCCGGCGCGCGCTGCGCACGGTGCGCAGGAGCGTGCGGTGCATGAGCGTGTAGTCGCCGAGCGCCTGGCGGATGGAGCCGGCCGCGCTCGCGCCGTCGGCGAACACCTCGAGGTCGAAGAACTTGGTGCCGTTGCGTCCCGTCGAGTCGCCGGTCGCGCCGTCGGCGCTCGGGAGGTCGAGGAGCTTGCGGGTGTAGAAGTCGACGGCCGCCTCGACCATGTCGTCGTGCAGGAACCGCGCGACGTCGTGCCGGTGGCAGTACCGCAGCGTCTCGGACGGGATGATCCCGGTCCGGAAGACGGCCTCGAAGACCGCCATGCGGGCCTCCCGCTCGGGGAGCGCGCCGGCGCGCACGCGCAGCGCGAGGTCGGTCGTGAGGCGGTCGAGCTCGTCGCTCGCGCGGTCGTGGGTGCGGGGGGCGGGGACGTCGGTGGTGACGGTCGAGGTGTGCATGGCGAGGGTGTGTGCGGCGCCAGCGCGAAAATCGGCCGCTCGCAGCCCCGCAGCGTTGTGACGTCCGTCACACCATGGCGGGCGGCGCGCGAGGTGGCCCGCGCGGGTTGGCGCACGCCCCCGCCGCATAGGCGTGGAGACCACCACGACGAGAGGACCCCTGTGGAGCACAGACGCCGGACGTTCGACGCCGGACCGGGAGCGGGCCTCCTGCTCCCCTCGTCCGCGATCGAGACGGTGGCCCGCCTGCACCGCTGGCAGGCGTTCGCCGGCCTGGCCGACGGCGAGGTGCTGCTCTCGCCCCTGTCCGCGTCACCGCTCCCCCTGCCGTGGACCGTGCCCGCGGGCCGGCGGCGGTGGGCCACCGTGCGCCCCGAGGCGATGTGGCACCCGCTCCTGTGGCTGCCCGAGCGCCTGAGCACGCCGCGGGTCCTGCGCGACCCGGTGACGGGCGAGACGTGGGGCGAGACGTACGACGAGTGGGCGCTGCGCGTCGTGCTCGAGCTCACCGAGGCGGGCCCGGTGACGCTCGACGGGCAGGAGTGGGTCCTGCTGCACGACCCGGCGCACGACCGCTTCGTGCGCCCCGCCGGGCCGGAGGACCACGACCTCGTCCCGCTGTTCGACGTGACGACCGGGACGTGGCTCGACGTGCTGTCGACCGTGGGGCTCGACGTCGACGACCCGGCGGACGTCGCCCGGGTCGAGGCGTGGCTCGCCGGCGCGGCCGACGCCGCGCTCGACGCGGTGGACCTCGACCGGCACCTGCAGGCCGAGGGGCGCGACCCGGCGTGGTCGCTCGACCGGGTGCACCGGCCCCTCGCCGGGCCGGGCGAGTCCCGGACCTACGTCGAGGACCTGCGCGACGCGTCGTCGGCGCTCGTGGCGCGCGAGCTCGGCGAGCGCGCCGCCCGCCTGGGGCGCGGCCGGGCGACCGCGCGCGAGCTCGGCCGGCAGGTCGGCACGCTCGCGCGCATCGCGTCGACGCTGCTCTCCCCGCGCGAGCTCGTCGCCGAGGACCTCGGGCTCGCGCTGTCGCTCGTGACCGCGAGCGCCGAGCGGGCGACGACGAGGCGGGCCGCGCTCGACGCCGTCGCGGACCTGCGCATGGTGCTCGGCCCGGTCGCGCAGGCGGCGGCCGTCGGGCTCGACCGCGTCGCGCTGCGGTCGGAGATCGAGACGACGCAGGTGCACCGGCAGGTCGCGGCGCTCTCGGGCCGGCCGGTCGCCTGAGGCGCGCTCGCCCGGCGCCCCGTCAGGCGTCCCGCGGGGCGTGCTTCGCGAGGAACGCGTAGACCTCCGTCGCGTCGACGCCGGGGAACGCGCCGCTCGGGAGGGCGGAGAGCACGTGCTGGTGCATGCGCGCGCTGGGCCACGACGCGTCCTCCCAGCGCGCGGCCGCGTCCGCGGCCGGGCGGCGGCAGCACGACTCGTCCGGGCACGACGACTGCCGCCGCACCGTCGTGTCCCGGCCGCGGAACCACTTCGCCGAGGCGAACGGCACCCCGACGGCGATGGAGAACTGGCCGGACGTCGTCGTGCCGGTCTGCGTGGAGCACCAGAACGTGCCCGCGGGCGTGTCGGTGTACTGGTACGACTCCTGCGCGCGGTCGCGGCGTGTGAACGCCTCGCGGGCGGCCCACTTGCGGCACACCATCTGGCCCTCGATCGAGCCCGTGACGTCGGCGGGCAGGGGCAGGCCGTCGTTCTCGTAGCCGCGGAACAGCGCGCCGTCGTCGCCGACGCGCAGGAAGTGCAGCGGGATGCCGAGGTGCACGGTCGCGAGGTTCGTGAAGCGCTGCGCGGCGGCCTCGTGGGTCACGCCGAACGCGTCGCGCAGGTCCTCCACGGCGAGGTCCTTCTCGCGCTTGCGCCGCTCCAGGAAGTCGACGGCCGCGCTCTGCGGGATGAGGCAGCACGCCGCGAAGTACGTGATCTCGACGCGCTGGCGCAGGAACTCCGCGTACGAGCGCGGCCGCTCGTGCCCGAGCACGCGGTGCGCGATGGCCTGGAGCGCGAGCGAGCGCAGCCCGTGGCCGCCGGGGATCGACGCGGGCGGCAGGTAGATGCGCCCGTTCTCGAGGTCGGTGACGGTGCGCGTCGAGTGCGGCAGGTCGTCGACGTGCCAGATGGTGAAGCCGAGCTGCTCGGCCATGCGCGCGACGGTGCGGTGGGTGAGCGCGCCGACCGTGTAGCCGGCCTTGCGCGTCATCTCCTCGGCGAGCGCCTCGATCTCCGGGTAGTAGTTGTCGCGCGCCTGGCGCTCGAGGCGCAGCTCGGTGTTGGCGCGGCGCGCCTCCTCGGGGGTCGCGACGGCCTCGGTCGCGCGGCGCTGGAGCTCGGCGTGCAGGCCCACGAGGTTCTCGAGCACCGGCAGGGGCAGCTTCTGGCTCGCCTTCACGGCGGGCAGCCCGAGGCCCGCGAACAGGGGGCCGCGCTGGGCGCGGTCGAGCGCGATCTCCAGCGCGGCGCGGCGCGACGGCGGCTCGTCCGTGAGCAGGTCCGTGACCGGCACGTCGAGCGCCTGGGCGAGCTGCTGGAGGAGCGACAGCCGCGGCTCGCGGCGCCCGTTCTCGATCATCGACAGCAGGCTGGGCGCGGTGCCCACGGCCTCGCCGAGCGCGTCGAGGGTGAGGCCACGCGCCGTGCGGAAGTGCCGCACGCGCCGGCCGAGCGTGATGAGGTCCGCCTGGGCCGCGGGCTGAGCCTCGGGACGGTCCCCGGGGCGGCTGGACGACGTCGTGCTGGCCATGTCTTGACAGTACGTCAAGATCGACCGATCTTCACAGCACTCTGAGGCGAAATCCACGCCGGTTCGGCGTGAGGCTGGAGATACAGCACCGCCCACCCGCCGAGCGAGGAGAACCCATGACCACCGCCGCAGGCCCCCGCCAGACCCGCCGTACCCGCCAGGCCGCGCTGCTCGACGAGGTCGAGACCGACCTCGCCGGGCTGTCGACGGACCGGTCGCCGGGGCAGCGAGGCGGCTCGGCCGACCCTCGTCCGCGCGACGCGCGCGCCTGGGTGCGGGAGATCGCGACCCTCACCGAGCCGGACGCGATCGTCTGGTGCGACGGCTCCGCGGCGGAGAAGCAGCGCCTGACCGACCTCCTCGTCGACGCCGGGACGCTCCTGCCCCTCGACCCGGAGCTGCGCCCCGGGAGCTACCTCGCGCGCTCCGACCCGAGCGACGTCGCGCGCGTCGAGTCGCGCACGTTCATCTGCTCGCGCGAGGAGGTCGACGCCGGCCCGACCAACAACTGGCGCGAGCCGGACGCCATGCGCGCCGAGCTCCGCGGCGTGTTCGAGGGCTCGATGCGCGGCCGCACGATGTACGTCGTGCCGTTCTCGATGGGCCCGGTGGGCGGCCCCATCTCCCAGGTCGGCATCCAGGTCACCGACTCGCCGTACGTCGTCGTCAGCATGGGGATCATGACGCGCGTCGGGACGGCCGTCATGGACCTCATCGACGCCGGTGCCGCGTTCGTGCCCGCCGTGCACTCGGTGGGCGCGCCCCTCGTCGACGACACCGGGGCGGTCTCCGAGGACGTGCCGTGGCCGTGCAACGACACGAAGTACATCGTCCACTTCCCGGAGACGCGCGAGATCTGGTCGTACGGCTCCGGGTACGGCGGCAACGCCCTCCTCGGCAAGAAGTGCTTCGCGCTGCGCATCGCGTCCGCGATGGCGCGCGACGAGGGCTGGCTCGCCGAGCACATGCTGCTCATCCGCGCGACGTCGCCCGAGGGCCGGGCCTACCACCTCGCCGCGGCCTTCCCGTCCGCGTGCGGCAAGACCAACCTCGCGATGCTGCGACCAACGATCCCCGGCTGGACCGTCGAGACCATCGGCGACGACATCGCGTGGCTGCGCCCCGGCCCCGACGGCCGCCTGCGCGCGATCAACCCCGAGGCCGGCTTCTTCGGCGTCGCGCCCGGCACCGGCGTCGAGACCAACCCCGCCGCCGTCGAGACGTTCGCGCGCGACACGATCTTCACGAACGTCGCGCTCACCGACGACGGCGACGTCTGGTGGGAGGGCCTGACCCCCGAGCCGCCCGCGCACCTGATCGACTGGACCGGCCAGGACTGGACGCCCGACGCCGGCCGCCCCGCCGCGCACCCGAACTCGCGGTTCACCGTCTCCGCGGCGCAGTGCCCGACGATCGCCGACTCCTGGGAAGACCCCGACGGCGTCCCGATCGACGCGATCGTCTTCGGCGGACGCCGCGCGACCAACGTCCCGCTCGTCGCGCAGGCGTACGGCTGGGAGCACGGCGTCTTCATGGGCGCCACCATCTCCTCCGAGCAGACCGCCGCCGCCGAGGGCACCGTCGGGGCGCTGCGCCGCGACCCGTTCGCGATGCTGCCCTTCTGCGGCTACAACATGGCCGACCACTGGGCGCACTGGCTCCGCGTCGGCGCTTCCCTCGACCCCGAGAAGCGCCCCAAGATCTTCCAGGTCAACTGGTTCCGCAAGGACGCCGACGGCCGGTTCCTCTGGCCCGGGTTCGGCGAGAACGCGCGCGTCGTCGCGTGGATCGCGGCACAGGTCGACCGCTCGCGCGGCGTCCGCACCGACAGCGGCGCCGTGAAGAGCCCCGTCGGCCTGCTCCCCGCGCCCGGCGCGCTCGAGCTCGGCGGCCTCGACCTGGACGACGCCGACCTCGACGCCCTGTTCGACGTCTCGCCCGAGCAGTGGCTCGCCGAGGCCGAGCTGACCGCCGAGTTCTTCGACACCTTCGGCAACCGCGTGCCCGACGAGCTCTGGGCGCAGCTCGCGCGCCTGCGGGACCGCCTCGGGCGGGGGTAGCCGCCCGAGCGAGGCGGTCCCGTTTGAATGGGAGCCACGAGCCCGCATTGATGCGGTAGGACGTCGCAGCGGCTTGCAACGCAGCGATTGCTCTCGTCAAAAGCGGTGCTGACCTTCGTTCGTACGCAGGGAAAGAGGTTCTCGACGGTGACCCCCAGAGCGAGCCTCGGGCGGCTGGGGCCGTACCAGCCGGCCAGTTTACGGGTGACGCTTTCCGCCACGCAGTTGGGACGGTGGATTCTCTTCGCCAGAACCGCGGGCGCTCCGATCATCAAGTGTGCCTGACAGCGGCGTTTGTGAAAGGCAGATCGCAAAGGCGCAACCCAGGCAGCCCGTCAGAGCCCAACGCAACGGGCCACCCAAGTCCAACATGTTCGATACCCCCACCACGAAAAAGGCGATTCCGGCCACAACTAACCGAGCCATGTACGCCAGATAGGACTTGGGCCTCACCGTTATCTCCTCGCGCCTGACCACCGGTTGAGGATGGGCCGGGTGTGCTTGCCACCGTTCGTCCCAAACAACCGGCTAGTGAGCCATCGGGGCTGGACAACTCTGCCCATCTGTCGCATGCCCAACCATTTGCCTACAGGTCCCGGCAGCGCTCCCCACCCCGCAGCCTGCAGGTACCCGCTTCTCGTCCTCTTGTTCTTAGGGGTCCCCACATGGTAGGCCCCAACCCCAGTGGCAGCGCCGATCGCCGCTGACATGATGAGGCCACCGGCGCCGGCGCACACGCCAGCAGTTGCGGCGGCGCACGCGCCGGCAGCGATC
>VFQP010004357.1_pt1 | contig 13272 bp, 10 predicted proteins | sample 3512351 | NCBI WGS metagenome assembly VFQP01 (sample SAMN10412372, study PRJNA504923) | tailings metagenome | isolation source: Relicate 1 Philex TSF1 revegetated site | place: Philippines: Tuba, Benguet | collected 2017-08-29 | reverse complement strand
CGCGCCGCGCTTGCTTCTTCCTGCTCTTGAGCATGAGCGGCGGGGGGCAGCAGCGAGGTGCAGGCTTGCTTGGCCGTGCTGCAGGAGGTGGTGGGCCCGTGGGCCGCGCTGCGCTGCTTGTCGCTTCCAGCTTCTTGCGTGCGTTGCTCGGTTGGTTGGTCGGGAGCAACGGAGCTCTGCTGTTGTGCGTGGGTGCTGGTCAGGTAACGTGGCTCTGCGTGTGGTGGATGCTGATGCTTGTGGACGACACCTTTGCTACAGCTCGTCGTGTATGGACCTCTGCGTGTGTGTGTAGGCCCGCTGCAGATCCTTTCATTCCAACAGGTGTGTGGGGTGGCTGCGAACCGGAAAGCTGTTACAGACGTTTGCGTGGAGCCCACGTCGTGCTGCTGGTGCTGTTTGACGGTCGACGTTGTCTTTTTGCTGTTCGATGGTGGTGATCTCGTGCAAGTTGAGTGGGGGTGGCATGCCAGCAGGAGGGGAAAGCATCTGTCGGCGGCATCTGTCGCCGACTCGAAACGGCTCGTGCTTGGAGGACCCAGCAGGATCGCCCAGAGGACACAGAGATGAAGGAGGTGACTGAGCAGGACGTGGAGCACGTGCGCGAGCTGGTGGGCGGGCTGCTGGAGGCGGAGGAGGTGGACGACGACAAGGCGCAGGTGCTTCAGCTGACGCAGGGCGACGCGCTGGTCCGACGCTTCATCCGCGCCGCGAGCGGCAACCACAAGGCGGCGGCCAAGCGCCTGGTGCGGGGGCGGCGGCCGCGTGCATGGCGGCGGTGTGTGTGTGCGCTCCGGTCAGGTGGCATGCTGCCGTGCATGCGTGTTGTGCTGCCTGGCGTCAACGGAACACTGCGTGCTGCACACAGGTCGCGACAGCTCGATGGCGCTTGAAGGAGCGGCCCGAGCGGCTGGTGTGCGCGGCATGTGCCAAGAGCGTCCACTCGCACTACATGCACCCGATCGGCCACGACCGGCACGGCAGGCGCGTGTCTCTTGTCCGCAGCGCAGCGATGGGAGCCCGGCCTGGCCCGGCGTGCACCGTGTCCCGCGTGTGCACCGCGTGTGTGCGGCCGCGCGTGCCAGCGCAGGCCGGTCTTCTTCTCTTCCTACATCCTCATTGAGGACGCCGCGGCCCACGGCGCGACGCAGCACATGCTCTGCGTGAGTCGGCGTGCCCTGGGGCGCGCAGGGCGTGTGTGTGCAGGCCTTGGACAAGCTGGAGCAGCGCCGTCCACGGGCGCCGGGACGTGGCCGCCGCGCACGCGCGCAGGAGTTTGAGCGCGCCGTCCAGCTCATGCCGCCCGGCGTCGAGGCCTGGACCTGGGTGATGGACTTTCGCGGTGCGCCAATCCACCCAGAGCGGGCCTGCCCCGCGCGCGCTGCAGCGCCGCCCTTGCGCCTTGTGCGGAGCCACCCCACCCACTCCGCCCTTTGGCCCGCAGGGTACGGGCGGCGCCTGGCAGACCTGTCGCCCACGCTGGCCGTCAACTTCCTGCACCTCTCTGCGGCGCATTACCCCGAGAGGCTGGGTGAGCGGTGGCGGCCTCCGCTACCGGTGGGCCTGGGTGGCGCGACAATCGTCAAGCGCGTCGTCGCTACGCTTGCTTGGCGCTGCAGGACGTGCGTTGCACACCGGAGCAGCGCGGGCCTTATGCTCCTGTGCAGGCGCGCTGTGGATTTTGGACGCGCCGGGCATCCTCACGCCCGTCTGGCGCTGGCTCAAGCCCATGATCGACCCCGTCACGCACGCCAAGTTCCGCTTCCTGCCCTTTGACGTGCCGCGCGACGCGTCGCTCCAGGCGCCCGCCCCCGCTGCGGCGCAGGGCGACGGCGACGCGCCCCCGCCCGCCCCCGGTGCCGCCGATCCGCACGCTTCGCAGCTGTGGGCGGCGCTGTGCGAGCTGGGCGACGAGGAGCTGGCCCGCTGGGTGGTGGAGGAGATGCGCGCGGCCAGGGCCTGGGACGAGGGCCAGAGAGGCAAGCGAGGCAAGGCGCAGCAAGCCGGCGGGGTGCACCGGCCCGTCTACGACTTGGCACTGCTGCAGCGCGGGCTGGCCGAGGCGCAAGGCGTGCCAGAGCTGCTGGCCAAGCTGGGCCCGCCAGAGGGCGCCGGCGGCGCCCCGGCGCACAGCCACTACGGAACCCAGGCGTTCCTGGCCAAGCTGCTGTTGCAGGCGCGGCCGGCGGCGGACGCGGCCCCTCCTGCCGCCGCCGCTGTGGCGCAGGGGAGCACCGCCGCATGACGTGGCGGCCATGGAGCAGCTTGCGTGCGCGGAGCGGCGGCTTTCTGTCTCCTTGCAGCAGTCCCTGCCGTGCACCATGGCAGGGCACCGGGGCGAGACGTGCACTCTTGTGGGCATGCGTTGATATGAGACAACTCGGGGCATGAGAGCAGCAGCACGATCGACCGAGGTTCTTGTCCGAGGGGGCCAGTATGCAAAGGCATCAGGGCGCAACACGCGGCGCCCGTCCAACAGTTCTGACCAGTCTTGCAGGACCCCCAGCGTGCGTCAGCACGACCCCCCAAGAACGACGCGGTCTCGGCCAGGCCGGCATGTTGATGCGTTCCAGCAGCATCCGCGCAGCAGCACCTTCACCTCTTCGCCTTCCAAGGCTGCTGGGCACCGCAACACCACACGCGTCCGGGCAGCTGCCTCAGGTGAGCAGCTCTCTCAAGCCTCCTCCGCCGCACCGTCACTCCAGTATGAGGGTCTTGCTGGCGCGCACCATGGGCTCCCGCGCCAGCACGTCCGAGTCGACGTTGACGGCGGTGCGGAACATGACCCTGCAGGAAGCAAAGGCCACGCATTCAGGAGTCTGGGAGGCATGGGCACAACCCTGGGCCCCGGGACGTTGCGTGATTCACAAGTGGAGCACCGGCGGGGCGCCCCGTGCGCACCAGGGGAAGGCCTCCATGAGGTCCTTGCGCATCTCCTCCAAGCTCCACTCCCACGTCTGCAGCAGCTCGGCGTTGCCGTCGCCCAGGCCCTCTGCCAGCGTCGCCGCCACGCGCTCGGCCGGCACCGCCGCGAGCTCCACCAGCGCCCCGCCGCCGTCGCCGTCCGCCGCCGCCGCCTTGCCGGCCATGGCCGCCTTGACCGCCGCCGCGCTCTTGGCCACGGCGCCGCTCACCTTGGACGACGCAGCTGATGCGGCCGGGGTGGCCTTGGGCGCGGCGGAGGGCTCGATGAGCCAAAAGTTGCCCAGCGGGGCGCACTTGCTCCCCGCGTCGAGGCTGCTGCCCTTAGCGACCAGCGCCCGCAGCGCGGCCTTCCAGCCGCCCGCCACGGAGGGCGCCGCGGCCGACGCTGGCTTGGGCTCGGCGGGCGACGCCGCGGCGGCGGGCTTGTCGGCGCTGGCGGGTCCCTTGCCGGCCACCGCCTTGACGCCGCCCGCCATGCGCGTGGCGGCCGTTGCCGCCGCCGCCGCCGCGCCCAGGCTGCCCTTGCCCGACGCCGTCTTTGCTGCGGCGGAAGGCTTGGGGCTGGGGCGGTCGCTCAGGGTCGACGACGAGTGCTTGAGCTCGCCGGCCGCCACACTGTTGCTGCCGCGCTCGGCCTCGGCGGCGCTGGCGGGCTCGGCGGCGGCGGCGTCCGGCTGCGAGAGGTTGGTGAGCGACCCCACGTCGAGCGGCGCGCACATGAGCGCGGCCTGGTGCGCGCGCTTGCGCGTGCCCGAGGCCTCGGCCAGCTCCTTGGAGAGCGCGGCGGCGAAGGCCTGCACGAGCTGCAGCTGCGCCGACTTGAGGCCGAACGGCACGGCGGTGCCGGCGGGCGGCTGGAACTGCTCGGCGCTCTGCCGGCCCTCGACCGACGTGGCGAGCTCGCCGCACAGCGTGAGGAACTTGGGCGAGCCGTCCCGCGCGCGCCACAGCGTGTGCAGCCCGGCCGCCAGCCCCGCGTCGCTGAGCGCCTTGGCCAGCGCGGCGTTGGCCATGAGGGGCGACCCGAACGCGAACGAGGACACCTGTGCCGGTGCAGGTGGGAGCACGCCCAGCGTCAGGCACGACACGGCTCGCACGCTAGGGACGCTGACGGCACGCTGGGACGCCGACGGCATCGTGGCGTGAACGACCACCGTGCCTGGCCCTGCGCCGCCCCGTCTGCTTTCACACGAGACACACTGCGGGAGGCTATCAGCGCTCTTGGGGGAAGGAGGGAGGGAGGGGGCCGCACGCGCCGCCGGCCTCGACCTGACCCGATGGGCGACGCCACGTCACCCACTACTGGCGACCTCACCTTGCCCTCGGTCTGCGCCAGGGCCGAGAGGTTGATGCCCATCTGCTTGGCCATGTTGATCTCGTTGCGCACGTTGATGACGAGCCTCACCGCCAGCGCGTGCGCCACCAGCCCGCCAAACCCGTACCCGCCCAGCACGACGTAGTAGCCCTCGCCCAGGTAGCTGAACAGCGTCTGAAGCGGCAGCTGGTCGGCCACCCAGGACGCCAGCCCGTGCATGTAGGCGCCTGCGCCGGCACGAAGGAACACAAGACAACGTGTGTCGTCGGGTGCGGGCCGTGGGGGCTGGTTGGGCTCTGCGCCCCGCCCCACCCACCGCAGCGCACATGCTCATGCACCTTTGGGCATGTCGGTGTAGGTGCTGGCGCGCCAGTTGCTGTAGAATTGCGCCAGGGCCGGCGAGGCCTCGCCCCGCTGCGCGTCGCGGTAGTCGGACAGGATGAGGTAGATGGTGGGCGCCAGCTTGCAGGGCGTCTTGCACTCGGCGCCCACGGTCACGCGCCCGTCCGTGAGGGCCAGCAGCGTCTGGCAGGGCCCCTGCTGCTTGCGCGACGCGTACTCGCCCAGGTTGTGCAGGTTGAGGTTCTGCAGCAGGAACTGGCGCAGGCTCTCGTCGGTGGGGTGGCACTGGGCCTGGCACAGCAGCAGCGCCGTCTGCAGGCGAGACAGGTCCTCGCTGCTGAGCTGCTGCATCCTGACGATGTCCCGCCGCTTGATGTGCTCCCGAGCACTTGGAGCGCCACGAGCGGAGGCGCAGCGCCGCGCGTGCCCCTCTCTCGCCGACGATGAATGAGACTCGCGCTGCTGCTGGGGCGCTAAGAGCGCGCTCTGCGTGCCGGTGTGCACGGGATGCAGTCGTTTTTGCCGGGCCATCGGCATCCCGTACTCGTTCCTGCCCGCGCCCACAAGTAGTCAAGGAGGTCCATGGAGCGCACTGAGTGCGCATCGACGATGGCATCGGTCTTGTGCGCACGCTCGCGAGAGTCGTGCTGTTCCACGCGGGCGTGCTCGTGATCAGCCCGCACGCTGCTCACCCGCGCAGCAGCAGCGCGCGAGCCGCCGCGGCAGCAGCAGCCGCGGGGCTTCAGATGGATGCGGCGCGCCTGTCCTACAGCCTCGACGAGTGGGAGCGCTTTTACGAGGTGAGAGCACGAGGGCGCCCAGCTACACGACCACACGCGCAGGCACCAGCACACCGTGCTGGTCACAGCGATGCTCAGCAAAAGCGTGCCTGGCATGCCATGCAGCTCATCACTCTGCTCAGCGACTCTGATGCAGCGTCGCGCAGCGCACACACACGCGCACGCACGCGTGAGCGGGACGGGCTCGCTGCTCTGCTCCGAGCGCAGGAGCTTCTCGAGACGGAGCTGCAGGTGGCAGTCGCTCTCGCCAACCCCGCCAGCCCGTTCCACAACGCACGGTGCACTGATGCAGCAGCGGCGGCGACGCCGGTCGCACGGCACTCACTCAGCGCGTCAACACCCAGAGGAGCCGCACTGGGCCAGCTGCTGCTGGATGAGGAGCTACGGCAAGCAGAGTGCGAGCTGGAGCAGGTGCGACTCGCCGGCGGGCAGCCAGCGTGCACGAGCCCAACAAGCGCTCACGCGCAGCACGCAGCCCCACCTGGGGCCCCGCCGCCAGACGACCACCGCACCGCCACCACCAGCAGCGGCGGCGGCGGCGTCAGCGCGGCGGCCGGCAGCAGCAGCGCCGCCATCACCGTGAGCACCCGGGACACGACTGGCGGCGACGCCGGCACAGCCCTCCGCTTGGGCACCGCCTGGGAGGACGGCAGCCCCTGCAGCACGGCGCGCGAGCGCGACGCCTGCAGCCTGCCCGACACCACCGCCAGCTGCGCCGCCTGCGGCAGCCCGCAGCACCGGCGACACGCAGGGCGGCCCGAGGGCGGCGGCGAGCCCGGCGACGACGCCGAGGACGCTGCCAGCGTGTCCATACGCCTGGGCCTGGCGCAGGGGGACGCCGCCAGCAACGGCGGGGAGAGCGCCGGCTGCATGGCTAGGGCTAAGCACCTCGCCGTGCCCCTGGGGTACGCTGAGCTGGAGACGCTCAGGCAGCAGCAGCGCGCCGCCGCCGCCGTCGTCCTCCCCCAAACCGCCGGCGCGGCGGAGCCCCAGGTGGCGTCCCCGGCGGCGGCAGGCGGCGGCATCGCTGCCACCACGCACCATGCCGTCGCGGCGGCGGCGGCGGCGGCGCAGCTGCTGGGCAGCCCCGGCCGCGGCGGTGCTCGCGGCAGCACGGCGGGCGGCAGCAGCAGCGCGAGCCCGCAGGGCGCGCGCTGGGTGTCGCTGCTGGGCGCCGTGGCGGGCGAGCCCCAGGCCTTGACGCAGCGCATGGCAGACGAGCTGCTGCACACAGGTGCGCGCTGCGCGTGTGCTGGGGCGTGCCAAGGCTGCGCGTCGCGCGCTTCCGCTGGACATGACCCAAACCGCTGCTCGCTGAGCGCGTCGTGCGCGCAGGGCGCTCCCCGGGCCGCGTGCGCCTGTTTGGCACTTTGGAGATGGGCGGGCACGGCACGGTCGGCAAGCGGCGGCAAATGCTGGCCGGCGCGGCGCAGCCGCCCCCGCCCCGCCCCGAGCCCTTCCTCCACCTCACCCCCGACAGCCTCTCCCTGGTGCCGTCGCTGCAGGACGCCGGCGGCGCGCCACTGCCGCCGCCGCCGCCCTCGGCGGCGCCCGCCTCAGAGTCGCAGCGCGGCCACGGCAACGTGCCGCGCTCGTGGCTGTGGCAGCAGGTGGGCGCGGGCCCCGGGTCCACCGCCAGCTCCTCGTACCGCTCGCAGCAGTGGGCGTCGGGGCCCTCGCTGGTCACCTCGGACGGCTCGCTCGCCGTGGACTCGCACCGAGCGCTGTGGACGGAGACGGTCCCCGAGGAGGGAGAGCTCGGCGAGGGGGTGGAGCAGTGGGCGGAGGAGGACGAGGAGGAGGAGGACGAGCTTGAGGCTTCTGGAGTTGGCGGGCGCAGACGCCATGGCCGCGTGCCCGCGCCAGGACAGGCCAGCAGCGAGCAGGGGCACCGGTGGCTGCCCGTCTCGCCAGCGGCCCCGTGGCCGCCGCAGCAGCCCCACGGCGGGCTGGGCGCGCAGGCCAGGGAGGAGCTCTTCATGCGGCCGGTGCAGTACCGGATGCACACGCAGCTGCAGCGGCCCGTGGGGGCGCAGGAGCTGCTGCCGCCGGCGCAGCCCCTCCGCGCGCAGCAGCAGCGGAGGGCGCCGAGGGGAGCGGCCGCGGCGGCGCCGCCGCAGCAGCACGCGGCGCCCGCGCTGCAGACGCCGCCGCCGGGGCGGCGCAGGGTGCGGGGCGTGGCCATCCGCGTGGGCAGCCCAGGCGGGGCGACGCAGCGTCGCGCGGCGCAGGCGGCGGCGGTGTCCACGCCGCAGGGCGTGAGGCCGGCGGGCCGGCGGGCCGCGCCGGCGCAGCCCGGCGTGGGCCGGCCGGCGGCGGCGGGCGCGCTGGCGCTGGCGCGCACGCGGCTGGCCATGGCCGCGTTGTCGCCGCGGCCCGGCGGCGGCGGCGGCCTGGCGGCGCAGCGCGCGCAGCGCGCGGCGGCGCAGCCGGGCGGCACGCTGCTTGGGCACTCGCAGCAGCAGCACTCGGAGGCGCAGCAGCAGGGCTGGGCCGATGCCAGCGCGCACTCGCAGTGGCTGGCGGCCATGACACTGCCCGCCTCCTCCTACAGCCCGCAGTGGTGGTGGGCGCCAGCAGAGCCCGCCGCCGCGCCTGCGCCCACGCCCCACGCCGCTGCGACGTTGTTGCAGCCCGCGAGCGGCAGCGCCGCGGCTGCGGGCCCGGCGCTGCTGCTGCAACCGGTGGCGTGGGGGCCGCAGCAGGCCGGCGGGGCGGTGTTGCCCTCAGCTGCGCCGCAGCCGCTGGCGGTGGCTCCGGGGCCCGACCTTTGGCCGCGTGGGGCCGTGCAGCCACAGCAGGGCGTGGGCGCGCTGGCGTCGCTTTGCGCCTGGGCTGAGGAGGAGCTGCTGCACGGCTCCCCGCCGCCCAGCCACTGGCACCGCACCGCCGCCCTGCCGCCACACCCCCGCTCCAGGACGGTGCGCGCCCTGACTTTGCTGCTTGCCTGGAACACTCGCTGCCTTTATGTGTTGCGTCAACACTCACCGGGTGAGTGTTGCCGTTGCTCCGCAGGGCGGAGGCACCGCCGAGCACCTCCACACCAGCAGCGGCGGGTCCAGCTGGACGTACCGGCAGCCCCACCGGGCAAGCGTCGGCGCCAGCAGCGCGGCCGGCGCGGGCAGCAGCAGCTGCGGCGGCGAGCGCGCGGCGCCAGGCTCGTCCGACGCGCACCTGGCCAGCTTTGGCAAGTCGCCCTCGCTGCTGGAGCTCACCGTCCGGGCCTTGTCAGGCAACGGCGCGCCGCTGGCGCACGACTCTGTGGTGGGGTCAGCGCTGGCGGCGGCGGGAAGCCGGGAGGAAGGTGCCGCCGGGCGGAGCGGCTCCTCCACCACCAACAGCTCGCCAAGGGAGGTGCCGCCGGCGGCGCTGCTCAGCACGGTGCCCGCGGCGGCGCGCGGTGGGAGCGGTGGCGGCGGCGGCAGCGGCGGTGGCAGCGGCGTGGGGGCGCGGCGCGGGCAGGTCACGGCGTTTGCCGCGGCGGCGGCCGGCGGGGCGCTGCCGCCGCAGGTGGTTCGTGTCAGCGTGGCGGGCGACGGCGGCGTGCACGAGCGGGAGGTGCGCTGAGGGTCACGCCGGGGAGTGAAAGAAGCAAAGCAAGAAAGACTCGCCGGCGTGGTTGTGGAAGACTAGGGTTTGCCGCTTGAACCGCTGTGTGATGCCTCATCCAACTTCACACGCCGGGGAGTGGTTGGAGCGAGGGGCACCGTGTTGAATTCTCACACTGGCCCACGCCCGGCCCTGCGCCCGTGCCGCGCTGCCTGACGCAGGTGCCGCTCGGGACGGGGAGCGCCGGCGCCCCCAGCCGCCAGCTCAGCCGCCTGCTGCCCCACGACTGCCCCTCCCCCACCACCCCACCGCCCTCGCCCTTCCCGCTGAGCCCCGCGCAGCGTGGCGCGCACCTCGCTCCGCGCCCCGGCGGCACCTCCACCTCCACCCCGCTGCGCGCCACCTCCATGGACCCCGTGTGGGCCTCGCCCGCCGCCAGCCCGCTGGACGCGGCGCTCGCCACGCAGCACAGCAGCCCCAGCCTCCGCCGCCTCTCCTCCTCCTCCTCCTCGCACCACCACCGCGCCGCCCACAGGCCGCAGCCCGACGGCATGCTCATCTCGCGCTCTCTGCAGCAGCTGCTGGCGCCCGAGGGGTCGCACGGCAGCCTGGACAGCGGCCGGGGCGGCACATCAGGGTGGCAGGGGCGGCAGGACGGCCTCACGCCGCTCGGCGCCAGCAGCCACAGCGTGGCCAGCCGCGGGCTCAGTGAGAGCCTGCGCAGCCTGCTGCTGCAGCCTGACGCGCCGCCGCTGCTGGACTACCCGTCGGGGTCGTCGGGCGGCGGGGCGAGCGGGGCGGCGACAGCGGCAGCGCAGGCGCTGCTGCTGGAGCCGCAGCCCACGGCGAGCGCGGCGGGGCGGCGGGACTTGATGGAGGGCAACGCGCTGCAGCTGGCGGTGCAGGCGGCGGCGTCGGCGGCCCGGCACTACCAGGCGCTGCTGCAGACCGTGTCGTCGCCTGGTGGCGGCGCGCCGGGGGCGGGGGCGGGCGGTGCCTCGCCCGACGCGCCGGCGGAGCGTGCGCAGCAGGAGGAGGTGGGGCCGGCGAGGTCGCCGCTGGGACGGAGCACCAGCGCCTCCTCGCAGCGGCACAGCAGCGGGCCGTCGCAGCACCACCCGCGCCGCGCGTCGCGCCTGATGGAGGGCGAGCCGGCGTCCGTGCATGGCCGCACCTCGCCCTCGGCCTCCTCGCCGCTTGGGGCGTTGTTGCCGTCCTCGGCCGTCCACCGAGCCGCCCAGCACTGCTCCTCGTCGGCCGCTGAGATCCGCGGCAGCGCGCGCCAGCCTGCGCACGACTGGGCTGGGCCGGCGCGCGCAAACTCGGCGCTCGTGCTGGTGGACACGGACGAGGCGCCGCTGGTGGCCCAGCTCACGGCCAAGGTGCTCGGGGACGCCACGTCGTCGGCAGCAGGAGCGAGCTCTGCGGCTGGGAGCAGCGCCGACACCCTGCCAGGCGCTGCGCCAAGCCCGGTGGACGCGCACACGGCCGAGCAGGAGGCACCAGCGGCGAGCTCCTGCCCCGTCGCAACTGCGCCCTCCGCGTCCGGCCCAGCGCCACTCGAGCCCATGGGGAGCCTCCTCAGCTCGCCAGCCGCTGCTGACCAGAGCAGCCCAGCCGAGCCGAGCTGGCACGCGCCAGCCAGCGGCTCACCCTCGCCGTCCGTCGCGTCCTTCGGGGCCCCCGACCTGCAGCCGCCTCCCGCCACTGGCGAGGCATCGCCGTCCGCGGCGTCAGCCCCGCCTTCTTCGCTCGAACCTGCGCCGAGCCCCAGCGGCGCAGCCAGCAACGGCGCGCCGGCCGCCGCCAGCCCGTCCACCTCTGCCGCATCAGCCGAGGCCGGCGCGCCACCATCCACGCAGCCCGCCGTGGCCTCCTCGCCGCCGCCGCCGCCCCAGCAGCAGCAGCAGCAGCAGCAGCCGGCGATCAGCACCACAACGGCCAACGCCATCGTCGCCGAGATCCGCGCCGTGCGCGCCGCGCTGCCCGCCAGCCTCATGAGCGCCATTGCCGCCGAGCTGGCGGCGGGCCAGCGCGACCCGCCCTCGGCGCGCCCGCACCGCCAGCAGCTGCAGCAGCTGGCCGAGCTGCTCGCCCGGCTGGACCGCCTGGTGCCCAAACAGGCGCCGGCCGCGGCGCAGGGCAGCAAGCAGGCCGTGGCGCTCAAGCTCCAGGCACTGCAGCACACGGTGCTGACCTGGGCCAGCCCCGTGCTCGTGCCCTTGGGGCTCATCCCGCCAGCGAGCCCCGCGCCGGGCGCGCAGCCAGCCGCGGCGGCCGCGCCGCAGCAGACGGCAAAGGCGCCTGGTGAGGAGCCGGCGGCGGCGGCCGGCAAGGGGCCCGTGCGGCGGGACGTGTCGTCGCGGCGCGTCAGCATCGACGTGCAGCAGGGCGTCTGCGGGGCGCCGGCGGCGGCGGCGGGCCGGGGAGGCAGCGGCTCCCACGTGGCGGTGGGCGAGTGCGGCGCAGCGGCCGAGTCGACGGCGGCCGCGGCAGGCGGGCAGGCGCCGGCGACGAGCGGCGGCACACCAGCGCCGGCGCGGGCGCCGGCGGGCAGGCCGGGTGAGGCGTCATGGTCCTTTCCAGTGGTGGCCCGTGAGGGGCGCGCCGACGGGCAGCTGGCCAGGGGCGGCGCCGCGTCGCCGGCGCAGCAGCCGGCGGCGGCGCGCGCACAACTCATTGCCTCCTCGCCTGGACCAGGAGCGCCTCTCCCTGGCCCCGGCGACGATGACCACGCTCACCACGAGCAGCCCAACGAGCTGCCGGTCCAGCAGCAGCAGCAGACGATCCCCGCAGTGTGGCGGCAGCAGCAGCAGCAGCAGGAGGAGGGTGGCCCGCCCCTGGTGTCCACGCCGTTCGCCACCCCCCTCGGTAGTGGCCTGACGCCGCAGCCTCCGTCGCAGGCCGCTGCTCCCGCAGTAGTGTCAGGCGCACTGGTCAAGCCCGCGGCGATGAGCCTGGCGGAGTTGGCGGCGCAGCTCAACATGCGCACGCTGCAGCAGCAGCACATGGCGGCCGCCGCCCTGGCCGCCCAGCGCTCCGGCGCTGCCGGCGGCTCCCTGCCGTCCAGCCCCTCGGCAGCAGCGGCACTGGCGGCGTCGACGGCTCTCTTTCCCGTGGTGCCGCCGCCGCCGTCGCCGCCGCCGCCGCCGCAGCAGCAGCAGCAGCACCGGCTGGCGACGTCATCGTCCGTGCCGGTGGCGGCCGCTGTGGGCAGGGCGCCTGGCGGGGTGAGCGCCGCCGGCGAGCACTCGGGCATGGACCTGGCGGCGCGCGCCATGAGCGTGGGGGGCGGCGGCACGGCAGCGGCGGCGCTGGCCCCTGCGCCGTCGAAGAAATCGGGAGGCGGGTCCTTCAAGCGGGCGCTCAAGAAGCTATTCTCCTCCGGCGGCGGCGCCGCTCCTGGGCACTTGTAACGTGGGCACTTGTATCCCTGAGCGCTTGATGCTGACGCATGGCGTGCGCGTCCACGCCCTCGTTGTACGCGCATGGCACCGCGCTGGCGCCGGTGAAGAGTACTGCTTCCTGTGTGTGAAGACAAGGACTTGAGAGAGCTGCAACCTTGAGAGGAATGGCGTCAGCGATGCAGATCAAGGTGCGCGACCTGAGCCTGATCATCGTGGAGTGGCCAGAAAGGATCAGGTGGCGATGCGCGCGATCACCGGTTCGTCGCCCGCGCCTTGTGCGCAGCAGGGATCGGCTTCGACTTCGGCGCGCTACTGCTGCGCGCGGACTGCCAGCCGCCGGCCCACGGTCGCCGTGCGAGCAGAGGTGCGGTGGGAAGCAAGGCAGTCGTCCAGGCCGTGGAGCTCTCTGCTGCTGCTCATCAGCTGCGTCCATGGATGCTCCATGTGCAGGTCGTGAGCACGCGCGGAATGGCCATCACCCCAGAGGCCATCACAAAGAAGGTGTGGCGCCGACCTCCCTCACCACAGGCCGCACGCGGCAGCGGGGCCCACCACGCCTGCCCACCCTGCCAATGCTCCGCAGGTCTACCTGGACATCAGCATCGGTGGCGAGCCGGCGGGCCGCGTGCAGATCGGGCTCTACGGTGAGGAGAGCCCACGACAGGGCAAGTCAGCGGCAGCCTGTGCAGTGTCAGCGGGTCCAGCCGGCGCCCCCTCTTTGCACACAATGATCATGGCCACACAGGCAACGACGTGCCCAAGACGGCCGAGAACTACCGCGCGCTGTGCACCGGCGAGCAGGGCTTTGGGTGAGAAGCAGGGGTGGGCAGTTCTGCTTCAAGGGAGCTCAAGGTTGTCGCCAACCGGGGGCATGCACGGCGTGCACCCCGAAACTGGCGCCCCGCAGGTTCAAGAATTCGGGCTTCCACCGCGT
>VFQP010004356.1_pt1 | contig 13276 bp, 12 predicted proteins | sample 3512351 | NCBI WGS metagenome assembly VFQP01 (sample SAMN10412372, study PRJNA504923) | tailings metagenome | isolation source: Relicate 1 Philex TSF1 revegetated site | place: Philippines: Tuba, Benguet | collected 2017-08-29 | reverse complement strand
CAGGTCCAGGCCACGCACTTGCGCAGCAGGTCGTCGGCCTTGCGGCCCTGGTGGCGCCAGCCCAGGTGCAGGGCGATGCGGCCTTCGGCCAGGCTGGGCTGGCCGGGCACCGCCTCTTCGGGCAGGGTCAGCTTGGCGTCGAGCAGTTCGAGCGTGCGGCCGCGGAACACCGCGAGCGCGCGGTGCGAGGGCACGCGCGCGATCGGCTCGCTGTAGTCGAAGTAATCGCGGAACTTGGCGATCTCGGGCGCGTTTTGATCCTTGCCCGCCACGAGCTTGCTGGTGAACAGGCCCTCGGCCCAGAGCCATTCGCGCAGCGCCTTCACAAGCGTGGCGTCTTCGGCCCAGCGCTCGGAGAGGATGTCGCGCACGCCGTCGAGCACGGCGGCGGTGGTGGTGAAGTCGCTGCCGTCCTCGCCCTTCTCGGCCTTCACGTAGGCCGCGGCTTCGGCCGCGGGGTCGAGCGTGGGGTCGGCCCAGAGCGCGTCGGCCAGCGGCTCGATGCCCGCTTCGCGCGCGATCATGCCCTTGGTGCGGCGCTTGGGCTTGTAGGGCAGGTACAGGTCTTCGAGCTCCTGCTTGGTCGGCACGGCCTCGATCGCGGCGCGCAGTTCGGGCGTGAGCTTGCCCTGCTCCTCGATGCTCTTGAGCACCGTGGCGCGGCGGTCTTCGAGCTCGCGCAGGTAGGCCAGCCGGCCGTCGAGTTCGCGCAGCTGCACGTCGTCGAGGCCACCGGTGGCTTCCTTGCGGTAACGGGCGATGAAGGGGACGGTGGCGCCACCGTCGAGCAGGTCCACGGCGGCCTGCACCTGGGATTCGCGGACCTTCAGGTCCTGCGCGATCTGCGCAACGATCTTCTGCATGTCTCGGGTCGAAGCGGTGGCGGCCGACGGCGGGGCCGGCCGGCCACGGGGAAAGCGCGCGAGTGTGCCACAGCACCCGCGGCCCGCCATTCGAAAACGCCCGGGCGCGGCGGTCGCGGCAAGCCCCGGCGCGGGCCGGGCACTTGTTCACGCGCAGCGGTCCGAAATACTGCCGTAGCAGTATCCGGAGGGCCGTATGCCCTGCCTAGCATCCCGCGGTTTCAGCCACCGCCCGCCATGAAATCCCACGCGTTGCCCAAAGTGCTGTGTGTCGACGACGAGCCCGCCCTGCTGCGCGCGCTGCGCTGGCAATTGAGCCGGGAATTCGAAGTGGCCGTGGCCTCGGACGGCGCGCAGGCGCTGGCGCTGCTGCGCGGCGACCGCTTCGACGTGATCCTGTCGGACCAGCGCATGCCCGGCATGAGCGGCACCGAGTTCCTGCAGCAGGCCAAGGTGCTGTCGCCCCATTCCGTGCGGCTCTTGCTCACCGGGTACGCCGATTTCAACGCGGTGGTGGCTGCGATCAACGAGGGCGATGTGTTCCGCTTCATCAGCAAACCCTGGGACACCCAGAAGCTGCTGCAGGCCGTGCAGGAGGCCGCGCGGCTGGCGCGCATGAGCCGCATGGGCTGGAGCGATTTCCAGGCCACCGCACCCGACACGCTCGCCGAGCACTTGCCCGAGCTGCTGCTGGTGCAGGCCGATGCGGCGCTGGCCGCGCTTTGCCAGGACGCCTGCGAGGGCCTGGCCCGCCCCCTGGCGGCCGACGACGCCGCCGATGCGCTCACGCTGCTGGCCCAGCGCCGTGTGGCCGTGGTGCTCGTGCAGCAGGTGCCCCTGTCGGGCGACACCGCGGCCCTGGTGCGCGCGCTGCGGCGGCGCCAGCAGCGCCCGGCGGTGGTGGTCTGCAGCGCCTCGCAGGACGCGCTGGGCCTGCAGCACCTGATCAACGAAGGCCTGATCCACCGCTTCGTCACCCTGCCCACCACCCGCGACAGCCTGCGCCGCGCGATCGAGGGCGCGCTGCAGCGCCACCGGCCGGTGGCCGTGCCGTTGCCGGAGCCCGAGCCCGACGAGGCCGCTGGTGGTCCCGATTCCGTGCCGCCGGCGGCCAGCGCCCGGCCAGGCTGGCGCGAATGGCTGGCACGCTGGCGTGCCCCGGGCCGGCGATGATCGCGCCCGATGCAGAACCCGCTGTTCCCCGATCCCGATGCGCCGCCGCCGGCGCCCGCCCGCGGCGTGCAGCCCGCTGAGCACGGGCCGGCGCTGCGCACGCTCGCCCAGGCCCTGCCGCCGCGGCTGCGCCTGGGCAGCTCCTCGTGGAGCTACCCGGGCTGGGCCGGCATCGTGTGGGCGCGCGAGTACGCCGAGTCCACGCTGGCCCGGCAGGGCCTGTCGGCCTACGCGCAGCACCCCTTGCTGCGCACCGTGGGCATCGACCGCGGCTTCTACCGCCCGCTCACCGAGGCCGAGTACGCGCGCTACGCGGCCCAGGTGCCGGCGGACTTCCGCTTCGTGGTGAAGGCCCCGGCCCTGGTGACCGACGCGCTGGTGCGTGGCGAAGACGGCCAGGGCCGCCAGCCCAACCCGCTGTTCCTCGACCCGGCTGCGGCCGTGCAGGCCTTCGTGCAGCCCGCGCTCGCGGGCCTGGGCGAGCGCACCGGCCCCCTGGTGTTCCAGCTCAGCCCCCTGCCTTTCGCGCAGCTGCAACGCCTGCCGCACGTGCTCGAACGCCTGCGCGCGCTGCTCCAGGCGCTGCCCGACGTGCGCAGTGCCACGCCCGATGGCGTGATCGCGGTCGAGGTGCGCAACCCCGAATGGCTGTCGCCCGAGGTCGCGCCCGCGCTGGCCGCGGTGCTGCGCGACAGCGGCGCCACCTACTGCCTGGGCCTGCACGCCAAGATGCCGCGCCTGGCCGAACAGCTGCCGCTGCTGCGCGCGCTCTGGCCGGGGCCGCTGGTGTGCCGCTGGAACCTCAACCCGCTGCACGGCGCGTACGGCTATGAAGACGCGCAACGCGAGTACGCACCCTACGACCGCATCCACGACGTGGACGAAGACACGCGCGCGCTGCTCGTGCGCACGCTGCGCGGCGTCACGGGCGCGGGGCAGAACGCCTTCGTCACCATCAGCAACAAGGCCGAAGGCTGCGCGCCGCTGTCGGCGCAGGCGCTGGCCGAGGCACTGGCCGGGGCGCCCACGCGGGGCTGATCAGCCGGCGCGCAGCGCCTGGCGCAGTTGCTCGCCCACCTCGGGCCGCTCCAGGAAAGGGTCGGGCGGGTTGGTGGCGTTCACGATGGCCTCCATGCGAGAGCGCACGTTGCCCAGCGCCCGGGGGTGGCTGAAGATGTAGAAGCGGTCCTCGCGCAGCGCGTCGAACACGCGGCCGGCCACCTCGGCCGCCGTGACCTTGCCCGAGCTCACGGCCTTGTCGGTCATGGCCTGGCCGATCAGCTGGCTGCGGGTGGGCTTCTCGTCGGCCAGTTCGGCGGGCTTGTTGCGGTGGCTCTGACTGATGCCCGTGGGCACAAAGTACGGGCACAACACGCTCGCGCCGATCTGGTCGGTGACCAGGCGCAGGTCCTGGTAGAGCGTTTCGCTGAAGGCCACCACCGCGTGCTTGGCCACGTTGTAGATGCCCATGTTGGGCGGGGTGAGCAGGCCCGCCATGCTCGCGGTGTTCACGATGTGGCCGCGCCACTGCGGGTCGGCCTTGGCGGCGGCCAGCATCATCGGGGTGAACAGTCGCGTGCCATGGATCACGCCCCACAGGTTCACGCCCAGCACCCACTCCCAGTCCTTGACCGAGTTCTCCCAGATCATGCCGGCCGAGCCCACGCCTGCGTTGTTGAAGACGAAGTGCGGTGCGCCGAAGGTGGTGTGCACGTCGCGCGCCAGGGCTTCCATCTGCGCGGCGTCGGACACGTCGACGCGGCGCGCCAGCACCTTCACGCCCGCGGCCTTCATCTCGGCCTCGGCGCGTTCGAGCGCGTCGGCCTGCACGTCGACCAGCACCAGGTTCATGCCCAGGCCCGCGCCGATGCGCGCGCATTCGAGCCCGAAGCCCGAGCCCGCGCCCGTGAGCACCGCGGTCCGGCCGGCAAAGTCCTGCATCATGGTTGTGTCTCCTCGTTGGGTTGTGGGGGTCAGCGGCGCAGCATCTCGATGTGGTCGATGCCGTCCTCCAGGTAGATGTCGCCATCGCGCACGAAGCCGTGCTGTTCGTAGAAGGCCTGCAGCCGCGCCTGCGCGCCGATGCGGATGGGCTGCGCGCCCCAGAGCCGCTGCAGGTGCTGCACGGCCTCGCGCATGAGCACATGGCCCAGGCCGGTGCCGCGCGCGGCCGGGTCGCTCACCACGCGGCCGATGCTGGCCTCGCTGAACTTGAGGCCGGCGGGCACCAGGCGCGCGTAAGCCAGCAGGCGGCCGTCGTGCTCACCCAGCAGGTGGTGGCAGTCGGGGTCGGCGCCGTCCATGTCCTGGAACAGGCACTGCTGCTCCATCACGAAGACCTCGGTGCGCAGGCGCAGCAGCGCGTACAGCGCGTGCGGGCCCAGGTCGGCAAAGGGCAGGCAGCGCCAGCGGATGTCGGACGGGGTCAAGCCTTGATTTCCTTCAGCACATAGCCCACGCGCGGGAAGTGCACGTGCACCGTGCCCGCGCGCTCGTCGTGGCGTTCCAGGGTGTAGCGCGTGCGCGTGGCGGCCACCAGGGTGCCCTCGGTGGCCTCGGTGCCGAAGGCCTCGGCGGCCACGCTCACGCGGCTGCCCAGGGGAATGCCGTGGTCGTCCTGGAACACCTCGTCGGGCCGGATGGGCTCGGGCGTGGCCGCATGGGCGATGCCCACGGCCTCGGTGCTGCTCAGGCGCTGCGGCCGGCCATGGCCGATGGCGGCGATGCGGTCCATCCACTCGAGCACGTCGGGCGTGGCGTCGAAGATGTCGGCCAGCACGGGGTTGAGCGTGCGCGTGAACCACAGCGGGTGGTAGGCCGCGAGGTCGGCGATGCAGGGCACCTCGCCCAGCAGGTAGGGCTGGTCGTCGAGCATGTTCGCCAGGCGGCGCAGGTAGCTGCGGTAGGCGCTGGTGCCGTCGGCCGGGCGCAGCAGCGTCATGTTCGTGCGCATGGCCGCGCGGTCGGCCGCGAAGGCCTGGCCCTCGCCGGGCGGGCGGTTGGCGAACATCGCGGCCGCGCCCTTGGGGCTGAGCGTGTAGGCCATGGAGGCCCAGAACAGCGGCGTGTCGGCCCACTGCGCGAGCGCGCGCGAGAGCCCTCGCGCGTGCGCGGGGAACAGCGGCGGCTCGGCCACGCGGTGTTCGAGCACGTCGGCGATCAGCGCGGTGTCGCAGTAGATGTCGGCGCCGATCTGCAGGATGGGCGTCTTGCGGTAGCCGCCGGTGAGCGCGATCACGTCGGGCTTGGGCATGACGGCCGGGATGTGCACGCTGTGCCAGGCCAGGCCCTTCAAGCCGAGCATGAGGCGCACCTTCTCGGCGAACGGCGACATGGGGTAGTGGTGCAGGATCAGGTCGTGCATGGTGGTGGCGTGCATGGCCGTGAGGTTAGCGCGGCAGCGCGCGCGCGAGGATGGCGTCGACCTCGGTGCCCGCGGACAGCGAGCCGAAGCTGTGGCCCCAGTGCCCGCCGATGCGGGAATCGCAGAAGGCGTGGAACACGGCCGCGGGCGCGGTCTGCGCGAGCAGCGCGGCCTGCACCGCCAGCGCCACGTCCTGGGCGAGGCGGCGCGCCTCCATTTCGGTGGCCATTTCTTCCACGCGCAGCGGCAGCCGCGCGGCCAGGTGGTCGAGCGCGGGGTGCATGCCTTTGGCGGGCGCCAGTTCGTGCGCGAGCGCGGCGGCGGCATCGGCCTTGCGGATCGCGCGCAGCAGGTCGAGCGCCATGATGTTGCCCGCGCCTTCCCAGATCGAGTTGAGCGGCATCTCGCGGTAGATGCGCGCCATGATGCCTTCGCCGCCCTCCTCCACGTAGCCGTTGCCGCCCAGGCATTCCATGGCCTCCTGCGCGAAGTGGCTGCCGCGCTTGCAGATCCAGAACTTGGCCACGGGCGTGAGCAGGCGCGCCATCACGGCCTCGTGGGCGTCGTCGGGGCGGTCGAAGGCGCGCGCCAGGCGCAGCGCGAGCGCGGTGGCGGCTTCGCTTTCCAGCGCCAGATCGGCCAGCACGTTCTTCATCAGCGGCTGGTCGATCAGGAACTTGCCGAAGGCCTTGCGCTGCGTGGTGTGGTTCAGCGCGATGGACAAGGCCTGGCGCATCAGACCGCTGGTGCCCAGCGCGCAGTCCAGCCGCGTGAGCGTGCCCATGGCGAGGATCTGCGGCACGCCGCGGCCCTCCTCGCCCACCAGCCAGGCGCTGGCGCCGAGGAACTCGACCTCGGAGCTCGCGTTGGCCTTGTTGCCGAGCTTGTCCTTCAGCCGCTGGATCGCGATCGCGTTGAGCGAGCCGTCGGGCAGCACGCGCGGCAGGAACAGGCAGCTCAGGCCGCTCGCGGTCTGCGCGAGGATGAGGAAGGCGTCGCACATGGGCGCCGAGAAAAACCACTTGTGGCCCGTGACCACGAAGCGTCGGCCCCAGGCGTCCTCGCCCGCGGGCTCGGCATGCGTGGTGTTGGCGCGCACGTCGGAGCCGCCCTGCTTCTCGGTCATGCCCATGCCCATGGTGGCGCCGGGCTTGTCGCGCCAGACCTTGAGCGCCGGGTCGTAGGCGCGGCTGGTGAGCTGCGGCGCCCAGTCGCCGTAGATCGCCGCATTGCCCTGCAGCGCGGGCGTGACCGCGTAGCTCATGGAGATCGGGCACAGGATCGAGGGCTCGAGCTCGGTGAACAGCATGAAGCCGGCCGCGCGCCGCAGGTGCGCATGGCCCGTGGCCCGCGCTTCGGGCGCAAAGGCCGCGCCATGAAGGCCCGCACCCACGGCCGCGCGCATCAGCGCGTGGTAGCTCGGGTGGAACTCCACCTGGTCGATGCGTTGCCCCACGCGGCTGTGGGTCTTGAGCTGGGGCGTGAACACGTTGGCCAGGCGCGCGTGGGTCTGGTACTCGGCGCTGCCCGCGAGCGCGCCGAGTTCGCGCAGCGCCGTGGTGTCGAGCCCGGGCGCGTTGAAGGCCAGCGCGGCCTGCAGCGGCCGGTTGGTCTCGAACAGGTTCACATCGGCCAGCGGCGCCGGCTGGTTGAAGACCTCGTGTGTCACGGTCATGGCATCTCCATTCGAGGGCCAGCGCGGAACCGGCTTTGCCGGGCCGCTGCTGGCGCCCCCTGGGGGGTGACGCCGCAGGCGGCGCGGGGGGTTACACCAGTTTCACGAGCTGCTTGCCGAAGTTCTTGCCCTTGAGCAGGCCCAGGAAGGCCTCGGGCGCGGCCGCGATGCCCTGGGCGATGGTTTCGCGCGGGCGCAGCTTGCCGGTGGCCACGAGCGTGCCCAGTTCCTTGAGCGCCTCGGGCCAGACCTCCATGTGCTCGCTCACGATGAAGCCCTCGACCTTGAGGCGGTTCACCAGGATCAGCGCGGGGTTGGCCAGCGGCAGCGGCTGGCCGTCGTAGCCGGCGATCATGCCGCACACGGCGATGCGGCCGAAGGCGTTCATGCGCAGCAGCACGGCGTCGAGCACCATGCCGCCCACGTTCTCGAAGTAGCCGTCGATGCCCTTGGGGCAGACCTCTTTGAGCGCCTTGGCCAGCGAGTACATGTCCTTGTGCAGCCGGTAGTCGATGCAGGCGTCGAAGCCCAGCTCCTCGACCGCGTACTTGCACTTGTCGGGCCCGCCCGCGATGCCCACCACGCGGCAGCCGCGCGCCTTGGCGAGCGCGCCGAAGGCGCTGCCGACCGCGCCCGTGGCCGCGCTCACCACCACGGTGTCGCCGGGCTGGGGGTTGATGATCTTCACCAGGCCGTACCAGGCGGTGACGCCGGGCATGCCCACGGCGCCCAGGTAGTGGCTCAGCGGCACGTGCGTGGTGTCGACCTTGCGCAGCGCGCCGGGCTGCTCGGCGTCGACCACGCTGTATTCCTGCCAGCCGCCCATGCCCACCACCTTGTCGCCCACGGCGTACTTGGGGTGCTTCGATTCGGCGACCTCGCCCACCGTGCCGCCGATCATGACCTCGCCCAGCGGCTGCGAGGCCGCGTAGCTCTTGCTGTCGTTCATGCGGCCGCGCATGTACGGGTCCAGGCTCAGGTAGTGGTGGCGCACCAGCACCTGGCCGTCCTTGAGCGCGGGCGTCTCGGTGGTCACGAGCTTGAAGTTGCCGGTGGTGGCTTCGCCCTGCGGGCGGTTGTCGAGCAGGATCTGGCGGTTCGCGGGCATGGGGGTCTCCTCGGGGTCAGTCGGTCGAAATGCGGTTGAGGGCTTGCGTGCTGCCGGCCCCGGTGGGCAGGCGCGGCACGAACTTGAAGGTACCGGTGGCATGGCTGCACAGCCGGCCCTGGGCGTCGAACACCTGGCCTTCGGTGAAGGCCATGGTGGCCGAGCGGTGCAGCAGACGGCCCCTGGCCGTGAGCGCGCCTTGCGAGGCGCGCATGAAGCTGGTCTTCATCTCGATGGTCACGGCGCCCATGCTGGGCTCCACCGAGCGCGCGGCATGCGCCATGACCACGTCGAGCAGGGTCATGGTGGCGCCGCCGTGCACCACGTCGAACGAATTCAGGTGCTCGCCCGAGGGCTCGAAGCCGATCTCGGCCTCGCCGCCCTCCATGCGGCGCAGCTTGAAGCCGAGCAGTTCGACGAAGGGGATGCGAACGGAGAACTCCAAAGCGATCAGCCTCCGGTGATGATGGACACGCCGCCGTCCACCGCCATCCACTGGCCGGTGATGTGCTTGCCGGCGTCGCTCGCGAACAGCAGCGTGAGGCCCTTGAGGTCTTCGTCGTCGCCCAGGCGGCCCAGCGGCGCGTGCGCGGCCAGTTTCTCTTCGCCCATGGCCTTGAGCGTGCCCTGGGTCATCTTGCTCGGGAAGAAGCCCGGGCAGATGGCGTTGACGCGGATGCCGTGGTCGCCCCACTCGGCCGCGAGCGCGCGCGTGAAGTTGATGACCGCGCCCTTGGACGTGTTGTACGCAATCGTTTTCATGCCGCGCGGGTTGCCGCCCAGCCCCGCGATGGACGCGGTGTTGATGATGGCGCCGCGCTTGTTCGGGATCATGCTCAGGCGCGCGACTTCCTGGCTCAGGATGAAGTAGCTGCGCACGTTGAGGTCCATCACCTTGTCCCAGGCCTCGACCGGGTGGTCTTCGGCCGGCGCGCCCCAGGCCGCGCCCGCGTTGTTCACCAGGATGTCGATGCGGCCCAGGCGCTGCATGGCCTCTTGCGCGAGGCGGCGGCACTCTTCTTCGCTCTGGCCGTCGGCCGCGATCCATTGCGCATCGATGCCCGCGGCCTTGAGTTCGGCCGTGGCGGCTTCGAGGTCGCTGGCCTTGCGCGAGCTGATCAGCACGCGCGCGCCGGCCTCGCCGAGCGCGTGCGCCATCTGCAGGCCCAGGCCGCGCGAGCCGCCGGTGATGAGCGCGGTGCGGCCCTTGAGGTCGAAGAGTTGGGAGATGGTGCGGGTCATGTCTTGTCTGCCTCGGTGTTGTCGGTGATGAAGTCCATGCACTGCCGTTCGGCCACCACGGCCTTCATGAAGGGCTTGATGGCCACGTGCGTCGGGTGGTTCTGGTAGGCCGCGAGCGCCGCGGCATCGGTGAAGGTGCTGTCGAGCACCAGGTCGTAGGTGCACTCCAGCCCCGGGCGGGCCAGGCCCACCTGGAACTGCACGGTGCCGGGGTGCAGCTTCGCACAGCCCATGAGCAGGGCCTCGGCCTTGCGCAGGTTGGTCTCGCGATCGGCGCCCTCGGCCTCGTCCTTGAATTTCCACATCACGATGTGGCGCAGCATGTCGGTCCTCCCGTCGGTCGTCAGAAAGCGGCTTCGGGCAGGTCGGCGCAGGTCGCATCGCGCCGGCTCACCACCCCGAGCCAGGCGCCCATTTTCGGCAATTCGTAGTGGAAGAAGAAACGCATGGCCGCGAGCCGGCCGGTGCGCGCGGCGCTCTCGGGCGCGCTGTGTGCAGCCAGCGCCACGTCGAGCCAGATCCAGGCCAGCACCGTGTGGCCGAAGGCCTGCAGGTAGGGCACGGCATTGGCGAGCGCCTCGGCCGGATTGCCCGTGGCCCAGGCGGCCTTGGTGGCCGCGCCCACCTCTTGCAGCGCCTTGCCCAGCGCATTGGCGTGCGCCGCGAGTTCGGGCTGCTGGATGGCGCGCTCGATGGTGGCGTTGATGCGCTGCGCGAGCAGCTGCAGGCCGCGGCCGTTTTCCATCAGCACCTTGCGGCCCAGCAGGTCCATGGCCTGGATGCCGTGCGTGCCCTCGTGGATCATGTTCAGGCGGTTGTCGCGCCAGTACTGCTCCACCGGGAAATCGCGCGTGTAGCCGTAGCCGCCGTGCACCTGGATGGCCAGGCTGTTGGCCTCCAGGCACCACTCGCTGGGCCAGCTCTTGGCGATCGGCGTGAGCACCTCCAGCAGCAGCCGCGCCTCGTCGGCGGCCTCGGGTGCGCCGGTGTGCTGCTCGTCGACCAGGCGCGCGCAGTACAACTCGAGCGCGAGCGCGCCCTCGCAGTAGCTCTTCTGCGCCAGCAGCATGCGCTTCACATCGGCGTGTTCGATGATGCGGCTCTGCGGCCGGTTCGGGTCCTTGCCCTCGGGCCCCACGGGTCGGCCTTGCGGGCGGTTCTTCGCGTAGTCGAGGCTCGCGTGGTAGCCCGCCATGCCGAGCATGGTGGCGGCCATGCCGACGCCGATGCGCGCCTCGTTCATCATGTGGAACATGCAGCGCAGGCCCTCGCCGGGCTGGCCCACGAGGTAGCCGATGGCGCCGGCCGCGCCGCGCACCGGGTACTTGCCTTCGCCGAAGTTCAGCAGCGTGTTGGTGGTGCCGCGCCAGCCGCACTTGTGGTTGAGGCCGGCCAGCGCCACGTCGTTGCGCTCGCCCGTGAGCGCGCCATCGGCGTCCACGAGCTTCTTGGGCACGATGAACAGCGAGATGCCCTTCACGCCCGGCGGCAGCCTGCCGTCGGGGCCGGGGATCTTGGCCAGCACCAGGTGCACGATGTTCTCGCTCAGCTCGTGCTCGCCGGCCGAGATCCACATCTTGTTGCCCTTGAGGCGAAAGCGCGGGCCCAGCGGGTCGGCCTCGAAGCCCTCGCCATCGGGCACGGCGCGCGTGGCCACGTCGCTCAGGCTGGAGCCCGCCTGGGGCTCGCTCAGGCACATGGTGCCGCTGAAGCGGCCCGAGAACTCGTTGAGCGCGAACACGCGCTTTTGCGCGGCGCTGCCGTGCGCCATGAGCAGGTTGGCGTTGCCCACGGTGAGCATGCCCGCGCCGATGCTCACCGAGGCCATGGCGAAGAAGGCGTTGGCCGCGGCCTCGACCGTGTAGGGCAGCTGCATGCCGCCGATGTCGTAGTCCTGCGCGGCGCTGAGCATGCCGCTTTCGGCATAGGCCTGCCAGGCGTCGTGCGTGGCCTGCGGCAGGATCACCTTCTCGCCATCGAACTGCGGCTCCTGCGTGTCGACCAGGCGGTTGAAGGGCGCGTACTTCTCGCGCGCGATGCGCTCGCAGGTGTCGAGCACCGCGTCGAAGGTCTCGCGGCTGTGATCGGCAAACCGCGCCCGCTGGTTCAGGGCCTCGGCCCCGAGCCAGTCGTGCAGCAGGAAGTCGATGGTGGGGCGCAGGCTCATGGTGCGCCCTGCCCTTACAGCACTTCGAAGACGCCGGCGGCGCCCATGCCGCCGCCGATGCACATGGTCACGCACACGCGCTTGGCGCCGCGGCGCTTGCCCTCGATCAGCGCATGGCCCGTGAGACGCTGGCCCGACACGCCATAGGGGTGGCCCACGGCGATCGCGCCGCCGTTGACGTTGAGGCGGTCGGCCGGGATGCCGAGCTTGTCGCGGCAGTAGATGACCTGCACCGCGAAGGCCTCGTTGAGCTCCCAGAGGTCGATGTCGCTGACCTTCAGGCCCAGCTTCTTGAGCACCTTGGGCACGGCGTACACCGGGCCGATGCCCATTTCGTCGGGCTCGCAGCCGGCCACGGCGAAGCCCAGGAAACGGCCCAGGGGCTTGAGGTTGTGCTGCGCGGCGTACTGCTCGCTCACCACCACGCAGGCGCCCGCGCCGTCGCTGAACTGGCTGGCGTTGCCGGCCGTGACCACGCCGCCGGGCAGCGCGGGCTTGATGCCGCTGATGCCTTCCTTGGTCGTGCCTTCGCGCAGACCTTCGTCGGCGCTCACGGTGACCTTCTTGGTGATCAGGCCCAGGGTCTTGTCGGCCACGCCCGCGGTCACGGTGATGGGCGCGATCTCGTCGTTGAACTTGCCGGCGGCCTGCGCGGCGCAGGCCTTCTGCTGGCTGGCCGCGCCGTACTCGTCCATGGCGTCGCGCGAGATGTTGTAGCGCTTGGCCACCTGCTCCGCGGTCTGCAGCATGCTCCAGTAGATCTCGGGCTTCTTCTTGTCGAGGTCGAGGTCGCGCAGCATGTGCAGGTTCATCTCCTGCTGCACGCACGAGATGCTTTCCACACCGCCGGCCACGTACACATCGCCCTCGCCCGCGATCACGCGCTGGGCTGCCAGGGCAATGGTCTGCAGGCCCGACGAGCAAAAGCGGTTGACGGTCATGCCCGAGACGCTCACCGGCAGATCGGCCATGAGCGCGATCTGGCGCGCGATGTTGGCGCCCGTGGCGCCCTCGGGGTTGGCGCAGCCCATGATCACGTCTTCGACGTGCGCGGCCTCGACGCCCGCGCGCTCGAGCGCGGCGCGCACCGCATGGCCGCCGAGGGTGGCGCCATGGGTCATGTTGAAGGCACCCTTCCAGCTCTTGGTGAGCGGCGTGCGGGCGGTGGAAACGATGACGGCGTTGCTCATGTGAAGTCTCCTGATTCGGGGGCGGCCATCAGCCGTTGAAATTCTTGCCTTCGGCGACGAGGCGCTGGATGAGCGGTGCGGGCTCCCAGAACTTCGCGTCGTCGAGCGGGTTGCGCTGGAAGCGCTTCATGGCCTGCGCCACGTTGAACAGGCCCACCTCGTCGGCGTAGCGCAGCGGGCCGCCGCGGTGCACCGGGAAGCCGTAGCCGAAGATGTAGACCACGTCGATGTCGCTGGCCTTGTTGGCAATGCCTTCTTCGAGGATGTGCGCGGCCTCGTTCACCAGCGAGAACACCAGGCGCTGCACGATCTCTTCGTCGGAGATCTTGCGCGGCGTGATGCCCAGGGCCTTGCGGTGGTCGGCGATCATCTGCTCGACCTCGGCGTTGGGGATGGCGTCGCGCTTGCCCGGCACGTAGTCGTACCAGCCCTTGCCCACCTTCTGGCCGAAGCGGCCCTTCTCGCACAGCAGGTCGGCGGTCTTGCTGTACTTC
>VFQP010004355.1_pt1 | contig 13278 bp, 11 predicted proteins | sample 3512351 | NCBI WGS metagenome assembly VFQP01 (sample SAMN10412372, study PRJNA504923) | tailings metagenome | isolation source: Relicate 1 Philex TSF1 revegetated site | place: Philippines: Tuba, Benguet | collected 2017-08-29 | reverse complement strand
GCCAGGTCTGCGTGCGCCATCTTGTTCCACGTCTGGGCCGGGCCGCCCCTGGCGCGGCTGGGGGGCGGCCCGTCGGGGGGCGCGGGTGCGGTGGCGAAGAGCAGCTGCTTGGTGGGGTCGCTGTCCGGCAGGCGTCCGACGTGCCCGAGCCACGCGAGGCGGCGGGGGCGAAGGAGGGTGCTGATGGGTTGTTGGGCGGTGCGGCCCATGTGCTACAGGCACACCTACGTTCGCGTGTGCAGCGCTCCGCCGCTGAGGGAAGGTGCTGCATCGCTTGGCGGCGGCGCTGAGGTTGCCGTGGGTGCCTGGGCCTTGCCGCAGGGCGCACGAGGAGTCGTTGCAGCAGCAGCGCTCGGAGCTGGTGCACGATGCGACGGCCGCGCAGCGCGCCGCCGCCGCCGCCGCCCGGGAGGCGGAGGCGGCGCGTCGCGCCGTGCAGGCGCTGGAGCAGCAGCTGGCGGCGGCCGGCGCGGCGGCGCGGGCGCGCGACAAGCAGCTGCAGGACGCGCGCGGCGAGGCGCAGGCGCAGGTGCGCTTGATGGCGGACGGAAGCAATCGCTCTCCTGCTTCATGCTGTACTGCATCATCACTGCTTGCTGCTCACGTGCTGGGCTACGTGACGAGTACTCGTCTGGCTGTGGTGTGTGCGGGGCTGCGAGCTGTTACCCCCTTTGCAAGTGCATTCCTCTACTCTATCGCGCAGGCGGACGCTGGCCTGCGCCTGGCGCGCGAGCTGGACGGGCTGCAGGCGCGCTGCGCCATGCTGGAGGCGGACGGCGAGGGCATGCGCACCGTGCTGCGCGACGTGCAGGCGCGGCACATCGAGCAGATCACCAGGTGCGCCGGCACGTTTTTCTCCACTCGTTGAGCCAACCACCTCACCTGCCTGCACTGGGATTTGGCCAGCGGAAACGGCACCGCTCCTGGGTGCGTGCGCAGGGAGCGCGAGGAAGCTGCCGAGAACCTGCGCCACGCGCGCAACGAGGCCGCCGTCGCAGCCGGCAAGCGCGCGCTGCAGCAGCCCGCCGGCGCGGCGGCGGCCGCATTTGCCTCCCAGGTGCAGGGCCCCCTGCAGGTGCGCACCACCTCCGCTGCCCTCCTCCTGGGTCCCTCCCGGCCCCCTGATGCAATGCCGGCGCACCGCTCATCGTCACGCTGCTCAGCGGCGTATGCCGCCCCTGGCATCGCTCACCAATGATGCGTGCAGCGGCTGGTGGAGTGGGTCACCCGTCAAGCGCGCTTGGCCAGCCCACGCCAGCAGCACGAGCCTCCCCTCCACAAGGATGCCGGCAGGGCGCCGGGCGGCCGCCGGGACTCGCCGCAGCGGCAGCCCCATCGGCATGACCCCACACCCACCGCGCCGGCAGCGGCGGACGCTGCGGCAGCGGCGGTGCACCCGCTGCCCGCTTGGGTGGAGCCCACCATCAAGGAGCTGCAGGTATGGCTTCTCTCTCTTTGGCAGACGCCCCCTCCCTTGGCTTTGCGCCTGGAGACTCGCGAGCGGGCCCCGAGCCTAGTCATCGCCGCCGCCGCTTGTACACACTCGTCCGCCTTGCACGTGGGCGCACGCAGGGCTGTGCCGTGCGTTGCGCTGACGTGCTGCGTGTGCCGCCGCGCCACCCCTGTGCGCGCAGCAAGCGCTGCTGTCGCTGGAGCGGCTTCACCAGCAGGCCAGCCACGACGCGCTGCTGCACCAGGGCGAGGCGCAGCTGGCCTCGGAGCGCCTGGCGCGCGCCACGCGGCAGCTGGAGGAGCGCACCACCGAGTGGCAGGTGGCGCTCGTCACCACGCAGCGGCTGCAGCGCCTCGCTGGACGGCGCGCCGAGCAGGTAGGATCACTTCCACCAGGCCTCCACCAAGCCACCTCATTCAGTATTCGCTCCCGCGTCTCCGAGCATCGCATTCCTGTCAGCGCGGCCCTGGATGAGGGCACGAGACGGAATGCGTGCGATTTCTGCCTGCGTGCTCGTGCTGTGCCGTGCCGCGTTGCGCCGCAGCGCACGGGCCACGCTGCGCGCGTGATCCAGGAGCTTCAGCACCGCGCGCAGGCGCTGCAGCAGCACCTGGGCGCCGCCACCGCCGCCGAGGTGGCCGCCACGGCGCAGCTCGCCGCCGAGCAGGCGGCGCGGGCGGCGGAGCGGGCGGCGGCGGCGGCGCGCGCCGAGCAGCTGCAGGCCGCGACCTCCGAGGTAACGACCTTCTCCCACTTGCGCATCGTCTGAACGCGAGCTGCTCAGGTGCTGTCCAGTGCGGAGCGATCGCAATGCTGGCTGCGCGTGGCTGCAGGTGCGGCAGCTGAGGGCCAGGCTGGCGGCCTCTGAGCTGGAGAGGCTGGCCACGCAGCACCTGACTGAGCCTGATGAGGGCGCTGCTGTCCTTGGCGGCGGCGTGGTGGCGGCGGCGGCGGCGTCCCTGCCGCCGGACGTGTCGCGGTACCTAGAGCAGCTGGTGGCGCGGCTGGGCGACGCGGCGGCGGGCCGCGACAAGCTGCTGAGCCTCGTCAGGGAGGTGAGGGCAGGGCTCGGCGTCAGCCGGCTGCAGGTGTGCGGCGCACTGCCGGGCCCACGACGCACCGCGGGGAAGCGAGCGCAGAGCTGTGCGTGTGGGCGGGAGCGGCAAACACTACACTGCTGCGCTCGCATTGTGGGCCCGGGCTGTGTGCATGCGCAGCTGGCGGCAGTCAAGCAGTCCGAGTCGCAGCTGCAGGCAAAGCTCCAAGCGGCCGAGCGGCTGGCCTCCGCCACCGCCCTCGCCGCCACCGCCAGGCCGCTGCCGGCAACCACCACGCTAATGGCCCAGCCTCCGCCGTCGCATGCAAGCGGCGGGCAGGCGACGGCAGCCGCAAGCAGGCCATCGCTGCCCGCCGGACCTGTGGAAGGTGGGCGCCCGAGCGCGGACGCTGGTGTCCATCAAGCAGGCACCGGGACAAGCGCAGCATCCGCTGAAACGGCGAGCGCGAGATTGCTGTGCGCCGTGTGCATGCGCGCAGGCGGCGGGGTGCCCTTGTCGACGGCGCTGGCGCAGGAGGTGGCGTCGCTGCGGGTGCAGCTTCTGCTCAGCTCCAAGGAGGCGGCGGAGCGCACCGACCGACTGCTGGACCTGCAGCAGGTGCGGGCGGGACCACCACCTCCTGCCTTTCGCTGTGCAGGCGCTTGCTTGCTGCCCTCGTCCCTTGCACTTCCCACGGCGTCAACAACGTGTACAGAGGCGCGCTCGTCGCTGCATCCGCAGGGCGCACCTTTGACCGTGCTGTCCTGTGCTGCCTGCTTGTTCTTTCGCAGCTGGTGGAGCAGCGCGAGCTGGACGTGGCCGAGCTGCAGGCGGCGGCGGCGGCCACGCAGCTGCTGATGCAGCAGCAGCAGGACGAGGCGGCGGCGGCGCTGCTGCGCCAGCGGCAGCAGCTGGACCAGGTGAGGCGAGCTCGTTTTGCTCGTTGCGTACTTCGTGCCTTTAGCGCGCGATTGCGGAGCCTGTGGGCTCGCCACCGAGGCGAGCGGGTCGCAAGACGCGTGGCGGGTGCCTCTTGTGCCGCCGTCTGTCGCTGCGGCAGGCGCACGAGGCGGACCGCAGGCTGCTGCTCCGCGAGCTGGCCGACATGCAGTCGCGCGTCGAGGTGATGCGCGACCTCGCCGCCAGAGGTGAGCCGAGAGTCCCGCCGCTCGGCTGCGCCTCGGCTGCGCCATGAAAGGAAGAGCGCGCAAGGCGGTGCTCGCAATCCCACCTGTGACGCAGACTCGCGCGAGGCGGACAGCCGCGTGGCGCTGGCGTCCGAGGCGGCCGCCGCCGAGGTGGACGCGGCGCTGGAGCGCGCGCTCGAGGGGCACGTGCCGCAGTCGCAGCTGCTCGAGGCGGAGGAGCGCGCCGAGGCGCAGCGGCAGCGCGCGGCGCACCTGGAGCACCAGCTCGAGGCGCTGCAGGCGCAGCTCTCCAAGGAGCACGCGCAGGTCCGCACATCGCGCTGTTCTTTTTCCCGACTCTTTCCTTGACTCGCCTCCAGTCTCGCGCCACTCGCGTGATGATACCTCGTGTCCGCCAGCGCCGGGCAGCATTGCTTGCCCTGCCATGCGCCCGTCCCGCAGGTGCTGGAGCTTCAGGACGTCAAGGAGGTGACGGCCACCGCCATCACCCGCCTCGAGGCCACGCTCGCCTCCATCGAGGCTGCCGCCACCGCCGGGCTCCTCGCCGACCGCACCAACAAGCCCAACGCGCCTCCCGGCGCCAAGCCAGCGCGTGGCGCCGCCGCGTTACCGCCCGCCGCCAGCTCCGTCGACACGCTGTCCAAGGAGCTGGTTCGCGCCAAGCTCGCCGAGGCGGAAGCTGTGCGGAAGCTGCGCGTGTCGGCGCGCGCCGAGCTGGAGCTCCGCCAGCAGCTGCTGCAGCGTGAGGAGCGCGTCGCCGAGCTCAAGCGGCAGCTGTCGGCGGCGGCGGGCGGGCAGCACGTGCAGGCGTCGCTCTCCTTCGCACGGGGCGGGCTGGCCGAGGGCGGGGGCGGCCGGGCGCGCAGCGTGTCGCCGTCGCTGCGGCAGCCGTGGGGCGCCGGGGCGGGCGGCGGGCGGGCCGGGAAGGCGGCGGCGGCGGCGGGCGTTGAGGGCGGCGGGAGGCGGGCGAGGGCGGCAGGCGGGGCGGGCGCGCGGGGCGAGGGAGGGGCGTGGGCGGCGGCGGCGGCGTGCGCCGAGGGCGAGCAGCTGAGCGACTTGCTGGCTCAGGCCCGGCTGCAGGCGGCGAGGAAGGACGCTGAGCTGCAGAAGCTCCGAGGTGCGGACCCACCTGTGTGGCTCGCAGTAGGACTCCAGCCCACTGTGGTGCTTCTGCACTGTGGTGCAGGACTTTTGTGTTGCTCCGTGGGCAGGATGCGTGGATGCCAGCCCTGTCTGCGTGCCCGCACTCGTGTGCACACGCGTCCTGCGCGCAGTGGAGCTGGCCGCCCTCCTCGCCCGGCAGGCGCCTGGCGGAAGCGGCCCTACCGGCCTCCAACCCGCGTCGCACCAGCAGCAGCAGCAGCAGCAGGCGCTGACTCAGCTCTCCCTGGCCAGCACCGCGCTGGCCACCAGCCTCGCCTCGGCCCGCGGCCTGCTCAGGCAGCTCGGCGTGACGCCGGCGTTGCCTAGGCAGGCGCCCGAGCAGCCCTCGCAGCTGGCCGACGCGCTCGCCGGCGCCATGCAGCAGCTCTCCACGGCGGTGCACGGGCTGCAGCTCGGCGCCCGCAACTCGCCGCCGCCGGCGCGTGCGCCCTTTGCCTTCCCCACGCTCGCCGACGCACACGCCGCGCCGCTCGCGGCCGGCGGCACTCCTCCGGCGGCGGGCAGTGCGGCGGAGGGCGCTGGCGAGCGGCCGCCGGGCGGCGCGCCGGCGGCGGAGCCGGGCTTGGACGCGCGCCTGGCCGCGCTGCGGCTGGAGCAGTCCGAGGCGCGCTGCCGCGACCTCCAGAGCCAAGTTAGGCAGCTCACCCAGCAGATTGCCGCCCAGAGCCTCGCCGCCAAGCCAGCAGCCACCCAGCCGCAGCAGGAGGCGCGCGGGCCGTCCCCGCCGCTGCAACCGCAGCAGCAGCAGCGGGAGGCGGAGGGCGGCGAGGTGGCGGCGCAGGCGCGGCGCCTGCTCACGCTGCTGCAGCAGGGCGTCGCCGCGCTGCAGGCCGCGTGCCACGACCTCGAGGCGGCCTGCCTGGCGCCCGAGCCCTCCCCCGCCGAGCTGCGGCAGCCCGCCTCGGTCGTCGTCTCCGAGCTGCTCGGGCTGGAAGCTACCGTGAACCTGCTCTCGGCCGAGCTGAGCAAGCTCGCCTCGGCGAGCCAGACCGGCACTGCGGTGGCGGTGGCGCCGGAGGCGCCGCGGCGGCAGCAGGCGGCGGCCAGCCCCGCGCCTTCGACCGGCAGCTGGGTGACGGCGACGGCGGGCGAGCTGACGCCGGCGGCGGCGGCGGTGGCGGCGGGGCCGGCGGGGCGCGGCGAGCGGGCCGGCGGGGATGGGGAGGGCGGCGGGACGCCGGCGTCCGAGGCGTCGTCGGGGCCGTCCCTGGCGGGGCTGCTGCAGCGGCGCGGAGGTGGCGGTGGTGGTGGTGCTGGTGCTGGTGTGGGCGGTGGGACGTCAGCAGAGGAGCTCTCTCGGTACCAGCTCTCGGGTGCGTGCTCTCCGGCGGCTGATGCATGCTTGCCACGCTTTCGCACGCCGAGGACAAGAGGGGCGCACGATTCAGCAGCGCGGTGACGCTGGGCCGGGGCCCATATTGTGCACCGCGTGTGTGGCCCGCAGTGGCGGACCCGTCGCCGGCGGCCTCTGGGCTTCTGGCCGAGCGGGTGCTGCAGCAGCGCGCGCGCGGCGACAAGTGGAAGGCGCGCGCGCAGGAGCTGGGCCGGCAGCTGGTGCTGCTGGGCGCCGGCAGCAGCGCGCGCGACGCCGCCGTGGCGGAGCGCGTGCTGGCCGCCGAGCGGCAGCTGGAGGAGCAGGCGCTCCGGCACAAGGCGCAGGTTCAGAGGTGCGCGCGCGCCGCCGGCCCTGCCTCTCTCTGGCTCACAGACACGCAGTCTGTGGTTTGCTTGAGCAGAGCTTTTCTTGGCGCTGAGTGGATGATGCGCTTGGCGAGGAAAGGACTTGTCACCTTGTGTGAGTGCGCTTGCTGCTCTCTGCTGCCGCGCATCCTGGTGTTGGCATGCAGGCTGCAGGCGTCTCTGGCCGGCGCCCAGGCCGCCCGCCAGGAGCTGGAGCAGCAGCTCCTCGCCTCGTCCGCAGCGCTGGGCGCGGCGGCGGCGGCGGCGGCGGCGGGCGCCCCTGCCGCCGGCAAGCTCGCCGTCGGCGGCGCGGCGGCCGGCACAGCGCCCGGCGGCAGCAGCAGCAGCGCAGCGTTGCTGGCCGAGCTGCGGGCCCGCTGCGAGACCTTGGAACGGCAGCTCGAGACGCACCAAGCGCAGGTGTGGAAGCGGAGTGCTGCACTCTCCTCCTCTGCCCTCGAGGCACCGTGTGCTGTAGTTGAGGTCGTCAGCAGCATGTGGGCGTGGGCGCCCGCATCAGCACCACGCTTGTGATGCCGCGCCTTGAGTCGCTGTGTTGGCAAGGGAGCGGTTGGGCGCCGAGCTGTGCGTGCGACGTGGCGTGTTTGTGCGCGCGCAGGCGGCGGCGGCGCACCACGCGCTGGCCGAGGAGGCGTCGCGGCTGCGCGGCGCGCTGGCGCAGGAGCAGGGCGAGCGCGCACGGCTGCTGGGCGGCATGCGCGACGCGCTGGCTGGGCTGAGTGGCGCCGGCGACGTGGAGGGGCGGCTGCGCTCCGAGCTGCTGCAGGCACACCAGGTGCGGGTGCCTAAGGGGACGAGGAAGAAAGGCGCTGACTTGGTGCTTGCCCAGTCAAGGGGAGGGGCAAGGGCCTCGCCGGAAACCGGTCATGATCAGGAGGTCGTGATGCCTGCGGGGCGTGTGCAGGAGGCGGCGGCGGCGCGGTCGGCGCAGGAGCGGGCCGAGGCGCAGGCGTCGTCCCGCGGCGGCGAGGTGCAGGCGCTGCGCGAGCGGCTGCAGGCGTCAGAAAAGGTGAGCAGCTTTCACACGGCTGCCTTGGGGGGAGAGAGCGCTGCGCTTGCGGAATGAATTCCCTCGCTCGACGCATTTGTGGCGGCGGGCCCGCTGCGCAGGCGCGGGCGGACGCGATCCAGCGCACGCAGTCCCAGGTGAACCAGCTGGTGCTCTGCGTGGACCGGCTCCAGGAGTCGGCCTCGGCGCGGCTGGAGGACCTGGGCGCGCGCCTCACGGCCTCACTGCAGGCCACCTGGCTGCCTGCCGGTGAGGCGCGACGTGCCAGCCAAAGCGCCGCGCAGGCTCGCTCTCAAGCGCCACCAAGCGCCGCGAGCGTTGTTCGGCCAGGGAAGCGAAGCCACGCGTCTGGCGGTGCTGTGTGCAGGAGGCGGTCGCGGGGCGGGAGGCGCCGGCGGGGACGCGGCGGCGGCGGCGGTCGGCGTGCAGCTGCGGCACGTGGAACAGGACTTGGGCGAGCTGGCGGCGCGGTTGGAGGAGGCGGAGGAGCGGCACGGGCGCGCGCTGGCCGCCGAGCAGGTGCGCCTCTGCTGCTGCTGCAGCTCCGCATGCTGCCCGGCAGCAGAATGTGCTTGTCGGCGCTCAGCGACCATCGCTGCTGGTGCTCTCTGTGGGTGACTCTGTGCGCAGATGCGTGGGCTGGAGAAGCTCGAGGAGAGCCAGAGGGCGCTGCGCGCCTTGGCGGGCGAGCTCGAGAGCAACAAGCTCGCTGCCGCGCAGCAGATGGCCGAGCTGCAGGTAAGAAGGTGCTGCTGTGTCGCAGTCGTAGACACCTTCGCCGGGCTGATGCGGGGTCGCACCTCGTGCGCGACTGGTCACCTCATCGTGTGGCTGCACCAGGTGGCGCTCGCGGACGCAAACCGGCGCGCCGAGTCGCTAGGCGCGGACCTCAAGGCGGCGGAGCAGCGCGCCGCGGACGCCGCGCTGGCGGCCGAGGCCGAGCGCCAGCGCCTGACGGAGCAGCAGCTCGCGCACGTCACGGTGCGCGCTCTCGCGCTGAGACGCGCGGCCTCGCTCGCGCTTCCGGCCAGCCCCTGATCGCCTCGACTGCGCTATGGCCTCGGCACGCGTGTGTCGTCGCAGGAGCTCCAGCAGCGGCTGTCCAAGGAGCGCAGGGCGATCACCGAGGAGGCGTCGCTGCGCTTCGAGTCGGTCGTCCAAGCACGCGAGCAGGCCGCCCTCGTGCAGGTGCGAGCGACCTCACTCCACTGCGAGCTTACTCAACAGCGTCGCCGCCAAAGCCCGATCGACACCCCACTCATGCTCCAAACTCGTGCTCGTGGGACGCAACGCAATGCCACTTGCAGGCGCAAGCCCAGCTGTCGCAGGCGCAGGCGCAGCACGCGCAGCAGCTGCGCGAGAGCGAGGCGCAGCGCGAGTCGCTGGAGCGGCAGCTGGCACAGCTGCTCGCCGCCTTCCGCGCCTTCCAGCGGCAAAAGAGCGACGAGATCGGGCAGCTGGAGGAACGCGTCGTGGCGCAGCTCGGCGCGCTGCCCACCATGCAGCAAGCCCTGCCTGAGGGCTTCGCCGGCGACGCCGAGGCCGCTGGCAAGGAGCCGCGGGCGCCTGCAGCGAGAGCCAGAGGCAGCAACGCCCTGGGCCGGCCGCACGGGGCCCAGGGGCAGGACGCGGCGGCGGCGGGCGGCTGGCAGCAGCAGCTGCGGCGCGGCGGCGCGGGCCCCGGCGTCAACGCGCTGCGGCGGGCGGCAGCAGCAGCCAGCCACCGCGCCTCCGCAACCGACGCCCCTGCGGCGCTGGCGGCCGGCAGCCTCGGCATGGTGAGGGCTCGGGGCTCCATCAACCTCCCCAAGCCCCGCGCCAACGGCCCTGGCTCCGCCGCCGGGCGCTTCAGGCACCACCACCACGCTCCACCTCTCAACTTCCCACTGCCCTTCACCTCCTCCTCCACCGCCACTGCCGCCGCCAGCGGCGCGATATGGCAGGCGGCCGACGGCCCTGCCGCTACGCCGCCGCCGCCGCCGCCGCTGCTGCAGCCGGGCGACGCGGCGAACGAGGTGGCCGAGGCGGCGGCGGCCGACGCGGCGGGCGCGGCGCGCCGCGACGCGCTGTTCGAGCGGCTCCAGCGGCAGCGTGCCGAGGCTCAGCTGGGTGCCTCGCGCCGCGCCTGCCAGACGCTGCGGGCGCGGCTGCGGCTGGCGCAGCGGCAGCTGGAGGCGGCGCGGGCCAGCACAGTGGCGGGCGAGGAGCACCAACGAGTACTGCAGGAGTGTGTGCGGCTGCGCGAGTGCCTGCGGGCCTGCCGGCTAGAGAGCAGCCGGCGGCAAAAGGCGCTGCAGATGCTGCAGGGGCTGACGGGCAGCGGGCTGGTGGGCGGCGGGGCGGTGGTGAACCTCGGGCGGGCGGGGGCGCAGGGGCAGCAGCGGCAGCGGGGCGGGGAGGGCGGCGTGGACGTGGCCGAGGTGGAGCGGCTGGCGGCGGTGGCGGAGCGGGCGGCGGCGGCCGTGGCGGCGCTGCTGGAGCAGAGCGAGCAGATTGAGGGCGGCGGCGGGGCGGTGGATGGCGCGGCGGCCGGGGCTGGTGCGGCGGCGGCGCGAGCGGCGAATTGTGAGCAACCGCAGGACGGCGGCGGGCGGAGGCCTCGGCAGCAGCAGCAGCGCCGGCCGCCGCGCGCCTCCTCCCCCTCGTCCTCCATGGCGTCCTGGCTTCTGGGCGTCGACGAGCTCGCCGTGACAGGCGACGCGGGCGGCGAGGTGGACGGCCCGGCCGCGGGCGGCGGCGGCGACGACAATGCGACAGAGGTGCTGCTCGCCATCCCAACAGGCGCGATGACGCCGGGGCGGCCCGCCGCCGCTCCCGGCATGGCGCAGCCGCAGCCGCCGGCGGCGCAGCTGCAGCAGCCGGCGGTGTCGGCGGGCGGCGGCGGCGGCGACCCGTACGCGCAGGTGGCGTCGGTGGCGGCGGTGGCGGCCAGCCAGGCGTCGGCGGCGCTAGCGCAGGAGCGGCAGGCGCGGGCACTGGTGGAGGGGCGCGTCAAGGAGCTGCAGGCAGAGCTGTCCAGGCGCCAGGTGGGCGGGACATCTGTGTGATCATCTGCCTCTGACCTGACTGCCCCCTGTCTGCGCGCGCGGCCACCGCTGCGGCGTTCGCCTGTCTCTCGCCGCCTGCCTGGCTCCACAACGGCAGCGGCAGCAGAGCACGACGGCGTCTTCGTCTGCAGGACAAAAGGGCGGGGAAAGGGTGCGCAAAGGGGCAGAACCAACTGTGCCGTGCGGCGTGTTTGCTGCGCAGGCGCTAATCAAGGAGCTGCGCCAGCGCCTGGCCGGCGTGGAGCTGCAGCAGGCGGCGGCGCAGCCCGTGGCCGCCGCCGTGGCCGCCGCCGTGGCGCCGCTGGAGGCAAGGCTTCGGCAGGCGCAGGCGGCCGTGGGCCGCAAGGACGTGCTCGTGCGCGAGCTGAGGGCGCAGCTCGACGCGGCGGCGGCGGCGGCGGCGGCGCAGGGCGGCGTCGGCGCAGCGGCGGCGGTGGCGGCGGAGCAGGCGGCGCGCGACGCGCGGAGCGCGGCGCGGCTGCGCGGGGAGGTGGCGCGCAAGGAGTCGGCGCTCCAGGCGGCGCAGGCGGTGAGCCGTTCGTTGATAGGGTGCTGCGCACGCTTTGGGTGCTGCCTCGGTTTCTCGAGGCGCCCAGGCGCAGCGTGAGTGTAGAGCGGGTGTCTTTGCGCGCCGCAGGAGGTGGAGCGGCTGCGCGGCGAGGCGGAGGCGGCGGCGCGGCAGCAGCAGGGCGACGCGCAGGCGGCGGCGCGCCTCCGCGCTGACCTGCGGGCCTCGCAGCAGCAGGCCCGCGACCTGCTCGCCGCCTCGCGGCAGCTGGTGCGGCTGCTGCAGCGCTGCTGCGCCGCCGCCGGCCGCTCGCAGGCGGCGGCGGCCAAGGGAGGCGCGGCGGCGCAGCAGCAGCGGCCGGGCGTGTCTCCGGCGCTGGCGGGGATGGGCATCGCGGCGGGCATGTCGGTGCAGGACATCAGCAGCCTGACGAGCCTTTCTGTCAGTGAGGTGCGGGACCTGCTGGGGGCGGATGCGGGCGGCGCAGACGGCGGCGGGAGGGCGGCGGGCGGGGAGGGCGCCGGGGCGGCGTGGGCGCGGTGCGAGGTGCTGCTGGAGGTGTTGGAGGGCGCTCTGGTGGGAGCGGGAGGCGGCGCTGGGGGCGCGGGGGCGGGGAGGTGGGAGGCGGGGGACGTGCAGCTGTTGGTGGGATCCGCCGAGCAGGAGGTGGCGGCGGTGGAGCGGGCCTGCGGGGTGGCGGCGGAGGCGGGAGGCCGGCGGTGACGAACAAGGTGGAGTGCCACCTGTGACGATGGCGGTGGGCTGCAAGCCAACGTCATGTGTGGTGACCGCGACGTGCGCGTGGGAGCTTTGCGCTCCTCTGCTTTTGCGGGCGGTGAACAGCTGCCGCCTTTGCTCTTCGTCTTTCCCTCGCGCCGTTCCGTGGATTCATCGTGACTCGCCAAACACCTGATGAGCAAGCCGTGGCCTTGATCCCACAGACTGTTTGCGCATCTCGTAGCGCGGTCTGCATGTCATTCTCATTTGCTTGTATGTACGAGTGCGCTGACCGGCAAAGTGATGCCGCCGCCAAGGGCAGAGATGACCCGCAGGCAAGGTCAGCGTTTATTTGGGCAAGCCGAGTTTTCCGTCAGCCCGAACCGAAAAGCATCAGTCGCGAAACCCGGGGCAGGCAAACTCCGCCTCTCCAGGTGAGACGCGAGGTGACGCGCGCATCAAACGATCCATGCCCAGTGGCGCCTCGACAGCGCACGCGGGAGCGCTTCACGCAAAGGATCCTTTGCATGAATCGCTCCCTCACGGTCAAGGGTCACACGATGCCAGCGGGGAGGCGCATGGGGCGGCCCCAGAAGCGCCGCCGTGGCAGCAGCATCGCGGCGCCGACCGCCACGGCCGCCGCGCCCGCCACCGCCGCCACCGTGCCCCAGCCCGGCATGGCCACCGGGCAGGACGGCATGCACTGCGGCAGCAGGGAGAGCGGCGACCAGCTGGAGGCCACCCTGCTTGGGGCGCTCGCAGGCGCGGCGCCCCCCAGCGCGCGCAGCACCAACGCCTCCACCCGGCCGGGCCTGCCAGCGGCCGCCTCCGCGCCCGCCCCAACCGCCTGCGCCGGCCCCCTGGCCGCGCCGCCGCCCTCCACCACAACCTCAATCCGCGGCGCCAAGAGCGCATTGACCGCCAGCCCCGCGCCCCCCAGCGTGATGTCCAAGACCTCCTCCTCCTCCTCGTTTTGCGCTGCGGGCGCAGCGACGCGCCCGCCAAACGGCGCCGTCGGCGCCTCGCCCAGCGCCGGCAGCACCGGGAACGTAAAGTCGTCGCTAGCGCCGCAACTGACGCCGTCCGCGCCACCCTCGCTCGAGGGCGCCGCCTCGGCCTCCGCGCAGCGGCAGGCGGGCAGCCCCAGCGACAGATCCAGCGGCTCCTCCGCCTCCGTGTGAGTGCCGGCCGGGAGCGCGCCGGCCCGCAGGGCGGGGGCGGTCGCGCGGACCTTGACCAGCGTGACGCCGTCGCCCTGCGGCGCGGCGCCCTTGAAGGCTGCCAGCAGGGGCCGGGACGCTTGCGGGGGCTGCGGGAGAGCCTTGTGCGGCGGCGCCCCGCCGGCGGACGCGGGGCGCCGCAGGAGCAGCACGCCGGGGCGCGCCGCCGGGGCCGTCGGCAGGGGCTCTGGCGCGTCGGAGAGCAGCGAGAGGACGGCGGCGGCGGGGGCGGGGGTGGGGGCCGGGGCGGGGCGCGTGGGAGGAGAGGTGGGAT
>VFQP010004354.1_pt1 | contig 13278 bp, 8 predicted proteins | sample 3512351 | NCBI WGS metagenome assembly VFQP01 (sample SAMN10412372, study PRJNA504923) | tailings metagenome | isolation source: Relicate 1 Philex TSF1 revegetated site | place: Philippines: Tuba, Benguet | collected 2017-08-29 | reverse complement strand
CAGCGTCTCTTCGAGGCTGCCGCCGGCCTCGCCCGCGCGCACCATGTTCACGTACAACCGCGAGAACGTCCCGTGCTGGCGTTCCAGCGCGGTCGACAGCGACACGCCGCCGCGCACCGCATCACGCAACTCGGTGATCGTGCGTTTGGCTTCGGGTTCCTCGGGCAGGTCGAGCAGGATCGTCAGCGCGCGATCCAGCGGCTGACCGGCATTGAGCAGCGTCGCCAGCTGCTGGGTGAACTGCACCAGGCGCGGCCCGGAGAAGGGGCTGGGCTTGAACAGCGCCTTCCAGTCCTCGACCGCGCGCGCCTCGCTGGCCGGCCGCGCCTCGACCGGCAGATGGCCCTGCTCCTGCAGACGCAGCGCGACCTCGGCTTCGTTGCCGGCCTCCATCGTGCCGTCGAGCGCTTCCCCGCGGGTGTTGAGCGCTTTGTAGCGGTAGAGGGGCACGGTCAGGCCGTCCGTTCGATCAGCACGTGCAACGCGCGCGTGCCAGGCACGCCACGGTTCACCTGATACCCGAGCGCTGGCAGATCCAGTCCTGCGAACAGCGATTCGCCCTGGCCGAGCAACACCGGCGCGATGGCGAGATGCAGGCTGTCGATCAGGCCGGACTGCAGGTACTGACGCACGGTCGTGGCGCCGCCACCGATCCGCACGTCGGCGCCGCCCGCAGCCTGCTTGGCCAGCGTCAGCGCCGCCTCGTGACCTTCGGTGACGAAATGGAACGTGGTGCCGCCTGCCATCTCGAGCGGCGGTCTCGCGTGATGCGTGAGCACGAACACCTCGCAGTGGTACGGCGGCTCGTCGCCCCACCAGCCCCGCCATCCGTCGTCGGGCCAGGCGCCGCGCGAGGGACTGAACATGTTGCGGCCGAGGATCCACGCGCCAACGCCGTCGAACCCACGCGCCGCGAAATCGTCGTCCACCCCAGACTCGCCCTCCGCGTTGCCGAGCACGTTGCGCTGGAAGGTCCGGGTGGGACGGAACCAGTCGTGCAGGGCCGTGCCGCCCGCGCCGAGCGGCGCATCGAGCGACTGGCCCGCGCCTGCGGCGAAACCGTCGATGGACACCGCGAAGCTGTCGACGCGCACCTTGCCCATCACGCCTCCTCCGTCACCCGCAGCACTTCCTCGATCGTCGTCTCGCCGCGCAGCGCCTTGAGGATGCCGTCCTCGTACATCGTGCGCATGCCGGATTCGCGTGCGAGCTGTTCGAGTTCGCCCATGCCCGCATGGCGCATCACCGCGCGACGCAAGGCATCGTTCATCACGAGGAACTCCACGATCGTGGTGCGGCCCAGATAGCCGGTCGGCGCGGCAGCGGACGGTCCCGGGCGATACAGCACGATCTCGCCCTCGGGCTGGAAGCGGCGCAGCTCGAAGCGCTCGATCTCCTCGGGCGATGCGGCATAGCGCACGCGATGCGTCGGCTCGAGCTTGCGCACCAGGCGCTGGGCGAGGATGCCGTTGATGGTGGACGTGAGCAGGTAATCCTCGACGCCCATGTCGAGCATGCGGGTGATGCCGCCAGCGGCGTTGTTGGTGTGCAGCGTGCTCAGCACGAGATGGCCGGTCAGCGCGGACTGGATCGCGATGCGCGCGGTTTCCAGGTCGCGCATTTCGCCGATCATGATGACGTCCGGGTCCTGGCGCACGATCGAGCGCAGCGCATGTGAGAAATCGAGCCCGATCTGCGGCTTGGCCTGGATCTGGTTGATGCCTTCGATCTGGTACTCGACCGGATCCTCGACCGTGATGATCTTCACGTCCGGCGTATTGAGCTGCGACAGCGCGGTGTAGAGCGTCGTGGTCTTGCCCGAACCGGTGGGGCCGGTGACCAGCAGGATGCCGTGCGGCTGGTCGAGCACCTTGTTGAACTGCGGCAGGAACTCGTCGGTGAAGCCGAGCCGGTAGAAGTCGAACACCACCGTCTCGCGGTCGAGCAGGCGCATCACCACGCTCTCGCCGTGCGCGGTCGGCACCGTGCTCACGCGCAGGTCGAGTTCCTTGCCCTGCACGCGCAGCATGATGCGGCCGTCCTGCGGCAGGCGGCGCTCGGCGATGTTGAGCCGCGCCATGATCTTGATGCGGCTGATGACCGCGGCGGTGAGGTTCACCGGCGGGCTTTCGCCGTCGATCAGCACGCCGTCGACGCGGTAGCGCACCTTCAGCCGGCTTTCGAAGGGCTCGATGTGGATGTCGGATGCACGCAGTTCGACCGCGCGCTGGATCACCAGGTTCACCAGCCGGATCACCGGGGCTTCGGAGGCGAGATCGCGCAGGTGTTCGACATCGTCGACATCCCCACCGCCGTCGCCGTCGGCCGATTCGACGATGGTGCCCATCGCGCTGCGGCCCTGGCCGTACCAGCGCTCGATCAGATCGTCGATCTCCGAGCGCAGGCCGACGGCCGGCGCGATCTCGCAGCCGGTCGCCAGACGCACCGCGTCGAGCGCGTAGGCGTCGAACGGGTCCGACATCCACAGCCGCAGCCGTCCGCGGTGCTCACCGATCGGCAGCAGGTGGAACTGGCGCAGGAAGCGCACCGACAGCGGCTGCGCGCCTTCGACCAGCTCGGGCGGCTCGTCCGGCACGGATTTCGCGCCGAGCAACGGCAGCCCGAGTTCCGCGGCGCAGGCCTCGGCGTGATCGCGCTCGGACACCAGGCCCAGACGGCCCAGCAATGTCAGCAGGCTGCCACCGGCCTCGGCATGCAGGCGCTGGGCGCGCGCGAGATCGACCTCCTTGAGCCGGCCGCTGGCGCGCAGCCGTGCGACGATGCGCGCCTCGGGCGCTTCGGGCACGGCATCGGACGCATCGAGCACCGCATTCACGCAGAGTCACTCCATCGACGGCGGAGTGTCCGACTTTAGCAGTTCGACGCGGCCCGACCATGCGCCCGGACCACGGCCGGACGCGCACATCTGCGCACCGTCACGCCCGACGGGTCAGCGCGGCGCGGGCGGGGATGCGGGTTCGGATACGGGGGAATCGAGATCCGCCGGCGGCGGATCCTCGCGGCGCATCTCGTCGGCCGACGGCGTGCGGTCGCGCGGGCTGGGCGCCGGCACGTAATAGCCGACGCGTTCGAAGAAGCGGCGGTAGAACCCCGTGTCCTGCACGGTGCTGCTGGCCGTGCGCACCAGCGAGTCCTCGCGGCTGCCGACCGGCAACGACAGCGAGCCGATCCCGCCGACGCCCACGCTGGCCGAGTTGGAGCTCTTGCGCAGCACGTAGCGGTCGAGCAGCGCGCTGACGAACAGCAGCGTACGGTCGTTGCCGCGCGACACGCAGGACACACGCACCGAGAGCTGCGTATGCACTTCGTCCTCGGGCTGGAAATTCTTCGTCGCCTCCACCGCGTCGTCGCTGGCCTTGCCGACCGCGTAGCCCTGCCCCAGCAGCGCCAGTCGCGCCGCGCCGCAGGCCTGCGCCGGCGACACGTCGTAGATCCGCGAGTAGATGTCGTCCGAATCGAAGGATTCGCCCATGAACGGCAGATCGGCACGTGCCCCCCGGCCGCAGCCGGCGAGCAGCGCCAACGCGAGCGGAAACACGATCAGGACGGAAGCAGTACGGACGCGGCGCATGGCAACGGACATCGTGGCGGAAGCCGTCGGATGATACCGGTGCCTGCACCGCGCCTTTCGACGCGGCCTGCACGGGTTCATGACCCAGCAGGCCGGTGGCTCAGTTGATCGCGGGCGGCGGCGCGTTGCGCGTGCGGCGCTCGGCTTCGAGCCAGTCGAGATGCGCGGCGAGCGTGCGCCCCTCGGCTTCGGCCTCGGCGCTCGCGGCCGCGTCCAGGGCCTTCGACACGGCCAGTCGCGTGCGCACACCGGCCTGCGCGCGCACTGCAGCCGTATGACGCAGCATCGCGATCACCATGGCCGCGCTGGCGGTGCTCGCCACCGGCGACCCGCCGAGGACGAGGGTCCACTCGCCGTCCTGGAACAGGGCGCCGGCGAGCACGCGTCCCTCGCCGTCCCGCAACTGGGCATGGACCGGCGGCGCATCCCCCCGGCGACGGAACGGCATGTGCGATGTGGCGCCGCGGCGCGAACGGGACGGCTTGGACATGGGCGCAGCGGTGATCTCGACGGCGGCACAGTATCCCAGATCGCCGCACGAGCCCGCGCCTGCAGACGCGGCCACTGATCCTTCCGTCACGCAGGCGCTGCTGGAATGCGGTGCACGCACCACGTTCTTCAACGCGCGACGCGCACTGTCGCCCGGCCGCGCGGCGGTGTGGTCCAGCGGGCCATCCCGAGCGCGTCCCCCGATCCAGGAGTGTTGCCGAAGTGACGTCCGCCGATTCCCACGCCCCGCCAGCGTCCGCTCCCGTCCCGCCGGACCTGTCGCGACCCGTCGGCCGCATCGGTGCGATCGATCTCGCGCGCGGCTTCGCGGTGTGCCTGATGATCCTCAGCCACGGCACCAACGGCCTGATGCCCTACGACGAGTTTCCCGACTGGGGCCAGGTGCCGGTGCACGCCATCACCAAATTCTCCTCGTCGCTGTTCGTGATCGTGTTCGGCATCGCGCTCGCGGTGGCGTTCGTCCCCAAGACCGGCGCGCCGGACTGGCCGCAGCGGCGCAACCGGCTGCTCTGGCGCGGCGTCGTGGTGCTGTTCTGGTACAAGGTGCTGACCGTGGTGGAGATGTACGGCCGCCACGACCGCGACGCCATCGTCGACACGCTGCTGTACCGGAATTTCCCGTCGTTCGTCGAGATCCTCGGCTTCTACGCGATCGCGTTGCTGTGGATTCCGTGGCTGCTGCCGCTGTGGGCGAAGACGCCGGCGTGGCTGCGCTGGCTGAGCCCGGTGCCGGTGGCGTTCGCCTCGTGGTGGCTGCTCCACCACTTCGATTTCTGGGGCGTGCCGCAGCTGCAGGCCCTGCTGGTGGAGCATCCCGATTACTACACCTGGGGACAGCTGGCGCGGGGACCGCTGATTCTCGTCGGCCTGCTCATCGGTGGCCTGTTGCTGCGCTGGTACGGCGATCCGCGCACGCGTCTGGCGCTGGCCGGCGCGTTGGCATTGGCGGCCGCGCTGCTGTTCGCGTGGTTCCTGCTGCGCGCCGATGCGCTGCAGCCGCTGCTGGTGGAGATCGGCCGCAACGCCGGCAAACACCCGCCCCAGCTGATGTTCATGCTGTTCAGCGTGGGCGGCGCGTTGGCGCTGCTGGCGCTGGCCGTGGCCGGTGGCGAATTTCTGGCCAGGGCCCTGCGACCGATCGCGGTGATCGGCAGCGACGCGCTGATGGCGTTCATCGTCCACATCAGCGTGATCTTCGTGCTGTTCCGCGAGACGCTCGGCTACTACCAGACCGTGTCCTACGAACGTGCATTGGTGTTGACCGTGCTGCTGATCGCCGCGACGGCGGCGTGGATCTGGCTGTGGCAGGCGATGAAACGCGCGATGGCGCCGGCAGTTCAGCGCCAATCACGCGGCTGACGTGTAGGGTCTTGGCGCATGACGCGATGTCACGCATCGCCGCCGCCCACACGCCGGTCGCGCGCCGCTGTCCGCCGAGATGCGCGGCGGCGTGCCGACGGCCATCGCACGGGAGCCCAGACGATGTTCCGTTTTTCCGCCGCATTCGCCGTCGCCCTGCTGTTGAGCGGCACGACCGCCGCCCAGCCGGCGACATCGGCGCGGCCGGTCCCCGTGCCCGACAAGGCACCGATCCACAAGACCGCGCTGACGCCGGCGCCGCCGTGGGCCGCGGCACTGGAGCGCCGCGTGCGCGCGATCGACGCGGCGTATGCCGGCGACATCGGCGTCCACGTGCATCATCTCGGTCGCAACGAGACCTGGGGACTGCGCGACGACGAGATCTGGTACCTCGCCTCGGGCGTGAAGGTGCCGGTGGCGATCGCGGTGATGCGCGAGATCGAACAGGGCTGGCTCACGCTGGATACGCGGGTGACGCTGCAGCCGACCGACGTGGTCGACGGCGCCGGACAGACCAATGCCCATCGTCCCGGCACGCGGCTGACGATCGCGTACCTGATCGAACAGATGATCATTTACAGCGACAACACCGCCACCGACATGCTGATCCGGACCGTGGGTCTGGGCCAGGTCAACGCGGTCGCTGCCGAACTGATCTCCGCGCGCGGCGCACACATCACGTCGCTCGCCGATGTGCGTCGGCGCGCCTACGGCATGCTGCATTCCGGCGCGGCGGGCCTGTCGTCGGCCGACCTGCTCGCACTCCAGCGCGCCGGCGCAGGTCAGGCGCGCGTGCGCAAGCTCGCGCAGATTCTCGACGTCGCGCCGGCGGATCTGCTGCTGCCCGATCTCGACAGCGCATTCGAGTCCTACTACGCCACCCACGCCAACAGTGCCAGCCTGCGCGACTACGGACGCATGCTGGCCGCCTTGCAGCAGGGCCGTGCGCTGGACGCCGAGGGCACCCGCTATCTGCTGGACGTGATGGGCCGGGTGCAGACCGGACGCCAGCGCATCCGGGCCGGCCTGCCCGCGGGCGCCACGTTCGCGCACAAGACCGGTACCCAGTACCGGCGTCTGTGTGACTCGGGCATCGTGACGATGCCGTCGGTCGCGGGTGCGCCGCCGGTGCGCGTGGTCATCGCCGCCTGCGTACGCGGTGCGACCGGCGCCGTGGGCGAACGCGCGTTGCGCGATATTGGCGCGGCCGTCACCGCCGCCGGGGTATTGAGGGCAGCCGATCCGACGACCCCACGCCGATGATCCGCATCCGCCCGTGTGCCGCCGCCCTGCTCGTCCTGCTGTCGCTGACCGCGTGTCGCGGCGAAGCGCCGACACCGGACGATCCCGCCGAAGCCGCTGCCGTCGACGCCGCGGCGTCCACCGACGCGGCCTGGATCCCGGCGCTCGATGCGGACGCCGAACGCATCGATGCAGACATGCCGGGCGATTTCGGCGTCTATGTGCGCCATTTCGGCCCCTCGCCCGGCACGCTGGATCGCAGCGACGGTCGCACCTGGTACCTGTCGTCGACGATCAAGATCCCGGTGGCGATCGCGGTGCTGGAACAGGTCGACGCCGGCGCGCTGTCCCTGGACCATGAACTGGTGCTCGCGCAGAGCGATTTCGTCGACGGTGCCGGCGACATGCTCTCGTTCAAGCCGGGTGCGCGCTTCACCATCGCGGCCCTGCTGGAGAAATCACTGCGCGACAGCGACAGCACCGCGACCGACATGCTGATCCGCGCGGTCGGCGAGGATCATCTGAACCGGCGCATCCGCGAGTGGGCCGGACCCGGCTTCGGCCCGGTCACCACGATCCTGCAAGTGCGTTACGACGCCTACGGCCCCGTGCATCCCGGCGTCGCGGATCTCGACAACATGGCTATCGTCGGCCTGCGCAATGCTCCGGCCGGCGAAGCGCGCCTGGACGCGCTCGCGCGCGCGCTCGGCGTGCCGCGCAGTGCGCTCGATGCCGAGTCGCTGGACGCGGTGTTCGATGCCTACTACCGGGGCGACCGCAACCAGGCCACGCTGCCGGCCTTTGCGACCCTGCTCGAGCGGCTGGCGGCCGGTGAATTGCTGTCGCCCGACAGCACCGCCCGGATGCTCGGGCACATGCGCAGCATCAGCACCGGCGACCGGCGTCTGAGCGCTGGCCTGCCGCCGGGCACCGATTTCGCCCAGAAGACCGGCACGCAGGTGCGCCGCGCCTGCAATGTCGGCATCGTGGACGCCGATGCCGGACGCGAGGGCGCCACCGTGGTTCTGGCCTGTGCGGAAGATTTCGACGACCTCGCCCAGGCCGAGCAGGCCTTCCAGGCGCTCGGTCGCGCACTCGGCGACACGGTGCTCGCGGCGTCCGCCTCCGACGGGTGACCCTGCGGCCGGCGGATGATCACGCGGCCGGCATGTGGCCGCGCACGGGCAGAGCCACAATTGGCGCGCTGTTCGGCGCTGCGCCGGCGCCTTCCGCGCTCACGTGAGGCATGCCCAGGTCGACGCGCGACCGCGCCGCGTGCCGCCGCGCGATGTGCGGCGCTGCGTCGATGCGGGAGCGCGCGGGTCGCGTACTGTCTCGTGCCTGGAAAAACAGAACCCACGGCCATCGACGACGGCCGTGGGTTCGAAGCCATGCGCCGCGGCGTGGGCCGCAGCGCACAGGGTCGTCAGTTGTGGCGCGCCTGCAGCGTGACGTTGCCGTAGGTGCCCGACAGCAGGATGTAATACGTCCCTGCGGCCGGCGCGTTGATGCGCACCGTTTCCGAATTGCCCGGGCGGATCGACCGGTAGTCGTAGTCGGTGGGCGAAGGCACGGCCCCGCGGCTCACATGCAGCGAGACGTCGCCGGAGCCGCCGCTGGTGGTGATGCTCAGCGGGCCGCTGACGCCGGCGGGCACGTCGATCGCGTAGAGCGTGTCGCCACCGTTGCCCGACAGGCCACGCACGGGCACCTGGTTGACCACCGGCGTCGCCGGCGGTGCGCATTCCTCGACATCCGGATCGCAGGGCTCTTCGAGCGCCTTGTCGAGCGCGGCCCTGGCGTCGAGGATGCCGCTGCCCATCGGGGTCGCGGTCGGGATGGTGACCGGGAACGGACGTGCGGTGTCCACCAGCAGGGCGCGCAACTCGGCGGGCGTGAGGGTGTCGCGGCCGGCCTCGACCAGCGCGCTCTGCACCATCGCCGCCACCGCGGCGACATGCGGCGAGGCCATCGACGTGCCGGCCTTGCCACCGTAGCTGTAGGTGCCGGCATGCGCCGTGGTGCTGGCGGACACGGCCTGGAGAATGAAGCCGTCCCAGCCGTCGTTGCCAGTGTCCTCGTTGCCGCCGCCACCCGGCGCCGACAGGTCGATACGGGCGCCGTAGTTGGAGTACGAGGCGCGCCCGCCGGTGATCCGTGTTGCGCCCACCGCGACCACGTTGTTGCAGCTCGCCGGGCTGAAGCTGGCGACGTTGGCGTTGCTGTTGCCGGCCGCGGCCACCACGAGACTGCCGTTGGCGGTCGCGGTGTTGACGGCCTGCTGGGTGATCGACGGACACACCTGGCCGCTGCCGAGGCTGAGGTTGATCACCTCGGCGGGATTCTCGTTGTCCGGCACGCCCGGCACGCTGCCGCCCGAGGCCCAGACGATGGCGTCGGCGACGTCCGAGGTGTAACCGCCGCAGCGGCCGAGCGCGCGGATCGGCAGCACCTTCGACTCGTAGGCCAGGCCGGCGGCGCCGAGCGCATTGTTGGTGACCTGGGCGACCGTGCCGGCGACATGGGTACCGTGCCAGGAGCTGTTGCGGACCTGGCATTCGGCCGCGTCGGTATTCCAGTCGCCGTAATCGAACGCGCCGGGGACACGCTCGTCGGTGGGCCGGCGGGATACGAATGCATCGGTGATGAAGTCGTAGCCTTCCAGCGAGTTGCCGACCATGTCCGGATGGTCGGGCAGGATGCCGCTGTCGATCACCGCCACCACGACGCCCGCACCGCGGTTGATGTCCCAGGCGGCCGGCGCACGCACGCCACCGGCCGGATTGAAGAAGTTCCACTGGTAGGTCGCGTACAGCGGGTCATTCGGCGTCAGCAGGGGATAGACGCGCCGGTCGAGTTCGGCGAACTCCACCGACGGATCGGCTGCGATCTCGTCGAGCAGCCGCGTCATCTCGGTCTTGTCGAGCCTGCGCGACAGGGTGAACACGTCGGCGCCCAGGGCCGAGCGGCGCAGGTGCTTGGCGCTCGTCGGCGCACCGCCGCGTGCCGACGCGGCGCGGACGACGCCGGCCCGGCTCACGGCCGAGCCCAGCGACGCCACACGGCGCTGGACGTCGCGCTCTTCCGCCGTGCCGGCGCGGTATTTCACGATGATCCGGGCACCGCCGTCGACGTCGGCCGACGCGTGCAGCGTCGGCGCCTGTTGCGCCGGACCGGCTGCCGCGGCGGCGCCTGTGGCGAGCGCGATCGCGCTGGCGACGGCAAGGGTGATGGGATGCTTGGTCAAACGCATGGAACTCTCCTCGATTCGATGATGAGTGGTACTGCTCGTGACACCCGGAAAATCGACCGGCTCGCAGCCTGGAGCCGGGTCCTACGTCGTCTCGCCGCACGCGTCGCCGGGCCGGCGACGCGTCGCGTCCTGCCTCACCAGCCGAAGCCGGCACCCACACCCACGGATTTCTCGTCGCCGCTGAGTGCGCCGCCGAAGGTCACCGTGGCGCGGTCGTTGATCGCACGCTGGTAACCCACCGACAGAGCGCTCTCCCCGCCCTGGAACCCGACGCCGACACCCACGCGGTTCTGGGTGCGGATGCCCGCGGCACTGGTGGCCATGTTGAGCATCGCCGCGCCCATCGCGCCCTGGCGGTCGATGCGGCGGTCGGTGTCGTAGAACCGGCGCTCCACATCGCCGCGGAAGGTGTCGAGGCTCTCGCCCCAGGCCGCGAACTTCTGGTCGGTATAGGCGTTCGCCGACGACACCGCCTGCGTGGCGGTGGTGTCGGCATAGGCACGCGCTTCGGCAGCGCTCGCCTGCACCTGGGCCACGTTGGCGGCGTCGGTGGCCTGGGTGCCGGCGGCGACATTCGTGACCTGGCGCTGGTTGTCGGCCGAGCCGACCGACACCGTATTGGCCCGGTCGGCGACGGCGTTCTGACCGATCGCCACCGCGCCTTCCGCCGACGCGCTGGCGCCCTGCCCGATCGCGGTGGCCGACGCCGCGCTCACCGACGCGCTCTCGCCCACGGCGACAGCGTTGGTGGCGTTGGCGGAGATGCTGGTGTTCGCGCCCAGGGCGGAACTGCCGTCGGCATCCACACGCGCGTTGCTGCCGATCGCGGTGTCGTTGGGACCGTGTGCATAGGCGTGGTTGCCGACAGCCGAGCCGGATTCCGAATTGGCCATCGCGCCCTGGCCGATCGACGTGCCCGAGGTCTCCACGGCCGGCTCGATCGCAGGCGCGGACGCGGGCGCAGCCGGCGCTGCCTGCGCGGGAACCGCGGCGGCCGCCGTCCGCTCCATGCCGGACATGCGCATGTCGAGCGAACCGATCTGCGCGTCCAGTGCGCCGAGTGCATCGCCCACGCTGAAGTAGTTCGCCCCCGCGATGTTGTACGTGGGTGCACTGATCGTGCCGAATGCGGTCACCGCGGCGCCGCCGCCCAGCACGTCGACTGCGCTCGACAACGCGGCGTGCATCTGTCCGCCGTGGATGGCGTCGCGGCTGCCGGCCGACACCGCACCCGCCGCGAGGTTGCTGATGCGCGTGCCCGATGCACCGTCGAGCGTGATCGTGCTGCGGCTGGAATCGTCGTAGGTCACGCTGCCGTCGACGAGGTCGGCAATGTCGCCGACCGCCGATTCCAGCTGGGCCACGTTGACCGCATCGGTGGCGTTGATGCCGGCGGCGAGATTGATGATCCGGCGGGTCGCCGGATAGCCGCCCGTGCCGGTGCCGTTGCCGATCGACACCACGCCCGCCTCGGTGGCGCGCGCGCCTGCACCGAGGGCGACGCTGTTGACGCCGTTCGCCCATGCGCTCAGACCCAGCGCGGTCGCGTTCTGCGCGTAGGCGTAGGAATCGCGGCCCACCGCCGTGGTGCCGACAGCGGTCGCCCAGGCGAACTGGCCCACCGAGGTCGTGTTGTCCGCCGTCGCCCAGGCCGAGCCGCCCAGCGCGGTGCTGTTGAGACCGGTCGCACGCGAGGTGCTGCCGGCGGCCAGGCTCGTGGCACCGCTGGCGCTGGCGCCGTTGCCGACGGCGATCGCGTTCGCGCCACTGGCGGTGGCGCCCACGCCGACGGCGGTCGTGTTGGTGCCCGAGGCATCGGCGCCGTAGCCGAGCGCGGTCGACAGGAAGCCCGTCGCCTCGCTGTAGCTGCCGGTCGCCGTCGCCCCGTCGCCCGAGGCAATCGCGCGGAAGCCGCTGGCCAGCGCCTGCTGGCCGGACGCGTTCGCTTCGGCGCCCACGGCCGTCGCATACGGGCCGGAGGCCTGGGCCGAGGTGCCCAGCGCCGAAGCGCCGAGCGCCGACGCATTGGCCGCCTGGCCGACGGCGGTGCTCGATTCACCCGTGGCCTCGCTGTACGCACCCAGTGCGACGGCGTTGTCCGCATACGCGGTCGCGTTGAAGCCCACCGCGGTCGCGTCCTGCCCGAACACCTGCGCGCCGCTGCCGTAGGCCGATGCGCCCTGGCCGACCGCGCTGGCCGATTCGCCCGCCGCCGTGGCGTAGTCGCCTTCGACGTAGGCGGCATTGTCGCTGTCGGCACTGCCGGACGCGGCGAAGTAGCGGTTGTACTGCGTCGCCTGCTCCAGCTGGCCGAGATTCACCGCATCCGTGGCTTCGGTGCCGGCAGCGACGTGGGTGATCTGGCGCTCGTTGTCCGTGCGGCCCACCGACACGGTGTCGTCGCGATCGGCCAGCGAGCCCTGGCCCAGGGCCACGCTGCCGGCGCCCGAGGCGACGGCATCCGACCCCAGCGCCAGCGAGTCGTCACCCGATGCGGTGGAGAAATTGCCGACCGCGGTGCTGTTGAAGCCGGTGGCCCAGGCTGCGCCGCCGACGGCGGTCGAGTAATCGCCCGAGGCCTCGGTCGGGAACAGATTGAAGAAGCCGGCACCGCCGCCCACCGCGACGCTGTTGATGCCCGAGGCCACCGAGTACGAGCCGATCGCAGTCGAATCCACGCCGCTCGCCGCCGAGGCATAGCCCATCGCCGTCGACGCATCACCGGCGGCGGTCGCCACGGCACCGAACGCCGAGGACACGTCGCCGGACGCGGTGGCCCCCACGCCGAAGGCCGAGCCGGCGAAGCCGGACGCATCGGCACTGGCGCCCACCGCCGTGCCTGCGACACCGGCACTGGTGGCCGCGGTCTCCACGGGCACGCCCCCGAGGGTCAGCAGGGGATTGCCGTTCTCGTCGACCGCATTGCCGCCGATCGCGACGCTCGCCGCACCCTCGGCCTGCGCACCGGCGCCGAAGGCCGCGCTGTTCTGGCCGAAGGCCACCGCGTTGAAACCGACCGCGGTCGCGTTCTGGCTCTGTGCCAGCGCGCCGCTGCCCACGGCGGTGGCGCCCTGCGCGAATGCGCTGCTGCTCGCGCCCAGCGCGGTGCTGTAGGCGCCTTCGGCGTAGGCGTCGGAGCCCGCGGCCGTCGCGTCGTCGCCGACCGCGTAGGCCTCGCCGTCGCCGCTGGCGCGGAAATAACGGTTGCTGGCCGTGGCCTCTTCCAGCTGGCCGAGATTCACCGCGTCGGTGGCTTCGGTGCCGGCAGCGACGTGGGTGATCTGGCGCTCGTTGCCCGCGCTGCCCACCGACACGCTGTCGG
>VFQP010004353.1_pt1 | contig 13279 bp, 15 predicted proteins | sample 3512351 | NCBI WGS metagenome assembly VFQP01 (sample SAMN10412372, study PRJNA504923) | tailings metagenome | isolation source: Relicate 1 Philex TSF1 revegetated site | place: Philippines: Tuba, Benguet | collected 2017-08-29 | reverse complement strand
AGGCGTGTGTGGGGTTAAGGTGCTTGTGCCTGCTTGGGCGGGGCCCCTGTGGCGCGCCGCCCCGTCCCTGCTCCCTGGCAGGTGAGCGAGTTTGAAGGGCGCTGGGCGCATGGCCGCGGCGTCTTGCCTTTCCCTTGCCTGCGCAGGTTCAACAACGTCAAGGGCGAGGGCAAGCTCTTTTCGTTCGACCTGCTGGACAAGGGCAACTCGGACATCCGTGTGACGGCCTTCAACGAGCAGGCCGACAAGTTCTACGACGTCGTGCAGGTGCGCCTGCGCCTGCGCCTGTGTCTGTGCGCCCTCGCTCTTTGCTGGCGCCGTGCTCGGACCGCGCTCCGGGTCACCGGCTGCCGCACTGCAGCCCCGGCGCTCCCGAGCCCCCCGCCTCCCTGCCTCGCCGACGCCGCCGTGCCCTGGCGCGCGCCCTGCGTCCTTCCTCCCTCTCCTCCCCTTCCGCATCGCGCGGCCGCCTCGCCGACGCCGCGCCGCCTCCACACCACGCGCCTCCGCTGCCGCCTCGCCCCCCGGCGTGTGTGCGTTCAGGTGGGCCAGGTGTACATGCTGTCCAAGGCCAGCCTCGTGCCCAAGAAGGCGGTGAGCGCGCACAGCCCTCAGGCTCCCTCACGGCGCATTGGGCCAAAGGCAACGGAGCACCTGGGCACGCAGCACCGGCAGGGCGCACGGCGGGCGCGCCCGCGCCCTGCGTTGGCCACACAGCCCCACTCCCTCGTGGGCTCAACTGCTGCTTTCGTGTGTGGGCATGGTGGCGCGCGCCTTTGCGCGCAGCAATTCAACAACACGTCTCACGACTTTGAGATCCGGCTGGACCGCGAGTCGGTGGTGGAGCACTGCGCCGAGGACGAGGAGTCGCAGGCCATCCCGCTGCAGGTCTTCAACGTGAGGAGCGCTCGCTCTCCACGAGGTTGCCGGGGTGGCGGGTGGCAGAGGGAAGCAAGGCGGCAGGCAGGGAGGGGGCTCAGGCGCGGTGCTGCGGCTGCCCGCCACCGCCGAGCACACAGTGGGGGACGGGCTGGGCGCGGCGATTGCTATTCTTTCCCTTTTCTTGTGCTGTTGTTGCGCAGTTCAAGCCGATTGCCGAGCTGGAGAGCGCGCCCATCAACACGCTGGTGGACATCATCGGCGTGGTGGAGCAGGTGCGGGGCCGCTGGGCGCGCGGGTCGCAGGGCAGCACCATCGCTTTGCGCGGCCGGTGGCGTGCGGCGCCGCTGGCCACTGGTCGCGGAGAGCAGGCGCGCGTGCGTGGCACTCGGATAGCAGACACTCGGAGGCGACTTTGCACGTGTGCTGCTGCTGCACGTGTGCTGCTCGTGGTGTGGTTGTCAGGTGGGCGAGTGGGTGGCCATCACGCGCAAGACGGGCGAGGAGACGCGCAAGCGCAGCGTGGTGCTCAAGGACCAGAGCGGGCGGTGCATCGAGCTGACGCTCTGGGGGCACTACGTGGACGACCCCGGCGCGCAGCTGGAGCAGGTGCGCTGCAGCTGCCGGTGTGGTGGTGGCCGTGGCGGCGGCGACGTTGGTGTTGGTGGGAACGAGTCGCGTTGTGGACGGCTGCGGTGCTCAGCTGTGAGCAGCCACGTGCGCGTGGGCGCAGCAGCGCCGCACGGGCCCCAGGCGGCGCGCGCAGAAGTGTGCAAGCATGCCCGCGCTCGTGCTTTGCCCTGCTGCGCGCGCACCGTGACAGATGGTCAAGTCGGGGGAGCAGCGTCCGGTGCTGGCCGTCAAGGCGGCGCGCCTGGGCGAGTTCAACGGGCGCAGCCTCAACACGCTCAACAGCTCGGTGCTGTCGGTGGAGCCCAACCGCCCAGAGACGCAGGCGCTGCGCCAGTGGTGAGGCGTTTGTGGCGCGAGTCCGCGTTGCTCGGGCGGGCAGGGAGCGGGGGCCCCTCGGGCGGGCAGGGAGCGGTGGGAGTAGCGCCCAGCCATTCCAAGCGCAGAGATGCGGGGAGGGTTGACTCTGGCGCTGCGGGCCAGCGGGCCGCTGCGAGCGTGCGTACGTTTGGCTGCGCTGGCGGCGTCGTGTGGCGCAGGTATGCGAGCGGCGGGTCGGCGCAGCAGGCCGTCAACCTGTCGTCGAGCGGCGGCGGCGGCGGCGGCAAGTCGGACAAGCGCTGCACGTTCCAGGCCATCCGCGACGAGGAGGTCGGCCGCCAGGGCAAGGCCGAGTGGATCACGGTGCGCGCGCCACGCGGCGTGCCCCTCTTTCTGGGGACAGGACTTTGCGGCGGGGGCGGATAAGGGGGGCGACGGCCTTCCCAAGGTGCATGCCTGGGGCAGCGGCTCAGGGCAGGCGAGGCGGACGACTGCGCCCTTGGGAGTTTGGGGGGCTGCGGGTCAGGGAGTGCGCCCTCCCTGGTTGGGCGGACGCTACGTGCTTCTGTGGTCAGGCCTGTGGCGGTGACGGCGGTGGCGGTGGTGGTGGTCGCGTGCGTGCGCAGGTGGCGTCGACAATCTACGCCATTGGCAACGGGCGCGACCGCGGCATCATGTACCCGGCGTGCCCCAACGAGGTCAACGGGCGCAAGTGCCAGAAGAAGATGACGCAGGACATGGACCGGGAGGGCACCTACTCGTGCGCGCTGTGCGGCCCGGTGAGCGCCCCTCCCAGCGCCGCGCACGTGCTGCCTCGCCGTGCAGGGCGGCAGCAACTCGCTCTCTGCGCAGGAGCCTTTGGCTGGTTCGCGCGAACGGGAGAGGTGGCGGAGCTAGCGAGCCCCACCCGTCGTCGCGCCGGCTTTGCTTTGCTTTGCTTCGCCCCACCTGGCCGCAGGGCGAGCCGGTGTGGCGCTACATGCTGAGCCTGGGCATGGCCGACCACACGCGCGCCGAGTGGCTCACCTCGTTCAGCGACACGAGCGAGGTGCGCTGCGCACAGCGCCAACGCCACCACCTCCCTCGCCGCTCCGGGCCCGCCTCCCGGCCCGCCGCCTCTCGCACACCGCGTGACGGGGAGCAGCAGCCCGTGGCGAGGGCCAAGGGCGTTGGTGCCCGGGCCGTGAGCGGCAGTCCTGTGGTGGAGCAGTTCTGCGAGGCGCTCTTGCCCTTGTGTGTGTGCGCGCGTGTGCGTGGCGGCGAAGGTGCTCTTCCACGGGCTGACGGCGGACGAGTACCGGCGCCGCGAGCAGGTCGAGCCCAACTTCATGGAGCGCATGAACGACGTGAGTCTCCGTCTCCCACGCGCCGGGCCCCCGTCACTCACTTGGGTCCAGTCTCGAAAAGCGCACGCACACGTCCAAAGTGCCCCAGCGGGCCCACCGTCCAGAGGGCCCGCGTCCAGCGGGCCCATGTCCCCCACGCCAGCCGCGCCTTGTTCACCTCGCTCCTGTGCACCAACTTCCTAGCCGCGGCGCCGCCGCTGCTCCTTCCGGGCGCAGATGATCCTGTACCGCACGCTGGTGTGCCGCATCAAGGCGCAAGAGGACTCGTACCAGGACGAGGTCCGCACGCGCCTCAACCTCTACCGAGTCGAGTACATGAACCCCGCGCGCGACGGATGGGTGAGTGCGCGCGCGCCTCGCATCCCTCGTTGTCGGCGCCTGCAACGCAGCGCGCCGCCGCCAGCGCCCGGCAGGGAGGTTGGGGGCAGCGAGCCAGGCGGGGCACCTGGTGACCAGGCCAGGGCGAGCGATGGGGCCCAGAAGTGCCGCCGCCGGCAGCTGAGCTCGGACATCAGGGCCTGCGAGCCTGTACGAAGCAAAGGGGTCATTCACCCACCCGAGCACACCAGGCGGCTTGCGCCGTGCCCTGATGGTGTCGCAGCTGCTGCTGGACAACATCGCCAAGCTGGAGCAGGGCCTGCCCGTCATGACGGCGCGCGACGCGCCCGGAGCGGCGCCCGGCCATGCCGGCGGCGGCTACGGCGCTGGTGGCGGTGGCGGCGGCGCGGCGCCCTACGGCGGTGGTGGCGGCGGCTATGGCGGCGGCGCTCCTCAGCGGGGCGGGTACGGCGGCGGCGGTGCTGGCGGCGTGGGCAGCCCGTACGGCGGTGCGAGCAGGCCGGGGGCCGGGTACGGCGGCGCCCCGCAACAGGGCTACGGGCAGCAGCCGCCGCAGCAGTACGGCGGCGGCCCCCCGCAGCAGCAGTACGGTGGTGGGCCGCCGCCGCAGCAGTACGGGGGCGGCCCGCCGCAGCAGGGGTACGGCGGCGGCCCGCCGCAGCAGGGCGGGTACGGCGGCGGCTACGGCGGTGGCGGCGGTGGCGGCTTTGTGTCGCCGCCGCAGCAGCAGAGGCCGCCCCCGCAGCAGCAGCAGCCCAACATGGGCGCGCCAATGTGGTGACGACGACGACGGCGCGCGACTCTGGACTCTCGACCTCTCGAGTGTGTCTGCTGCTTTGGATGAAACCCTGACGACTCTCTGCGTGCGCTCTCTGCTCTGTTGAATAGCACTGCAACGCGTCCAGCCCACCGACCAGGCATGCAGTCAAACGAAGAAGCTGTCAGCGGGCAAAGGGCGCGAGGAAGGCGTGCAGCTCGGCGAGGTCGCCCGTGCGCGCCGAGATGCTGCCTGGCCGGATGGGCGTTCGCAGGCCCAGCAGCGAAAAGGGCTTGTCGGGGCTGCCCAGCAGCGCCGCCTGGTCCGCCGCCTCCTTGGACAGCGTGGCGCGCGTCTTGCGCATGCTGTCCAGCTGCCTCTCGATGGTGCGCTTGACAAAGTCCACCGAGTGGGCCTGCGGCAGGGCGGGGCGTTCACCGCCGGCTCTGCGACGTCACACCGGCCCGCCGGGCGGGCGGCGCCTGCCCCGCCGTGACAGCGCTGCGCACGCGCTGCGCGCTGGAGCGCTGGCTCCCCTGTCACCGGTCGACGACTTCTGGCGCTGGGGCTGCCGCCGGCTGGGCTGCTTGCCTGGAGGGCCAGCCACGCCCTGCCTGCCGGCGGGCCACGCGCCCTCCCCTCCCCCCCCCCCCCCCCCCCCCCCCCCCCCCCAAAATGCGAGACCAGGCCCCGCACGCTCTCGTGGACCCACCTGGGTCTCCAGGTCCATCTTGTTGCAGGCCAGGAAGACGGGCACGCGTCTCCGCGCGATGCTGGCGTGCGTGAGCACCTCGAAGAGCTCCTCCGCTGCCTCCACCTGCTCAGCACGTGGCAGAGTGCAGGTGAGCGACCAGCAGCAGGCTGTGGGCACCTCCACTGCAGGGGGGGCCCCCCATTTAGCACGGCGTGCCGATCTTGATCAGCCGTGTCCCCCCCCACACACACGCCTTGTTGGGCGTGATGTCCACTGCGTCGACGACGAACACCACCGCCGCCGCGTCGCCGAGGAAGGCGTCGAGCTTGTTGCGCAGGCGGACGTGGCCGGGCACGTCCACCAGGGCGACCTTGCCGAGCGGCGCGCCCTTGGCTGATTGGACGGCCACTGTCCCGCTGTTCTCCTGCATCGAGGCGACGGTCCCGTTGTGCACGCTGCCGTCGCGCAGCTGGTAGAAGAGCGTGGTCTTTCCGGCGTTGCAGGGGCCCGCCAGCACGATGAGCGTGCCGCTGCGGCGCTTGGGGGCCACCAGCGTCCACAGGAGCAGCAGCAGGAGCGTCGCGACGCCCACCAGCAACGCCACGAGCACCTCTGTGCTCTGCTGGGCCAAGGCCTGCGCCAGGTCGGGCGGCAGGTGCGCCAAGAACTGCTGGATCAGCGCAGGGTGGTCTGCTGCTGCGCCCATTGCTGCTGTTGCTGTTGCTGTCGCTGTGGCGTTGCTGAGTAGCTGATGCCCGAGGCGTGTGCGACTGTGCGCCAGCGGCGGGTCAGGGCTTGCGCGGGTGTGCCGCCGTGCGTGCAGGGCGCCGCGCCTTGCTTAGCAACCCCATCACCATGAGCTGCTCGTGCATACACAGTGGCTGCGCCCAGTCGGGCTGGCCTCCTGCGGCCCTAGCCCACTGGCGCACCTCGCCCACACGCCGGCCACGCCTGTCCAGGAGGCAGCTTCGCCTGCAGGAGGCGGAGCAGCATTGGCCGCATACCAGCAGCAGCGGGTGTTGTCCGCACGTCGCGGATTCGCGGCCTCAATCGCCGTGGCGGGGCGGCGTGCGTGCGTGCCTCTCCAACCCCCCGCCTCCTCCAAGCAGCAGCAGCAGCAGCAACGCTGGTGCCCAGCGTGAACAGCAGCAGCAAGGTTGGAGCCCGTGGGGCATAGAGGGCGCCCCTGGCGGGGCAGCGCTGCCCACATCGCCGGCGGGTGCGGCCGGGCAGCCGCTCCTTCCCTGGAGCTTCCTCTTCGCAGTCCCAGAGTCGCGTGACGCGCTCTGGCTGGCGGACAGCAAGGTGCGCAACACGCAAGGAAGCAGCTGCATGGACCGTGTCGAGGCGTGGCCAGCGCCGCACCACGAGCGCCACACGCCCTCGCGCTATCGTGTCGCCCCCCGCAGGCGCGGTTAGCGGCCATGGCCCAAACACGGGACCAGCTGGGCATCACCCAGCAAGACATGGGTGAGCTCAGCTGAGGATGCGGATCAGAGGGGAGCTTGCTCCTGGCTGCCACAGGCGGATACGGCCACACGCCCGCCTCACGCCGGCTGTGCGGCCGTGACGCAGAGCGGCGCCTGGCCGTCCTCCTGAACCTGGTGCCGGACTTGCGCGAGCGGCTGGCGGACCTGAGCCCCTCCATCCTCGCCGCGCTGCTCGGCACGCCGGCGGAGCAGCTGGCCGAGCGCATCGTCACGCTCAAGGTGCGGTTGACTTTTGAGGGTCGCTGGGGCTGCACGCCGCACTGGGCCTGAGCCATGCTGCAGAGGCGGTGGACGCAGCAGCGATGGTGCTGGTTTTGGGCCCGTGTGTGCGCCTGGCTTCAGGAGCTGTTCCCGGCGACGGACGTGGGCAGCATGCTGGGCCGGGCGCCGTCGCTGCTGCTGCAGAGCAGCACGGCGCTGCGCAGCTCGGCGCGCGAGCTGCGGGACGTGATGCAGACCGAGCAGGTGGACGAGTGAGTGCGGGCGCTCGGATGGCGAGGGCGCGGGGCACCGAGGGAGCCAGCGTGCCGTGGCTCATGATGGCCACGCGTGGCGTGCCGCCTGCTACGCAGGCTGGTGGCGCAGCACCCCATGAGCCTGGACGTGCGGGGCGTGCGCCAGGCGCTGGGCGAGCTGCGGCGCCTGATGCCGGGCGCCAACGTGCGGCGGCTCGTGCTGCAGGACCCCGGGTGGCTGGTCAGAGCGCAGCTGCAGGAGGTCACCGATACAGCGCTCTAGCTAGACAGTGCTGCTGCAGAGGCCTCCACAACCTGTCGCGGACCATGTGCATCGTCGGATCGGAGCCCCAGAGATTGCACGCCACGCTGCCGGCCCGGGGGACAGGTTTTCCCTCTTGCCCTCTTGCTGTCCCTGCTGCTCCTGCTGCTCCTGCTGCTCCTCCTGCTGCTCTCTCCTCTCCTTCTGCTCCTGCTCCTCAGGAGGGCGAACCCATGCAATGACCAGCTCAGTGAAGCTGCGCGAACGCGCTCCACGCCGCTCCCGTGATGCTGTTCTCGCGTCGTGCCTACTTGCTGACGCGCGGTACCTCGCGGCCTCTTCCAGCGCGCCCAGGAGCGATGAGCACCGCACAGGCAGCGCCAAAGGCCACGCTGGGCCCCACCAGGAGCTTGCATTGGGTGAGGCAGCAGCTGCTGCTCATCAGCGTGGATGCAGCGGCCCGGATGGCAGGGCCAGCCTTGTAGGCGGTGTGCACAGAAGCATCCGCGCGCTCGCGGGTCGGGCAGGGTGTGCCTGTGCGGCCTGGGAAACCCAGCTCAGCAGCGCAGGCCAGCACTGACATCGTCAGTGAGGGCATCTTCACCGAGCCTGGCAGACACGCGAGGAGCGACGTGCACACGCCCGCACACAGGTGTTCAAGGTCGGCGACCGCCAGGGCACCGTGGAATTCTACACCAAGACTCTGGGTGAGCAGGTGGCAGCTGCGTGTTTTTGGGCTCGCCCGAGCGGTCGTCAGCGCCACGTGATTGTGCGCGACTCGACGAGCTGCCTGCGGCCCCCCGCTCGCGCCCGCGCACGCAGGCATGACGGTGCTGCGCAGCGAGGAGTTCGAGGAGGGCTGCGCTGCCGCCTGCAACGGACCCTACGACAACCGGTGCGCCCCGCGCAGGCGGCTCCGCTGCCCATCACGGTGGAGTGGAGGACCGCTGTCGTCCCACCACGCCTCTGCGCGCAGGTGGAGCAAGACGATGATTGGGTACGGCCCCGAGGACTCGCAGTACGTGCTGGAGCTGACGTACAACTACCCGGTCAAGCACTACGAGCTGGGCAACGACTTTGGGCACCTGGTCATCAAGAGCAAGCAGGCCTTCGCCGGGGCCAAGGCGCACAGCAGCGCCGCGCCCGCCACCGACCTCGCGGCAGGTGCGGCAGCACGCGTTGCTGCTCACAGACGCTCGGGGCTGGCTCTGGTAGAGCGGGCCGCAGGCTTCAGGCGTCGGCGTCGTCAGCGCCGAGCAGACGTCCGCGGGGGAAGCGCGGCGCGCGCTCCCACCCTGGCGGGGGCCGCGCGCCCAGATGACGCGGCGCCCGGGCGACGCACACCCTCCAGGCGCAGCCACGCCGAGCGTGCGACGGTGGGGAGGACGAGCAAAACGAGGGGACAAACAGTGGGTCGGGTGCTCCCTGGACGTCGCAGGCGTCCAGGCCGAGGCGGTGCACGTGACGGCGCCGGGCGGCTACGGCTTTGTGGTGGTGGACGAGGACGTGCCGGCGGGCAGCACCGCAATCACGCAGCTGTCGCTCAACGTCACCGACCTCGACAAGTCGCTCGGTGAGTCACTTGGCTCAAAGTCGGCGGCGCACCGCGACATCTGCTTGGTGGGATCTACACCAACCGTTCTACAGGGCCAGGGCCCTGTTTCCTGGCTCATCCAACGTCCCGCAGCACGATGGCGCTGTCACCGTCACGCGCGTGTGGGAATAGGACGTGTGGGCCACGTACTGAGAGCGAGCGATGCGAGCACCACCAGGCGAGGGGGACACACGACGGGGCACGCCAGGCGCTCCGTGCCGCCAGGCGCTGCACCCCTGGCCGCACAGAGAGGGCGGGTGCTCACCCACCACTGCGCTCCGAGGCAAACTGCCAAACTCGCGCGTGGCTCCCTGCTCCTCAACGCCACGCGCCCTTCGCCCACACCCTGACCCGGTCCCCAACCCAAGTGAGCCGTTCCCACCCGGTGCTGACGTGTGGCCCTGCGCAGCGTTCTGGTCCGGCTTCCTGGGCTTCAGCGTGGTGAACCGGCGGGGCGACGCCGAGGCCACCGTGCAGTGCGCGCCGGGGCAGGCCACGCTGCGGCTCAAGCAGCTGCCCGCCGGCCAGACCCTCAACCGGGGCACAGCGTGAGTGGAGGCTCTGCATAGACAGGGCTTGAGCGCCTGCCACCTGTGCCGCAGTGCTACAGCCCCTCGCCACCACGTTTGGCGCGCGTGGAACCGACGCGCGGCGGCGTTGGATGGCCACGCGTGCGCCACCGCCGCCGCTGCTGCTGCGCAGGTACGGGCGCGTGGCCTTCTCCACGCCAGGGGCGCAGCTGCAGCAGCTGGAGGCCGACGTCAAGGCCGCAGGTGCGTCTCTCCGTAACGGGCGGCAGCTCAATCCGATTCCCTTGCTAGGGCGCCCTGCAAGAAGCGCTGCTACGAATGGCGCGCGAGCTCGCTGACGCGCAGGATACACGGTGCACACGCCGTACGTGTCGCTCGACACGCCGGGCAAGGCCACGGTGCAGGTCGTCATCTTGCAGGACCCTGACGGCCACGAGGTGCGTCGCCGTCGTCCGCACGTTTGGGTGGCGCGGCGCTCACACGTCGCGTGCGGCGCGAGAGGTGTGCTGTGACGTGGATGCGCGCGCGCACGTGCGCGTCGCAGATCTGCTTCGTGGGCGACGAGGGGTTCCGGGACCTCTCGCGGGTAGACCCGCAGGCGTCGCAGCTGCTGGCCGACGCCATCGCTTCCGACCAGTCGCAGAAGTGGATCGACCGCCTCGCGCGCATCGACGCCGCCGCGGCCGCACGGGCAGCGGCCGAGAAGGTCGAGGTGTCCAGCTCTTGAGTCGTGGGTTGCGGCGCTTGCGCTTCCATTCGTTCCTGCACCTGCCCTGCAAGCGACGAGCCAGGTCTGGCCAGCTTTGCGGGGCAGCCCGTCATCCACAGCGTCAGGACAGCGGCGCCGTTGAGCGGGGTTGTGTGCGGTTGTGTGCACGGGCCGGAGCCCAACGACCGTGCGCATCAGACGTCTCGCACACGGCGCAGCAGCTGCTGCGTGCCACGCGGTCCAGCGGCCTGTGTGCGGACACATCAGATGATGGCCTGCGGCTGGGGTTGAGGGCGGCCTCTTGGGGTCACGACCTGACCTTTTCGGGTGAGGACGCATCGTGCAGCACGCATCGTGTCCCCGAGCACCAAGCTCGTCCCGGAGCCACTGTTGCACCATGTGGCAACTGGTTGGGTCGGGAACGCTTGCACGACGTGAGAGCAAGATCAAGCTTCCGCCCCCGCGCCCCCAGCGCCAGTGGAAAGCGTGCGCGCCCCGTTCGTCAGTGAGAGTGAGCACTGGCCCCACCAGAGAGGTAGATCGAACACAACCAGGTGCACAGTCTGTCCAAGCGTTTCGCGCGGGGACGGAAAAGTGGCCACTTTTCGGGGTCGGGGGGCTGCGCAGAGAACGGCGGCAACCCCCACCCGGTGGGCGCCCCTTAAAACGCGTCCTCCGCCGCCCCAGACCCAGAGCACACCAGCGGAACACAATGGCGGCGGCCACGAAGCAGGAGGCGGTCAAGGATCAGGTCGTCAGGGCGCTCGAGGAGGCTGGCGTGATCGTCGAGGTGCGGGTGGGATCTGCGGCGGAGGCCGATGGCGCGAAGCAGAAGGACGCCAAGAAGGAGGACAAGGAGCCCAAGCCCAAGCCGTCGGGCATCAAGCCGCGGCACTTCCTGCTGCTGTCGCTGGCGCTGCTGATCATGACCATCCCCATCGTGGCGCTGGTGCTCCCCGTCTTCCTCAGCGCCAGGAAGCAGCGCAACAAGGACGACAGCAGGTCGGAGCGCCTCTGCGTGGTGCCCGTGCCATTCATGGTCTTCGGGGGCACCACGCCGGCCTCTGACTACTTCTCGCAGCTCGACTCGGCCTGCGATCAGGTGGGATGCTCGAAGGCTGCCCGTGCGCAGCAAGCCCCCCACAACCGCGAATGCGGCCAATCCACGCGCGCGAGCCCTTGAAACTCGCAGTGGTGGAAGTCGATCTCCACCGTGGATAGCCTGTACAACTCGTCCCTGCTGGGCTACGCGTCGCTGCTCGTCACCGTCTCCACGATTGATCCCCTGGTGAGGCACGTGGCAAGTGCAGCTCCTTGCAGATCTGCAGCCAGCAGAGACTGGCGCAGGCGTAGGGTGCTCAGCGGCAGCATTCCTAGGTGGGGGCTGGGGGGCGTGCGTGCTTTTCAGGTGCGCTTTTCCGCGCTTTTTGTGGACGGCCCTGTCGGAGCGCTGCCCGTGGGCGCTTACGGGCACCTCATTGTGTGCACGCGCACATGCTGGCCCTCTGCAGAACCTGTTCACGACGCTCAACGTCAACATCGAGTTTGGCGGCAACATCACGTCGTACCGCCGAACCCTCAACGTGGCCGGCCTGAACAAGAATGCCACGCTCAACATGGACTTTTTCAATACGGCGGGCGCGGACGTAGTCGTCAAGCAGGGTGAGTTGTTGTTGAGGATACCGTGTGTTGAGTGAGACGCACTCGGACCGTTTGGGAAGTTAGCCTCCCTGAGGCCCTCGGCGCACCTTTTTGCTCGCCGCGCGGCCGCTGAAGGTGACCGCTCAATGTCCAAGACTCCGCGCTACACGCTGACCCAGGTCAAGAGTCTCTTTAACTATCCCTTCGATAAGTACGCGTTTAATTTCACGTGAGTGGCGCACGGGCACGGGCTCGCGCGTTCACTCGAAATCCGCCTGGACGCAACTCGGCACGCGCGTGAGGTGGAGCACTCCACAACAGCATCTCGCTGGCGACCATCCTCCACGCTTCTCCATGTGTTTGTCTGGGGGCTCGCGTATGCTCCCCCCTGTCCGCCCGCAGGGTCAGCGCGCGGCTGGAGAACCCGGGCAACAGCTCGCAGTTCCAGTGGCTCCCCGTCGGCGTGACGCTGCAGACCGGCTTTGTGGGCTGGAAGATCAGCGTGAGCGCCGCCGTGTATGCGCAGCATGCTGTTCCACTCTCCATTGCTCCATGCCTCAACCTGCGGCGCATGGCGCTCGCGCGCTTGCCATCCATGCCCCGCAGATCCAGCGCTCGCCCGACCCCTGGTACCAGATGATTGCGCCCGACTACGACGCCTACGTGGAGGCCGAGCAAGAGTACGCCGCGCTGCTGGCCGAGGAGGGCATCACGCCCGACCCCAACGCCACCTTTTACTACACCAACCTCAACAGCACGCTCCGCACCAACACGGTGCTCGGCTTCAGTGAGTGGCCGTGCACAGCTCCTGGCTCCTAGTGAAGATACCTGGGATCGCTCGTGCGGGGTGCTTTTTGCGGGGTGGCGCGCGAGTCAACATCCTGCGCCGACGGAACGCACGCGTCAGCGCAGCAAGGCCCGTGGGCACAGAGGCAGATGAGACACCAGCGAGCATACCAAGCTGCACAAGCCCAGCAGCAGCAGCATGCGTGAATGGAGGTTTCTTGCCACGCCGGGTGCCGTCCACAGCGCCGCACGTTCATGCCGCACGCTTGGAACTTGCCAACCGCAGACGTGGTCTACGAACGCACGGGCTTTGTGCAGTTCTTCGCAGTCATGATTTTGTCAGGTCCGCGGCGTTTGCCTGGCGAGCAATTGCCAGGTCGGGAGGCGCACGGCCCAGCCTTCCTCAACCACGCCTAACGGCGTCCCCTTTCTTTCGTTCTTCGTGCTTCAACAGGAATGTGGCTCATCACCAGCTTCCTCATTGGATATGGCATCGACGCTTGCTACCTGCGCCCGCGCAACGTGACCATGGGCGACGCCGGCCTCTTCACCGGCCTGCTGTTCGCGCTGCCCGGCATCCGCAACGCCATGCCGTCGGTGCCGCCCATCGGAGTCGCGGTGGACATGTTTGGCTTCATCTGGCTCATGATGTTCCTCATGCTCACGGCGGTGCAGGTGCGTTGGGCGTAGCGCGCGCTGGGTGACGGTCTCGCGACACATTGGGGCACGTGGGCGTGGGAGCGGGCCACGACTCACACTGTGTGTGTGTGGGGTTTTGCATCTGTTTGGGCACCTCGGCGGGGCCGGAGCCCAACTACCGGGCGTATCAGATGTCTCGCAGCACAA